>WNFU01000684.1_pt1 | contig 46673 bp, 40 predicted proteins | sample 5400121 | NCBI WGS metagenome assembly WNFU01 (sample SAMN13153360, study PRJNA577476) | soil metagenome | isolation source: 100 cm soil or saprolite under grassland replicate 1 | place: USA:California | collected 2016-06-15 | reverse complement strand
CCCTGAGCGCGACGAGGCGTCCGGGCCGGGCGATGTCAGCGGATTCGAGTTCCGCCCTGATCCGCCCGCGCGCCGAGCGCCCGGAGCCACAGCTCCGCCTGGCCGACCGCGTACGGCACCGCCGCGTCCACCCGCAGGACCCGCGCGCCGAGCGTGAACGGCTGGAAGCTCCGGCGGCGCAGCTCGTCCGCCTCGTACGGCGTCCAGCCGCCCTCCGGGCCCACCGCGAGCGTCGCGCGCGGCTCCACGGGCGCGAGCGTCTCGAGCGGCGCCGCGCCGGCGGGATGGGCGAGCAGGCGCGTTCGCGCGGGGAAGAGCAGGTCGAGCTCGTCCTCCACGAACGGCTTGAAGAAGCGGCGCACGAGCAGCTCCGGCAGGACCGTGTCACGCCCCTGCTCGAGCCCGAGGAGGAGCTCCGCACGGAGCGCGTCGGGCGCGAGGACGGGCGAGGCGAAGTAGCTCTTCTCGACGCGGTAGCTGCCGAGCAAGACGATCCGCTTCACGCCCATGGACGCCGCCGCCTGGAGCACCTTCCGCAAGATCTTCGGGCGGGGCAGGGCGAGCAGGAGCGACACGGGCGAGGGCGGCGGCGGGTCGCGGTCGAGCGCCGGCCGCAGCACCACCTCGTCCGGTGACGCCGCGAGGACCTCGGCATCGCCCATCTTCCCGCCGACGACGCCCGCCTGCAGCCGGTCGCCCGCGACGGCGCGCAGGACTCCCGATACGTGGGCGGCGCGCCGGCCACCGAGCCGCGCAATGCCGTCCCCGCGAAGCTCCGCGGGCTCGAGGAGAACGAGGTTCACGGGCCCGTTCTACGACGGGAGGCGGCGGTTCTCCACCGCGGGCGCGCGGGTGCCGTCCGGAGGCGCTACGACGCGAGCCGGCCGGCCGGCTGGATCTGCGGCTCGGTCGTCCCGTCCGGCCCGATCGGCGAGGGGGCGTCCGGGACCTTCCGCCGCCGCGGAGCGATGAGGTCGTGCGCGCCGTGCGCCGAGGCCTGGCGGACGAACTCGTAACGATCGAGATCGAGCGCGCCGACGAGCCCCTCCGCCACCCGCGCGAGCGCAGCCCGCTCGCGCTCCTCCGCCTGCGCCGCGATGCGCGCCGCGGCGACCGCGCGCACGTTCAGCTCGCGCAGCCGACGGCGCGCCGCGTCACGGTGGCGCTCCACGAGGCGCGCCTCCTCCTCGGCCCAGGCGAGCTCCTCGAGGCGCCGCGCCCGCTCCGCGAGCGAGCGCGCGCGCTCGCGGTCCCACGTGAGCGCCGCCGCGAGCTCGAGGGCGCGTTGCTCGTCTTCGCGCCCCGCGGCGCGGTGGACGAGCGCCGCGGCGAGCGGAACGGCCACGAGGAGGAGGACGAACGCGGGCGCGGGCGGGCGGGCCGCTGGGCCCGGGAGCGACGCGACAGCCGCGGCGACGAGGGCCGCGAGGAGGCCGGCGCCGAGCGCGGCCGAGGCGAGCCACCTGCGCCGCCGGTCGTCTCCGTCGCCGTGAAAGAGCTCGAGGGCGGCGGCGAGCGCCGCGTGCGCAAGCGCGAAGATCCCCGTGCCGACCGCGAGCGCGAAGATCGCCGCGAACACCACCTCCGCGGGACGTCGCGCCGTCTCGGCCCGGAGCGTCGCCGGGTCCACGCCGGCGGACCGTAGGAGCGGCTGAGCGACCTGCCAGGTCTCCGCGGCGAGCGCCGCCGCCGCGAAGCCGAGGGCGAGCGCGCGCGGCGCGCCGCTCCGGATCGGCGGGCGGCCGAGCTGCTCCGCGGTTGCCTCGACGTCCGGTGGCTCCGCGACGAGCCCCGCCGCGATGTCCGCGGCGAGCTGCCGTCCGCGCTCCTCGGCGCGGCGTCGCGCCGTGTCGATCTCGCCATCGAGCGTCGCGATGCGGATCTCGAGCTCCGCGACCTCCTGCCGGACCGAAGGCCCCTCGACCGCGACGAGCGGCGCGAGCCACGCGTCGCAACCTTCGGGCGACGGAGGTGAGACGGCGAAAGGCGGCGATGTGGCCGCCGTCACGTGCAGCTGTCCGTCCTCGACCGCGATGACGAGCGGGAGCCGGCCGCGCGGCACGGGCAGGCTCGCCAGATAGCGCGCGAGCCGCGAGCGCAGGAAGTCGTCGAGCGACATGCCGGACTGGACGCCGATGCGCGCTTGCCAGAACGCGCCGAGCCAGGATCGGCGGACCGGCTCGAGCCGCGGCGGCCGCGGGTGCGGCAGCCGGGGTGCGGAGCCGAGGCCGACGGCGCGCGCCCAGCGCGGCAGCGCCGAGTTTCCGGCGTCGGGGGCGGCGCGATGGAGCCGATCGTCGGACACGTACCCTCCTCGAGAGGCAGGTAACCATCTCACCGCCCGGTGGCCCGTCCCTCGGCGGGCCCATGCGCGACCGGGGCGGGGCGTGGTCGTTCGCCTCGCCCTGAGCGGCACGCGCGCTAGAATGACGAACCCCCATGCCAGAGGCACCGCACGGCTGGACGCTCATCTCCGTCCTGTTCTCGACGATTCCGCTCGATGCGTCGCTCGCCGCGACCCTCCATGAGGCGGCGCTCGAGCTGTATCGGCGCGACGCGGCGGTGCAGCAGGTCGGCGGCGACGTGCTCTCGGGCCGCGTCGTCAATCTGAAGAAGACGCTTCAGCTCGGAGCGATCAGCGGCCCCGCCTTCGAGGCGACGCTCGAGATGGCCCGCGGGAGCGGCAAGGTCCGCTATCTGCTCACCTCGCAGGGGCTGGAGCTCGCGGGGCTGCCCTCCGAGCGCGCGCGCCGCCTTCCGAACTGACGCACGACGGGCGCCGCTGCGTACGCGCCGACGCGTCCCGCGATCACCGGACGGTCGTGCGCCGCGGCTGGCGGGTAAAGTCACCGCAGATGCAGCGGCGAATCCTGATCATCGAGGACGACGCAGACATCCGCGAGGCGCTCGCCGACGCGATGCGCGACGCCGGCGCGGAGGTGGTCGTCGCGGCCGACGGTGTCGACGGCCTCGCCCGACTGCGCGACGGTGCGCGCCCAGTCGTGATCCTGCTCGACCTCCGGATGCCGCGGCTCGGCGGCGAGGAGTTCCTGCGCGAGATGCGGGCCGATCCGCGGTTCGAGCACATCCCGGTGATCACGATGACGGCGGGCTCCTCTGTCGCGGAGGGAACCGACATCGTCGCCCGGTTGCACAAGCCGTTCGATGTGGACGACCTGCGCCAGATCGTTGAGTCGCTGTTCGACGTCGCCGCGTAGCCTCCCGGCCGGCCCGCCGCCCAGCGGGCGATGATCCTCCTGCCGTCCCTGCGACCACTTTCGGGCCCGGACCTCCTTCGCGGGATGCCCCGCCTGGCGCCCGAGCCGCAGCGTGAATCCGGGAGGGAAGAACCCGATGGCTCGACCTCGTTCGGTCGACGCGGAGGCGCTCGCGTCGCCGCGGCTCGGCGGGCGGGCGGCCCGGTTCGCTGCGGTCGGCCTGTCCGGCGCCGTGGTGAACCTCACGATCCTCCACCTCCTCGCGGGGGTGCTCGGCCTCGGGGAGATCCTGTCGTCGGCGCTCGCGATCGAGGCGAGCATCGTCTGGAACTTCGTCCTGCACGACGCGATCACGTTTCGCGATCGGCGCGGGTCGGCCCGGGTCGGGGCGACAGGGCGGCTCCTCCGCTACCACGTGGTCTCGGCGGTCGGCGCGCTCGTGCAGCTCGGCACGTTCGTGCTCGCCGCGCTCGCGCTCTCGCGCGCCTCCGGCCGGACCGAGCTCGGGGTCTTCCGCTACGCGGCGCAGGCAGCTGGGATCGGCGCCGCCTTCGTCTGGAGCTTCGGCGGGTCCATGCGGTTCGCGTGGGCGACGGGCGACGCGCCCGCGCGCGAGCCGCTCGCGCTCGCCGCGCTCGCGCCGCGCGTCCTCTTCGCGCTCCTGCTCGCCCTTCACGTCGTGCCGATCTGGCTCATCCCCTACCTGCCGACGCAGGACGGCCCCCTGCACGTGGAGAACGTGCTCGCGCTCCTGCAGCACGCGGGCTCGCCTCTTCTACAGTCCTGGTACGTGCCGAACCTCGGCGCCCAGCCCAACTGGCTCACGCAGGGGATGCTCCTCGCGCTCCTGCGCGTCACGGGGCCGCTCGCCGCCGAGAAGATCATCCTGACGGGCTACACGGTCCTGCTCCCGCTCGCGTTCCGCGTGGTGATGCCTCGCGGGACGCGCGGCTGGTGGGCCGCGCTGCTCGTCTTCCCGTTCGTGCACGCGTTCCCCTTCCACATGGGGTTCTGGAACTTCTGCTACGGGTTTGCGCTCGCGTTCCTCGCCGCGGGGTTCTTCCAGCGAACCCGCGGCCACCTGGGCCCCGGGCGATTCGGGGTGCTCGCGCTGCTCGCCGTGCTGCTCTACCTCGCCCACATGGTCGCGCTCGCGGGCGCCGGCATCGCGATGGGCAGCGTCCTCGCCTGGCGCGCGGGGGTCTCCTGGTCGCGTGCCCGCGGGAACGCCCTCCGCCGTCGGCGCGTGCTCCACGGCTATGGGCGGCGGGCGCTCGGGCTCGTCGCCGCGACCGGTCCGGGCGTCGCGCTCGCGCTCGTCTGGATCGCGGCCCACCGCGATCACGTCGCGATGCGCATCCCGTTCCTCGAGCTCGCCGCCAAGCTCGGCGTCGGGTACGTGCTCGTCGCGATCGATCGGCGCGAGCTGTTCCTGTCGGCGGCCCTCATGCTCGCGACGTTCGTCGCGTTCGTGCACCTCCTCCTCGCGCGGCAGGGACGCGGCCCGCGGCTCCGCCCGCACGACGGCTGGCTCGTCGCGGCGGGCATCTTCGTGCTGCTCTACTTCGCCGTGCCGGACGTCGTCGCGGCGGGCGCGCACGTCTCGGATCGGTTCGCCTGGTTCGCGCTCGTGTCGGTGGCCGCCTGGATCGGGGCGGGGAGCGCGCCGGAGGCGTCGCTCCGCCGGATCACCGTCGCGTACGCGGTGGTCGCGATCGCCGCGCTCGGCGTCCGGTTCCAGAAGCAGCGCGAGCTGTCGGAGCTCGTCGCCGAGTACGTATCCGCGAAGGCGGCCATCGAGGATGGGCGAGTGCTCCTGCCGCTCGCGCTCTCGCCGCACGGGCCACGCGATGACGCAGGGCGTCGGCTCGGCTACCGCGTGAAGCCGTTCCTGCACGCCACCGGCTGGATCATCGCGGAGCGCGGGGGCGTCGACCTCAAGAACAGCCAGGCCAACACCGATCAGTGTCCGGTCCGCTTCCCCGCCGATCGAAACCCGTTCAAGACCATCGCCGGGTCGCTCGGGCGGATGGAGGGGATGCCGCCGTGCGTGGACCTCGGCGCCGCCGCCCGGGCGGCGACCGACTACGTGCTCGTGTGGGGCGCGACGCGGGAGGAGCTGCGCACCCCGTGCGGCGGCGCGCTCGAGGCGGAGCTCGCCGCCGGGTTCGAGCCCGTCTTCCTCTCCGAGCCGCGCGGCCTCATCGAGGTCTGGCGGCCGAGGACGACGACCGCGGCGCGCTAGCGAGCGCCGACCTCCCTAAGGCGCCGCAGCAACGTGCAGACGGAAACGACGAGGCCCCCCGGCTCGCGCCAGGGGGCCTCTAAACCGACACCGCGCTGCGATAGCTACTGCTTCTTCTTCTTCGCGGGGGCCTTCGCCGGCGCGGCGCCACCCTCGGTGGCGGCCGGAGCCTTCGGCTCCTTCGCGGCGGCCGGGGACTTCTCCTTCGCGGCCGCCTTCGGCGCGAGGACGCGGTTGCCCGTCTCATCCATCGACGTGAAGAGGACCGCCTTCTCCTGGACCGTCGCGACGTCAGCCTTGATCGGGTGGCAGACCGCGCAGAACGCGTCCATCTTCGAGCCCTTCGCCGTGTCGACGCGCAGGTACTTGTAGTACGGGTTCGACGGGTGCGGGTCGTGGCAGCCGAGGCACTCGAACCGGCCGCCCTCGCGGAGCAGCTCGCCCGGCACCTTCGCGACCTTCGCGTCCACCGCGGCGAGGCCGTACGGGTGGCTCATGTGCGCGGCGATCGGGGCGTAGCCCTGGCCGCCCTTCGACGACTCCTCGTGACACCCGAGGCAGAGCGCGGTCGTGCCGGAGTACGGCTGCTTCGTCTTCGGGTTCACGACCTGCTTGTTGGCGCTGACGGCGAAGATGATCTGGTCCTTCGCGGTGTGGATGGCGTGACAGCCGACGCACCCGACCGCGTCGTGGCCGCCGGCCGCGAACGCGGAGAGGGGCAGGGCGGCGAGGACGGCGAGCGCGAGACCTCTGACGAAGGACATGCTGGCTCCTTGTTGATGGGGACCGATCGAAAGGCGGCGGGACTGTACGTAAGACTTCGCCCCATCCGCCTTGATGTCGGGCAAGCGAGGTGCGTAACCCCGCGCCATCCGATGCGGCGCGGCGTCAGTCGGCCGGAGTCACAGGGAGTAGCTCCTGATTGCGCCTATCCGAGCTCGAGCCAGGAGAACCAGACGGGGTGGCTCGCCTTGTACCACTCGAGCACCTTCCGGATGGCCGCGAGCCTCTCCTTCGGCACGACCTTTTCGTCGACCCGGTCGAAGTGGACGCGGATCTTGTCGCCGTCGTGCTCGAGCGCCTGCGACATCATCGTCTGCAGCTCGTTCCGGATGCGCCCCGAGTCCGACACCTTCACCGGCCGCGCGGCGGGGTCGATCCCGGACAGGAACCGCGTGAGGAGCGGGCTGAACACGAGCCGCGTCTCGTCGAGGGTCTCCATGAGCCGGAACGTGAACGTCATGAGCGCGGACGCGTGTCGCGTCGCGAGCCGGGTCGTGACCTTGTAGAGCCCGTCGCCGACCTGCCGGACGCCCCGCTCGCCGGTGTACGGGTCGTCGCACATGTAGCCGATCGACGCGAGGACGCCCCAGCCCTTCACTGGGAGGAAGTCGTCCGCGTGCAGCACCGGCTTGTCGAGCGGCATCCGCGTCGCGGCCGCCTCGCGGATCGCGTTCGCGTAATCCTGCACCCGAGACGCCTCGATCTCCTTGACGCCGAAGAGCGCGGCCAGCTGCTTCGCGAACGTCGGCGCGTCCGGGTCGAGCCGCATCGCGAGCGCCTCCTCGCGGCACGGGAGCTCGAACGACGGCGAGAAGATCGCCATCGACGCGTCCACGTCGAGCACCTCGGAGAGGCTCGCGGCCTGCATCGCCTCGGCGGTCGCGGCGTAGCCGTCGCATAGGAACACGTGGGTCTTCCCCGCGGCGTCGTGCCAGCTGCCGACGAGGAAGGTCGGCGCGTACGTCCCGGAATCGGTGAAGACCTCGATCCCGGACGGCGCCTTCCAGCCGTCCTCGACGAGGTGCGCCCCCGCTGCCTTCCACTCGTCCCACAGCTTCCCGAGCCGGCCGACGCGGCTCTTCCCGCGCAGCGTCCAGACGTGGACGTTGCCGCGCTCGATGCCGGGGAAGGCGAGCTCGATCGCGTCCATCACCTTCTTGCGCGGGGTGCGGTAGTCGACGAGCAGCGCGTTCGCCTGCGCCGCGTCCGAGACCGTCCTCGGGACGGTGAGGCAGCCCATGTACGACTCGTACGGCCGGGTCACGGTGAGCGGCGAGTCGAACAGGTGGAAGACGACCATCGGCCCGGTCGTCTTCCCCTCGGCGAAGCGCGAGGTGTTCTCGAGCGTGTCCACCGCGGCACCCCACAGCGTGATCCCACGGTCCTCGAGCCACCCGTGGAACTGCTCGAACGTGTGGCCTTCCTCGTTGAGGAGCCGCCGGACACGGCGATCCACCATGCGAGCCACCTCGGGCCGGGCGTACACGCGGCCGAAGCCGAGCAGCGGGTTCGCGCCCATCTCGGGCGTCTCGCCCGCCTTCGGCATGAGCCCCTCGCCGAGCGAGACCATGATCGCGTGGTTCTCGGGGAGCGTCCGGGTGAGGTGCCAGAGCCCCTCGCTCATCACGTACGCGCTGATCGCGTCGGCGGCCTTCTTCACCTGGTTGTAGGTCTGCTTGTCCTTTCCGGCCCCGCCGCCGAAGTCGCCGAACAGGCGCGTGCCGAGCGCGGTCGCCGCAGACGTCATCGCGAGGCAGCGCGCGATGCCGCGCGGCGTGAACGTGTGCGCGGAGACGGGCTCCGCCTGCGAGCGGTGGACCTCGACGTCCTCGAGCCAGAGGTGGAAGCGCAGCAGGACGGGCCGGGTGTCGAAGGCCCACTGCGCGATGAGGTTCCGCTTCTCGATGTCCTGCATGGACGCTCCGGTTGGAGGGCTGTTCGACGGCCGGGGTGCGCCATTCTAGACGAGAGCCGGCCGTCCTGGCCTCCTGCCGAGCACGCCCTCCGTCAGAGATCTTCCCGGGAGACGTCCGGGAGCGCGAGGACGAGGTCCGGCCCGTACGCCAGCGCGGGCGTCTGCCAGCCGGGGGGCGACTCGCCGCGGAGCACCCGCTCCGCGATCTCGACGGCGGCGAGCGCGGTCAGCGTGTACGCGTCCGGGTGGCGCTGCCGCGCCGCGACCCGCCGGCCCGATGCGTCCACCGCCTCGCCGTAGAGGACGGAGCGGCCGGTCGCACGCCGCTGCGGCGACGGCCCCGCCTCGCCCCCCGCGAGCAGCCCCGCCACGACCTCGCGGACCCGGCGCGACGCGAGCACCGGCGCGAGATGGGGCGCCGCGCGGAGGAGGAGCCGGAACGCCTTCCCGCCGGCGAGGTAGGTCCGCACGTCCGGGACGCCGGTCGAGCGCGGCGCGGTGAACACGTCCGCCCACGGGACGGACACCGCGGCGACGGGGCCGAAGCCGAGGTCGAACGAGCGCGTCTCGATCGCGCCCAGGCCCCGGCGCGCGGCGGAGGCGCCCTCCAGGATCGTCCGCGCGGTGCCGCGGGAGACGCGGTCCATGCCGCCGATGACGAGCGTGATCGTCCGCGCGCCCGGGAGCCGGCGGGCGAGGTGCGCGGCGAGGCAGTCGGAGGGGACGACGTCGAAGCCCGCGCCGGGGAGGAGCATGACGCCCGCGTTCCGGGCGGCAGGCGAGAGCGCGAGGAGCGACTCGAACACCGGGATCTCGCCCGTCACGTCGAGGTAGTGGACCCGCTCGTCGATGCACGCCTCCGCCATCTGCCGCGCGGTGTGGATGAAGGGGCCCGCGCAGTGGACGACCGCGCCGGCGCCCCGCACGCCGCGCCGTAGCGCCTCCGGGTCGGACACCGGAAAGGCGCGCCACTCGCAGCCGAGCGCCCGCGCGACGCGTACGAGCTGCTCGGAGTCGCGCCCCGCGAGCACGGGGGAGAGGCCGCGCTCGACCGCGCGGCGGGCGACGAGCTCACCGGTGTAGCCATAGGCGCCGTAGACGAGGAGGGGGCCGGCCATGGGTGAACCCTAGCAAGCCAGCCCGCGCGCTCCCATGCCCCGCATGCGCTTGCCCACCGCCCGGCTCGCGCGGGCGCCGTCGCTCGGCTACGTTCGGGCCGATGAGACTCGAGTGGATCGCGCGCGACGGCGGCGCGCTCGTGGACCTCGCCGCGGCCGGCTCCGCGGGCGCGGGGCTCTATCTCGCGGTGCGGCCGCACGCGCAGGAGGGCTTCTTCCGTCCCTGCTGCGTGCTCGTGGCGGGGGAGGAGGAGCGCGAGCTCGGCGACGGCGTCCTCGGCATCGAGCACGCGAAGGACACGATCGTGAAGTACGCGATCCAGGTGCTCGCGGCGTTGCACGGCGTCGCGCCCGATCAGCGCGAGGCGGAGCCGGACGCGCCCTGGTCGGAGCAGCTCGTCGCGGCGCTCTGGGCCCTGCTCGAGGCGGCGCCGCGCACGTCCTGACCCGACGCGTGCCTCAGCCCCGGAGCTCGTACCCGGAGCGCAGGAGCGCGTACGCGATCGACACCGCCGTCGTCGCGAGCGCCGCGAGGAGCGCCGCGCCGGCCCAGGGCGGCGCGTCCGAGAACCCGAGCATCCCGAAGCGCAACCCGTCCACCATGTAGAAGACGGGGTTCAGGAGCGTCGCGCGGCGGAACGCGGGCGGGAGCATCTCGACCGAGTAGAAGACGCCGCCGAGGAAGGTGAGCGGCGTGATGAAGAACGTCGGGACGAAGTTCACCTGCTCGAAGGTCGACGCCCAGATGGCGGTGATGAGCCCGAGCGCGGCGAAGAGGATCGCCGCGAGCAGGACGAGCCCGAGCGCGACGAGCGGGTGCGCGACCCCGAATCCCTCGAAGAGCCCGGCGATGCCCCAGGTGACGCTCCCCACGAGGAGCCCGCGAACGACGCCGGCCGCGACGAACGCCCACAGGATCTGCCCGTAGGTGAGCGGCGACACGAGGAGGTCCACGACCGTGCCCTGCACCTTCATCACGAAGAGGGACGACGCGGTGTTGGAGTACGCGTTCGTCACGACGCCGAGCGCGACCAGCCCCGGCACGATGAAGCGAGCGTACGGCACGCCCTCGACGTCGCGGAGGCGTCCGCCGAGCGACCACCCGAACACGACGAAGTAGAGGACGGTGGTGATGACCGGGGAGAGGAGCGTCTGGCCCGGCACGCGCGCGAACCGGCGGACCTCCTTCACGAAGAGCGTCCAGAAGCCGTACGAGATCACCGCCCGCTCCCCCGCGCGCTCGCCGTCACGAGCCGCACGAACACGTCCTCGAGCGTGGTGCGGCGAGTCTCGACGTCGGCCACCGCGAGCCCCGCCGCGGCGACGGCCGCGAGCACCGGGGCGGCGGTCTCGCCGGGCCTGATCTCCACCTCGAGCGCCGCGCCGCCGCCGAGGACGTGCGCGCCGAGCGCCGCGAGCGGGGCCGGCACCGCGACGACGGGCGCGGCGAGCGTGAGCCGCAGCGTCCTCGTGCCGTGGCGAGAGAGCAGCGCCTGCTTCTCCTCGACCGCGACGAGCCGCCCGCGGTCGATCACGCCCACCCGGTCCGCGAGCTCCTCCGCCTCGTCGAGGTGGTGCGTCGTGAGGACGACGGTCGTGCCGCGGTCCCTCAGCGAGCGCACGTACCGCCACAGGGAGCGGCGGAGCTCCACGTCCACGCCCGCCGTGGGCTCATCGAGGAAGAGCACGCGCGGATCGTGCACGAGCGCTTTCCCGATGAGGAGCCGCCGCTTCATGCCGCCGGAGAGCGTGCGGGCGTTGACCCGCCGCTTCGACGTGAGGTCGAGCGCCTCGAGGAGCTCGACGAGCCGCGCCTCCGAGAGCCGCACGTCGAAGTACCCAGCCTGGATCCGCAGCGCCTCCTCGACCGTGAAGAACGGGTCGTAGTTGAGCTCCTGCGGCACGAGTCCGACGGCGCGGCGCGTGAGCCGGTAGTCGCGGACGACATCGTGCCCGAGCACGCGCACCTCGCCGGCGGTCGCCCGCAAGAGCCCCGCGACGATCGAGATGAGGGTCGTCTTCCCGGCACCGTTCGGGCCGAGGAGCGCGAAGATCTCTCCCGGACGGACGTCGAGGTCCACCCCGGCGAGCGCCTCGAGCGCGCCGAACCGCTTCTTGACGCCGCGGAGGGTGACGACGGGTTCCACGCGCGACACTCTAGCCGGGGGCGGCGCGGAGGTCGCGTCCGCGACGCCCAGCACGCGTCCGCCGCCGCGGGAACGCCACGTGGGCCTCACTCGACGGGCACGCGCCCGATCCGGTCCCACGCCTCGCCGACGCGGGGCAGCGCCTCGCCGCCGCGACCCTCGATGACGATCGACGCGGCCGCGGCGCCGAGCCGTGCGGCGTCCTCGGGGGCGTCGCCGCGGGTGAGCGCGAGGAGGAACGCCGCCGCGAACACGTCCCCCGCGCCGGTCGGTTCCACCTCGCGCGCGGGGTGGACGCCGACGCGCCGCGCCGCGCCTCCGCGCACGATCACCTCGCATCCCCGAGCGCCGTGCGTGAACGCGACCACCGCGACCACCGCGGCGAGCCGGGCGACGAGGTCGGGCTGCTCCGCCGCCTCGTCGTCGCCCACGAAGGCCGCCTCGATCCCCGCCAGCGCGCCCGCGCCCGGCTCGAAGCGGAGCGGCGCGACGGACCCGTCGGCGCGGACGGCGCGGACGAGCCCCTGGACGCACAGGCCGACGTGGCGGGCGCGGACGGTCCGGACGAACGCGCCGGGGTCGAGCTCGCCGAGCACCGGCGCGAGGAGGAGCAGGTCCGGCGCGCGCCACGCGGCGGGCACGTGAGCGGGATCGAGCGGCGGGGCGGTGGAGAGCACGCGCTGGGTGCGGCGCCCGTCGGGACCGTAGGCGTTCTCGAACACCGTGGTCGCGGGGGCGCGGAGGACGAGCGCGGAGAGAGTGCCGACTTGGACTTGGTCAGGTCCAAGTCCAAGTCCAGGTCCAGGTCCAGGTCCAAGTTGAAACGCGCTGGCCGGCAGATCCGAGCCTCCCGCGGTCACGACGCGGACCTCCGCGCCGAGGGCCGCGAGCGCGTGGGCCGCGTAGTAGACCGAGCCGCCGGGCACGAGTCTCCCGTCGAGCCGGTCGAGGGTCGCGTGCCCGCAGACGAGGGCGACGGGCCGGGCCTTCATGGGGCGGGGGCCTCGAACCGGATCACCCGTGCCCGCCGCACCGGCGCGTCTTCGATCTCGACCGTGGTCGGGACGTCGTGCGCCGCGACCTCGACGAACCCGGTCGCCGGCGCGTAGGCGCGCCCCGCGTCTCCGGCGAGCACGAGCGTCCCGCGCGCCGCGAGCGCCCGGAACCAAGCGGTCGCGCCTGCCGCGAGCGCGCGCTCGTAGAAGACATCCCCCGCGAGCACCACGTCGGCGTCCGGGAGGGGCAGCTCGAGCGGGCTCTCCGCCCGGAACGGGATCGTGAGGTCGTTCAGCTCCGCGTTGAGGAGGACGGCGGCGCGGCAGAACGGATCCACGTCCACCGCGACGGCCTCGGCCGCGCCCGCGCGCGCGGCGGCGATCGCGACGAGCCCGCTCCCCGAGGCGAAGTCGAGGACGCGCCGGCCTCGGACGAGCTCGGGCCGGTCGAGGACGTGGCGCGCGAGCGCCTGCCCCCCCGCCCAGGCGAATGCCCAGTACGGCGAGTCGTCCCAGCCGTGCAGCTCGGCCGCCGTAGCGTGCCAGAGCGGCGTCAGCTCCGTCGCCTGGTAAAGCGACAGCTCCGGCACGAGCGGCACGGGCGCGGGCGCCGTCCGCTCGCGGATGAAGCGGATCGTCGCGTCGAGGGAGCTCACGAGGCGGAGATCCTAGCGCACCCCGCACCGCGGGGCCGGTCCGGTGTCACGACCAGCTCGAGCGACCGCTTCGGCTTTCACACGCCGCGCGAATGCGGCCGTGGACGGCCGATGCGCGAGTCAGCCCGCCCGGGTGGGCGCGCACGGCGGGTCGCAGCGGCCCGGCCCCTCGGGGCACTTGGTCCGGGGTGGTCCCGGACGGATGGTCACGACACCGCATGTGGACGATCGTCAGATTCGCGCTCCGGCGCGACCCCGACTACCGCGCCGGATTCGACCTGCTCGCCCACGCGGGCTTCCAGCCGCACCGCACGCCGGGAGCGGAGCCCGAGGACGCCTTCCCGGCCGCCGTCGTCGCCGACCTGTTCCAGGATCCCGCGGTCGTGACGCGGGCGGTGTTCGAGGCGCTGCACGAGGCGGGGCTCCGCCCGGTCGGCGTCGCCGCGGCGCACGTGGACGTCGCTCGGGCGCACCGCGGCGCCGCGGCGCTTGCGCGCCATTGATCGCCCCCGGACAATGGCGCCGGAGGAAGCCATGAGCCCTGCGGACGTCGACGAGCGCCGCCGCTTCTCGCGCATCACGTTCCACCGGCCAGCGGAGCTCGACGCGCGCGTCGAGCGGGCCACCTGCGAGCTCCTCGACATCTCGCTGAAGGGCGCGCTCGTGGAGACGCCCGCGCCGTGCCGGGCCGCGGTCGGCCAACGCTGCACGCTCACGATCCGGCTCGACGCCGCGGACGCGGTGATCCGGATGGAGGGCGAGATCGTGCACCGCGAGGGTCGCCAGGTCGGCGTCCGCTGCGCGGAGATCGATCTCGACTCGATCGCGCACCTGCGCCGGCTCATCGAGCTGAACCTCGGTGACGAGGCGCTCCTGCAGCGCGAGCTCTCGGCGCTCGTCGGCCGCTGACGATGCGCGTGTCAGCCGGTCAGCGCGCGGCGGTCTTCTGGGCGCGCTTCTTCTTCTCCATGTGCTTGCGCATGCCCTCGCAGGGATCCCCGCGCGCCGTCCCCGGCGTGAACACGAGGAAGTCGTACGGTGCCGGTCCCGTCTCGCCCTCGTCGCGGTAGACGGCGGGGTCGTCCTCGCCAGGCTCGGCCTCCACGAACGCGACCGAGACGACCTGTCGTCCGGGCGCGTCCTTCACGAGGAGCGCCGGGACGCCGCGGTCGGTGCGGGCGTGGCCGTTGCCCGTGATGAGGACCGCGCCGCGCTCCGCCCCCGCCGTCACCATCCGCTCGGCCATCCGAGCGTCGCGTGCGCGCTGGCCGAGCACCATCGGGTCCACCATCTCGTCCGGCAAGGCGCCGCAGTGCGACTCCTTCATCTCCTCGCGAAGCTCCGCGAGCGTCGCGTCGGGGAGCGGCTCTTCGCGGGCGAGCCGGACCTTCAGCGCGTCATCGAGCGCCTCGCGCCCCTTCGAGATGATCTCGCTCATCTGCTTGCGTGGGAGGTTCGCCGCCACGATCGGCAGCCCGACCTCGAGCCCGGCAGCGACGATGGGCCGGTAGTACTTGAACTCCGGCCAGCGGCTGTGCGCCCAGTCCACCGCCTTCCCGAGCGCGTCCGGGTCCCGCGGGGCGCCCGAGAGCGCGGCGTCCACGACCGGCTGCTGGTCGGTCGTGAGCATCTCGAACGCGAGCGCGGGTCGGCGGCCCGCCGCGGTGACCGCGCGGAGGAGCCGCGCCTGTAGCAGGTGGTGGTCGGGGTTGTCATGGACCTCGCCGAGCACGATGAAGTCCGCCCCCGCCAGGGACGCGACCACCGTCGCCTCGTCGACGAACCGGCCGGTGGCCGGCTGCCAGATCCTCCCGACGAGCGGGTGCGCGCGCTCCTCGCCGCTCACCCAGGTGCGGCCCGCGATGGGGGCGTCCACGAGGCGCGGATCGAAACGGGGGGCGCACGCGGCGACGAGCGCGAGGAGCGGGGCGAGAGCGCGGGTCTTCATCGGCCTCGACGATAGCAGCGGAGGGCCGCGGCGGCAGGTTCGCGGCGGGGAGCCCGTACAGGTCTCCCAGGTCCATGCGCGGCGCTCCGCGCCCGGTGATACGTTTCCTCGCGGTGGCGCGTGAAGGGGCTGCCGCGCGGCACGTCCGAGGCGGCACGCGCCGGAAGCCGGGCGACGGGAGGGCGCCATGCCCGCAAACCTCACGGCCCAGTACAAGGCGGCGGAGGATCGGTACCGCGGCGCGGCCGGTCACGAGGAGAAGCTCGACGCCCTCCGCGAGATGCTCGCGCTCCTGCCGAAGCACAAGGGGACGGAGAAGCTCCAGGGCGATCTCCGAAAGCGGATCGCGAAGCTCCAGGATGAGGGGGCGCACGCGGCCCGCAGCGGCCACCACGGTCCGGATCTCGGCCACGTGAAGAAGGAGGGGGCAGGGCAGTGGGCGCTCGTCGGGCCGGCGAACTCGGGGAAGTCGGCCCTGCTCGCCGCGCTCACGCACGCGCACCCGGAGGTCGCCGACTACCCGTTCACGACGCGGGTGCCGCAGCCGGGAATGATGGCGTTCGAGGACGTGCAGGTGCAGCTCGTCGACACGCCGGCGGTCGCCGCCGGGCACACCGAGGGCTGGCTCCCGAACCTCGTCCGGAGCGCGGACGGCGTGCTCGTCGTCGTCGCGGTCGAGGCCGACGAGCCGGAGGAGGGATGGCGCGCGGTGGCGGAGCTCTTCGAGCACGCGCGGATCTGGCCGCGCGGGCGGGCCCGCCCGGCCGATGCGTCGCCGCTCCTCGTCGAGCGCCCGGTGCTCGTCCTCGCGAACAAGAGCGACCTCGATCCGGACGGCACGTTCGCCGCGCTCGCGCGCGAGGCGGTCTGGCCCGAGCTGCCGTTCCTGCCCGTCTCCGCGGTGCGCGGCGACGGCCTCGAGGCGCTCCGGCCTCGCCTGTTCGCCGAGCTCGGCCGCATCCGCGTGTACACGAAGGAGCCCGGCCACCCGACCGAGCTCGGCCGGCCCTTCGTGCTCGCCGCCGGCGCGACGGTGGAGGACCTCGCGCGGCTCGTCCACGGCGAGCTCGCGGCGCGGCTCCACTTCGCGCGCATCTGGGGCGCCCACGCCCGCTTCGACGGCCAGCAGGTGGATCGCCACCACGCGCTCGAGGACCGCGACGTGGTGGAGCTGCACGCCTAAGTACTACCCGGCGCCCGGGATCTTCTTCGCCTCCTCGATCGCGGCGCGCGACTGGGCCGCCTGCTCGCTCTGCGGCGCAGCCTGGATGACCTTGTTCCAGGTCTCGATCGCCTTCTTCGGCTGCTTCAGGTCGTTCAGGTAGACGACCCCGAGGTTGTAGAGGCTCTGGACGTGCTTCGGGTCGGCCTGGTTCGCCTTCGTGAAGTTCGCGATCGCCTTGTCGAACTGGCCGACGTCCCGGTACATGACGCCCTGGTCGGTGAGGACGTTCGCGTTGTTGGGCTTGAGCTCGAGGGCGCGACTGTACGCGTCGATCGCCTTCTGCGGCTGGCGCGTGTCGAAGTAGTCATTGCCGAGCTGAACCCACGCGTCGAAGTTCTTCGGGTCGCGGGCGACGACCGCCTGCATCGCCGTGATCCGCGCCTGGAAGTTGTCCCCGGGGTTCGGCGCGGGCGCGCCCCCCGGTCCGCCGGGCGGCATGCCGGGCGCGGCGCCGGGCGGCATTCCTCCGCCCATCGCGCCCGTCGCCGGAGGAGGGGGATTCGAGGATCCGGCCTGGTAGCCGATGAAGATGCCGACGACGAGCCCCACCGCGAGGCCGATGATCAAGTTGCGGTTCAAGGAAAACCTCCGGGCGCGCGCGCGCCTAAAATCCGGCGCAGGATTCTGCCAGGGTGTCGCCCGAGTTGCCACCGCTTCGCGCAGCCCGGAACGTCGTAGGCTCCCGATCATCCCGACCGAGGAGGTCCCGATGCTCCGCTCCGCGCTCGCCGCTGCCGCCCTTGCGCTCCTCGCAGCCGCCCGTCCCGCTGCCGCCTCTACGGCGCTCGGGCTCGGCGCGGACTGGCTCGTCGACCCGGAGCGCGGCGCCCTCCAGCTCACGCTCGCCGCCGACACGCGCCTCGCGCGCCACGTCACCGTCGGCGCCCGCTTCGGCGCGCTCGGGCTCGGCGATCCCACCCGCTTCGGCGCCGTGATCGACGGGCGGTTGCGCATCCGTGGGACGCGGGTCTACGCAGAGGGGCTCGTCGGCCCCTGGATCCTCTTCGACGACGACGACCACGTCCGGCTGCACGCCGCGTTCGGCTTCGGCCTGCTCACCCGCTCGCTCTCCTTCGGGCTGGAGGTGGGCTGGCTCGACCCGACGTCGATGATCGGCGTGCGCGTCGCGTTCCCGCTCTGATCGCCGCCGCTCGCGGGGGCGTGGCGCTCCGTGACGCACCGCGCTGTCGCGGCGCGAGAACGCCATTCACCCAAGGTGAACAACGACCGTCCGTCCGGATCGGGGCTGCGCTGCCCCGGCAGGGGCGCGTGTGTCACCTCGCGTCAATGCTCGCCCCCTCTGGGACGCGCAGGGGCTCTCGCAATACCCGGTCGAGTCGTTGAATCTGCAAAAGCCGGTTGGAACACGTTGACTTCACCCTCTCCCGAGGAGATCCCCGTGAAGAAGAAGACGGTTCAGCACGACCAGGCAGCCGACGCGCTGCGCGCTTCCCGACGTTCGTTCCTCAAGAAGGCCGCCGTGGGCGCGGCCGGGGCGGCGGTCGCCGTCGCGCCGACGATCGTCGTCGCGCAGGCGCCGATCAGCCTGCGATTCCAGTCCACGTGGCCGACGAAGGACATCTTCCACGAGTACGCGCTCGACTTCGCGAAGAAGGTGAACGAGATGTCGGGCGGCCGCCTCAAGATCGAGGTGCTCCCCGCAGGCGCCGTCGTGAAGGCGTTCGACCTCCTCGACGCCGTCGCGAAGGGGACGCTCGATGGCGGCCACGGCGTCGTCGCCTACTGGTACGGCAAGAACTCCGCGCTCGCGCTCTGGGGCTCGGGCCCTGCCTGCGGCATGGACGCGAACATGGTCCTCGCCTGGCATTACTACGGCGGCGGCAAGCAGATCCTCGAGGAGATCTACAGGACGCTCAACATCGACGTCGTGTCGTACCTCTACGGCCCGATGCCGACGCAACCGCTCGGCTGGTTCAAGAAGCCGGTCTCGAAGGTGGACGACTTCAAGGGGCTCAAGTACCGGACCGTCGGCCTCTCGATCGACATCTTCAGTGGCCTCGGCGCGGCTGTGAACGCGCTCCCCGGCGCGGAGATCGTCCCGGCGATGGACCGCGGCCTGCTCGACGCCGCCGAGTTCAACAACGCCTCCTCGGATCGCGCGCTCGGCTTCCCCGACGTGTCGAAGGTCTGCATGCTGCAGTCCTTCCACCAGTCGGGCGAGCAGTTCGAGATCCTCTTCAACAAGGCCAAGTACGCGACCCTCCCGAACGACCTGAAGAAGATCATCGACTACGCGGTGCAGGCCGCGAGCGCCGACATGTCGTGGAAGGCGATCGACCGCTACTCGGCCGACTACAAGGACATGCAGGAGAAGCAGGGCGTGAAGTTCTACAAGACGCCCGACGCGATCCTGAAGCGGCAGCTCGACATCTGGGACGAGGTGGTCACGAAGCGGAGCGCCGAGAACCCGCTCTTCAAGAAGGCGTTCGACTCGCAGAGGGCCTTCGCGCAGCGCGCGGGCCGGTGGCAGGCCGATACGAACGTCGACTTCAAGCTGGCGCTCAACCACTTCTTCGCCGCGAAGAAGACGTAGCCCGCCTTTCGCCTCGCCGGCCGCCCGGATCGCCGGGCGGCCGGACCCTCCACCGCCGGATCGGGAGCGCCCCGATGCAGAAGGTCCTGCTCGGCATCGACAAGATCAGCACCTGGGTGGGCCAGGCCTTCTCGTGGCTCATCGTCGCGCTCACCGCGCTCATGACGTGGGAGATCCTCTCGCGGCGGTTCCTCGACGCGCCGCACGCGTGGACCTTCGACGCGCAGATCCAGATGTACGGGATCCTGTTCATGACCGCGGGCGCGTACACGCTCTCGAAGAGCGGCCACGTGCGCGGCGACGTGCTGTACGGCTTCTTCGCGCCGCGGGTGCAGGCCGCGATCGACCTCACCCTCTACGTCGTCTTCTTCATCCCCGGCATCGCCGCGCTCGTCTGGGCGGGCTGGACCTATGCCGGCGAGTCCTGGTTCATCCGCGAGCGGTCCACGATCATGACCGACGGGCCGCCGCTCTACACCTTCAAGAGCTTCATCCCGTTCGCCGGCGTGCTCATGGCCATGCAGGGGTTCGCCGAGATCACCCGCTGCCTCATCTGCCTGCGGGACGGCGAGTGGCCCTCGCGCATCGAGGACGTCGTCGAGGTGGACGTCGACAAGCTGAAGGCGATGGTGCAGGTGAAGGACGAGGACCTCGCGAAGCTCGACGAGCTCGTGGTGCAGCAGGAGCAGCGGCAAGAGAAGGAGCACGAGAAGAAGAAGGGCGGTGCCGCGTGAAGATCCGGAAGGAGCTCATCTTCGGCTTCACGCTCATGGCGCTCATCGTGCTCGCGACCGCCATCTTCATGCCCGCGCCGTGGAGGTGGACGAACGGCCACTACGGCCTGTTCATGCTCTCCATGGTCGTCGTGACGATCATGCTCGGGTTCCCGACCGCCTTCACGCTCATGGGGATGGGCGTCATCTTCACCTTCGTCGCCTACCGCTCGAACGCGATCTCGGCCGTGGCGCTGCACCAGACGCTCGACCTCATGGTCCAGCGGGCCTATGCGGTGATGACGAACGACGTCCTCATCTCGGTCCCGCTGTTCGTCTTCATGGGCTACCTCGTCGAGCGCGCGAACCTCATCCAGAAGCTCTTCACGAGCCTTCACCTCGCCATCGGCCGCATTCCCGGTTCGCTCGCCGTCGCGACGCTCGTGACCTGCGCCGTCTTCGCGACCGCGACCGGCATCGTCGGCGCGGTCGTGACGCTCATGGGGCTCCTCGCGTACCCGGCGATGCTCCGCTCGAAGTACGACATCAAGCTCTCCGCGGGGGTCATCACCGCGGGCGGCTGTCTCGGCATCCTCATCCCGCCGTCGGTGCTCCTCATCCTCTACGGCGCCACCGCGTCGGTGTCGGTCGTCCAGCTCTACGCGGGCGCGTTCTTCCCGGGCATCATGCTCGCCGGGCTATACGTCGCCTACGTGGTGATCCGCGCCACGATCAACCCGAGCCTCGCGCCGAAGCCGCCACCGGAGGAGACGCGGGTCGACGTGCCCGAGTGGGTGATGCGGCTCACCGGCGGCCGCGACGTGCTCGCCGTGCCGGAGATCGCGCGCTCTCTCTTCGGCGGCACGTCGGGCGTTCCGCGCCGGACGCTCGCCACTCAGCTCGCGATCGGCCTCCTCCCCGCGATCATGGTCCTCGCGCCGCTCGCCGTGATCCACCGGGTCGCGACGGCGCCGGAGGTCGTGGACTCCGGCGGGCTCCAGGAGATGGGCGAAGGCGACCACGGCGCGGACCGTTCCTTCGCGGGCGGCGTGCAGGAGCCGCCCGGCGACGGCGTGGAGGAGCCGCCCGGGACGGAGAAGGCCGCGCCCGCACCCGCACCGAAGGCGGCGGCGCCCGCGCCCGCACCCGCACCGAAGGCGGCGGCGCCCGCGCCCGCCCAGGCCGCGGCGGCCGTGCCCTCGGAGCGGCTCGCGACCCCGCGCTGGTTCTGGCTCGTGCTCGCCGTCGGGGTGCTGGGGCTCGCGGTCAACTACACGATCTTCACGTTCGAGCGGCTCCAGATCTTCAAGATGCTCCTCGGCTCCTTCTTCCCGCTCTCTGCGCTCATCCTCGCGGTGCTCGGGAGCATCATCTTCGGCTGGGCGACGCCGACCGAGGCGGCCGCGATGGGCGCGGCGGGTGGCCTCCTGCTCGCCGCCGCCTACCGGCGGCTCACGCTCGGGATCGTGAGGGAGTCGGCGTTCCTCACCGCGAAGACGACCGCGATGGTGTGCTGGCTCTTCGTCGGGTCGTCGATCTTCTCGGCCGCGTTCGCGCTCCTCGGCGGCCAGGAGATCATCGAGCGGTGGGTGCTCTCGCTCCACATGTCCCCGGTGCAGTTCATGCTGCTCGCGCAGTTCATCATCTTCGTGCTCGGCTGGCCGCTCGAGTGGACCGAGATCATCGTCATCTTCATGCCGATCTTCCTGCCGCTCCTCGGGCACTTCCAGATCAACCCGCTCTTCTTCGGCCTCCTCGTCGCGCTGAACCTCCAGACGGCGTTCCTCTCTCCGCCGGTCGCCATGGCGGCGTTCTACCTGAAGGGCGTCGCGCCGAAGCACGTCACCCTCAACCAGATCTTCGCGGGGATGATGCCGTTCATGGCGATCCAGGTGCTCGCGCTCTTCCTCCTGTACATGTTTCCCGGCATCGGGCTGTGGCTCCCGGGGGTGCTCTACAAATGACGAACGTCGCGGCGCTCATGGCCGAGGTGGTCGGCGCCGGGAACGTCGTCACCGACGCCGCCGAGCTCCTCGTCTACGAGGCGGACGGGCTCACGCACGGCCGCACGCGGCCGGCACTCGTGGTCCTCCCCGGCTCCACCGACGAGGTCGTCCGGGTGGTCGCGATCGCGCGCGAGGCGCACATGCCGCTCGTCCCGCGCGGCGCGGGCACCGGCCTCTCGGGAGGCGCGCGGCCGGTCGAGGGCTCCGCGGTCATCTCGCTCTCGCGCATGCGCAGGATCATCGAGGTGGACCTCGCGAACGGCTGGGTCCGGGTGGAGCCGGGCGTCATCAACCTCGACGTGACGCGCGCCGCCGCCGCCGGTGGCATGTACTACGCGCCCGACCCGTCGTCGCAGGGCGTCTGCTCGATCGGCGGCAACGTCGCCGAGAACTCGGGTGGCGCCCACTGCCTCAAGTACGGCTTCACGACGAACCACGTGCTCGCCGCGCGCGTGGTCCTCTCCGACGGGAGCGTCGCCGACCTCGGCGGCCCCGCGCCCGACGCGCCCGGCTACGACCTCCTCGCCGCGCTCGTCGGCTCCGAGGGGCTCGTCGGGATCGTGACCGAGGTGACCCTGAAGCTCCTGCGCAAGCCGGAGATCACCCGGACGTTCTTCGCGACCTTCCCGTCCACCGACGAGGCGGGGAACGCCGTGTCGGGCATCATCGCGGCGGGGATCCTCCCGGCGGCGATCGAGATGATGGACCGGCTCGCCATCGAGGCGGCGAAGGCGGCAACCGGCCTCGACTGGCCCGACGTCGGCGCCGCGCTCCTCATGGACGCGGACGGGCCGCGCGCCGAGGTGGAGCACGTCGCCCGGCGCGCCATCGAGGTCGCCCGCGCCGCCGGCGCGCTCGAGATCCGGGTCCCGAAGGACGAGGCCGAGCGGCAGCTCATGTGGAAGGGGCGCAAGTCCGCGTTCGCGGCGGTCGGGCGCATCAGCCCGAACTACCTCGTCGAGGACGGCGTCATCCCGCGCTCGGAGATCGCCCGCGTGCTCCGCGAGATCGAGCGGATGGCGAAGGAGGTCGGGCTGCGGGTCGCGAACGTCTTCCATGCGGGCGACGGCAACCTCCACCCGCTCGTCCTCTACGACGCGCGGAACCCCGGAGAGGAGGAGCGCGCCGCCCGGCTCGGAGGCGAGATCCTCCGACTCTGCATCCGGAGCGGCGGCTCGATCACGGGCGAGCACGGGGTCGGCGCCGAGAAGGTGCAGTACATGGCGGAGCAGTTCTCGAAGGACGACCTCGAGACGATGGGGCGCGTCCGCTGCGCCTTCGACGGGCTCGCCCTCATGAACCCGGGCAAGGTCTTCCCGACGCCGCGGCTCTGCGGCGAGCGGCCCGGGCCCTACCGCCCGCACCCCGCCGAGGTGGCGGGCCTCGCGGAGCGCTGGTGATGGCCCCCTCCGCCCCGCGCCCGGTCGAGCCGCAGGACGCCGTGCTGGGCGTCCATCCGCGGATCGTCGTCGAGCCGGCGACGCTCGACGATGCGGCGGAGGCGATGCGCGCGCTCGCGGCCGACCGGCTCGCCGTGACGTTCATGGGGGGCGGGACGGACCTCGAGCTCGGCGCGCCGCCCGCGCGCCTCGACGCCGTCCTGCGAACGACCCGGCTCGCCCGCGTGAAGGAGCACGCGCCCTCCGACCAGATCGTCGCGGTCGAGGCCGGGATGACGATCGCGGCGTTGCAGCGCGCGCTCGCTCCGCACGGCCAGCGGCTCGCGCTCGATCCGCCCGAGCCGGAGCGGGCGACGGTGGGCGGCGTCGTCGCCGCGAACGCCTTCGGCCCGCGACGCACCCGCTACGGTCCGGTGCGCGATCTCGTCATCGGCATCACGATCGTCCGGGCCGACGGCGTCGTCGCCCGCGGCGGCGGGAAGGTGGTGAAGAACGTCGCCGGCTTCGACCTGCCGCGCCTCCTCTGCGGCTCGCTCGGCACGCTCGGGCTCGTCGCGGAGGTCGTGCTGCGGCTGCACCCGCTGCCCGAGGCGTCCGCGACCGCGCTGTTCGAGGGGCTCTCGGGCGTGGACGTCCAGGAGACCATCCCCGCGCTGCGCGCGCTCGCCGTGGAGCCGACGGCCATCGCGGCGCTCTCCGAAGGCGACGGGTTCACGCTCGCGATCCGGTTCGAGGGGTTCGCGCCAGGGGTGAAGGATCAGGTCGAGCGAACGCTCTCGCGCGCGGGTGGCGGCGCGAGGCTCGAGGGCGCGGAGGAGGCGGCGCTCTGGGCCCGCCACGACGCGCTCCGCGCCGCCGGGAGCGTGCGGGCGAAGGCGACCTTCGCGCCGGACGCGCTCGTGAAGGCGCTCGCCGCGGTCGCGCCGCTCCGCGGCGCGCTCCGGGGCGGAGGGATCGCCGTCCACCCGGCGCTCGGCATCGCGCTCCTCGCGGGCGACCTCGCGGACGCGGAGGCGGCCGCCGCCGGGCTCGCCTCCGCGCGCGCCGCGCTCCGCCTGCTCGCGAACGGCGCGCTCGTGCTCACGGCGGCACCGTCCGCGCTCCGCGCATGCGCCGACGTCTGGGGCCCGCCACCCGCCGCGTTCGACGTGATGCGGCGGCTCAAGCACGAGCTCGATCCCGAGGCGCGCCTCGCGCCGGGCCGGTTCGTTGGGGGGATCTGATGGCGAACGAGGTCCGTCAGCCCGGGTCCGGCTCCGCCGCGGAGATCCCCCTTGCGCACGCGCGGGGGGAGCCCGGGCGCGCCGAGCGCGAGCCGCGCGGACCGGGCGCGGCGGGGGAGCGAGATCCGGCGGACGACTGCATCCACTGCGGCTTCTGCCTGCCGACCTGCCCGACCTGGCAGAACTGGCAGGAGGAGATGGACTCGCCGCGCGGGCGGATCGATCTCTTCCGCGCGCTCGAGGACGGCCGGGTGGAGATGTCCCCCGCGGTGGCCGAGCACTTCGACCGGTGCCTCGGCTGCATGGCCTGCCTCACCGCCTGCCCGTCCGGCGTCCGCTACGACCACGTCATCGACCGCGCGCGCGAGCGGGTCGAGCGCGAGTACCCGCGGCCGGCGGCGGATCGCCTGTGGCGCTCTTTCGTCTTCGCGGTCTTCACGCGCCCTGCGGTGCTCCGCGTCGCGGCGCTCCTCCTGTGGGTCGGGCGCGTCACCGGCCTCCGCTGGGCGGCCCGGCGGCTCGGCCTCATGCGCCCGTTCCCGCGGCTCGCCGCGATGGATGCGCTCGCGCCGCCGGTGACGTGGGCGAACGTGAGACCGCAGCTGCCCGCGCGCACGGCCGCGACGGGCGAGCGCCGGCTGCGGGCGGCGCTCCTCGGCGGGTGCGTGCAGCGCGTCTTCTTTCCGAACGTGAACGGCGCCACGGTGCGCGTGCTCGCCGCGGAGGGCGTGGAGGTGGTCGTCCCCGAGGGGCAGGGGTGCTGCGGAGCGCTCTCGGTCCACGCGGGACGGCACGAGGAGGCGCTCAGGCTCGCGCGCGACCTCGTCGAGCGGTTCGAGCGCGACCCGGTGGATGTCGTCGCCGTGAACGCGGCGGGGTGCGGCTCCCACCTGAAGGACCTCGCGCACCTCTTCGAAGACGACCCGGAGTTCCTCCCCCGCGCGCGCGCCTTCGCCGCGAAGGTCCGGGACGTCTCGGAGATCGTCGCGATGCTCCCGCCGCGCGCGACGCGCCACCCGCTCCGCGCGCGGGTCGCCTACCACTCCCCCTGCCACCTCGGGCACGCGCAGCGGCTCCAGGACCCGCCGCGCGCGCTCCTGCGCGCCATCCCCGGGCTCGAGCTCGTCGAGGTGCCGGATGGCGAGCAGTGCTGCGGCTCGGCCGGCGTCTACAACGTCATCGAGCCGGTGAGCGCCGACGCGATCGGCCGCCGCAAGGCGGAGGCGGTCGCGTCGACGCATGCGTCCCTCGTCGCGAGCGCGAACCCCGGCTGCTCGCTGCAGCTCCGCCGCATGCTCGCGGAGCGGGGCGCCGACGTCGAGGCCGCCCATCCGATCGAGATCCTCGACCGATCGCTGCGCGGCGAGTGAGCGTGCCGGCCCGGGCGCGCGGTCCCCCTCACTTTGTGATACGCCCGGGGGCGCCATGGGCCACCTCGGACGGCTGAAGGACGAGTACCGGGATCTCGTCGGGCGCCTCGAGCGCGGGACGATGGGACTCCCGGAGGCGGAGGACGAGCGCGCCGAGGCGGGCCGGCGCGAGGTGCTCGAGATCCTCTTCCCGCCGGAGGAGGCGGCGCTCGCGGCGCGCCTCCCGGTCCGGCCCATCTCGCTCGAGCGGCTCGCGGCGCGGCTCGCGATTCCGGCGGCCGAGCTCGAGGTGCGGCTCGAGCCCATGTGCGAGCGGGGCGTCGTCCTCGACCTCGTGAACCCGCGCAGCGGGAAGCGCTCGTACATGCTCGCGCCGCCGGTCGTCGGCTTCTTCGAGTACTCGCTCATGCGTGCGCAGGACTCGATCCCGAAGAAGCGCATGGCAGAGGCGCTCCACGCGTACACGCACGGCGACCCGGCCTTCGCGCGCGAGGCGTTCGGGAAGAGCACGGTGATCGGTCGCGCGCTCGTGCACGAGCCGGAGGTGGCGGACGACGTCCCCGAGGTACTCGCGTGGGAGAAGGCGAGCGAGGTCGTCGGGGGCGCGCGGAGGTGGGCGGTGTCGCTCTGCTTCTGCCGCCACAAGGCGGAGCACCTCGGCCAGAGGTGCGACGCGCCCATGGACAACTGCCTCTCCATCAACGGCGGCGCCGAGTTCATCGCGCGCCGCGGCTTCGGGCGCGAGATCGGCAGGACGGAGGCGCTCGAGATCCTCGCCCGCGCCCGGGAGAGCGGCCTCGTCCAGATCGCCGACAACGTGAAGAGCCGGCCCACGTTCGTCTGCAACTGCTGCGGCTGCTGCTGCGAGCAGCTCCAGGCGGTCTCCCACTGGGGGCTGCCCGCGGTGAACCCGAGCGGCTTCGTCCCGCGCCGCGACGCCGGCGCCTGCGCAGGGTGCTCGCGCTGCGCGCGGGCCTGTCCCGTCGGGGCGATCGCGATGGAGCCCGTCCTCTCGGCGGCGAGCCGCAAGGCGGCGCTCGCGCCGCGGATCGACGAGGAGCGCTGCATCGGGTGCGGCGTCTGCGCGGGCGCGTGTCACAAGGGCGCGCTCGCGATGGCGCGGGGGGGCCGGCAGCGCCCGGTGCCCTCGAACACGGTCGAGCGGGTCATCCGGATGGCGCTCGAGCGGAACCGGCTCGCCGAGCTGCTGTTCGACGAGGGCGCCGGGCTCGGCGCGCGGTTCCTCCACGCCGCGGTGGACGCGATCGTGAAGCTTCCGCCCGCGCAGGCGCTCCTCGCGAACGAGCAGGTTCGATCGAGGTTCGTGAAGGCCGCGCTCGCGCGGTTCGGCAACCTCGGCTAGCATGGCGCGGGTTCCGTCCAACACTCCCAGTGGATGTGGAGATCTCCCAATGCCGTCGTCCCGCGTCCTCTTCCTCCTCGCGGCGACGGCCGCGTTCGCCGCCCCCGCCGTCGCCCGCGCGCAGGAGAAGGAGCTCACGCTCTACTCGGCGCGCCACTACCAGACGGACGAGAGGCTGTACGCCCACTTCACCGAGAAGACCGGCATCAAGGTGAAGCGGGTCGAGGGCAGCGAGGACGAGCTCCTCGAGCGGATCAAGAAAGAGGGGGCGAACGGTCCCGCCGACGTGTTCATCACCGTGGACGCGGCGCGGCTCGGGCAGGCGGACGCGCTCGGCCTGTTCGCGCCGGTCAGGTCGAAGCTGCTCGAGGGGCGGATCCCCGCGAACCTGCGCACGGGCACCTGGTTCGCGTTCTCCACCCGCGCGAGGGTGATCGTCTACGACCGTACGAGGGTGAAGGCGGCTGACGTGCGGACCTACCTCGACCTCGCGGACCCGAAGCTCAAGGGGAAGGTCTGCGTCCGGTCGGGGAGCCACCCATACAACGTGTCCCTCGGCTCGGCGCTCATCGCCCATCTCGGCGAAGCGAGGACGCAGCAGTGGGCGAACGGCCTCGTCGAGAACCTCGCCCGAGCGCCGAAGGGCGGCGACACCGACCAGATCCGCGCCGTGGCGACGGGCGAGTGCCAGGTCGCGCTCGCGAACTCGTACTACGTGGTCCGCCTGCTCCGCTCCGCGAAGGCGGAGGACCAGGAGATCATGAAGCGCGTCGGCGTGGCGTGGCCGGATCAGCACGGCAACGGCACGCACATCAACGTCTCGGGCGGAGGCCTCCTGAAGACGGCGCCGCACAGGGACGCGGCGGTGAGGTTCCTCGAGTACCTCGCGAGCGATCAGGCCCAGTCGTACTTCGCGGCGGGCAACAACGAGTGGCCCGTGGTGAAGACGGTGCGCGTGGACAACCCCGCGCTCGCGACGCTCGGGTCGTTCAAGTCGGACGCGCTGAACGTCGCTACGCTCGTCGGGAACGCCGCACTCGCGCAGAAGATCTTCGACCGCGCCGGTTGGCGCTAGGCGCTCGGGCCGAGGCGCCGCCGCGCGCGCGGGGAGGCGTGTCCGCGATGTTTGCGTGAACCGCACGGTTCTGAGCGATCACGCAGCCGAGCAGCGAAGCCGGCCGGGGCGCCGCCGGCGCCGCATCGCGGAGGCGCCCGCTTCTCCGCACTCGTACGCGCGTGGCTCGTGAAGCCGCTTTGCGCCGCGAGGATTGTCCGAAGCGCGCGCAGGCGCGCAAGCGCTCTGCGCGCGCGAGTTCCGCAGCGGCGCCGTGGCGGCTCTCGTCGCGCGCGACGATCGCTGCACCGGCGCCGGAGCGCCTGCGGCGACGCGGCGCCGCCGGCCGGCGGCAGCGGCTCGTTCGAGCATCGCGACGCGGCGCCGCCGGCCGGCGGAAGCGGCTCGTTCGAGCGGCGCGGCGCGCGCGGGCCGGTGGGAGCGGCCCGTCAGCCAGCCGGCGCGATCGCCCCGGCCCGGCAGAGCGGCGCGCACCGCCCGCAGCCGGTGCAGACGCCGGCGTCGACGACCATCGCCTCGCCGCCCGCGTCCGCGATCGCGGGGCAGGCGAGCGAGAGGCACGCGCCGCAGCGGTTGCAGCGCGCGGAGGCGATCGCGAGCGGCGGGCCGGCGCGCACGTCGCGGGGGCACGGCGAGAGCATGACGAGCGCGGCGCCGCCCCGGGCAGCCGCGGCCCGCGCCGCCGCCTCGGTCGCCGAGAGGTCCGCGCCGTCGAGCGCGACGAGCCGTGCGCCCGTCGCCGCGAGCGCGGCGGCGGCGCTGCGGCCCTGCGCGCCGTCGCGGTCCGCGATCACGAGGAGGCGCGCGCCGGCGGAGCCCGCGTCCCCAACGGCGCGCGCGGCGCCCGCGAGGACCCGGCGGGCGCCGGTCACCGCGGCCCAGCGGCCGGGCGCGGGAGCGAACGGAAGGCCCGCCACGTCGGGCGCGCAGCCCGATCCGCCCTGCACGTCGAGGCCGGCGCGGCGGAGCGCCCGGAAGAGGCCGAGCTGGGCACAGCCCGCACAGGACGGGTCCGCCGCGGGACGCCCGCGTGCGACGATGCGGGCGAGCGGGGAATAGTTGGCGGGGACGGGTGGCACGGCACCATCCTAACGATCCGGGGGCGACAGATGAACCTGGGCTCGATGCTGGCGGAGCGTGGTGCAGCGGGTCGGCCGCTCAGGGTCGCCCTCGTGGGCGCGGGCAAGTTCGGGACGATGTGGCTCGCCCAGGCGGTCCGCACGCCGGGCGTGCACGTCACGGCGGTCGCCGACCTCGCGCCGGATCGGGCGCGGGCCGCGCTCGCGACGGCCGGCTTCGCGCTGGAGCGGACGCGGGCGACCGGGGTCGCGGACGCCGTCCGGACGGGCGCGACGTTCATCACGGACGACGCCGAGGCGCTTCTCGGGGCGGGTGAGCTCGAGGTCGTGGTCGACGCGACGGGCAGTCCCGCGGCCGGGGTCGCGATCGCCCTCGGCTGCGCGCGCGAGGGGAAGCACGTCGTCATGGTGAACGTCGAGGCAGACGCGGTCTGCGGGCCGCTCCTCGCCCGGCGGTGCCGCGAGGCGGGCGTCGTCTACTCGCTCGCGTACGGCGATCAGCCGGCGCTCATCTGCGAGCTCGTCGACTGGGCGCGCGCCTGCGGTCTTCCGGTGGTCGCGGCCGGGAAGGGGACGAAGTACCTGCCGCGCTACCACGCCTCGACGCCCGAGACGGTGTGGGGCGACTACGGCATCACCCCCGAGGAGGCCTCGAAGGGCGGGCTCAACCCGCGGATGTTCAACTCGTTCCTGGACGGCACGAAGTCCGCGATCGAGATGGCCGCGGTGGCGAACGCGGCGGGGCTCGCGGCGCCCGCGGACGGCCTCGCCTTCCCGCCGTGCGGCGCAGAGGAGCTGCCCCGGGTCCTCAGGCCGCGCGCGGCCGGCGGCGTGCTCGAGCGCGCCGGCCAGGTCGAGGTCGTGTCGAGCCTGCGCCGCGACGGGACGCCGGTGCCGCGCGACCTGCGCTGGGGCGTGTACGTCGTGTTCGAGGCGCCGTCCGACTACGCGGCGCGCTGCTTCGCCGAGTACGGGCTCGTCACCGACGAGAGCGGCCGCTTCTCCGCGCTCTACCGGCCCTCGCACCTCATCGGCCTCGAGCTCGGGATCTCCGTCGCGTCGGTCGGGCTCCGCCGCGAGCCGACGGGCGCCCCGCGCGCCTGGGCGGCCGACGCAGTCGCCACTGCGAAGCGCGACCTCGCCGCGGGCGAGGTGCTCGACGGCGAGGGCGGATTCCTCGTGTACGGGAAGCTCCGGCCGGCGTCGGAGTCGCGCCGCATCGGCGCGCTCCCCATCGGCCTCGCGCACCGGGTGTCGCTCGTTCGGCCGGTGCGCATCGGCGAGCCGGTGCGCACCGCGGACGTCGCGCTCGACGAGGGTGCGGCGCTCGTCCGGGCGCGGCGCGAGCTCGAGGAGGAGTTCGCGCCGACGGCATAGGGAGGCTCCTCTAGACCCAGCGGCAGACGTACTCGCAACAGGCGTCGCCGCGGCACCGGCAGTGGGCCTCCTCGACGGTGACGATCCGTCCGCCGGACAGCTCGATGGCCCGCCTCAGCCACCCCACCGCGGTGAGGCAGTCCTCCGCGGTCGTCGGATCCGCGTCGATCGTCCGGATCACGGCGCCCTTCGGGCCCATCTGCTCGTACGTCCGGACGCCTTCGCTGTGCTGCGCGGCGTACATCCGCGGGACGTTCCGCAGGACGTAGTGCGGGTCGTGCGGCTCGAGATAGGGCCGCTGGACCCCGTTCGGCCCGAGGTTCGTGTCAGCGGTGAAGCGGCCCATGTCGAGGAACAACTCGTTGCGATCGCCGCGCGCGAGGAGCGCGACGATGGTCAGCTCGAACCGGAGCACGAGATCCGCGGAGTACCAGCTGCTCGGCAGGAGCATGCCGCGGACCACCTGCTGGTCCGCGGCGGTGAGGCGCCGGAGCACGCGCTCCGCCTCGTCGGGGCCGCGGGCGCGGAGGTACTTCATCCGCGCGATGAGGAGCGTGCCCTTCAGCTTGCCGGGGGGAGGGGTGCCTGGCGCGATCTGCGCGAGCGGCGCCGCCTTCGGAACCGGCGTGGCGCTCGGGCCGATGGCCGGGTCGGGGGGAGCGGAAGGCTTCGGGAGGGCGGCCGCTATGGTCATCGTTTCTCCGTCGGTCGAGAGGAGCGGCCCCCCGCGCTCACGCCGTGCAATGACTGCGCGAGAAGTTTGCGCAGCAACGGTCCGATAGTAAAGAGGTCGCAGGCGGAAAGTGAAATCCACTTTTCCGCCGGGCACTTGCGGCGTATCGGTGCAGGCGGGGAAACGTCCCGCGATGTGCGATTGATCACTCCGCGAACGTCGGCCGCACGCGGGCCACCGGTGGCGCGAGGTAGCAGAGCACCCGCTGGTCGATGCAGCTGGCGTTGAGCCAGAGCGAGCGGCCGTCGCCGGGCAGCGGGAAGTCCACGACCCGCACGATCTCGGCCATGCGCGCGTCGTCCGGCAGGAGCTCGGGGAGGCGGTTCCGCTCGGAGCGGAGCGCCTGCTGGGCGAACCGGTAGCCCGGCCGCTCCGGGTAGACCGCGACGTAGAGCAGGTTCGCCTCGACGAGGTCGTTGAAGAAGTGGGAGCCGAGCGACACGTCGGGGACGACGTTCATCCCGATCTTAGCGACCTCGCAGATCGCGGAGGCCCGCTGGATGTCGGCGAAGGTCACCGGGATGCCGAGCGCGACCGTGTTCGTCCCCCACCGGCCCGGGCCGAGGAGCAGGACGCGTCGCGCTGCCGCCGGCTCGAGGCGTGTCACGCGGCCGATGACGCGCGCCACCTCGTACCGGTCCAGCGTCCCGAGCCGGTCGTATCCGTCGGGATCGACGAGCACCACCCGGTCGACGGGCGCGTGCGTGCTCTGGCCGATGACCGGGCCGCGGCTCTCGAGCACGATCGCCTCGGCGGGCAGGTCGGCCGGTGGCGCGACGATCGTGCCGCCCTCCTTGATCTGGAGGGGCCGGCACTGGACGACGTTCAGGCACAGGCGCCCATCCGCGAGGACGTCGAGCGTGAACTCGACGTCAACCGGATAGCGGTACGCGTCGGCGAGGATGCGGAGGATCTCCCGCAGCTCCTCCACGAACGGGGTCGCGGAGAGCAGTCGATCGAAGGTGAGGACCGGTGGACCGCCGCGCCGCCGGGTCGCGAAGAGGTCGAGCGGCACGTCGGGCGCGCGGCGCGTCACCTCCTCGAACGAGAGCGACGCGAACCGGTTGGCCGCGAGGTCGAGCACGTCCACTCGCCGCTGCGCGTGCTCGCTCGCCTCGTCGAGGCTCGTCTCCGGCCGCCGCGTGGGGGCGCTCAGCGCGACGAGCCGCGTGTAGTCGTCATCGGCGCGGTTCACCGCGCGGGTGCCGAGCCCGAACGCGAGGCGCGCCACGCCGGCGTGCGGGTCGATCTCGCGGCTCCAGACCCAGGGGTTGTAGGAGAGCGCGACGCCGGCGGCCTGCGGGAAGAAGAGCGTCCCGTGCACCGCGCCCGAGACGCGCTGGACGAGGATCGCCATCTGCTCGTCGCGGTCGAGCAGCCCGCGGTGCTCGCGGTAGCGGAGGGCCTCCTCGCTCATCGCGCTCGCGTAGACCTCGCGCACCGCGGCGAGGAACGCCTCGAGACGCTCGGCGGGGGCGCCCTGGTTCGCGCAGAAGACGCTGTCGTACTTGCCGGTGAAGGCGTTGCCGAACCCGTCCTCGAGCAGGGACGAGGAGCGCACGATGATCGGCGACTCGCCGAAGTACTCGAGCATCGCCGCGAACTGCTTCAGGATGAAGTCGGGGAAGATGCCGCCGCGGACGCGCTCGCGCGCCTCGGCGGCGCCGTCGAGGAAGGACGCGGCGCTCCGCTGCGCGCGGCGCGCGCGCCAGCCGCCGTTGCGTACGAGGAAGGTGTCGAACACGTCGGACCCGACGAACCAGGAGTCGTGCGGCTCGAGCCGGTCGCGGATCCGCGGGCTCTGCCGCGCGAGGATCGCACGGGCGAGGAGCATGCCGATCGCCTTGCCGCCGACGAGCCCGGTCCCGATCATCCGGCGCCCGATGGCGAGCAGGTCAGGGAGCTCGAGCCAGCGCGTGGCGAGCTCGGCGACCCGCTCGTCCCGCGTCAGCATCATCCGCAGGAGCTGCTCGAAAGTCTCCCTCGCCTCCGTCTCGGCTCCGGCTCGATGAGCGTCGAGCACCTCCCTCGCCTGCTGGAGCTTCCGATCCCACAGGTCGTGCCGCGCCACCGCTTCGAGCCGCCGGTCCGCGAGGTCGGCGAGCACCTCCGAGAGGCTGGCGCTCTCCGTGAGAGGGCGCCACTCCGCGCCATCGCGCGCGTGCGGCAGGTACATGGTCGGCGTCTGGCGGGCCCAGACCTTGAGCGGGTGGACGTACAGCGTCCCCTCGCGCCGGAACACGTCGACGAGGAGCTGCGTCGTCGAGCGGATCGACTCGACCGCCTCGTGGGAGTGGCTGTCCCGGAGCACCGCGAAATAGGTCACCGCGTCGAGATCGAAGAGGTACGGGCAGGTGACCATGAAGAAGTTGCCGAGCATGAGGTCCGAGTACCAGTCGGCCGCGAGGTCGGAGAGGCAGTCGAACACGTAGTACGCGCCCGGCCCCACCTGCTCGATGACGCGGTGGATCTCTGCGGTGAAGCTCTCGAACCCGATCGCCGGGGAGAGCCGGTGCACGGCGGCGCCGCACCCCTCCGGCACGAGCGCCGCGTGGCGAGCGAACCGGAAGTAGACGAGCCGGCGCCCCTCCGCGAGCGCCTGCGCGACGAAGGGCTCGACGAAGGGGAGGTAGTCCTCGACCGAGTCGACCTGCCACACGACACTGTCGCCGAGGCGGAGCCCCTGGAGGACGCGGTCGAGGGCGGGGAGGCCCGTCCCCGGCGTGGGCGCGGCGGTCGGCATTCATCACGTTGTAGCGGGGGAAGTGCGCGGCCGAAAGGCGGAGTGGCGCGCCGTGTCCGCGGCTGCGCGCCGCGCCGCGGGTCCAAGTTCGGGCGGGGCCGCCGGCCGAGTTCGGCTAACATGCGGCCGCGATGAAGGCGTCGTTCACCGTCGTCCTCCTCGCCGCCTCCCTCGCGACCGGGTGCGGCGGCGTTCCGTCTCGGGGCAAGGGCTCCGAGTGCGCCGGCTGCCACGCGAAGCGCACGCTCAGGACGCAGTGGGCGCTGCCGCAGGTCCACGAGCCGTTCAAGGACGCGGCGGGCTGCGACGTCTGCCACGAGCAGCACGGCGAGAAGGGCCGGAACGTCCTCGTCGAGGACGAGCCCGGGCTGTGCCTGCGCTGCCACGACGGCGAGGCCTTCCAGCGCGGCAAGCCCCACTCCGCGTTCCAGATGGGCGGCTGCTCCGGGTGTCACCGGCCGCACGCGGGCAAGGTGGCGAAGCTGCTCGACGTGCCGCGCGAGGCGCTCTGCGCGAAGTGCCACCCCGACGTCAGGAAGGCGCACGCCGGCTACGCCATCGACCCGGCGCGATGCGGAACGTGCCACGACCCGCACTCGGCCTCGAACGGCAAGCTCCTCCACGAGGTGAGCCACGCGGTCCTCGCCGACTGCTCGGGCTGCCACGCGCCGGCGACGTCGAAGAGCCCGTTCGCGCTCTCGAAACGGCAGCCCGAGCTCTGCTGGGACTGCCACTCTGACAAGCGGGAGCGGTTCGAGAAGCGCAAGTTCGTGCACGCCCCGGTGAAGGAGGGGAAGTGCACCGAGTGCCACTCGCCGCACGCGGTGAACGAGCCCGCGCTCCTCGTCGCGCGGCGCGCGGAGCTCTGCTTCAGCTGCCACCCGGGGGTCGCGAAGCGCGCGAGGGGAACGGCGGTCCACGCTCCGGTGCAGGCGGGGCGCTGCGACGCCTGCCACGAGGAGCACGCAGGCGATCGCCCGAAGCTGCTCGCCGCGCCGAGGGAGCTGCTCTGCGTCGGCTGCCACCGCGCCCCGCGCGAGTGGGCGACGGCGAAGTCCACCCACGAGCCGGCCCGCACCGGCGACTGCGGGAGCTGCCATGACGCGCACGGCGGGGAGGCGAAGCTCCTCCTAGAGGCCAAGCCCGGCGCCCTCTGCAGCCGGTGTCATGCGGTGCAGGAGGCGGAGCGCAACCGCGCTGGCAAGCAGCACCCGCCGGTCGCGAAGGGCGAGTGCGGCGCCTGCCACGTGCCGCACGCGTCCGAGCGCCCGCGGCTGCTCGCGAAGTCCGAGGAATCGCTCTGCCTCGCGTGTCACCGCGGCATGATCGAGAAGCTCGGGGACGCGAAGCTCCACAACCCGTTCGCCGGCGGTAACTGCTCGCAGTGCCACGTGGCCCACGGCACGCAGAAGCAGCACCTGAAGGCCGACGACGCGTCCATCTGCCTCGAGTGCCACGTCGGCGCGCGCAAGGCGCGGGCCCGCGGCCGGTCGCACCACGAGCCGTTCGTGAGCGGCCGCTGCTGGTCCTGCCACGACCCGCACGGCGCGAAGCGCGAGCACCTGCTCGCGCGCGAGGGGCAGGCGCTGTGCCTGTCCTGCCACGAGAAGCTGAAGGGCCGGCTCGCCGACAAGAAGCTGACCGTTCACGCGGCGGTCGCCGATGGCCAGTGCGACGACTGCCACGCCGGCCACGGCGCGATGGCGCCCGCGCTCCTCAAGAAGGACCAGCCGGCCCTCTGCCTCGAGTGCCACGAGGGGGACGGCGAGAAGGTGCGCGAGGCGCACGGCGGCTACGCGATCGCCGGCGCGCGCTGCACCGGCTGCCACGACCCGCACGCGTCGCCGTCGAAGAAGCTCATCGCGGAGAACGCGCACCCGCCGTTCGGCGACCGGGACTGCTCGATCTGCCACCTCCCGCCCGATCAGAAGGGCGGTACGGCGCGGCTCAAGAAGAACCTGCTCGCGGAGTGCGACGGCTGCCACGACTTCGCGAAGCGCGCGGCCGCGGTGAAGGTCGCGCACCCGCCCGTCAAGGAGGGGCGCTGCTTCGAGTGCCACACTCCGCACGCCTCCCCGCGGGACCACCTGCTCGTCGAGAGCGGCGGCTCGCTGTGCTGGGGCTGCCACGAGAAGACGCAGAAGGTGCTCGAGCAACCATTCGTGCACGCGCCCGTGAAGCGCGGGGAGTGCGCGAAGTGCCACGAGATCCACGGCGGGCAGCAGAAGAAGCTGCTCGTCCGGACCGGCGCCGACCTGTGCTTCGGCTGCCACGCTCCGCAGAAGGCGCTCCTCGCGGCAGCCTGGGTCCACCAGCCGTTCAAGGACGGCGACTGCGCGAGCTGCCACGATCCCCACGGCGCGGCGAACCGCGGCCAGACGCTCGAGGCGATGCCGGCGCTCTGCACGAACTGCCACGATCTCGCCGAACCCAAGGCGCAGGCGAAGCACGCCCGCGTGCAGCAGGGCGCCCGGTGCACGACCTGCCACGACCCGCACGGCGCGAAGGCAAAGGTCAAGAGCTGATCGCGCCTTCTTGCGGACCTCCGCCGGGAGCTGATCCGGAACGCCGCACCCGCGGGCGGTGACGAATCGGCCCGGCGCAGCCTTCGCGCGCGGCGGCCGATTGCGCGAAGCGGCGATCACGACGCGGCTTTTCCGCACTCGCGCAATCCGTGGTTCGCAAACATTGCGTCGTCGCCTTCTCCCGTCCAGTATGAAAATGGCCGTATCTGCGATGGCTTGGGTGCGCGCGCACGCTTTTCTGCTAGTCTCCGCGCCTCAATTCGCGCGGAAGCGCGAGCTTTTCTCGAGACGTCGATCCGGAGGCGAACGGCATGAATCGTCGGGGCTGGGTGGTCACGCTGGGGGGGATGGGGCTAAACCTCGCGCTCGGCATCCTGTACGCCTGGTCGGTCTTCTCGAAGCAGCTCGTCGAGACCGTGGACAAGGGCGGCTACGGCTGGACGAAGACGCAGGCGACGCTCCCGTACACGATCGCCATCGCCGTGTTCGGCGTGATCATGATCCCGGCGGGCCGGCTCCAGGACAAGCTCGGGCCGCGCGTCATCGCCTCGCTCGGCGGGATCCTCACGGGCGTCGGCCTCGTGGTCGCGAGCTTCGCGACACCCGAGCGGATCTCGCCGGCGGTGATCGGCTTCGGCCTGCTCGCCGGGGCCGGGTTCGGCCTCGGCTACGCCGCCACGACCCCGGCGGCGGTGAAGTGGTTCCCGCCCGAGAAGAAGGGGCTCATCACGGGCCTCGTCGTGGCCGGGTTCGGGATCGCGCCGGTGTACATCGCGCCGCTCTCGAAGTACCTGCTCGGTGCCTACGGAGTCTCGGGGTCGTTCCGGATCCTCGGCGTCGCCTTCCTCATCGTCGCGACCGGCTTCGCCCAGCTCATCAAGAACCCGGAGAAGCCGGCCGTCTCGCTCAAGGCGCCGGTGCCGGGCGCCGCGCCGAAGGTGGAGCAGACCTGGCGCGACATGCTGAAGAGCCGCATGTTCTACATGCTCTGGGTCCAGTACGCCTGCGCCGCCACCGCCGGCCTCATGATCATCGGCCACATGGCGAAGATCGTGTCCGTGCAGTCGGGCAACACCATCAAGATCGGCTTCGTCTTCGTGGCGCTCCTCGCCGTGTTCAACGCGAGCGGCCGCATCATCGCGGGCGTCATCTCCGACTACATCGGCCGCGTCGTGACGCTCGGCATCGTCTGCATCATGCAGGCGTCGGCGATGTTCTTCTTCCCCTCGTTCAGCACGATCGGCGGGTTCATCCTCGGCTCGGCCGTCGTGGGCTTCAGCTACGGGGCGTGCCTCTCGATCTTCCCGGCGACGACGGCCGATCAGTGGGGGACGAAGAACATGGGGCTCAACTACGGCGCGCTCTTCACCGCGTGGGGCGTGGGTGGCGTCGTCGGCCCGATGCTCGCCGGAAAGATCGCGGACGCGACGGGCTCGTACACGGGCGCGTACAACATCGCCGGCATGCTCGTCATGCTCGCCTTCGTCCTCGCGATGCTGAGCTACATCGACGTGTCGGTGGACGTCGAGGCGCGCGAGCTCCGGATCAAGCTCGGCGCGGCGAAGACCAAGGCCGCCTAGGCGGCGGCGCAGCGCACGACGAAGTTCGAGAGGATCCGCGCGCCCGACGGCGTCGGGCGGAGCCCGGCGAGCACCGCCCGCACCCGCGCCGCGCCGTCCTCGCCACGTGCGCGCGCCTCTGCCTCGAGGAGCGCGGTCCGCACCGTCGCGAGCGCGCCGAGCGTCGCCGGGTCGAGCTCGGGGTGGAACTGGACGGCGCGCACCCGGGCGCCGATCCGGAACGCCTGGACCTCGGTCGCCGCGTTCGTCGCGAGGAGCTCTGCGGCCGGCGGCAACGTCCGGACGTCGTCCTCGTGCGTCGCCTGCACCTCGAAGGCGTCCGGCACGTCCGCGAAGAGCGGGTCGCCCCGCCCGAGCGCGGTCAGCGTGCAGCGGACGGTGCCGAGCTCGCGCCCGCCCGGGTTCCGACCGACGCGGCCGCCGTAGGCCTCGGCGAGCAGCTGGTGTCCGAAGCAGACCCCGAGCACCGACGTCCCGGCCTCGGCGACCTCGCGCAGCCACGCGCCGGTCCGCTCCATCCACGGCGCGCGCTCGGTCACCGACCGCGGGGAGCCGGTCGCGACGACGCCGTCCGCGCCCGCCGCCCGCGCGGGGAGCGGCGCGCCGGCGTGGGCCTCGATCACCCGCACGCGCACGCCCGTCGGCGCGAGCGCGCGCAGGAACCAGCGGTCGTAGTCGCCGTGCCCGACCCGGACGTCCGGGCTCGTCGTCCCGCACTTCACGAGGAGGAGCGTCAGCGGCACCCAAATGCCCATAGCGGCGCGGCGCGCGCGGCGCAGAAAAGCCGCTGGCCCCCGGGAGGTGCCTCGATGACCGATCCCCGCTCCCTCGTTCCGCGGCTCCCGCCGGCGAAGCTCTTCGTCGGCGGCCGCTTCGTCGAGCCGCGCGACGGCGGCACGATCCCGGTGTCGAACCCGGCGACGGGCGAGAAGATCTGCGACGCCCCCGCGGCCGGTCCGGCGGACGTGGACGCCGCCGTCCGCGCGGCGCGCCGCGCCTTCGAGGGCGGGCCCTGGCGCACGATGACCGCGCGGGAGCGCGGGAAGCTCATCCGCCGCCTCGGCGACCTCCTGTGGGATCGGCGCGAGGAGTTCGCGCTCGTCGAGTCGATGAACAACGGCAAGACGTTCCGCGACGCGATCCGCGGCGACGTCGCGCCTGGCGCCGCCTGCCTCGCCCACTTCTCCGAGGAGCCGGTCCGGATCCGCGGCGAGGTGCTCCCGGTCGACGGCCCGTTCCACACCTACGTCGTGAAGGAGCCCGTCGGCGTCGTCGGCGCGATCGTGCCGTGGAACTACCCGACCTCGCTCATGTGCTGGAAGCTCGGGCCGGCGCTCGCGGCCGGCTGCACCGTGGTCCTCAAGCCCTCCGAGCTCACGCCGCTCACCGCGCTCAAGCTCGCCGAGCTGTCGCAGGAGGCGGGCTTCCCGGATGGCGTCCTGAACGTGCTGCCCGGCTACGGGGACCCTGCGGGCGAGGCGATCGCTCGCCACCCCGACGTGGACAAGGTGAGCTTCACCGGGTCCATCCGGACCGCGCGCCGGCTCGTCGCTGCGTCCGGCGAGACGAACCTCAAGAAGCTGACGCTCGAGCTCGGCGGGAAGAGCCCGCAGATCGTCTTCGCCGACGCCGACCTCGAGAAGGCGGTCCACGCGTGCTTCTGGGGGATCTTCGGCAACAAGGGCGAGACCTGCAACGCGGGCTCGCGCGTCCTCGTCCACGCCAGGGGATACGACGCCTTCGTCGCCGCGCTCGCCGAGCGGGCGCGCGCCATGAAGGTCGGCGACCCGCTCGACCCCGCGACCGAGATGGGCGCGCAGGTCTCGCGCCGGCAGCTCGAGACCGTGCTCGGGTACGTCCGCGCCGGGCGCGAGCAGGGCGCGCGCCTCGTCGCCGGTGGCGAGCGCGACGTCGAGGGGGCGAAGGCGCGCGGCCACTTCATCCGCCCGGCCGTGTTCGCGGAGGTCCGGCCGGAGATGACCATCGCCCAGGAGGAGATCTTCGGGCCGGTGGTCGCCTGCCTGCGCTTCGGCGACGAGGCGGAGGCGGTCGCGATCGCGAACGGGACGCGCTACGGCCTCGCCGCGTCGATCTGGTCGGGCGACGTCGCTCGCGCGCACGCGCTCGCGCGCCGGCTCCAGGCCGGCGTCGTCTGGATCAACTGCTTCAACGAGTTCGACGACGCGGCGCCGTTCGGCGGGTTCAAGGAGTCCGGGTGGGGGCGGGACCTCTCCCACCACGCGCTCGACGGGTTCCTGCAGCTCAAGACGGTCTGGACCAAGCTCCCGGGGTGACCGATGGCGAAGACGGCTCAGGCGAAGGTGCGGCACGTCCCGGAGGCCCGAGCGCGCGCGGTGCGGGCGGCGCGCCGGGCGCACCCGGCGGCCGCGGAGGCGGGCGGCATCGCGGCGCTCCGCGCGTGGCTCGACGAGAAGCGGGTCGCGAAGGCGAAGATCGGCGCGTTCGACGTGGACGGTGTCTGGCGCGGCAAGTACGTGTCCCTCGAGAAGCTCCTGTCCGCGGCGAAGGGGGGGCTCGGGTTCTGCGACGTCGTCTTCGGGTGGGACCTCGCGGACGAGCTCTACGACAACGCGCAGGTGACCGGCTGGCACACGGGCTACCCCGACGCGCACGCGCGCGTGGACGTGTCGACCGCGCGCGTCATCCCGTGGGAGCCCGACACCGCCGCCTTCATCCTCGACTTCGTGAACCCGGACGGCACGCCGTTCGAGCCGTCGCCGCGCCAGCTCCTGCAGCGAATCGGCCGCAAGGCGCGCGCGCTCGGGTTCCTGCCGCGCGTAGGGTCGGAGTACGAGTACTTCATCTTCAAGGAGACGCCGCAGTCGCTCCGCGAAAAGGGATTCCACGGCCTCGCGACGCTCTCGCCCGGCATGTTCGGCTACTCCTGGCTGCGCAGCTCCGCGAACGCAGGGCTCGTCCACGCCCTCGTCGACGGGCTCGACGCCTTCGAGGTGCCGGTCGAGGGGATGCACACCGAGACCGGGCCGGGCGTCTACGAGACGGCGATCCACTACGACGATCTCGAGCGCGCCGCCGACAAGGCCGCCCTCTTCAAGACCGCGGTGAAGGAGATCTGCGCGCGGCACGGGCTCACCGCGTGCTTCATGGCGAAGTGGAACGCCGCGCTCCCCGGCTGCTCCGGCCACCTCCACCAGTCGCTCTGGGACCTCTCCGGCGAGACGAACCGGTTCTCCGGCGGGGCGCGCGGCGGGGAGAGCGCGCTCCTGCGCCACTACGTCGGGGGCCAGATCGCCCTCATGCCCGAGCTCACCGCCGTCCACTGGCCGACCGTGAACAGCTACAAGCGCTCGGTCGAGAACACCTGGGCCCCGACGACGGCGACGTGGGGGAGGGAGAACCGCACCTGCGCCGTGCGGCTCATCGGCGACTCGCCCCAGGCGATGAGGGTCGAGTACCGGCAGCCGGGCGCCGACGCGAACCCGTACCTCTCGATCGCGGCGTCGCTCGCGGCGGGGCTCTGGGGGATCGAGCACGAGATCGAGCCTCCTCCGCCGTGCGAGGGGAACGGCTACGCCGCCGACGCCCCACCGCTGCCGCGCAACCTGCGCGACGCGGTGGAGCTGCTCCGCCGCTCGGAGCGCGCGCGAGAGATCCTCGGCGACGGCTTCGTGGACCACTTCGTCCGCACGCGCGAGTGGGAGGTCCGCCGCTTCGAGCGGGCGGTCACCACCTGGGAGCTCGAGCGCTACCTCGAGCTCGTGTGATCGGGGGAGCGCGCCCATGATCCCGTTCGACCTCCCCGCCGAGCTCTCCGTCGTCGAGCTGTCCTGGCCGACGCGCGTCGTCCTCGGGCCCGGCGCGCTCGCGCGCCTCCCCGCCCACCTCGCCCGCCTCGGGGTCCGCCGCCCGCTCGTGGTCACGGACGCAGGGGTCGTCCGGGCCGGGATCGCGGCCCGCGTCCACGCGGTGCTCGAGGGGGCCGGCGTCCGCGCCGAGAGGTTCGAGGACGTGCAGCCGAACCCCACCGACCGCGACGCGGCGGAGGGGCTCGCCGCGTACCGGCGCGGCGGCTGCGACGGGCTCGTGGCCGTCGGCGGCGGGAGCTCGATCGACGCCGCGAAGCTCGTGCAGCTCCTCACGACGCACGAGCCGCCCCTCTCGCGCTACGACGACGCGGCGGGCGGCGAGCGGTTCGTGCGGGACGACCTGCCGCCGCTCGTCGCCATTCCCACGACGGCCGGCACCGGGTCGGAGGTGGGGCGCTCCGGAGTCGCGACGCTCCCCGACACCGGGCGGAAGACCGTCATCTTCAGCCCGTACCTCATGCCGAAGGTCGCGATCTGCGATCCCGAGCTGACGGTGGACCTCCCGGCGAAGCTGACGGCGGCGACCGGGATGGACGCGTTCACCCATGGGCTCGAGGCGTACGTCGCGGCTGGGTTCCACCCGCTCGCCGACGCGGTCGGGCTCGACGCGGTCCGGCGGGCGGCGCGGTCGCTCCCGGTCGCGGTGCGCGAGCCGCGGAACCTGCACGCGCGGACCGACATGATGATCGCCGCGATGGAGGGCGCGATGGCCTTCCAGAAGGGGCTCGGGGCGTCGCACGCGCTCGCGCACGCGCTCACCCCGGTCGCCGGGGTCCACCACGGGCTCGCGAACGCCGTGGTCCTGCCCGCGGTCGTCGCGTTCAACCGCACCGCCGCCGGGCCGCGCCTCGCGCAGGTGGCGGTCGCGATGGGGGCGGACCCGCGCGCCGGCGAGGAGGCCCTCGCCGACGGCGTCGCGGAGCGGGTCCGCGCGCTCGCCGCCGAGGTCGGGATCCCCGCCCGGCTGCGCGACGCGGGCGTCCACGAGGAGGATCTGCCGCGCATCGCCGCGAAGGCATACGAGGACGCGTCGCACCGCACGAACCCGCGGCCGTGCGCCGAGGCGGATCTCCTCGCGATCGCGCGGCTGGTGTTCTAGCGCTCCGCGCGGCGCTGATTCATCGGCTCGATGTCAACGACACGCCTCACTCTCACCCGACATCCAGGCGAGCGCGATCGGCCTCGAGCGGCATGCGCTCACGGCGCCGCCGCAAAGCCGACCATTCCGCGACGGGTTCCCCTGCGGTTCCGCTCCGAGGGGGGATCCCGGGATGGGGTCCCGCGCTGCGGGCGCGCTTCCTCTTTGCGGGCACGCCTCGGCCGCCGCACTCCTCGTTGCCCGAACCCGTTCACCTTCGGGCTCGTTCCCTTCGCGCATACGCGCTCGTCGTGGGGCTCTCGCTCCGCCGAGATGAGGCCAATCATGAGGGCGCGGCGGGGGCGGGCGCGACTCACCCGGCGATGCGCCGGCTGGCGGCCTCGATGGCGGCCGCGAGCCCCGGGTAATCCCGGACGACCGGGAACTGCGGGAACTCGTCGACCACGTTCTGCGGCGGCCGGAAGAGGATCCCGGCGTGCGCCTCAGAGAGCATCGCCGTGTCGTTGTACGAGTCGCCGGCCGCGATGACCTGGAAGGCGAGCCCCTTGAGCGCGCGGACCGACGCCCGCTTCTGGTCCGGCATCCGGAGCCGGTAGCTCACGAGGAAGCCGCTCGCGTCGGTCTCGAGCCGGTGGCAGAAGAGCGTCGGCATCCCGAGCTGCGCCATGAGCGGCATGGCGAACTCGTAGAACGTGTCGGAGAGGATGACCACCTGGTGCCGGGCCCGGAGCGCGTCGAGGAAGTCCTTCGCGCCCGGCTCGGGGCCCATCTCGCGGATCACCCGCTGGATGTCGGGCAGCCCGAGGCGGTGCTTGCGCAGCAGGTCGAGCCGGAACCGCATGAGCTTGTCGTAGTCCGGCTCGTCGCGCGTCGTCCTGCGCAGCTCCGGGATGCCCGTGCGCTCGGAGAACGCGATCCAGATCTCCGGGACGAGGACGCCTTCGAGGTCGAGACAGACGATCTGCACGCAGGAGCTCCCGGGGGACGAGGCGGAGCGCGGATTGTAGCGGTTTTGGCGCGCGGGGACACTCGCCTCCGCTTCGCTCGGCTCGCGCCCCGCCGCTCGGAAGGCCGGCCGCCCCCGTCTCCGCGTGAACGAGGTCGTCAGAACTCGACGTTCGGCCGGATGAGCACCTGGACCCGCTCGGGGGTGTCCACCGCGAGCGCGCCGCGGTACGAGCGGCCGCGATCCCAAAGGACCCCGAGCGCAATGGATGCGGCGAGCTTCCCGAGCGGCCACTTCTTGTCGACGATGAAGTAGTGGCGGAGCGGCGTGCCGTCGAGCGCGGCGTCGAAGCGGTACTCGACGCCGGAGTTGGCGATGAGCGGCGGGCCGCCGGCGTAATCGACGCGGCTGCGGCGGATTCCGAGGTAGGCGGTGTCCACGACGTCCGCGTTCGAGTGGAGCTTCACCCCGACGCGGAACGACCAGGAGAGCTTCTTCACCGGCGAGCGGCGGTCCCCCTTGAGCTTCGCCTCCGCCTCGAGCCACGGATCGTCGATGGCGACGTTGTCCTTGATGTGCCAGTTCCCCGCGGAGAAGACGGTGCCGAAGTAGCCCTTCCCCTCGATGTCGCGCCGGCCGCGCACGTCGAAGTCCACGACGTTTCCGACGAACACCGAGGCGGCCCACGGCTCCTCGAAGCCGGCGGTCACCGCGCGGACGAGGTTCGTGTTCCGGTCGAGCTGCGAGCGGCCGTAGAAGCCCGGCGTCCGGTCGCGCAGGAGCAGCCCGAGGCAGGGCATCGGGTTGACGCTCACCTCGAGGACGACGAAGCGCGGGAGGACCGAGCGCGGCAGCAGCGCCCAGTACATGTCCACCTCGCCGTGCTCCCCGACGTGCGGGACCGGGTCGCGCGTGAGCGGCAGGTACACGCCGGCGCTCGTGTAGTAGGCCCCGAGCTCGAGCAGCAGCGTCGGGAGCTCCGCGGCGTCCTCGGACGCGGGGGAAAGCGGCGGCACCTCCGGCGCGCTCGACGCGACGAGGTCGCCCGCGCGCGCGGGGAGCGCAGCGACGAGGAGCGCGGCTGCCAGGGCGCGCGGCGAGACGGGAAACGAGCGGGGGGATGCCACGGCGAACCGGACGCATCCTAACCGGCGCGGCCGGCGCCGCACCATCCGGCGGGCGCGGGACGCGCAGCCGTCAGCGCTCGACGAGCCAGTCCTTCCCGGCGGCCCGCGTCTCGACCAGCTCGACCGGGATCTTGTAGAGCGGCTTGATCCCGTTGAAGACGACCTTCTTCAGGCCGGTGATCCCGACGAGCGCGTTCGCCTTGAGGAATGGCATCGCCGCCGACACGAAGCGCTGCATCTCGACGACGGTCGAGGGGTCGAAGCGGACGTTCTCGAGGCACGTGAGCGCCAGCACGGATCCCTTCGGCGACGCCGCGATGAGCCGCTGCGCGTCCGCGATCACCGGGGCGAACGCGCCCGGCTTGCAGCCATCGAAGTCGATCTGGATGATGGCCTTGCCCTTGTGGAGCGCGGTCGTGATCCGTTCCATGTGATGCATCGTGACGGACGCGGCACCGACGGGCCATCCCTCGGACGTGGGGTGTGGACGTGTCCGCGGCACGCCGAGGTGTGGGGCGCCTTCACGACCGGTGGGGGCGGCGCCGACACCGCCGGTGGAGGTCAGCCGCCGCGCCGCGGACGCGAATGGGCGCTCGTGCCGCCGTGCGAGCCAGGCCGCGAGGCGCCGCCCGCGTGGGGCGGCGCGCGCAGCAGCTCGATGCGGGCGTCGGGCATCCGCGGATCGGGATGCGAGGCGGCCTTCTGGAACGTGGCCGCCGCGGCGCGCGCCACCTCGAAGCGCGTCTCGCCCGGCAGCACCTGGATCTTGCCGATCTGGTCGCGCGTGACGCCGCCGCGCTTGCAGAGGAGCGGCAGGATCCACTTCGGGTCCGCCTTCCGCTGGCGGCCGAGGAGCAGGCGGAACCAGATGACGTCCTCCGGCGGGCCGCGTCGCGGCGCGCGCGGTGCAGCGCGCCCGGCGGGCGTCTCCTTCGCGGCGCGCGCGGTCTCGGGCAGCTCCTCGGGCGCGGGCAGCCGCGCCCGCTCGCGCCGGACGAGCGCGACCGCGAGGAGGAGCGGGTCGTGGGCGGCGAGGAGGCGGCGCGCGGCGTCGCGGTCCTCCTCCGCGGCGTCGTCGCCGAGCGCGGCGAGCTCGGCGGAGAGCCGCTCGGCGTCGCGGGCACGGACCTGCTCGGGGGAGGGGACCGGCGACCACGCCGCCGCGACGCCGCTCTCCCGGAGCATCCGCTCGAGCTTGAACCGCTCGGCGGGCGCCGCGAGGAAGAGCGCCAGCCCCTTGCGCCCGGCGCGCCCGGTGCGGCCGCTGCGGTGCTGCAGCGCCTGCGGGTCGCGGGGCAGGTCGGCGTGGAGCACGAGACCGATGCCGGGCAGGTCGAGGCCGCGGGCGGCGACGTCGGTCGCGACGAGGACGCGGGCCCGGCCGTCGCGGAGCGCCTTGAGCGCCCGCGTCCGCTCGGGTTGCGTGAGCTCGCCCGAGAGCGCCACCACCTCGAAGCCGCGCTCCGAGAGGCTCGCGGCCGTGTGCTGGACCGCCTCGCGCGTGCCGCGGAAGACGAGCGCGCTCGGCGGGTCGAGCGCACGGAGCACGTTCACGATCGCGTGCTCGCGCTCGCGTGGCGAGACGACGTGGCCGCGGTACTCGATGTCGGCGTGGGCCTCGGCCGTCGGGGTCGCCGCGACGCGCGCCGCGTCGCGCGTGTA
>WNFU01005066.1_pt1 | contig 46707 bp, 47 predicted proteins | sample 5400121 | NCBI WGS metagenome assembly WNFU01 (sample SAMN13153360, study PRJNA577476) | soil metagenome | isolation source: 100 cm soil or saprolite under grassland replicate 1 | place: USA:California | collected 2016-06-15 | reverse complement strand
GGTCGGCGCGGGCGAGCCCGCCAGGCGCGACCTGCGCGGATGCAGCCGGGAACGTGGTGATCATGGCGGTAGTCCACTCCTTGGGAGTGCTGCTGGTCCTGACGTGAGGCGTGAGGAACGGCGGATCAGCGGTGAACGCCACGAATCGAGTCGGGGCCGCGAGCGCGCGGCCGCCGCTCGCCGCTGGGTGTGCCGGTCATCTGTTCGCCTCCTTCCGCGTTCTGTGTTAGTTGCCGTTGCTGAGCTGCTTCTCTGTCTCCACCGGATGGTAGGGTTTATGCCTGATTGTTGAGTTGATGGAGGCAGGAGAACCTAGGCCGCTTCTGGTCTGCAAGATGGAGTTTGGTCGCTTGTAGGCGAACACCACGGAGGTACTGTCCGGATGGGGACCGAGGGACGGCAATCGAGCGGCAAACCAGGAGGTGACCAGGCTCCTGGGCCGGTCGCGCTGGCGTTCGGTGAACAAGTCCGTTCGGTGCAGCGCGACCAGGGCTTGACCGTCCGAGCGTTTGCCGAACAGCTCGGGATCTCGCATGGTTTCCTCTGCGACGTCCAGGCCGGCAAGGCCAAGCCGAGCCCGTCCCTGGTCGCGCGGATAGATGAGATCGGCGAGTTGGGCGGTGCGCTCGTCCGCGCGTATCCGGAGTTGCTCGCCGAGCACGAGGCACGCAAGCGAGCCAGAGCCGAGCGGCGTCGGCAGCTCCTCAGCCAGGCGCAAGGACCCACCAGCGGGCGGAGCAACCAATCGCCCGAGTCGTCCGGGAAAACCGCAAGTACGCAGAAGCCGCGCTACTCTGGCGGCACGTTGGCATTGGAGCCGCACGCGGAAGCGACCCCTCGGGAGGACGACGCGAACCGACGCGAGGCAATCAAGACGCTCGGCGCACTGGTCGCGGCCGGTGCGGCGCGGGCGCGATCGTTCCTTCGCTACGTCGAGAGCCCGAACGTCGGTCCGCTGACACTCGACGAGTACGACGAGAAAGCGCTGTGGCTATCCGAGAAGGCCACGACACAGCCCATACCGCGACTGCTGCCGGTTGCGGACGAGCAGTTCGAGAAGGTCGCTGCGCTGCTGAAGGAAGGTCGTCACTCCAGCAAGCAACGTGCCCGCCTGGAGTTGCTAGCTGGACATTTCGCCTACTACCAAGGGCGGTTCACGTTCAACCTCGGCGACCACCAGGCCGCCCGCGCGCACCTGCGCATCGCTCGCCACTTCGGCGAACAGCTCGACGAGCACCTGTTGCTCGCCTCGACCGCGAGCTGCGAGGCGGGGATCGCGTTCTATCAGGGCCGGTTCGACAAGGCGCTACAGATCGTCCGCGAGGCGCGTCGCTACGCGACCGACTACACGGCCGCGCGGCTATGGGCGAACGAAGCTCGGGCGCTAGCCAGCCTGGGACCGGGGTTCGCCGACGAGATGCGTCAAGCGCTCGATCAGGCAGAGGCGACGCTTCCCGATCGGTTTGTCCTGGAGCCCGGGGTGGAGTCGCCATTCGGGCCGGAGACGTTCACGTTCTACGCCAGCACGGCGTGTGTACGGGCGGGCGATGCCAGGGCCGAGGAGTTCTCGCGCGACGCGATCCGCCGGTACGAGGCGCTGGGGGCTCGCAGGGATGAGCGGTTCGACTTCGAGAACCTTGCGCTGGCACGTCTCAACCTTGCCATGGCGCTGTTGCAGGCCAAGCGGCCAGAGCCGCGCGAGGCCGCGCGGGTCGGCATCCAGGCGCTCGCGGTGCCTCGCCACTTGCAGACTGATCCGATCAAGCGCCGTGCGCACGAGCTGTTGAGCGCGTTCAGCCTCGGGCCCGGATGGGCCACACTCCCGGCGGTGAAGGAGCTGGCCGAGGTCACACGCACCTACCGACCGATGGCCGTGCCGGCGTCGGGGCGCCCGGCCCTTGGCAGCTCGTAGCCGGAGAGACCGACCGGCGGTCCTGCCCGGGCCGCCGGTTTGTTGTTTCTTGGTGTCTACGGAGATCGCTGCCGTTGTCCCCGAGGGCAAAGACGCGGCTTGGGGCGGCGCGGGCCCACTGCCGCATCGTCTGATCACCCCGTGAGCGTAGTATCCAGCAACCTATCTGCTCCATCCTCCAGAGGCACGACCTGCAATGAGCTTCGAGGCCCGAATCCTGACTGTCCTCATCGCCTCGCCTGGCGACACACGCGACGCTCGCGACGTCGTTGAGGCAGCCATCCAGGGCTGGAACCGGGATCGAGCGCGTACACAGAAGGTCATGCTGCTCCCGCTGCGCTGGGAGTTCGACGCTGTGCCGGAGCTCGGGGGCGATGCGCAAGCGATCATCAACAAGCAGCTCGTCGACCAGGCCGACATTGTGATCGGCCTGTTCCACAGCCGGCTTGGCCAGCCGACGCCACGAGGCGCATCGGGAACAGTTGAGGAGATCGAGCACAGCATGGAGCGCGGGGCACGGGTGCATGTGTTCTTCTCAGAGATGTTCATCCCGCGTAATGTTGATCCTGACCAGCTCAAGGCGCTTCGCGAGTTTCAGGCCAAGCTTCAGGAGCGGGGCCTGGTCGGGAGCTACGCTTCGCACGAGGACTTGAGCGCCAAGATTCGTACCTGCCTGGAGCAGGATGTTGTGAAGTTTGTGCCCGCCATCCCCCCAGGAGTGATACTGCCTCTGCTGAGCGCCCACCCTGGCGCCATCATGAGAGGCCGGCACGAGAGCATTAGCCGGCGAGATCGGTTTGTGGTCGAGAACGTTGGTACTGTCGCGGCTGAGGACGTGACGGTAGAGATTGAGCCGATCGGCGAGGGCGAATCGCCCGTGGTCAGCGGTGTGCCAATGACCGCCGAGCGCATCCCGCCGCAGGGCAGCATCGCATTCCCTCTGGCTATCAGCTTCGATGTCGCCCCGCAGTGGCGAGTCATCTACAGGTGGCACGAGGGGGCTCAGCGGTTCGAGGATTGGCAATCGGTGAGCATTTTCTAGGGTCTGCCTACGGCGTCGAGACGCGCATTGCGCTGCGACCTTACGGCCCTGGCTAGCGGCTGGCGTTCGATGAACGTCGAACAAGGATGCATGTTCGCCCTGGTCGGCGAGCGGTGACCTTGCAGTCCAAACAGGCCGTATAAGCACGACGGATGCTTGATCGCGCTGTCGACGCGATGGTTGGTCGGTGGCGACCGGGCGAACACGGGCTCGAACAGCCGTTCGTTCCTACGGTAGCGGCGTCCCAATCGCCGTCCCCGCAAGGAGGGAGCGAAATGTTCAACCTGCCGATCGACACCTCGGCGATGACGTTCCTCGTGGGCGCCAGTGCCGAGCCGATCCGCGAGCGCGGCACCAACCGCCCGCGCACCGACACCGAGACGGGCGAGCCGCTGTTCGCCGTCCAGTTGGTCGCGCTGATCGAGGGTCGCGCGAACGTCATCACGGTCAAGGTCGCGGGCGAGCCGCCTGCGCTGCCGCAAGGCGCGCCGGTTCGCGTGCTCGGGCTCCTGGCCACGCCCTGGACGATGGAGGGCCGCTCCGGCGTGGCATTCCGTGCGCGCCGGGTTGAGCCGCTGGGGCCGAACGCGCGCCCGGCGGCGCCCAGGGCGTCTTAGCCCGCACCTCTATTCATTCCGTTCGGGCGGGCGCGGGACCGCTGGGGAGTGGCCGCGCCCGTCCCTGCCACCAGGCAGGAGGGATCTTCTCGTGTTGAAGCGTGTCGCTGTGTTCCTCGGGCTCGTGCTGCTGATCGTGGTCGCGCCGTCGGTGGCGGTCAGCGTCAGCCGTGCGGTGCTGGAGGCGATCGTGCATTTCCTTCAGGGCGTGCTGGCGGGTGGTGCCCATGTCTGACCACTTCGACCACACGCAACAAGCGCCGCCGCTGGTCGAGCAGACGCCGCCGACACTACGGCCGAGCGCGCGGACGACCGCCGGGGCGTTGCTGGTTCGGTTCGTACTGCGGCCGGTGTGGCTGTGGCGCGTCGAGCTGGCCGCGGTGGTCCTGGTGGCCGGAGGCTGGGCGGTCCTGTCGCGGCTGGCGGGCCGCCCGGGCGCGGTGGTGCTGCTGGTGCTGGCCGCGCTGTCGGTGCCGCTGTGGCCCTGGTGGGCGCGCGCGTCGATGCGGCTGGTGTTCCATCGCGCCCGCGTTCGGCGCGAGTGGTCGGTCGGCGTGCGGCACGCGGGGCTTGCGACCCACAACGACCGGATACCTCGGGCGGTGAAAGTCGAGCCGATCCCGGTCGGGGACCGGCTGCGGGTCAAGATCCCGGCGGGCGGGCGCACATCGGAGCTGGCTGAGCAGGCCGAGGTGATCGCCGCGTGCCTTGAGGCGAGGGAGCTGCGGGTGCTCCGCGACCAGGACAACGCGCGCTATGCCAGCGTGACCATCGTGCGCCGTGATCCGCTGGCCGGACCGGGCGTGCTGGCATGGCCGTACCGGGACGCCGCGCGGTTGTCGGTGTGGGCGCCGATCCCTGTGGGGGTGGACGAGGACGGCCAATGGGTCGCCGTGTCGCTGCCAGAGCGGAACGTCCTGGTTGGCGGGGAGCCCGGCGCGGGCAAGAGCGTCGCGCTGTCGCTGCTGGTGGCTACGGCCGCGCTGGACCCTGACGCGGTCCTGGTCACGCTGGACGGCAAGCTGGTGGAGCTGGCCTGCTGGGGCGGGGTGGCCGCGCGCACGGTCGGTGTCGACGTGGACGACGCGATTCGGGTCCTGCTCAGGTTGCAGACCGAGCTGGATATCCGTCTCCGGGCGCTGCTGCGTGCCAACCGGCGGAAGATTCGCCCGGGGATCGGGATGCCGCTGATCGTGGTGGTGATCGACGAGCTGGCGCACTACCTCAACGGGCCAGATCGCAGGCAGAACGCGGAGTTCGCCAACCTGCTCCGCGACCTGGTCAGCCGTGGACGAGCGGTCGGGATCGTGGTGCTGGCGGCCACGCAGAAGCCGAGTACCGACGTGATCCCGTCCGCGATCCGGGACCTGTTCGGGTTCCGCTGGGCGTTCCGCTGCACAACTCCGCAGGCGTCCGACACGATCCTCGGGCAGGGCTGGGCGTCGCTGGGGCATACCGCCTCGGCGATCGATCCCGCCGCGCGAGGCGTCGGACTGTTGCTGCATGAGGGCGGCCAACCGGTGCGGATGCGGGCCTGCTACCTGGACGACGACGACCTGGTCGCCTTGGCCGAGCGTGCGGCCGCGCTGCGCGCTGGCCAGCCGGGCGGCCACCTGATCGAGCGGCTGGGCTTGGACCCGGGCGGACGAGAGCCGACGGGCACCGACGAGTAGAGGCGGCGATCCGAGAACGGGCCGAGTCGGCCGGTCGGCGGTGGTCGGCCGCCGGGCTCGGGTGCGGGGTGGAGCTGGGCGCGGGACCGCTTTGGGGAGTGGTCGCGCCCGGCTCCGCCACCAGGAGAGTGATCCCCTTGGCGCGAACGAGGGTAGACGCTGGCGCGCCACGGTCGCCATCGGGTGGCCGGCAGGCGGGAATGGCACTGGCCGGCGTGGTGGCTCGGGCGGCGGACCCGGCGGAGTACGCGCGGTGGGCCGAGCAGGTCGCGGGCGCTGGCTACTGTCGCCGGCCGGTGCGGCTGTCCGGCGAGGTCGAGCACGTGGACACGTCGAGCGGGGAGCTACGCGACTCCTACTCGACCGACGCGGAGCCGGACGGCGTGATCCTCAAGGCGTGCGGAACGCGGCGGGCGTCACGGTGCGAGTCGTGTGCGCGGACGTACCGCTATGACGCCTATCACCTGATCGGGGCGGGCCTCCGCGGTGGCAAGGGTGTCCCGGAGACCGTCAGCCGCCATCCGTTCCTGTTCGTCACGTTCACCGCGCCGAGCTTCGGGCGGGTCCACGTGCGGCGTGAACAGGCGAGCACGGTATATCCGTGTCACGCCGAGCGGCTGGGGGAGCGTTGCCAACATGGCCGGCGGCTCGGCTGCTGGCATCGCCACGAGGAGGGCGATCCGGCGCTCGGTCTGCCGCTGTGCCCGGACTGCTACGACTATGAGGCGGCGGTCATCTGGAACGCGATGGCGCCGGAGCTGTGGCGTCGAACCACAATCACGATCGCGCGGGCGCTGGCGCGTCTGGCGGGCCTGCCACGCTCGGAGCTGGCAAAGGTGGTTCGGATCTCGTACGTCAAGGTGGCCGAATTCCAGCGGCGTGGGCAAGTCCACTACCACGCGATCATCCGTCTGGACGGGCTCGACGCTGCGGGCGAGGTCACGATGCCGCCCGAGGCGTTCACTGTCGATGTGCTCGTCGAGGCGATTCGCGCGGCGGCGGCGAGCGTGCGGGCACCGATCTCGTCGGCGGCCAAGGGTGGGTGGGCGGGACCTGATGCGGTGAGCTGGGGCCAACAGCTCGACATCCGGGTCATCGGCGAGACCGAGGGCGCCGGCGAGCTGTCAGCCGAGCGGGTCGCGCGCTACGTCGCCAAGTACGCGACCAAGGCCGCGGAGACGGTCGGCCCAGCGCTCGACCGGCCCATCAAGAGCGAGCGGGACCTGGCGCGGCTCGACCTGCCCGACCACGCGGCACGGCTGGTCCGGGCCTGCTGGATGCTTGGCGGACGACCCGAGCTCGCAGGGCTCGGGCTGCGGCGGTGGGCGCACATGCTGGGCTACCGGGGGCACTTCCTGACCAGGAGTCGCCGGTACTCCACGACCTTTCGCGAGCTGCGCGGCGCGCGGCGCTCCTGGTCCAACCTCCGGCGCTACGGCCCGGCGGTCAGGCTCGACCGCGACGGGCGCCTACTCCCGCCCGATGGGGTCGAGGCCGTCGCCTCGCTGATGTACGAGGGCATGGGCTACACGACCTCCGGAGACGCATGGCTCGCATGGTCCATGGGGGAGGAGGCTCGCGAGCAGCGGCGAGCCGCGCGCGACGACTCGGCGGGAGCTGCGTGAGATGGCCTCGGACCGGGAGCGATCGGGGCCGTCAGCGGAAACGACGGCTGCCGATCCGCATGGCGAAGACGATGAGCTGGCCGCGCGGGTGGCGAGGGAATGCGCGCTTCAGGGCATCCCGCCGAAGTTCGATGACGTGGAGATCATCGACAATGTCATCGCGCTCATCGTCAGTCCGAACGGCGACGGTCCTTCCACAGGACCTCGATCGCGTCCGGGTTGAAGGTCCGTCCACGCTGCGGGTGGATGATGATCTTGTCGACGGTGGCGGCGATCAGCGCGCGGCGCCAGTCGAGGCCGGGATGATCGTCCCAAGCCTTCTGCGCGGGCTCGTCGCCGAGCGAGGCCAGGACCGAGTTGCCGATCCGCTTGGCGCGGCGGCGCTGCGCTTGCTCGATCCTGGCTTCCACGCGTGCCTTGAGCCGAAGGTACTCGGGCTTGCTGATGGTGTCGTCCGCGTAGTCGTCGCCGAGTTCCCTCAGCTTCGCCTTGGCGCGCTCGATCTCGTCGCGGTCCTTGGCGTCCGTCGTGTCGTCCCCCACGAGGGTGAGCCGGGCTCGGAACTTCGGGCTGTCCAGGCGGTAGATCAACCGCTTGATGACCTCGTCGTCGACCGGGTCCACCTTGCGGCCGATGCCGCCGCAACCGGGCAGGCCGGGCGCCTTGCGGCAGAAGTAGCGGCGGGTGCCATCCTCGCGCGGCGCGCCATAGAGCCGTTCTTCACAGCGCGAGCAGTAGGCAAAGCCGACCAGGAGGTATCGCCGCGAGACGACCCGGCCGATGTTTGGATGCCCGGTCTCGGTGAGCGCGAGCTGGAGGCGGTCCCACTCGTCCTTGTCGAGGATCGCGGGCCAGGTGCCGGGCACGTTGCCGGCTGTGTGGTGGGCGCGGATGCCGGCGATGGCGGGGCGGCGAAGGGAAGCCTTGAGGGTGGTCCGCTGCCAGGGCTTGCCCGTTGGGGTCGTGATGCCGCGCTGCTGCCAGTCGCGGCAGACGCCGAAGACGGTCTCTCCGTGGAGGATGCGCCGGGCGGCTTCGCGGATCAGCTCGCCTTCCTCCGGCACGATGGCGAGCTGATCGGCGCCGACTCGGCGGTAGCCGAACGGGCGGGTTCCACCGAACAGCGGCTTCCCCGCCTGCGCCCTGGAGAGATGCTTTCGGAGGACCCGGCGCCGGATCTGCTCGGCTTCCTCCTCGTCGATGGCGGCGCGGAGGTTCGCGGCGAACACTCCTTCGCCGGTCTCCAGGTCGATGTAGTCGCTGAGGGTCTTGATCTTGACCTTGTACGGCTCGGCGAGGTCACGGAACTGGTACCACTCCAGGGGACGACGGTGAAGCCGCGAGGTCTCCGTGGCGATGACGCCATTGATACGGCCGGCGGCGATGTCGGCGAGCAGGCGCTCGTACTCCCTGCGGCGCTTGCGGGTGCGGCCGGTCGCGGTGATGTCGTTGTCCACGTAGACCTCGACGACCGACCAACCCATCTGCTCGGCGATGCGGTGGCCATGCTGCTCCTGGTCCCCGACGCCCCAACCGTTCTGCTGATCGTCGCTGATCCGGCAGTAGATTCCGGCTTGGATCTGCATCGCTCGTGTCCTCTGCCTGCGGCTCTCCTGGCTATTGATAGTTTAATCGAATGCTGTGGTTCCACGCGGTCTACTGGCCCGCGCTGCTGCTTTCGGCCGGAGTGCCGCTGCCGACCGAGATCCTGGTGCACGACTACCTGACGGTCGAGGGGCGCAAGCTCAGCAAGTCCAACGGCAACGTGATCGATCCGGTGGCGCTCGCCGAGCGCTTCGGCACCGACGCCGTCCGCTGGTGGCTGCTGCGGGAGGTCCCGCGCGTCGGCGACGCCGACTTCACGGTCGAGCGGCTGGCGGCGCGCAGCGACGAGGACCTCGCCAACGGGCTCGGCAACCTCGTCAACCGGGTCGTGAGCATGGTGCACCGCTATCGCGACGGCCAGCTGCCCGACGAGCGTCCCGCGCCGGCGGAGGCCGAGCGGCTGCTGGCGGCCTGCCGGCGGGCGCCTGGACTGGTCGACGAGGCGCTCGGTGCCGGCGACTTCCGCCGCGCGACGGCGGCGGTGTGGGCGATCGTGGAGGAGGGCAACCGCTACGTGGAGGCCGCGCGTCCATGGGAGCTCGCCAGGGCCGAGCGGACCGCCGGGGAGCCGCCCGAGCGGCTCGACGCCGCGCTCGGCGTGCTGGTGGGAGCCTGCCGGCGGCTGGCCGAGGAGCTGGCGCCGTTCCTGCCGGAGGCCGCCGCGCGGATCGCCGCCCAGTGCGCCGCGCCGTCGGGACGTCTGCCGCTGCCCGAGCCGCTGTTCCCGCGCATCGGCCGCCAGAGCCTGGAGCCCGCGGCCGGGTAGCGGCTCATTCCAGCGCCGAGTCCGGGTCCTCCAGGTCCTGCTCGCAGGCGACGGCGACGCGCCGCAACAGGTCGAGAAGGTTGCGTTGCTCCGACGCCGAGAGGCCGGCGAAGGCGGGCGGCACGCGGTGCAGGCGCTCGACCAGCTCGGCGCGGAGCGCGACGCCCTTGTCGGTGACGACCAGCGCCTTGACCCGCCGGTCACCCGGCGCCGGCTGGCGCTCCACCAGCCCGCGCGCCTCCAGGCGGTCGACGATCCCGGTGATGTTGGAGGCGTCGCAGTGCAGCCTGAGGGCCAGGTCGCGCATGGGCAGCGGCCGTCCCGGCTCGAGCACCTGGAGGGCGTGGGCCTGCGGCAGCGAGAGATCGAACGCGGCGATGGTGACGGCAAGACGCTCGCGCAGGTGCGTGCGCGACAGCTCGAGCAGCAGCTCCCATATCTCGCGCCCCTGCGCGGTGCTGACCACGCTGACGCCACGCCTGCTTGCGACCATGATCGACGCCTCGGAGGTACCAACGATGGTCGAATCGTGGCACAGTGCCCATGGGCTCACAAGCGATCGGCGCCAGCGGGCTGTGATGGCCGCGACGCAAGGCTTGGCCCGGGCTCGTTGGCCCAATCTGTAACCGATAACGGATATCGGTTGAAGGCGGTTTTGATTATGACTTTGCCGATTCTCGAGCGACTGATGCGGCCGAGAAAATGCCATCGCCAGCTTGCGCCGCGGGGTTGGCGAGCGCCGTCTGGCGCCATCATCGCGCAAGCGGTTTCCAAGCGCGAACCGGTCCGCCGCGGGTGCGCCGGGCGCTATCCGGCGGCCTTCCAGGCCCGCACTGATGCTGACTTGCAACACTTTCTCGAGGAGCCTCCAAGGGGCGCTGCACGCCGTCCGGCGCGACCTGGTTTGCTGCTCGTGACCTCCTGAATGCCTTGTGCCCAAAGGGTTTCAGGCAATCGGCGAATTCGCGGAGCGCGATTGGGCCGCCGTCTGGTTTCGGGTGCTCCCTTGTCCCCCAAGGGATTCGGTGCCCGAGGGTTGTTGACCTTCGATAACCGCGTCTTTAGCATGCAGCCCCGAAAGGGGACAGGGCTACGGGGTCCAGTCCCACGTGGGGGGTTTCCCCTATTGGGCAAGGAGGCGCCCTTGAACCGCAAGGAACTCGTCGACGCGATTCAGAAGCACACGGAGGTGGCTCGCGGCGACGTCGACAAGGTGCTCGGCAGCCTCATCCAGCACACCCAGGTCGCGGTCAAGAAGGGCGACCGAGTGTCGCTGGTTGGATTCGGCACCTTCGAGCGGCGCGACCGCAAGGCGCGCGTCGCCCGCAACCCTCGCAGTGGGGAGGCCGTGAGGGTCAAGGCCACCAAGGTGCCGGTGTTCCGCGCGGGGCAGAGCTTCCGCGACGTCGTCGCCGGCAAGGCCGCGGCGCCGAAGCTGTCTGCGTCGAGGGCCACCAGGACCGCGGCCGCCCGCTCCAGCGACTCCAAGACCACTGCCAAGGCATCGACCAGCAGGCGGGCTACCAGTAGCAGCAGCCGGGCCAAGGCCCCAGCGAGGGCCAGCGCCCGCAAGCGCTAGCCCCGCCCAGCGGAGACGGCCCCGCGGGACTCGCGGGGCCGTTGCGCATGCGCGGACGGAGGCCGGGCCTCAGTCGGGCAGCGTGAGGATGTTCAGGTAGCTGACCCGCTCGCCCTCGAGGTCGAACTTCACCCGCTGCCCGAGCGTGAGCCGCAGCAGGCCGGAGCGCTGGAACGTCTCCCTCGGCACCACGTACTCGACTCGCTCGTCGGTGAGCACCACCGTCTCCTTGGTCGCGGGATCGAAGCTCTTCACCGTTCCCTGCAGCATGCAAGTCTCCCAGAGCGCATGAATGTGGGCCTCAGCGTACCTGCTGGAGGCGGTCGGGCAGGCGCAGGTCGCGCAGGCGGCGGCCGGTGACGCTGGCGGGGCCCAGCCGGTCGGCGACCGAGCGGAGGTCGGCCACGGTGTCGACGTCCAGCGCGAGCTCCGGCTCGTCGTGGCGGACGGCACCGGGCACGCTCAGGTGCCTGGAGGCGCTGCCCGGCCCGAAGCCGGGACGGAACGACTCCGGGTCCCGCCAGGCGAGCACGTTGGTGCCGGCGCCGTCGGCGCTCGGCACGACCACCACCGGCGCCTCCGCGGCGGCTTCCAGCACCCGGCCGATCGCCTCGGCGCTGGCGAGCGGCAGGTCGGCGGCGACCACCAGCAGGCCGCCTTCGGCGTCCAGGCTCGCGGCCGCCCGGGTGAGCGAGCGGTTGAGGTCGCCGGCGCCCGGCTCCTCCTCGACCACCCGGCAGCCCATGGCGTCGGCGCGGCGCCAGACCTCCCGGTCCGGCGAGATCACCGCCGGGCGCTCCAGCCCGTCGACGCCCTGGAGCGCGGCGATCACGTCCTCGAACATGGCGATGGTCAGCAGCCGCCGCTCGATCGGACCGAGCGACGGCGCCAGGCGGCCCTTGGCGTCCGCCAGGGCCTTCACGGGAACCAGGGGTGCAGGCACGGCGAGCACTGTACTATCGCGGCAACATGGAGCGCCGTCGACAGCCCCTGTACGCCTTGGCAAGAGCCGTTGTGCCGCCGGTGATCCGTTTCTGGGTGCGACTGGACTGCCAGGGCCTGCTCCACGTTCCAAGCGAAGGCCCGGTGATCGTGGCGGCCAACCACATCTCCTATTTCGACCCGCTGTGCCTCGGCACGTTCGTCGATTCGGCCGGACGCCAGGCCCGCTTCCTGGCCAAGTCCGAGCTGTACGAGAAGCGGTGGCTCGGCTTCATCCTGCGCAACGCCGGTCAGATCCCCGTGTACCGGGAGACCCGCGACGCCGGGCAGGCGCTCGTCCACGCGGTGGAGGCGATGCGCGAGGGCGCCGCCGTGGTGATCTATCCGGAGGGCACCACCACCCGCAACCCCGATTTCTCGCAGATGCCCGCCAAGAGCGGCGTCGCCCGGCTGGCCGCCCTCACCGGTGCGCCGGTGGTGCCGGTCGGCATCTGGGGGGCGCAGCTCCTGTTCGCCCGCGGGACCATCGGCCCGTTCCGGCGGGGCATCCGGGTGGTGCTGCGAGCCGGGCCGCCGCTGCACCTCGGGCTCACCCCCTCCTCGCCGACGGAAGAGGTCAACGCCGCCCGGGACCGCGTCATGGAGGCGATCGGCAAGCTCGTCGACGAGGCGAAAGAAGGCTGGAGCCCGCCGTCCTGGTACCGCCCCAAGCAGCCACCGTAAGGGGGGCGAGCCGTGACCGAGCGCTTCCAACCTGGCGGCGTGCTCCACGCCCTGGTCAGCGGGCTGCTCGAGCTGGCGCTGGCGGCCGTTCTGCTGGCGGTGTCGCTGCTGGTCAGCGATTCCAGCGACGCCACCGCGAACTCGCTGGCGGCCGCGGCGGCGCTGTGGGCGGTGCTCGCCGTCTACAGCCTGGTCAGCGCGCTGCTGCGGGCGCGCGTCCTGGCCGCGGAGCTGGACGGCGATGCGGTCGTGCTGTACGGAGTCGGCGGCGCCAAGCGGCTGCGCTACGACGAGCTGTCCGCGGTCGAGGTGTCCCGCAACCGCGCGCGGCTCGTGGCCAGAAGCGGACAAACCTATACAGTGCGCGGCGTGCGCGGCCGCGCCCAGGGCAACCGCTTCCGCGCCCGCGTGCTGGCCCGCGCCACCGAAGCGGTCCAGCGCCGCAGCGCGGCCGGCGAGGAGGCCGAGGCGCCCCTGACCGCCGGCGCGACCCCGGCCGGGGCCGAGCCCGCCGAGGATCGCCCCCAGGATCGGCCCCAGCCTGAGGAAGGTCCCCCTTCTGGAGGGGGTGACGCTGGTAGGCTGCCGGACGCCGAGGGCTGACTGGCGAAAGGAGCACGGGATGGCACGCTTCGGCACGCGGGCGATCCATGGGGTGAAGCTGCCGGCGCCGAGCGAGCGCCCGCTGTCGGCTCCGATCTGGCAGACCTCGACCTTCGCCTTCGACGACGCCGAGCGCTTCGCGCACGCGCTCGCGCAACCGCGCGAGGGGTACGTCTACAGCCGCTACGAGAACCCGACCACGGCCGCGCTGGAGGGCCTGATGGCCGACCTGGAGGGCGGGGTCGAGGCGACCGCCACCGCCTCGGGCATGGGCGCGATCGCCTCGGTGCTGCTGGGCCTGGCCTCGGCCGGCGACCACCTGCTCCTGCAACGGGACCTGTACGGCGGGACCTTCTCGCTGGCCACCGTGGTCGCCTCGCGGCTCGGCGTGGACACCAGCTTCGTGGACGCCACCGACCCGATCGCGGTCAAGGAGGCGCTGCGCCCGTCCACGAGGGCGATCTACGTCGAGACCATCGCCAACCCCACGATGACCGTGGCCGACCTGCCCGCCGTCGGCGAGGTGGCGCGCGAGGCGGGCGTGCCCCTGGTGGTCGACAACACCGTCGCCAGCCCGTACCTCTGCCGGCCCATCGAGCACGGCGCCAGCGTGGTCGTCCACTCGGCCACCAAATACCTGGGCGGCCACAGCGACGTGGTCGGCGGCGTGGCGGTGTTCGCCGACAAGGGGCTGCACCACCGCGCCTGGAAGACCATGCTCGACATCGGCGCCTCCGCCGACCCGTTCGCGGCCTGGCTGCTGCTGCGCGGCATCAAGACCCTGCCGCTGCGCATGGAGCGCCACACCGCCAACGCGGCCGCGGTGGCCGGGACGCTGGCCGACCACCCCAAGGTCGAGCGCGTCTACTGGCCGGGCCTGACCGGCCATCCGACCCATGAGGTGGCCAAGCGGGTGCTGGACGGCTACGGCGGCATGGTCTCGTTCGACCTGCGCGGCGGGCGCGCGGCCGGGCGGCGCTTCATCGAGGCGACCCGGGTCGCGAAGCTGGCCGCGTCGCTCGGCGGGTTGGAGACACTGGTGGCGCACCCCGCCTCCACCACGCATCGCCAGCTCGACGCCGGCGCCCTGGCCGCCGCCGGCATCGGCGAGGGCATGGTGCGGATGTCGGTCGGCCTCGAGGACGCGGCCGATCTCCTGGAGGACCTCACTGCGGCTCTGGAGGTGGCGTGATCGTGGGCAAGCGCAAGATCCGCGTGGCGCTGCTGTACGGCGGGCGGTCCGCGGAGCACTCCGTTTCGGTGGTCTCGGCCCGCTCGGTCATTCAGGCGCTGGACCCGGAGCGGTTCGAGGTGGTGCCGATCGGCATCTCCCGCGAGGGCGCGTGGATGCTGCCGAGGACCTCTCCGCTGGAGTTGTCCGCGCCCGAGGGCGGGCTGCCGGAGGTGGAGGCCGAGGGCGGCCGCGAGATCGCCCTGCGGCCCGAGCAGCGCGCCGGCGCGCTGGCCGCGCCCGCCGGCGGCGAGGAGCTCGGGGCCATCGACGTGGTCCTGCCGATCCTGCACGGGCCCTACGGCGAGGACGGGACCGTCCAGGGCCTGTTCGAGCTGGCCGACCTTCCCTACGTCGGCGCGGGGGTGCTGGCGTCGGCGCTGGCGATGGACAAATCGATGACCAAGGTCGTGCTCGCGGAGGCCGGCATCGGCCAGGCGCCGTACCTGGTGGTGCGCGAGCGGCAGTGGCAGGCCGACCCAGAGGCGGTCACCCGCCGGGTGGCCGAGGCGCTCCGCTACCCGATCTTCACCAAGCCGGCCAGGCTCGGCTCCTCCATCGGGATCAGCAAGGTGAAGTCGCCGGAGGAGCTGCCCGGCGCGCTCGCCATGGCCTTCACCCACGACGCCAAGGTCCTGGTGGAGCAGGGCGTGGTCGCGCGCGAGCTGGAGGTCGGCGTGATCGGCAACCAGGAGCCGGAGGCCAGCGTCGTCGGCGAGGTCGTGCCCGGCCACGAGTTCTACGACTTCGAGGCCAAGTACCTCGACGAGTCCTCCAAGCTGGTCATCCCCGCGCCGGTGGCCTCCCCGGTGAGCGAGCGCGTCCGCGAGCTGGCGATCCGGGCCTTCCAGGCGCTGGACTGCGAGGGGTTCGCCCGGGTGGACTTCTTCTACGTCGGCTCGACCGGCGAGGTGCTGGTGAACGAGGTCAACACCATCCCGGGCTTCACGCCCAAGAGCATGTTCCCGATGCTCTGGGACGCCTCCGGCCTGCCCTATCCGGAGCTGGTCACCCGCCTGGTCGACCTCGCCGTCGAGCGCCACGCCGCCAAGAAGGGTTGACCCGCGGGGGGTCCGGGGGGCTCAAGAGCGAGGCCCCGACCAGGGGACCACGGGGGCCGAGCAGAGCCGAGCGTTAGCCCCACGGTGGAAGGGGTCGACGGCCCAGGGCCGATCGGCGCATCATGGGCGGCACCGGCTACAGAGGGTTTGGCGATGTTCGAGCGTTTCACCGATCGGGCCCGGCGGGTGGTCGTGCTCGCCCAGGACGAGGCTCGGCTTCTGGACCACAACTACATCGGCACCGAGCACCTGCTACTCGGCATGCTCCGCGAAGACGAGGGCGTGGCGGCCGAGGTCCTGCAGCGGCTCGGCGTGTCGCTGGGTGTCGTCCGCTCGGAGGTCGAGCAGATCGTCGGCCGGGGGGTGACCACCCCGACGGGGAACATCCCGTTCACGCCACGCTCCAAGAAGGTGCTGGAGCTGAGCCTCCGCGAGGCGCTCCAGCTCGGTCACAACTACATCGGCACGGAGCACGTCCTGCTCGGCCTCGTCCGCGAGGGCGAGGGCGTGGCGGCCCGGGTGCTCGTCAAGCTGGGCGCCGATCTCCCCCGCGTCCGGCAGCAGGTGACCGAGATCCTGACCGTCCGGGGGGAGGAAGAGGAGGAGCGGTCCGGGACGCGGGTGGTCGCCGGCACTGCGGTGCCGCCCATCGGCGCCCGGCACGCGCGGCCACAGGGTCCCGGTCCACCCAGCCTGGTACGGGTGGTCCCGATCGCCCGAGAGGTGGAGATCTCCGAGGGCCGGCGGCTGGTGCTGCTCTCCCTGGAGGTCTGGTCCGACTGGGTCGACCTGCGGGTCAGCCTGTTCAGCTCCGAGGAGGAGCGTCGGGCGCCGGTCGGGGCCGCCGGCCTCATGGGATGGAACCTGGCCGACGACCTCGGCACCAGCTACCGGAGGAGCTTGCCGATCCGGGTGACGCCCTCGACCAGGTCGTCGTCGCCGAGCGCGTAGGACAGGCGGGCGTAGCCAGGGGCGCCGAAGGCCTCGCCGGGCACGATCGCCACCCGCGCCTCCTCCAGGATCACCTCGGCCAGCTCCATGGCGCTGCCTGGCCGCCGGCCGCGGATCCGGCGGCCGATCGCGCCCTCGAGCGAGGGGAACGCGTAGAAGGCGCCCTGCGGCTCGATGCAGGTCACCCCCGGGATGTCGGTCAGCAGCTCGTGGATGCGCCGGCGGCGGCGGTCGAACGCCTCGCGCATGCGCAGCGCGTCGTCCAGCGGGCCGCAGACCGCCGCCAGGGCGGCGGCCTGCGCCACGTTGCAGACGTTGGAGGTGGCGTGCGACTGGAGGTTGGTGGCCGCCTTGACCACGTCCGAAGGGCCGAGCATCCAGCCCACCCGCCAGCCGGTCATCGCGTAGGTCTTGGCCACGCCGTTGACCACCACCGTCCGGTCGGCCAGCTCGGGCACGACCACCGGCAGCGAGTGGAACTGGTTGTCGCCGTAGACCAGGTGCTCGTAGATCTCGTCGGTGAGGACCCACAGGCCCCCCTCGGCAGCCCAGCGGCCGATCGCCTCGATCGCTTCCCGCGGGTAGACCGCGCCGGTCGGGTTGGACGGCGAGACGAACAGCAGCACCTTGGTCCGCGGTGTGCGCGCCGCCTCGAGGTGCTCGGCATCCGTCCGGAAGCCGCTCGAGGCGTCCGTCGGCACGAACACCGGGACGCCGCCGGCCAGGGTGATGGCCTCCGGGTAGGTGACCCAGTAGGGCGCCGGCACCAGCACCTCGTCGCCAGGGTCGAGCAGGGTGGCGAAGGCGTTGAAGATGGCCTGCTTGCCGCCGTTGGTGACCAGCACCTGGCCGGGCTGCACCTGGTACCCGGAGTCGCGGGCGGTCTTGGCGGCGACCGCCTCGCGCAGCTCGGGAAGGCCCGCGGTCGGCGTGTAGTGGTGGAAGCGCGGCTGGTGGCTGGCGGCGACCGCGGCCTCGACGATATGGTCCGGTGTCGGGAAGTCCGGCTCGCCGGCGCCGAAGGCGATCACGTCCTCGCCCATCGCCTTGAGCGCCTTGGCCTTGGCGTCGATTGCCAGCGTCGCCGACTCGGCGATCGCGGCCACTCGCCGGGAGATCCTCGGCCCGCTCTGGCCGGTGCCGGGAACCGGCTGGCCAGGTGCTGGTTCAATGGGCGACGACATGAACGAACCTGCCTCCTAGAACTGGGGTACCGACATCGTGGCACAGATCGAGCGGCTCGCCTCAATTACCCTCCCGGAGCACCTGCGCCCCGCCGACGGGCGGTTCGGCTCCGGGCCGTCCAAGGTACGGCCGGAGGCGGTCGCCGCGCTGGCCGAGGCGGCGCCGACCTACCTCGGCACCAGCCACCGCCAGCCGGGCGTGCGCTCGATGGTCAGCCGGCTCCGCGCGGGCATGCGCGAGCTGTTCGCCCTTCCCAACGATTACGAGGTCGCCCTCGGCAACGGCGGCACCAGCGCGTTCTGGGACACGGCGGTCTTCTCGCTGATCGAGCGGCGCAGCCAGCACCTGTCGTTCGGTGAGTTCTCCTCCAAGTTCGCCGCGGCCGCCGCGCGCGCCCCGCACCTGGCCGACCCGGAGGTGATCGTCAGCCCGGCCGGCAGCCACCCCGAGGCGCACCCCAACCCCGACGTCGACCTGTACGCCCTGACCCACAACGAGACCTCCACGGGCGTGTCGATGCCGATCGTCCGGCCGGGCGGCGCCGGGCTGGTCGCGGTCGACGCCACCTCGGGGGCGGCGGGGCTGCCGGTCGACCCGGCCGAGTTCGACGCCTACTACTTCGCCCCGCAGAAGTGCTTCGCCTCCGACGGCGGGCTGTGGGTCGCGCTGCTGTCCCCGGCGGCGATCGAGCGCTCGGCCGTGATCGCCGCGTCGGGCCGCTGGATCCCGGACTCGCTCAGCCTGCCGATCGCGCTGGAGAGCTCCCGCGCCGAGCAGACCTGGAACACGCCGGCGCTGGCCACCCTGTTCCTGCTGGTGTACCAGCTCGAATGGATCATCGGCCAGGGCGGGCTCGACTGGGCGGTCAAGCGCTGCGACGAGTCCGCGGCGATCCTGTACGGCTGGGCGGAGGCCAGCGACTACGCCTTCCCGTTCGTCAGCGACCCTGCCCAGCGCAGCCACACCGTGGCCACGGTCGACCTCGACGAGGCCGTCGACGCGGCCGCCGTCTCGAAGGCGCTGCGCGCCAACGGCATCGTGGACACCGAGTCCTACCGCAAGCTCGGCCGCAACCAGCTCCGGATCGCCATGTTCCCGGCGATCGAGCCCGCCGACCTGGAGGTCCTGACCCGCGCCGTCGAACCCTGGCGACCACCAGCTTGCCGAGGTCGTCGACGTTGCGGGCCTCGGCCCGCACGATCACGTCGTAGGGCCCGGTGACGTCCTCGGCCTGCTGGACGCCCTTGATCTCGGAGATTTCCTTGGCGACCTGGGCCGCCTTGCCGACCTCGGTCTGAATCAGGATGTACGCCGTCACCATGAGCACCGACCTCCTTGTCCGACCGCCGCGACCGATGGAGCCACCGCCCGAGGTGGTCCCACCGACCGCCCCCGAGGCCGCCACGTTGCCAGGTCCCGAGGGCCACGGCGCCCACAAGTGAACCTCTGGGTGGAATCCGGCTGGAATCCAGGTGGAAAAGGTGCGCGCATGGTACACGCGGTCATCAAGCATGCCAAGGATCGATCTGGCCGATCCAGGCAGCCGGTGTGGCGCGGCTCGGACGAGGAATCTGGTTCGAGAGCACCTTGGAGGGGAACCACGGCCCCGTTATGCTCGACGGGCGGCCATCCAAGCGGATCGGAGCGCGTATCGGGGAGCATCGGCGGTTCCTCGACCGGGTCGAGGCTGGCGAACGGCTGGCCGTGGCGCTGGTGGGACGCGTGCGCAAACCCACGATCGTGCTCGGCATCCCTCGCGGCGGCGTGATCGTCGCCGCCACCGTCGCGCGGCGGCTCGATGCCCCGCTGGACGTGGTGGTCCCGCGCAAGGTCGGCGCTCCCGGGAACCCGGAGCTGGCCGTCGGCGCGGTCGCCGAGGGCGTCGAGGCGATCGACCACCCGGCGCTGCGCCGGCTCGGCTTCGACGAGAGCGCCGTCAGGAGCGAGGTCGAGCGCCAGACCAGGGAGGTCGCCAGGCGCACCGCGGCCTACCGGGTGGGCCGCCCGCCGCTGGAGCTGGACGGCCGCACCGCGGTGCTGGTCGACGACGGGATCGCCACCGGCTGGACCGCGGTCGCGGCGGCGCGCTGGTGCCGTCACCAGCGTGCCGGCCGGGTCGTGGTGGCGGTGCCGGTCGGCCCTCCCGACCTCGAGCGGCGGCTCGGATCGGAGGTGGACGACGTGGTCGTGCTGCGGCGGCCGGACCCCTATCTGGCCGTCGGCCAGGCCTACGTTCGCTTCGACCAGGTGAGTGATGAGCAGGTGCTGGCCTGCCTGCGGGCTGTGGACGGTCCCGAGTGAGCCGGCGACCCTCACGGTAGAATTGGCAGTATCCCTGACGGCTTCGACCCAGGTGGTCCCGAATCGCGGGCCACCGCTACGGCTGTGCTTGGAGGAAGCGAAGTATGTCGAGCACCCTCTCGTCATCGGACCTTGACCTCGTCGCCATGTCGATCGCGCTGCACCCCAGCGAGGCCGAGCTGCGGACCTTCACCGACGCCATGCCGCAGGCGCGCCAGACGCGCTACGGCAACGTCAACGTCCAGACGCAGGTCCTGGCCCGCTCCACCGCCTCGACCTACATCGTGACCGACACCCCCGAGCGGCACAGCGGCCAGACCGTCAGCCGGCAGGAGGGCCGCCGGATCGCCCAGGTCCAGGACGAGTACATCCGTGACCAGGACATGGTCGTGGTCGACGGGTTCATCGGCCACGACGGGCCCTTCCGGACCCCCGCCCGCCTGATCATCGAGAAGGCGAACTCGAACATCGCCGGGATGCAGCGCTTCCTCTACTACGACCCGGTTGACGGCGACCAGCCGCACGAGCCTGAGATCACCATCATCTACACGCCCAACCTCACCATGCCGGGCTACCCCGACGACCGCGTCATCGCGGTCGACCTCGATGCCGGCGTGACGCGGGTCCTCAACTCCGACTACTTCGGGGAATCCAAAAAGGGCGGCCTGCGGATGTGGAACAAGAAGGTCTACGAGGGCGGCGGCCTGGCGATGCACGCCGGCTGCAAGGTCATCCCGACCAGTGACGGCCCCAAGACCATGCTGATCGTGGGGCTGTCCGGGACCGGCAAGACCACCACGACCTTCACCAAACAGAACGGCTCCCAGGCCGTCCAGGACGACTTCATCGGGCTGTTCCCTGGGGGCGAGGTGGTCTCGACCGAGGACGGTTGTTTCGCCAAGACCTTCGCGCTGGACCCCAAGGACGAGCCGGCCATCTACGGGGCCGTGACCAAGTCCGACGCCTACCTCGAGAACGTCAGCCAGACAGGCGACGAGCTGGACTTCTTCGACACCTCGTACACCCAGAACGGGCGCTCGGTGTTCAACATGCGCTCGATCGACAACTTCCCGCCCGACCAGGTGCCGCCGGCCTCGTTCCTGCTGATCCTCAACCGGAACGAGAACATCATCCCGGCGATCGCCAAGCTCAACATCGAGCAGGCGGCCGGCTACTTCATGCTCGGCGAGACACAGGGGACCTCGGCGGGCGGCAAGGACGAGGCCGGCAAGGCCCTGCGCGTACCGGGCACCAACCCGTTCTACCCGCTGCTGCACGCCCAGCAGGGCAACCGCCTCGCCGAGCTGCTCTCCACCCACCCGCTCGAGGTCTTCCTGATGAACACCGGCCGGGTGGGCGGCCCGAACGAGGACGACCGCTCCAAGAAGGTCCGCATCCCGCACTCCTCCGCGGTCGTGGCCGCCATCGCCGGGGGCACCATCACCTGGGACGAGGACCCCGACTTCGGCTACCAGGTCGCCAGCGGAGTCCCGGGCATCGACGACGTCGAGCTGCTCCAGCCGCGCCGTCTCTACGAGCGGCAGGGACGTGCCGATGAGTACCGCAGGCACGTCGTGCGGCTCAAGGCCGAGCGTGCCAGGTACCTCGCTGGCTTCCCCGGCCTGGAAGCGGCGATCATCGACTCGGTGACCTAGCGGCCACGGATCCTGGGAGGCGGCCCATCCCGACGGACGACGGTCTGGAATCGCTGGGCGAGTTCGGGCTGATCGCCCGGCTCACCTCCCAGGTGAAGAGCGGCCCCGGGGTCGAGGTCGGCATCGGCGACGACGCCGCCGTGCTGGTCCCCACGCCCGGGCGCCGGCTGGTGGTCACCACCGACGTGCTGGTGGAGGGCCGCCACTTCATGGCGGACCTGGAGGAGCCGGGCGACTGGGGCTGGAAGGCCGTGGCGGTCAACTGCTCGGACGTCGCCGCCATGGGCGCGTTGCCGCGCTGGCTGGTGCTGGCGCTGACCGTCGCCGAGGCGACGCCGGTCGGCCGGCTCGACCAGCTGTACGCGGGCATCGGCGAGGCCTGCCGGGCGTTCGCGGTCGACCTCGTCGGCGGCGACACCTCGCGCGGGCCGGCCCTGTCGCTGGCGGTGACCGCGATTGGTGAGGCGGAGCGGGTGGTGACCCGGGCCGGGGCGCGGCCGGGCGACCGGCTGGCGGTGAGCGGGGCGCTGGGCGCGCCCGCGGCCGGCCTCGCCCTGCTCCAGCGCGGCGACGACGAGGCCGCCGAGCTGCTCGCCGCCTTCCCGACCTTGGCCGCCGCCCACCGGCGCCCCTGCCCGGACCTCGGCGCCGGCCCCCGGCTGGCCAGGGCCGGGGCGACCGCGATGATCGACGTCTCCGACGGCCTGGCGGGGGACGCCCTGCACCTCGCCGAGGCCTCCGGGACGGGGCTGGAGATCGACGAGGGCCTGGTGCCGCTCGCCCCGGGCGTCCGCGAGGCGGCCGCGCTGCTGGGCCGCGACCGGGTCGCGCTGGCGCTCGGCGGGGGAGAGGAGTTCGTGCTCGCGGTGGCCCTGCCGGCGGAGGTCGACCCCGCCGCCCTCGACCTGGTCGAGTGCGGCCGCTTCACCCCCACCCCCGACCGCCGCGTCCGCCTCACCCCCAGCGGCCCCGCCCCCCTCGCCGGCCTCGCCTTCGACCACTTCCGGCAGCCGTAACGGTCCCGTGACGGCTTCTGTCGGCTTCATCCTGCTGCTGACGCCCACCGGGTCCCTGCCGTCGCGGCGCTGGCGGTGGTGGACCAGACCATGCAGCCGACGCGGGTGTCGCTCTGGCTGCGGCCGGAGCCCTGACGGGCCGCGGCGGGCGCCTCACGGTAGCCTCTCTCGTGGACGGACGTGTCGAGGCGAGGGAGGATCTCCGGTGCCTGTACCCGCACGCGTGTTGACGATCGCCGGGTCGGACTCCGGAGGCGGCGCCGGCATCCAGGCCGACCTCAAGACCTTCCTGGCCCACGGGGTCCACGGCATGTCAGCGATCACCGCGGTCACCGTGCAGAACTCGATCGGCGTCCAGGGCGTCTACGAGCTGGAGCCGCGGGCGGTGTTCGAGCAGATCGAGTCGGTGGCCACCGACATCGGCGTGGACGCGGCCAAGACCGGCATGCTCGCCTCGGCGGCGATCATGGAGGCGGTCGCCGACGCCTGCGAGCGCTTCGCCGTCCCCAACCTGGTGGTGGACCCCGTCGCCGTGTCCAAGCACGGCGACGTGCTGCTGCGGCCCGACGCCCTGGAGACGCTCCGCACCCGGATCCTGCCGCTGGCCAGCGTGGTCACCCCCAACCTCGGCGAGGTCGAGCAGCTCAGCGGCGTGGTCGTCCGCGACCGCTCCGACATGGAGGAGGCGGCGCGGGCGGTGCACGCCCTCGGGCCGCGCTGGGCGCTGATCAAGGGCGGCCACCTGCCCGGCCCCGAGGCGGTCGACCTGCTCTGGGACGGCAACCAGGGGACCTGGCTGGAGGCCGCGCGCATCGACACCCCCCACACGCACGGCACCGGCTGCACCCTGTCCTCGGCGATCGCCGCCAACCTCGCCTGCGGCCTGGACGTGGTGACGGCCGTCCGCGAGGCCAAGCGGTACCTCACCGGGGCCATCGCCGGCGCCTTCCCCCTCGGCAAGGGGATCGGTCCCACCGACCACGCCTGGCGGTTCCGCGCCGCCGGCCTGCTGCGCCCCGGCGGCCCGAGCCGTCCAGCGCCCTCCGGCTGGCCCTACGCCGCCAACCCCTATGAGGGGTGAGGCCCGGGACCCTCGTCCGGCCAGGGCGGTGGGTCCTCCTCCGGCCAGTCGTCGGGGTCCTCTTCGGGGACCTGACGGCGCAGCAGCTCGGCGAGGCTGGACTTGACCTCCTCGCGCGGCAGGCCGCCGGTCTCCAGGTCCGCGTCCTGCAGGGCGAGCAGCCGCTGGTAGAAGGCGATGCCCGCGTCGACCAGGCCGGTGTCGGCGGGCAGGTCGTCGATCGCCTCGAAGAGGGCGTCCTCGGCGTCCGCGTAGCGGCCCAGCGACTCCAGCACCCTGGCCAGCGCCAGCCGCTGGCTGGGGCTGAGCGCCATGCCGCCGGTGCGCTCCACCAGATCGCCGGCGAGCCCGGTGTCCAGCAGCTCGTCGGAGCGGCCCGCCAGGTAGCCGGCCAGGGTCAGCGCGCGCCGGTAGCGGGTGGCCGCCGCCTGCTGGTTGCCGGCCTGGGTGTGCACGTCCGCCTCGCTCTTGACCACCTCCAGGACCGAGGCCACCCGGCGGAGGTCCGGCATCGACCCGGAGGTGAGCAGCGAGATGAGCTGCTCGTCGGTGAGGGTCGACACCACCCGTTGGCTGACCCCGAGCAGCGGCTGGTACGCCTGGTCGAACATGCCCAGCGCCTGGTCGGGCTCGCCGCCCAGGGCCTTCCTCATGATCGCCGCCAGCACACGCGCGGCCTGCTCGATCTGCCGCATCAGGTAATCGCGCTGGTACATGGGCACAGCCTATCCGTGCTGGCCCGGTGGGTCGCGCTAGATCGCGCGCTGCACCTTGTTGGCCTTGATGCACGAGGTGCAGACGTTGCGGCGCACCGGCCTGCGGCCCTCGAGGATACGGATCCGCTGGACGTTCGGGTTCCAGCGGCGAGGGTTGCGCTTGTGCGAGAAGCTCACCGACATCCCGAAGCCCGGGTGCTTGCCGCAGATGTCGCAGACGGCAGCCATTGTGAGAAGACCTTCCTGCTTGCTGATGATGAACGGGAGCGCGAACGCGCCCCCGTCGAAGCCCGCGCGACGGTACCACGAGCTGCGACGGAGCGGCAATGCACCCAAAATCCATGAGCATGTCAGGCGACGGCCCTATACTCGAGCGCGTGCCAGATCCGAGGGCTGATCCGCTCACCACCCCGCTCGCCCGCGCGCCCGGGGTGGGAAACGCCCTTGCCTCCGCCATCGAGGCGGCGTTCGGCTACCGCACGGTCCGCGACCTCCTGGAGCACTACCCCCGCCGGTACCTGACGCGCGGCGACCTCACCGACCTCGCGCACGCCAAGGCGGGGGCGGACGTCACCCTGGTCGGCACGGTCAAGGGCATCGCCAAGAAGCAGCCGCGCCGCAACCTGAAGATCCTCGAGATCCGGGTCGGCGACCGCGGCGGCGCCTGGGTGTGCAGCTGGTTCAACCAGCCCTGGCACGCGACCAGGCTGCCGGTCGGGACCATGGCGGCCTTCTCCGGGAGGCTGGTCTGGAAGGTGGGCCGGCTCACCATGTCCAACCCCGGCTACGAGGTGCTGCGCGAGGGCGACGACCCCGAGGGCTTCGCCAACGAGATCATCCCCGTGTACCCGGCCACCAAGGAGATTTCGTCGGGCCGGCTGCGCCGCGCGATCGGCGGCCTGCTCAACACCTTCGGGAAGGTGCCGGACTTCGTGCCGGAGGAGCTGCGCCGCGCCCACCGGCTGCGCGACCGCGCCAACGCGCTCGCCACCATCCACCGGCCACCCGACATGGCGGCGGTGGGCCGCGCCCGCGACCGCCTGGTCTACGACGAGCTGTTCGTGCTCCAGGTCGGGCTCGCCCTGCGCCGCCGGGCGCAGGCCAGCCAGGAGCGCGGCCACTCCCTGCAACCCGAGGGCGAGCTGACCAAGGGTCTGCTCTCCAGCCTCCCGTTCCGGCCGACCAGAGCCCAGGCCCGCGCCATGGCCGAGATCGGCGCCGACCTTGCCCGCCCGCGGCCCATGCACCGCCTCCTGCAGGGGGACGTTGGCAGTGGAAAGACCGCGGTCTCGCTCTGGGCGCTGCTGACGGCGGTGCAGTCGGGGTTCCAGGGAGCCATCATGGCGCCGACCGAGGTGCTGGCCGACCAGCACTTCATCAACCTACGAGCGCTGCTGGCCCCGCTCGGCGAGGGCGGGGGGCTGTTCGGCGGTCCCCGGCTGGCGGTGCTGACCGCCGCCGTCACCGGGGCGGCCAGGGAGCGGCTGGTTGCCGAGATCGCCTCCGGCGAGGTCGACGTCGTGGTGGGCACCCACGCGCTCCTGTCGGAGGGGGTGGACTTCCACCGGCTCGGCGTCGTGGTCGTGGACGAGCAGCACCGCTTCGGCGTCCACCAGCGGGTGCGCCTGCGCGAGAAGGGCGACCAGCCGCACGTGCTGATCATGACCGCCACGCCGATCCCGCGGACCCTGGCGCTGACCCTGTACGGCGACCTGGACGTGTCCACGCTCGACGAGCTGCCGCCTGGGCGCACGCCGGTCGCCACCCACGTCGTCGCCGACGCCGCTCTCCGCGAGCGCGCCTACCAGCGGGTCCGCGAGGAGGTCGCCGCCGGGCACCAGGCCTACGTGGTGTGCGCGCTCAAGGACGAGTCGGACAAGCTGGAGGTCCGCTCCGCCAAGACCGAGGCCGAGCGGCTGCGCGGCGAGGTCTTCCCCGACCTGCGTGTCGGCCTGGTCTACGGCGACATGCCGGCCAGGGAGAAGGAGGCGACCATGGACGCCTTCCGGGCCGGCGACGTCGACGTGCTGGTCTCCACGACCGTGGTCGAGGTCGGCGTGGACGTGCCCAACGCCACCGTGATGCTGGTCGAGGACGCCGACCGCTTCGGCCTCTCCCAGCTCCACCAGCTGCGAGGGCGGGTCGGCCGCGGACGCGCGCCAGGCATCTGCATCCTGTTCGCCGATCCGCAGACCGAGGAGGGGCGGGCCCGCATGGCCGCCATCGCCAGCACCACCGACGGGTTCGAGCTGGCCAACGAGGACCTCCGCATCCGCGGCGAGGGCACGGTGTTCGACGCGCGCCAGAGCGGCCTCTCCGACCTGAAGCTGGCCCGCCTGGTCGAAGATTTCGAGTGGGTCCGCAAAGCGCGAAGCGACGCATTCGCGCTGGTCGAGGCCGATCCGGAGCTTGCGGAGCCCGAGCACGGCCAGCTCAAACAGGAAGTCCTGGCCCGTCTCGGCGACGGTCGCGCCGAATGGCTGGCCCGGGGCTAGTCAACGCTGTGGATCAACCTTTACGCTCCCCCGCATGGTCGGTGGTGAGGCGCGATGGGGCGACGAGGACCAGCTCATCGCCGGTCTCGCCGAGTTCGGGTTGGGGCGCAACGAGGCCAGGCTGTACCTCGCCGCCGTCGGCCGCTCCAGCATGCGCGCCGCCGAGCTCGCCCAGCTCGCCGGCATCAGCCGGACCAAGGCCTACGACGCGCTCCGGCTGCTGGTCGAGAAGGGCCTGTTCACCGAGGAGCCGGGCAAGGTCGCGCGCTTCCGAGCGGCCGACGCCAGGACCGTCGCGCAGCTCCTGCGCCAGCAGACCTTCGCCGAGAAGGCCAACCTGGTCGAGGACACCCGCCGGCTGGTCGCCGACCTGTTCGACCGCTACTACGCCACCCGTGCCGCCGAGGACCCCTTCGACTTCGTCCAGCTCCTGCGGCACGGCGAGGCGGCCTGGGCCAGGCAGGAGGCGATGATCGCCGGCGCGCGCCACGAGGTCGTGCGCACCCGCCGGCGCGGGCCGAGCGGCCTGCTGCGCACCGATGACCTGGCCCTGCGGCCGGGGGTCAGCTACCGGTCGATCTTCGAGCGCGAGACCCTGAGCGATCCGGAATTCCGCAGATGGCTGGGGGAGCGGCAGGCCGACGGGGAGCGCATCCGCTTCGTCGACCGGGTCACCACCGGGTTCTGCGTGGTGGACCGCACCGCCATCATGCTCAGCCTGAACCCCAAGGCCATGACCGTCGGGGTCGGCAGCTGGCTCGCGCTGGAGCACCCTGGACTGGCCAGCTTGCTGACCGAGGTGTTCGAGCGCCAGTGGGCCGAGGCGGTCCCGCCGCCTGCGCCGGACCAGGCCCGCCCAGTAGAATCCTGACAAGTCCCAAAAGTCTACACAAAGCAGCTTGACTTCCTTTCTCGCCCTGCCTACTGTTCGCCTGTCCCAGGCCCAGGTCGGGAGGATCGGCCATGCCGAGCGAGCCCTTGCAGACGGAATTGATCGACCGCCTGGTTCGCTATGGCCTGGGCCAGGGTGAGGCCCGCTGCTACGTCGCCATGCTCGCTCCCAGGGCGTTCAAGGTGAGCGAGGTCGCGCGCGCGGCGGGCCTGCCGAGATCGCGCTCGTACGAGCTGATCCGCTCGCTGGTCCGGTCGGGGCTGTGCTCCGAGGTCGCCGGCGGCCGGGTCGCGCGCTTCCGCGCCGCCCCGCCCAACGAGGCGATCGGCCGCCTGGAGGCGTTCCTGGCCGAGCAGGAGCTCCGCCGGAAGGCCGCGCTGATGACCATCCTGTCCGCGCTCGACAGCCGCGAGTCCGGGACGGGCGGCCCGCCCGGCGACGAGCCCGTCCACATGCTGCGCCGCACCGACCGGGTCTACGGCGCCTACGACCGCCTCCTGGACGTCACCAAGGAAGAGGTCGTGGCCGCGGTGGCGATGCCGTGGAGGCCCGTGCCACGCCCCTCGGCACAGGAGCGGATCGACGCGGGCGTGCGCATGCGGGCCGTCCACGAGCGGGCGGTCTGCTCCAGCCGGCCACACCGGGAGTTCGTCGGTCGCTTCGCCGACCAGGGCGTGGAGACCCGGGTCGTCGACAAGGTCGACGCGCAGTTCTCGGTCTTCGACCGCCGCCTCAGCATCCTTCATCTGACCCGGCCGAAGCTGGGCAGCCGCCAGCTCGAGTCCCTGCTGATCAACCACGCGGGGCTCGGGCAGACATTGCAGCAGGCCTTCGACTGCCTCTGGGAGCAGGCGACACCGTTCGACGAGGCGGTGCGCCAGGCCTCTGGGCCCGGACCCGCCGGCATCGGCCCTGACCCGCGCGAGCGCCACCAGCTCGTGCCGCGCGGGCGAGACGGACGGTTCGTCGGCTACGACTGAACCGGCCAATCCGGTTGGATGGCGGGGGAAAGGCCTTGGCCCCCCCGGGCTCGACCCCCGTCGTCCAGCCACGTGGGGTGACGCCGCAACCGCGGTGTAAAGGTCCGCTCTCGACCTGCCGACAAGGCGGAGACGATGCATCCCGGAACGGCCAGAGAAAGGCGGCACGCTGGGCATCATTGCTCCCACGTCGGTCACCCTGGAGGCCGACGTCGGTGCCGGCTCGACCTCCGGCCAGCTCGATGACGTCAGCGTCGTCGACCACCGTGGCAACCTGAATCAAGACTGGACGGCCACCGTGTCCTCCACCGACCTCACGGCGACGAACCCGGCGGGGACGATCCCCAAGCCCTGGAGGCCGGGCCTGGTGGTCACCATACCGGGAACTGCGCCCGCCTCGACCTACACCGCGACCATCACCCACTCGGTTGCGTAGGCGAGCGTTCGCAACGGCGCTCGCGTTCGTCCTGGCCACGCTGGCCGTCGGCAGCCGCTCCGCGCCGGCCAGCGCCGCCAGTTGCCCCGGCCACACCGCCGAGCTCGGGATCCGGCTGGTCGACGTCACGCGGCGGCTGGTCACAGATCCCCGGGCCAGGACCTACGTCATCGATCACCTTGCACCCGGCACGACCATCTCCCGCCGCGTCGAGGTCGTCAACGGCACCGCCGCTGCGGTGCGCCTGCGGCTGTACCCGGCGGCGGCCACAATCGCCGGCGACCGCTTCGTCTTCCTGGAGGGCCGCACACCCGACGAGCTGACCGGATGGACCGCCATCACCCCGCGCGAGGTCACGCTCCCGGCCTGCGGCAGGGCCCAGCCCAAGTGACCATCACCGTCCCAGAGCGAGTCACCGACGGAGAGCGTTACGCGGTGGTCTGGGCCGAGCGGCAACCGCCGGTGTCCGCGAAGCCGGGGGTCCAGCTCGCCGTCCGCGTGGGGATCCGCCTGTACCTGTCCGTCGGGAAGGGGAGGGAACCGGCGTTCGACTTCACCATCAAGTCGCTCCGCGCCGGCCGTGACCATAGCGGGCGCCCGTTCGTGATCGCCACGGTCGTCGACGTCGGGGGCCGCGCCGTGGACCTCACCGGGCAACTGCGGCTCAGCCATGGTCCTCACGGGACCTTGGCCGGCCCCTACCCTGCCGACCAGGGCGTCACGCTTGCACCGGGCAGCACCGGGCCTGTGACCTTCAGGCTCGCCCCGGGACTCCCGGCCGGCCGCTGGACCGCCGACGTCGTGCTGCGCTCGGGCAAGGTACGGCGGCGCGCCCGCGTGCGCATTGAGATCCCGGAGCAGCGTGCCACCCTTGCCGGGCCCGTCCAGATACCACGGGGCGGGGCCACGCCGCTGATCAGCGGCCTGCTCGGCGGTCTGGTCATGCTGCTCGGGATGGCGCTCCTCGCGCGGATCCGCCACCGACCGCGCGCCCGCGGCTCAGGCTGACGGCGGCCTCAGCACGTCCTGGCCGATCAGGCCGGGCTGTCAGCATCCTGCCGCCGTCAGCGTCCCACGTCGCCTGTCGTGACGATATCCGCTGGTCCTCCCGTCCCAGCGCGCGACGACACTTGTCCGGGAGACAGCGAGACGGCCCGTAAGCTGGTCGGACTGGTGGCCTCGACGATTGTCGATCGCCGCCGGCCCGAGGCGATACGGAGAGGTGGGCATGCGGGTGGTGGCTGGGCGCCTCCGAGGGAGGCGGTTGCGGGCGGTGCCCGGGGATGCGACGCGGCCGACCAGCGACCGGGTGCGCGAGGCCCTCTTCTCGATAGTCGGCGACCGCGTCGTCGGGGCGCGGGTGCTCGACCTGTTCGCCGGCACCGGGGCGCTCGCGATCGAGGCGCTGTCGCGCGGCGCCGCCTCTGCCGTGCTGGTCGAGCAGGCGCCACAGGCGATCACCGTCATCCGCGCCAACCTGGAGGCGCTCGACCTCGAACGCGTGGCGACCGTGCGGCGCACCAGGGCCGAGGTGTACCTGCGCACCCAGCGGGACGGGCCCTTCGACCTCGTTTTCCTCGACCCGCCCTACGCCATCGGCGTGGGGATGCTGGCTGGCCTGCTGGCTCGCCTGGAGCGGGGCGCGCTGGTGCCCGGCGCGCTGGTCGCCGTGGAGTCCTCCTCCCGCGCCGAGCCGCCGCCGTGGCCCGCCAGCCTCCTCCCCGAGAGCCCCCGCCGCTACGGCGACACTGCGCTGCACCTCGCCACGCTAAGCTCTAGTTGAACCTGAACAGGAGGCTGCATCAGTGCGGATCGCTTGCTGCCCAGGCACCTACGACCCGGTCACCAATGGCCACCTCGACATCGTGGCCAGAGCTGCGCACGTCTTCGACTCGGTGATCGTCGCCGTGCTGGTCAACCCGGGGAAGCAGCCCCTGTTCACGGTCGAGGAGCGCATCGCCCTCCTCAAGGAGGCGTCGGCCGACATCCCCAATATCGAGGTCGACTCCTTCGAGGGCCTGCTGGTGGACTTCGCCCGCCACCACGGCGTGACCGCCATCGTCAGAGGACTCCGGGCCGTCAGCGACCTTGAATACGAGCTGCAGATGGCCCAGATGAACTACCGCCTCGCCGGGGTGGAGACCATGTTCATGAGCACGAACCCTTCGTACTCGTATCTCAGTTCGAGCCTGGTCAAGGATGTGGCGCTCAACGGCGGCGACGTGAGCGGCCTGGTCCCCGACCCGGTCGCCGCCAGGCTCCGGGAGCGCGCCGCGCGCACCGACCGCGGATAGACCCTCCACAGAGCCCTTCACCAGCCCATGTTCCTTTCACCTTCGTCGGGCGGTCTGCTACCCTTCCCCGGGCGGCCTCGCCGCCCCTGAGAGTCGTGCCCTCCTCATGCGTTCCGAGCGCAGGCACACACACGCAATCTCCAAGGTCTCGCAACATGAGCAAGCAAGCTGCAGTACCCGCGCTCGCGGTCAGCGTCCGTGAGCTACGCAACCAGCCTGGAGCACACAAGCACGTGGTCCAGCGTGGCCCCGTGCCCGACATGACCACCCCGGTGGCCTGGGTCGAGCCCGACACCGAGGTCACCGTCGACGCCGAGGTCGAGTCCGTGGTCGAGGGCCTGCTGGTCAGCGGCCAGGTCCGCGTCATGGCCAAGCTCGAATGCGCCCGCTGCCTCCGCGTGGTCGACCGGGAGCTGCTGGTGGACGTCCAGGAGTTGTTCGCGCTCGACCCCCGCGAGGCCACCGACGACGGCTACGCCGTCCTGCCCGACGACCGAGTTCCCCTGGACGCCATGGCCAGGGACGCGATCGTGCTCGCCTTCCCGGCGGCGCCCCTGTGCCGGCCCGACTGCGCCGGGCTGTGCCAGCAGTGCGGCGCGGACCGCAACCTGACCGACTGCGGCCACGACGAGCGCGCGATCGACCCCCGCTGGGCGGCCCTGGCCGACCTGGACCTCGACGCCTCCCGGTCCGGCGAGAACGGGGACGGGGGGTCCGGGGGGCGGGGGAGCGAGGCCCCGACCGAGGGGAGGAATGATGCCCGTCCCGAAGCGGAAGACGCCGCGCTCAAAGGCGCGGCAACGTCGCTCGCACTGGAAGTCCAGCGTGCCGACGTACGCCGCCTGTCCTCAGTGCCGGCAGGCGAAGCTGCCGCACGCGGTCTGCCAGAATTGCGGGTATTACGGTGGCCGCCAGGTCATTGAGGTTGACTAAGCGGCTTCCGCTCGAGAAGGCGCTCGGGGTCCGCTTCGGGAACCAGGAGCTCTACACCTGGGCCCTGACGCATCGCTCCTATGCCTACGAGCACGGCGGCCTGCCCACCAACGAACGGCTGGAGTTCCTGGGCGACGCGGTGCTCGGGGTGGTCATCACCGACCTGATCTACCGGGCGTTCCCGGACCTGCCCGAGGGGCAGCTCGCCAAGCTGCGCGCCGCCACGGTCAACATGAACGTGCTGGCCGACGTCTCCAGGGAGCTGGGGGTCGGTGACGCGGTGCGCCTCGGCCGGGGAGAGGAGCTTTCCGGCGGCCGGGACAAGTCCTCGATCCTGGCCGACACCCTGGAGGCGCTGCTCGGCGCGATCTACCTCGACAAGGGCCTGCCTCGTGCCGCCGGCCTGACCCGCCGCCTGTTCGAGGCGCGGGTCATGGAGGCAGCGGGCAGAGGCGCCGCGCTCGACTACAAGACCTCGCTCCAGGAGCTGGCCGCCTCCAGTCTCGGCGGCATGCCCTCCTACGCCATCGAGGAGGAGGGGCCCGACCACGCCAAGCGTTTCACCGCCACCGTCTCGGTGGCCGGCCGTTCGTTCGGCAAGGGTCAGGGCCGCTCCAAGAAGGAGGCCGAGCAGAATGCCGCGCAGGAGGCGTTCGAGACGCTGGCGGCGTCGCAGATGGTCGCCGGCACGGGCTCGGCCGGCAACGGCAAGGCCGGCACGGGCGAGGCGGGCGCCGTCCCCGCCGACAAGCCGGCCGGGCACACGTAGGCCGCACCCGGATGCCAGAGCTCCCAGAGCTCGACGTGCTCGCCGAGAACCTGCGAGCCGGGCTCGCCGGCGCCAGGGTGCGCGCGGTCCGGGTGGTGTCCGTGGCCGCCCTCAAGACCTTCGACCCGCCGATCGACTCGCTGGCCGGCTGGACGATCCAGGGAGCCGGCCGCCGCGCCAAGTACCTCTGGCTGGAGCTGGACCCCTCCGGCGGGGACGGCGCCGGCCGGCTCTACCTGGTCATGCACCTGTCGCTCGGTGGACGGCTCTCGCTGGGGCCCAAGCCGGCGTCCCGCAAGGTCGCCGTGCTCACCATCGAGCTGGAGGACGGCCAGATCCTGTCGATGACCGAGGGCGGCACCCAGCGCCGCGCCGCGGTCTGGCTGGTCCGCTCGCTGGACCAGGTGCCAGGGCTGGCCTCGCTCGGCCCCGAGCCGCTGGACCCGGATTTCACGGTCGAGCGCCTGGCCGAGATCCTGGCCGCGGGCGGCCACACCCTCAAGGGCATGCTGACCGACCAGCGCGGGATGTCGGGCGTGGGCAACGCCTGGAGCGACGAGGTGCTGCACCGGGCGCGGATGTCGCCGTTCGCGCGGCCGGAGCGGCTCGACGAGGACGAGGTCGCGCGCCTGCATGCGGCCCTGGTGGCGGTGCTCACCGAGGCTCGCGGGACCATGGCCGAGCAGGTGGGTGGGGCGATCCAGATCCCCAAGGCGGCCGAACGGCTGTTCGCCGTGCACGGCCGCGCCGGCGAGCCGTGCTTCGTCTGCGGGGACACCGTCCGCTCGGTCTGGATGGGCCAGCGCGAGACCTCGTACTGCCCGACCTGCCAGACCGCCGGCCGCGTCCTCGCCGACCGCCGCAGGAGCAAGTTTCTCCGATAAGCACAGGTTTGCTGGGATTGCCGGCTGGGCCGAGATGCGTGCACTGGCGGGGAGCTTGACTTACACTGCACGCCCGCCGGCATGGCGAGTGCCTGGGAGGAGGGCTGTGCCCGAACTGCCCGAGGTCGAGACGCTCCGCACCGATCTGGAACACGAGGTCGTCGGTCGCAAGATCACCGACGTCGAGGTCAGGGCCGCCCGCACGGTCCGGCGTCACCGCAACCGCAAGGAGTTCGCAAAGCCGCTGCTCAGCGAGCGGGTGGCGGCGGTCGAGCGGCAGGGCGCCCACCTGGTCGTCGAGCTCGAATCGGGCGACGCGCTGGTGGTCGCGCTCGGCGCCACCGGGCGGCTGCGGCGCGAGCGCAACTCGGCGCCCATGGAGCCGGGCACCGACGCGGTGATCACCTTCTCCACCGGGGGAGGCCTGCGGGTCGTCGACCTGCCGCCCGACGGCGAGCTGTTCGTGGCGGCCGCGCCGGAGCTGGGCGAGCTCCAGGAACTGCACCGCGCGGCGATCGACCCGCTCACCGATGCGTTCACCTGGCAGTCGCTGGGTGCCGGGCTGCTGACCGAGCATGCCAGGCTGCGACCGCTGCTGGTCGGCGGTGGCCTGATCGGGGGCATCGGGCCGATCTACGCGGACGAGATCCTGTGGACGAGCGGGCTGCGCTGGGACCGCGAGGTCAACACCCTCTCGCCGCAGGAGATCCGGCGCCTGTACCGGGCGATCCAGGAGGTCCTCCAGGACGCGGTGCGGCAACGCGGCACCTCCGTGGGCGAGAACGTCTGGCTCGACTTACACGGCAACAAGGGCGAATATCAGAACCAGCTCAACGCCTACCAGCGCGAGGGCCAGCCGTGCCGGCGCTGCCGGACGCCGCTGGTGGTGGAGCAGCTCGACGAGAACGACCGCACCTACTTTTGCCCGAGGTGCCAGAGTTGAACAACCCGCGTTCCCCCTATGGAAGCCGGGCACGTATCCGCGGCGCGCGCCATCACCGCTTCGAGGCCGCTGGCCCTGGCCAGGCGCGACGCCGATACATGCCCGACTCCCACGCGGTGCCACACCCCAGGTCATGGGGCACGACCCTGGCCGCCCTCGCCTGCCTGGTCGCGCTGGCCGCGGCCGGCTGCTCGCGCGGACCGGCCAGCAGGTCGGGCGCCGCACCCACGCAGACCCTCTCCGCTCCCGCGGTCACCGAGGCGCCCGTGCCCGCCGACGGCCCCGTCAGCCTCGGCGGCGCGGCCGCCTACGCCGCCATCGCCCGCGGCGAGGTCGCCGTCCGCTCCCAGCCCGGCGGCGGCCGGAGCCTGGACCAGCTCCCGGCCAGGCTGCCCTGGGGCACCCCGACCCCCTTCCTGGTGCGCGAGGCGCGCCGGGTCGACGGCCAGGTCTGGTACCGGGTGCTGCTGCCCAAGCGTCCCAACGAGTCGACCGGCTGGGTGCGCGCCGACCAGGTCCGCGCCGCCGCCCGCAACTACAGCGCCGAGGTCGACCTGTCGGCGCGCCGCCTGACCCTCTACAAGGGCACCGACGCGATCCGGACCTTTCCGGTCGCCATCGGCCAGCCGGCAACGCCCACGCCAACCGGGCGCTTCTTCGTGACCGTGCAGTTGCGCCCGCCGCAGATCTCCAGGGTGTACGGCGCCTGGGCGCTCGGTCTGTCCGCGTACTCCGAGGTGTTCGATCAGTTCGGTACCGGCGACGGCCAGATCGCCCTCCACGGCACCAGCAACGGCTCCGAGCTGGGCCAGGCCGTCTCCCACGGCTGCGTGCGCCTGTCCAACCCCTCGATCTCCACCCTGGCCAGCCTCCTTCCGCCCGGCTCCCCGGTGGACATCCGCGCCTGACCTTGGGGCGGGTGGCCCGGCGCCCGCCCGGGCCGCGTGGCCACGGCCGGGCCTGGGCCCTCTGGTAGCCTCCGGGACATGGTGAAGGAGCGGTTGCGCGCGACGGTGCAGGGACTGGTCCAGGGGGTCGGGTTCCGCTACGCCGTGCTGTCAGCGGCCAAGGGCCTCGGGCTCACCGGATTTGTGGAAAATCGTGCCGATGGTTCGGTTCATGTCGAAGCGGAGGGACCGCCCGAGCAGCTCGCTCGGCTGGAGGACTTCCTGCGCGCCGGACCACGCCTGGCCAGGGTCGACGACTTCGCGAGCGAGCGGCTCGAGGCGAGCGGTGAGTTTGACGGGTTTTCCTGGCGTTAGCCCATCTTTGGCCTGCGCATCGGCGGCCGCCGCACTGGCTGATCCGCCCCTACGCTACTTGGCGTACCAACGAAAACATGGTATCGTCCGCTTGTGAAATCACGTCTCTGGAACTGCCTTGATGCGGTACGTGGCACGGTCGACGTCGATCCCACGGACGGGACGAGCGTCAGGTACCGCCTTGGCCTTCCTCACCCAGAGAGCCAACAGAAGTAGGAAACCGTCGGAATTCTCCGTTCGGCCTCGGATGAACCTTGAGTTGCCTGTGGGCCGAGCGGGTGGAGATTGCAACGGACGACGAAGTCGTTGCTGAGGGGAGGACCTTCCCGGTGTCGAAGGCGCTCATGGGCTTTGTCGGGCAGCCGCCCGCGTACCTGATCCTGCGGGAGCTGAACGCCCTCAAGGCGCGTGTTAGCGAGCTCGAGCGCGCTCTTGCGGTAGCCGAGCAGGAGATCGCCCTTCGTGATGTCGAGGACCTCCAGTCCTCGACGAAAAAGGAAGCAGCCCTGGCCTGATCCAGGGTTTTCGTTTGTCAGGGGTCCTCAATTCTTGGGGGCCCCGTTTTCTTTTCCACCGAGCGGGTAGAACCTGCGAAGTTTCTCCAGTCTTGAGTCGTAAGGATTCATTAGTTCCCGCGCCTCCACCGAGTCGATCAGGGTGCGTGCTAGACTTCGCCGTCGCCCGAGCGGTCGCGGCCCCAGCGTCCAAGGGCCCCGCGATGTCGCGGGAGTGGTGCATCATGACCGGTACGGGCTGATGACCTGCGGATCGAAAGGTTCCCGGCCAGACGCGTGTTCCTCAAGTCGCTGACCCTGCGCGGGTTCAAGTCGTTCGCGGACAAGACCGTCCTCGACTTCGAGCCCGGGATCACCGTGATCGTGGGGCCCAACGGGTCCGGCAAGTCCAACGTGGTCGACGCCATCTCCTGGGTGCTCGGTGAGCAGGGCACGAAGTCCCTGCGTAGCGGCCGGATGGAGGACGTGATCTTCGCCGGGACCGCCAACCGCCCGCCGCTGGGTCGCGCTGAGGTGAGCCTCACCATCGACAACAGCGCCAACCTGCTGCCGATCGACTTCTCCGAGGTCACCATCGCCCGGCTGCTGTACCGCTCCGGCGAGAGCGAGTACTCGATCAACGGCACGCCGTGCCGGCTGCTGGACGTGCAGGAGCTGCTCTCCGACAGCGGCATCGGCCGTGAGCTGCACACCATCGTCGGCCAGAACCGCCTCGAAGACGTCCTCCAGGGACGGCCGGAGGACCGCCGCGCCGCCATCGAGGAGGCCGCCGGCATCTACAAGCACCGGCGCCGCAAGGAGAAGGCGCTGCGCAAGCTGGCCGGCATGGAGCAGCACCTGGTCCGCCTGTCCGACCTGGTCGGCGAGCTGCGCCGCCAGCTCAAGCCGCTCCAGCAGCAGGCGGAGGCCGCCCGCAAGGCCGCCGAGGTGCAGGCCGAGCTGCGTGAGGTCCGGCTGGTGCTGCGCTCCCGCGAGCTGTCCGCGGCCCGCCGGCGCGCCGGGGTGCTGGAGGCGGAAGAAGAACGCTTCAACCAGCGCCTGGCCGAACTGGAGGCCGCCCACGAGGCCGCCCAGTCCGAGGAGTCCCGCCTGCAGGCGATCCTGGACGACCAGGAGCCGATGGCGGCGCGCGCCACCCAGACCGCCCACGAGCTCGACACCGTGCGGGAGCGCCTGCGGGGCACCATGGCGCTGGCCGAGGAGCGCGCCCGCCACCTCGCCCAGCCGCTCGCCGACGAGGAGGACGGGCGCTCGCCCGCCGACCTGGAGCGCGAGGCCACCGAGGTGCTGGCCGAGCTGGGCGGCGTGGACGTCGAGCTGGCCGCGGCCACGGAAGCCACCGCCGCGGCCGAGGCCTCCCGCGCCCAGGCCCGCGACGCGCTGGCAGCCCACGACCAGGCGGTGGCCGGCGCCGAGCGCGACCGCGCCAGGGCCCACCAGCGTGAGGTCCGGCTGGCCGCGGAGGTCGCCGGCCTGGAGCGGACCATCGAGCAGTTCCAGGCCGAGACCGGCCGCCTCGACGGCCAGGCGCGCGGCCTGGAGCGCCGCCAGGCCGAGCTGGCGCGCCAGCTCGACGCCCTCCGCGACGAGGCCGCGGAGCTGGAGCGGGAGCAGGCGGCCAGGGCGGAGGCGCTGGCCGCCGCGCGCGGCGAGCACGACCGCCAGGCGGGCGAGACCAAGCGGTTGCGGGCCGAGGAGCGCCGGCTGGAGGGCGAGCGCGCCGCGGCCAAGGCGCGCAGGGAGGCGTTCGAGGCGACCGCGCGCGCCGCCGGCGGCGACGCGCTGGCCACCCTGGAGGGCTCCGGCCTGGCTGGCCTGGCCGGCCCGCTGACGCAGGCGCTGTCGGTCGAGCCTGGCTACGAGGCCGCCGTGGCCGCCGCGCTCGGCGCCGACGCGGACGCGATCGTGGTGGCCTCCGGGGAAGCCGCGGGCGAGGCCGCCGGCACGCTCCGCGACGCCGCCGGCGGCCGCGCGATCCTGCTGCACCCCTTGGAGGGATCGGGGAGCGGCGCCCCGGCGCGGCGGGACGCTCCTTCCCCGCCCGAGGCCGCCGGCCTGCTGGGGCGCGTCACCGTCGCGGGCGCTGCCGGCGAGGTGGCCAGGGCGCTGCTCGACCGGGTCCTGCTCGCCGCCAGCCTGGACGAGGCCCGCGACCTGGCCGCCAGGTTCCCCGACCACCGCGTGGTCACCACCGCCGGCGAGCTGGTCGCCGCCGGCCGGGTCGAGGGCGGCACGGTGCCGCAGGCAAGTGGGCTGGCCGCCAGCCGCGCCGCCGAGGAGGCCGCCGGCGCCGAGCGGGTGGCGCTGGAGGCCGCCGAGACCCTCAGCGCCGAGCTGGAGGCGGCCGAGCAGGCGCTGGAGCACCTGGAGTCGCGGGTCGCCGACGCCGCCCGCGCCCACCGGGAGGCCGAGGCCGCCAGCCGCGCGGCGGCCGACCGGGACCGCGCGGTCGACAAGGAGCATCGCGGCCTGGAGCGCGAGGCGGCCGCCGTCGACCGGCGCCGCGGCGAGGTCGCCGCCTCCCGCGAGCAGGCCGCGGCCCAGCTCGCCAGCGCACGGGACGAGCTGCACGCGCTGCGCACCGGCGGCGAGGCCGGGGTGCCGCTGCCCGATCCCCAGGCCCGCGAGCCGCTGGCGACCGCCGCCGACCAGGCCGAGCAGGTCGCCGTCGCCGCCCGGGTGGCCGGCGCCGCCACCAGCGAGCGTCACCGGATGCTGACCGAGCGCCTCCATGACCTCCGCGACCAGGCAACGGCCGCGGCCGAGGCGGCCGAGCGCCGCGCCCGGGTGCGGGCCGCGCGCCTGGATGGAGCGCACCGCGCCGGCGAGACGGCCCGCCTGGCCAGCGCCGCGCTGGCCAGGCTGGAGCGCTCGCTGGCCGGCGCCGTCGAGGCCCGCGACCGCCTGGCCGGCGCGCTCGCCTCGGCGCGCTCCGGCATGGCGGAGGCCAGCGCCCGCAGGCGCGAGGCGGCCGCCGCGCTCGACGAGCACCACGCCGCCACCCGCGAGAGCGACTCCGCCCGGGTGGAGGCCCGGCTCAAGGTCGAGGAGCTGTCCAAGCGGATGGTGGAGGAGTTCGCCGTCGACCCCGACGAGGCGCTGAAGGAGTACCTGCCGGACGAGTCGACGCTCGCCCGCCTCGACGAGGCCGACCCGCGCCGCCAGCAGACCACCGAGCTGCGCCGCGTCGCCACCGCGCTCGACCGTCGGCTGGCGCTGCTCGGCCGCGTGAACCCGCTGGCCCTCGAGGAGTTCAAGGCGCTGGAGGAGCGCTACAGCTTCCTGTCGGGGCAGCTCCAGGACCTCAAGGAGAGCCGCAGGGACCTGCTCAAGGTGGTGCGGGCCATCGACGAGCGCGTCCGCGAGGTCTTCGGCCAGGCGTTCGGTGACGTCGCCCGGGAATTCGGCCGCACCTTCCGCCTGCTGTTCCCCGGCGGCGAGGGCCGCCTGGTCCTCACCGAGCCCGAGGACATGCTGAACACCGGTGTCGAGGTCGAGGCGCGGCCGCCGGGCAAGAAGGTCAAGCGCCTCCAGCTCCTTTCCGGCGGCGAGCGGAGCCTGGTGGCGCTGGCGTTCTGCTTCGCCGTCTTCCGGGCCCGCCCCAGCCCCTTCTACGTGCTCGACGAGGTCGAGGCCGCGCTCGACGACGTCAACCTGCACCGCTTCCTGGACCTGCTGGAGGACGCCCGCGAGCACGCGCAGCTCCTGGTGGTCTCGCACCAGCGCCGCACCATGGAGGCGGGCGACGCGCTCTACGGCGTGTCGATGCAGGGCAGCGGCGTCAGCAAGGTCGTCAGCCAGCGGCTGCGCGAGGGCCGCAAGCCGGGCCGCGCGCACCGGGCCGACATGCTGAACGGGAAATCCCGCGCCGAGTTGAACGGGAAGGCCACCGGGGAGCCTGGAGGTGGCACTCTGGGAGGCGCCGGCCACGAAGATGCAGCAGCCGGAGACCGCCCGTCTCCGGTGGAGGTGAAGTAGGTGGGACTGGAAGTTCTGTTCATCGCCGTCGCGGTGCTGGTCATCGCGGCGATCGCGATCATCCCGCTGCTGGCCGGGCGACGCCGGCGCCATGCGGCCGACGACGGGGGCCAGACCGTGCTCGACCGCGAGCCCGGGGTCGGGGAGGCGCCCGCCCCACCGGGGCCGGCACGGCCGCTGGACGATCAGGAGGACGTGCCCCCTGGGGAGCCGCCGGGCGTCACCACCGCCACCGAAGAGGTCATCGCTCCCCGCCGCCGCTTCCGCGAGCGGCTCGGCCGCTCTCGCGCCGCCATCGCCCAGGGCCTGTCCGGCCTGCTCACCAGGGGCGCCGGCGACGAGGAGGCCTGGGAGGAGCTGGAGGAGGCGCTGCTGTCAGCCGACGTCGGCGTGGCCACCACCACGGAGCTGATCGAGCGCCTGCGCGAGCGGGCCCGCGCCACCCGCGCGGCCGGGGCCGAGCTTCGCGAGCTGCTGCGGGAGGCGCTGCTCGCCGAGGTCGGCAGCAGCGACCGCACGCTCTCCCTCGACCTGATCGAAGAGGACCGGCGGCCCGGGATCGTGCTGGTCGTCGGCGTCAACGGGACCGGCAAGACCACCACGGTCGGCAAGCTCGCCCTGGCGCTCGCCGAGGAGGGCAAGCAGGTCGTGCTGGTCGCGGCCGACACCTTCCGGGCGGCCGCGACCGAGCAGCTCGTCATCTGGGGCGAGCGCGTCGACGCCCCGGTGATCCGCCACCAGGCGGGCGCCGACCCCGCGGCGGTGGCCTTCGACGGGCTCGTGTCGGCCAGGGCGAGGGGCGCCGACGTGCTGCTGGTCGACACCGCCGGTCGGCTCCACACCAAGACCAACCTGATGGAGGAGCTGCGCAAGCTGCGGCGGGTGCTGGAGCGCGAGAACGGCAACGTCCGCGAGGTGCTCCTGGTCCTGGACGCCACCACCGGCCAGAACGGGCTCGCTCAGGCCCGCCAGTTCACCGACGCCGTCGGGGTCACTGGCCTGGTCCTGACCAAGCTGGACGGCACCGCCAAGGGCGGGATCGTGATCGCCGTTCAGCGCGAGCTCGGCATCCCCGTCAAGCTCGTCGGCCTCGGCGAGGCCGCCCACGACCTCGCCCCCTTCGACCCCGAAGCCTTCGTCGACGCCCTCCTCGCCGAGGAGGCGAGCTGACGGGCCGGTTCACCGACCCCGCTCTTCCCGGAGCGCATACAGCAACGGGAGCTGCGCCCTGTCCTTCGGCCGATCCGCCGCTTCCTTCGAGGCGATGATGTCGTCGAGGTCGGCGATGAAGATCCGGAGCCCGGCGACCTCCACCTCCTCGGCCCGATCATTGAGCTGCGGTGGGTGGCTTCATCGGCTTGTCCGGATCGGTATATCGGACCGCGTCAAGCTCGGTGAGTGCCGCAGCAAGCCGTTCAATGTTCTCCCGCGACTGCTCGGGAGCCAGGTCGATGTCAAACGTTGCCGTCGGAAAGCCATGCAGGGTAGCAGCAAGCCCACCGATAAGGACGTAGCGGACACGGTGACGATCAAGGATGCTAAGAATTCTCGCGGGATCGAACCGCTCTGGCGGCGGCGGATCGTTCACCGGTCCGCCCGCTGGGATCGATCGGCTCATCGACGAGCGGTGCCGCGAGCGGAGCGGCGCTTCAATCCGGCCTGGACAAATGGCCAGTAGGCGACGACCGCCTCGAGCCGTTGCGTGGGTGTCATACGCAGCATCTGGCGGATGAGCAACCGGTCTTGAGTCTGCTCACCCTCCGCCTTCAGGTGATTGTCCGACGTCATCGAGTGATCTCCCGTCGAACCTGAGATGCCCGCAGGGCATCATAGCCCGCCATGGATGCTCATCAACAAACCTGTGTTGACCAGCTACACCTTACCGGCCCCGGCGTCCTACGTATGCCTGGTAGACATACCCGGCGCTAGTCCCGCTGGACGGAGTCCCTGAGAGGCGGCGAGCCCGTGGACCGCGCTCCTGGAGGAGATGGATCGCCCCTACGGCGCCACGGAGACACACCCGCTTGACCTTCGAGCACGTCAGATGAGCGAAGCAGTGTTCACCGATCCCCCCAGCGCGCGTCCTCCTCGCCTGGACGACACGCGGCTCGTCGGCATCGCCACATACTCGTTCCTGCGGCCCGCGGTCGGTCTCACGCACTTGCTGTTCGTCGAGGAGCTGTACGTCGCGCGGGACTACTGGCGCACGGGTGTTGGCCGCCTCCTGATGAACGGCCTCCTCGAGGTCGCCGCCAAGCAGGAGTGCAGCCGAGTCGGGTCGATGACCGACCTCGACAACCCCGACGCTCAGCAGTTCTGCGCCGCCGCCCTCGGCTCCCGCAGCACCCATCCAAGGTGTTCTACCGAGTGCAAGGCGCAGAGCTTCTCCGGGCCGGTCACGACCCCGATATCTCGGTGCCTCGGAGGAGCCCGGGTAGATCAAGGCCCGGTGGCCCCGGACAAGCGGCGCGTGACTCACCTCTACCGCTTGTTGTAGGTGCACCAGGGCCGAGCGATGAGGTCAGTCCTGATAGCTTCCGCCTGTGGATACTAATGAGCTGGTGGTGCTGATCGCCGCGATACAGGGCGCCGCGACGCTGATAACGGCGGGGGTCGCCTACCTGGCGTGGCGGACCAGCTTACGAGGGACCAAGGCCACAGAACAGGCGACAACGGCGGCGGAGGCGTCGGCGCGTGCTGCTGAGGCGTCGGCGCGTGCTGCCGAGGCGCTGGCGCGGATCGAAACCGAGCGACGCCATGACGAGCTGCGTCCCCGCATGAGCCTCACCCCCAAGCAGGAGCCGGACCGCATACCGGGGCACTCGAATCTGTTTGCGGTGGTCGCCAACACTGGTGACCGGGACTACCGCTACAGAGCGACAATCCGGTACGCCACTGGCGGATCTACGGATGTCAGGTCTGGGACGCTGTTGGCCGGCACGACCGAGCGAGTGCATGTCACAGACCTGGCGCTGAGTCGGCCGGAGACGCTTGAGATCGTCTTCGAGCCGAACGGATGGGAATGCTCGTGCGGCCGTGGCGAGCATGAGCACTGGAGGCTCCGCTGGACGATCCCCTACGAGGAAGTGACGCACGACGCGGAAACAAGCCAGCCCGAGAAGGCCGGGGAAGGAAGGTAGCCGCGCTCCAGCGGGCGACTGGCCGCTCGTGACCGCCTGGCATCTGGCGGCATCTGCCGAACGGGTTACGAGTTTCCTTACTGGATCGAGTTTCCTTACTGGATCAAGGCCCCCGCCTCGGGCACTGCGCGGGGCGGCCTACCGGCCGCCGCGCTCGGCCCGGCCCCGCGGAAGGCTCCTGGCACGGCGACTGTACGGTGTACCTACGAATCGGACCGATCGTGAGGAGGCGTCAACCCTCATGGAGTACACCCACCTGGGACGTACCGGTCTGCTGGTAAGCCCTTTGTGCCTTGGAACCATGAACTTCGGTCCCCTAGCGACTGAGGACGAGTCGCATCGCATGATGGACCGCGCGTTGGAGCATGGGATCAACATCTTCGACACGGCCAACGTCTACGGCTGGCGCAAGGGCGAGGGCGTCACCGAGCAGATCGTCGGCCGCTGGTTCGCCAAGGGCGGCGGGCGCCGCGACAAGGTCGTCATCGCCACCAAGGTCTACGGGTCGATGGGCGACTGGCCCAACCAGAGCAAGCTGTCGGCCGCCAGCATCATCCGCCAGTGCGAGGCCTCGCTGCGGCGCCTCCAGACCGACCGGATCGACCTGTACCAGATGCACCACGTCGACCTCGACACCCCCTGGGAGGAGATCTGGCAGGCCATGGACGTGCTCATCGGGCAGGGCAAGGTCGTCTACGTCGGCTCCTCCAACTTCGCCGCCTGGAACATCGTCCAGGCCAACGAGATCGCCCGCTCCCGCCACTCCCTTGGCCTGGTCAGCGAGCAGTCGCTCTACAACCTGGTCGAGCGGACCATCGAGCTGGAGCTGCTGCCGGCCTGCCGCGCCTACGGCGTGGGCGTGATCCCCTGGAGCCCCCTGTACGGTGGGCTGCTCGGCGGCATCCTGCGCAAGACCGAGCAGCAGGGCCGCAGCGCCAGCGGCCGCGCCGCCGAGGCCCTGCCCAAGCTGCGGCCGCAGGTCCAGGACTACGAGAGCTTCTGCGACGAACTCGGCGAGCAGCCCGCCGACGTCGCCCTGGCCTGGCTGCTGCACCAGCAGGGCGTCACCGCCCCGATCATCGGCCCCCGCACCATCGGGCACCTCGACGGCGCCATCCGCGCCATCGACATCAAGCTCGACGACAAGGCGCTCGGCCGCCTCGACCAGATCTGGCCCGGCCCCGGCGGCCCCGCCCCCGCCGCCTATGCCTGGTAGGCGTCAGGCCCAGGCGCGCCGTGACGATGCGCGCCCACGGCAAGTCAGAGTCGCTCCTCAATTAGCCAGTCCGCTGTGCAAAGTAGACTCACCTAACAGACACGACTAGAATCGATCTGCCTGTTCAGTGGATGGAAAGGTTCGTGGGCCCACACGGGAGGGAAGGAGTCGCGACCAACGACTTCCCGTCCCAAGTTTGACCAGGGTCTCGGCTTTGGCCGAGGCCTTGGTGTTTGTTCAGAGGGGCGGTTCCTCCTCCTGATCGATCTCCGACGCGATCGCATCCCAGTAACCGTCATCATGGCGGTCAGACGGTTCGTGGTCAGCGTCGTCCGGCACAGATGCCTCGTAGTCAGGATCTGGGCCCTCAACGTCGTCGGGAGCCTCTGTGACAAGCACCCACGATCCCCGAGATACGTTCTTGGCGCGTCCCCGACTCTTGAGATGACTTAGCGCCGCAGCGACATCCCGATAGTCATCATTCCGTCCGACTGCCCGTAGAGCGTCGGCGATCTCGGCCGGCGAGTTCGGTACGCTGGCCTCGGCTAGTACCCGTGCAACCGCCTCGCTTCGTGGGAGCGAACTCCAATCGCTCTCCGGTTCGGTAGCAGACCAAGGAATGTGAGAACCTTGGTTGCCCTCATGCCGACGGACATATGACGCGATACCCGCGCGCTCGGCCTCCAATGTCTGTACGCGCTGCTCGCATGCATGGAGTTGAGCCTCCGCTGCGGCTCGCTCAGCTTGAGCATCCGCTAGCTCCGCGTCGAGGGCCTCCAGTGCTGCCTGAAGGGGTGCGAGGTTCATGGCCCGGATTGTAGATCATAGATCCAGACCGAGCAAAGTGCGTCTATATCTATGACACCAGTGTAGTTATGAGCATGATAAGAGGTCTTTGAGCAACAAGACTTATATATCGGTATTGGGATCGTCCAACATCCGTTGAGGCGCTAATCTCTCCTTAGAAGGAGATTCGGTCGTCCTCCAGCTCGTCGGGCCGTGCCGGGATCGAGAATCCAGTGGCCATCGGAGCCGGGGAGTCGCGGCCTCAAGCGCGAATGGGCCACCGCCTGGAAGACGCCGCATCGTGATCCGGGACATTCGTGCTTGACCCCGCTCCGTCGACTCACCCAGCGGACGAGTCGAGGCTGCTGGATGTGGCCAGTACCGCGGGGGAGGTGTCACCCGCGACCCCTCACCGGCTTCCGGCCCTCGGTGGCGCGCCGCTTCTCGCCGTGGCGGGGAAGGCTCCTATATGAAGGCCTTGACAATGTTTGGAGATCCCGAGGCACAACCGGCTGACGAGCAGGCCGGTCCGTCCGAGGTGGATGTAGTCCATGCGGGAAGCCTCCTCGAGGGGGTGACGCTCTGGCGGGGTGTCGCCCAGGATAGGCTGAGAACGCCGGTCACGTGCCCCGGTGCGCGCCGTCACCGCTCCCTGTCACCGCGGGTGATCCGGGCGCGGCACCGACACATGACCGGCGTTCTACCCGCCAGGGGCCTGGCGCCGCAGGAACTGGGAGACGTTGGGGGCCGGGTTGCGGGACGGCAGCGAGCGCGCGCGCTCGCCGGGCAGGCGCACCCGGAAGGTGGTGCCGCGTCCCTGCGACGACTCCACCTCGATGTTGCCGCCGAGCGCGGTGACGAGCTGCTTGGTGATGTACAGGCCGAGGCCCATGCCGGCGC
>WNFU01001845.1_pt1 | contig 46714 bp, 41 predicted proteins | sample 5400121 | NCBI WGS metagenome assembly WNFU01 (sample SAMN13153360, study PRJNA577476) | soil metagenome | isolation source: 100 cm soil or saprolite under grassland replicate 1 | place: USA:California | collected 2016-06-15 | reverse complement strand
ATTATGGTTCAAGTTCATCGACCGCGTTTTTTCCCGTTCGTGGCTTGGGTTGTGGAACACTCTCCAACTGAAGGTTCTGTTCTACAATCTCTGCCACGCGGACGTGATTTCGATGTGATCAACCCAAGACTGGGATTAAATTAGGGAAGCGGCGTCGCCCGGCGGTCGTGGCTTAGCGAATTTGCGCTTCGATCTTCGGCAAACTGAGCAGAATGACGTCGCCGACGATCTTCAGGCTGCGGGGGCTGATCTTATCGAGCGTGTCTTCCTTCGTGTGCCAGTAATCGTTATCTTCGGGAGAGCTACCGTACTCGAGGTCAATGACGTCGACGGCGGGGACGCCCGCGCGGAGAAAGGGCATGTGGTCGTCATCGCCCACGGCAAACGGGCGGTCCGGAAATTCCTTCGCATGGCCGAGCTGTCGCGCCGTTCCCCAGATCGCCTCGACCAGCCATTGCGACGAGCCTTCCTCGCGCGGGACCGTCAGATCCCGGTCGCCAATCATGTCGAGCAGGATCATCGCCTTGACGCGGCCCAGTTGTTTCTCCTTCTGCAGCCGCTCGACCATGTGGCGGCTGCCGTAGGTGTGGTCATTGCCGTTCATGCATTCGCTCCACTCGCGGCAAAAGGCCTCTTCGCCGTCGAAGAAGACGAACCAGTACGTGAATTTCCTCTTCCGGCCGGCGTCCTGGTTCCCCGGCTGACTTTTCGCCGCCATGACGCGGGCGATTTCGAGCAGCGCGCCCGTGCTCGACCCGCCGTCGTTCGCGCCGACGAAGGTGAATTCTTTAAACGGCTTCGTGTCGTAATGGCTGGCGATGATGATGACGTTCGAACTCTCGCCGGGCAGCTCGGCAATGACATTTTTGAATTTCATCTTGCCGCGCGGCGTGTTTTCGGCGAATTCGTCGAGCGTCGTCTTCAGGCCATAGCCATTAAGCTCGCGGACGATGTATTCGCGCGTCTTTTCGATCGCGGTCGAGCCCGCAGGGTGGGGGCCGAATTCGACCTGCGCCTTGACGTGCTTGAAAGCGCGCTCGCCGTCGAAGGCGGTCGTCTTCGTTTTATCTTCCTTCCCGGCGCCGGCCGTCGGGGCCGGAGTGTTTTCGACCGAGGGCTTCGACGAACTCGCGCCGTCGGCGCAAGCTAACATGAGCGCGGCGATGATCAATAGTATCGGATTGCGGATTGCGGATTTGATGATGCGGCTATAGCGTTCAAGAAAATCATCTTCTGCGCCGGAGGCGCTGCGGATATTAGCCGGTGGAGAAACCACCGGGGTGTTGGGACCAAAACTCTTCCAGCCCTGAAAGGGCGTGAGACCAAGGCTTCGGTCCTGCGCCCTTCCAGGGCGCGATTCCCCATTGCGTCCGGTACCGGTGGTTTCTCCACCGGCTAATATCCGACGTCCCTCCGGGACGAAAATCCGCAATCCGCAATCCGCAATCCGCAATCTCATTGGTCTGGTCCGGTGAAAGACAGAATGTTGATCAGGAAGTCGCGCAATTCGCGGCGGTCCACTACGGCGTCGAGCATGCCATGTTCGAGCAGGAATTCAGAGCGTTGAAACCCCTTGGGCAGCTTCTGGCGGATCGTCTGCTCAATCACGCGCGGGCCGGCGAAGCCGATCAACGCGCCGGGTTCGGCGATGTTGAAATCGCCGAGCATGGCGAAGCTGGCGGTCACGCCGCCGGTCGTCGGGTTGGTCAAGAGCGAGATGTATGGCAGTCTGGCGTCGTCGAGCCGCGCCAGCGCCGCCGAAATCTTGGCCATCTGCATCAGACTTAGCGCGCCTTCCTGCATCCGCGCGCCGCCCGAACACGAGACGACGATCAGCGGAAGCCGCTTCTCGACGCAGCGCTCGATCGCCCGCGTGATCTTCTCGCCGACGACCGACCCCATGCTGCCGCCCATAAACCTGAACTCCATCGCGCAGATCATCAACTTTCGCCCGCCCATTTGGCCCTCACCTGTGAGGAGCGCGTCGAGCATTCCGGTCTGCTTCTGCGATTTGCGCAGCCGGTCGGCGTAAGGGGCGGTGTCAACGAATTCGAGAGGGTCGGTCGGCGCGACTTGAGCGTCGCGCTCGGCGTACTGACCGCCGTCGAAGAGCATCTGCAAACGCTCACGCGAACTGAGCCGGAAGTGATAGCCACAGGTCGGACAGACGTTCAGATTGGCTTTCAGATCCTTGCGATAAATCGTCGCCGAGCAATCCTCGTTCTCGCATTTGACGAAGATGCCTTCGGTCTTGACTGTCCGTTCTTCGGGCGGGGCCGGGGCGCCTATTTTGTCGGTTTCGCGCTTGAACCAAGCCATAGCCTGGCATTCTACGCAGTGGCCTCGGGAGTGTCAAAGTACGAAGCCAGCTTCGACAGGTCCACGTTGCCGCCGGAGAGCAAAACGCCGACGCGCCTGCCCGTGAAATCGAACTTATGATGAAAGACCGCCGCCGCCGCCGCCGCGCCCGACGGCTCGACGAGCGTCTTCATTCGTTCGAGGATGAACCGAATGGTCGAGATTAGTTCCTGATCATTGACCAGCAGGATGTCTTCGACGAGTTCGCGGATTATGGGGAAGGTCAATTTGCCGGGCGCGGTAACTTGCAAACCGTCGGCGATCGTTTTGGGAACGGGAATCTCGACGCGCTCGCCTTTGCGGAATGATTGCCACGTGTCATTGCCCGCTTCGGGTTCGACGCCGAAGACGCGGATTTGCGGGCGTATGTTTTTGGCCGCCACCGCGCATCCGGCGAGCAGCCCGCTGCCACTTGTCGGGACCAACAGGAAATCCAGTTCGGGAAAATCTTCGAGCAATTCAAGAGCCGCCGTCCCCTGCCCCGCCATGATCGCGTAATCGTCGAACGGCGGGACGAGCGTCATCCCGCGTTCGCGGCAGACTCTCTCTCCTACATCTTCGCGGTTCTGGTTGTAGCGGTCGTAAAAGACCACCTCGGCGCCGTAAGCGCGGGTCGCCTCGACTTTGATCTGCGGCGCGTCCTGCGGCATGACGATCACCGCCCGCGCGCCGAGAAGCTCCGCGGCCAGCGCCGTCGCCTGCGCGTGATTGCCCGACGAGTAGGCGAGTACGCCGCGTTTGCGCTCGTCATCGGCGAGCGAGGCGAGTTTGTTGTACGCGCCCCGGAACTTGAACGCCCCGACGCGCTGCAGGTTTTCGGCCTTGAAGAAGACCTCGCAGGCCGAGCGCTCATTGAATTGTCTCGACGTGAGGACCGGCGTGCGGTGAGCCACGCCTTGCAGTCGTTCACGGGCTTCCAGGATGTCGTTGAAAGTCAGCATAGTTATTTGAATTGGACTTATAAGTCCTATAGGACCTATAAGTCCTATTTGATTGCTCCTCAATGGAAGATTTTCTTGACCGAGTCGGTATCAAGATTCGCGCCTGTCAGAACGTTGACGACGTTCTGTCCTTCGAGCCTTTCGCGCAATTTGACGGTCGCCGCGGTCGCCGCCGCGCCCGCGCCTTCGACCAAATTATGCGTCGTCCGCCAGAGCAGCCGGATCGCGCGGATGATCTCGCTGTCGCTGACCAGCGCAATTTCGTCGACGCCGTTACGGATAATGTCGAAGGTCAGCGCGGCGGGGACTCTCGTGGCCACTCCGTCGGCGAAGGTGCGGGCGTCTTTGGTCTCCACGATGCGGCCTTCTTTCCAGGAGAGGTAGACGCTCGGCGCGCCTTCGGCCTGCACGCCGTAGATTCTGGTTCCGGGCGAGAGCGCCCGGAAGGCCGTGATCACGCCGCAAACGCCGCTGCCAAGCCCGATGGGGACGAAGATCGCGTCGGCCTTCTCGCCCCGATCCTTGAGCGCCTCGATGATTTCGATCGCGTAGGTCCCGACGCCGTTAATCAAGTGCGGCTCGTTGGCCGAATGGATGTAGCGCAGGTTTTCGGCTTTCGACAGGCGCTCGACCTCCTCGCGCGCCTCGTCGAAATCGCGCCCGTATTCGAGGAGCCGCGCGCCGTAAGCGCGCATCGCCTCGTTCTTTTCCGGGTTATTGCCGAACGGTACGACGATTGTGGCGGGGATCGAATAAGCGCTCGCGGCCAGAGCCACCGATTGCCCATGGTTGCCCCGCGTGGCCGTGATCACGCCGTCGTGCGAGCGTTCCCGCGCGAAGTGGCTCATGAAATTCAGCCCCCCGCGAATTTTGAACGCCCCGGTGATCTGGTGATTCTCGTGTTTGAGGAAGACGCGCGCGCCGATTTCTCGCGCGAGCATCGGGTATTCGATCAGCGGCGTCGGCTTCAGCGCGCGATAGACGACTTCTCCAGCGGCGCGGATGTGTTCGACTGAAATTTGTGTTTGCATAGCGTCAGTCGGGAGTGGGGATTGGGGATTGCGAATTGCGGATTGCGGATTGCGGATTTTTTGAGTCTGTCCAACCCCGGACTCAAAATCGAGATTGAAAGTTTTATCAATCCGCAATCCGCAATCCGCAATCCGCAATCCGCAATCCCACTCCTGACCTTTGTGATCTTAGCATTGTGTCAGGTAAAATGCCTGTCGCAACCCTGATGATCGCGAATCGAGAGTCGCTGCCGACTCGCGATCCGCGATCCGCGTCCGCAATCTAAAATCAGAAACCCCAACATATGATCACTATCGGAATTCATTATCTCGGAACTGTCGCCTCGCTTGACATGCGCGGGAAGTTCATCAAAGGGCAGGGCGGTTTCCAATTGCAAATGCTCGTCGACAAGGTTTTGCAGGCGGGCACGAGCAAGATTCTGCTCAACCTGACCGAAGTGCCGATCATCGACAGCATGGGCATCGGCGAAATCGTCCGCGCCTTCAAGCGGGTTCAGGAAGCCGGAGGGACTCTCAAGCTCGTCGGCGTGACCGACCGCGTATACGGAGCGTTGAAGATCACGCAACTGCTCGACCTGATCGAAAGCTTCGACACCGAGGAAGCGGCGGTCGCGAGTTTCGGTAAGGAGAAGAAAGGAAGAGGCAAGAAGAAGAAATCGGATGAAAAGTCCGAAGAATCGGGCGACGAGAGCGATGATAACGAAGAGTGAGGCAGTCTACTTAATGGCGCCACTGGCGCCCGCGTAATAGCCCTCCTTATGCAGCGCTTTCAGGGTTGGCCACCCTTTCGGTGGTTTAACGCTCACCTTGACCTTATGCCACTGGCCGTCGTGATTCACGTTGGTCGGGATGTAGCCGATGCTGTATTGATGCCTGAGTTCGAGCGCGATGCGGCAATCTCCTCCAGGATCGCCTGCCCTTGCATGTCCAACGTCCCGCCAGCCCCGCCGCCTATTTCGACAATCCCGATGCAGTAAATCTGCACGCCGGCTTCCTTGAGCAGCTTGCGCAATTCGCCGTAGGTGTAGCGCGCATCGTGTCCTCCTTTCAAAACGGGACCGAGGAATCGAGTGACGCCTACCGTCCGCCTTTGCCGGCTACGGCGTAATAGCCTTCCTTGTGCTGCACTTTCAGGTTAGATAATCCTTTCGGGCCTTTGACGTTGACTTTGATCTTATGCCACTGGCCGTCGCGTTTCACGTTGGTCGGATTGTAGCCGATGCTGTATTGATGCCTGAGTTCGAGCGCGATGCGGGTCGTGGCGTCTTCCAACTCCGCGCTCGATCGCAATCTCCTCCAGGATCGCCTGCCCTTGCATGTCCAACGTCCCGCCAGCCCCGCCGCCTATTTCGACAATCCCGATGCAGTAAATCTGCACGCCGGCTTCCTTGAGCAGCTTGCGCAATTCGCCGTAGGTGTAGCGCGAGGAGTTGTCCTGACCGTCGGAGATCAGGAGTATCGCGTTGCGGCTGTGGCGGCCCTGCTTGACCTTCTCGATCCCCAGATACGCCGCGTCGTAGAGCGCCGTCTGCCCCTTCGGATCGACAAGCGTGAGCTTGTTGGCCAGCGCGTCGCCGTCGGTGAACTCTGCCAGCAGGTTGGCGCGCTGATTGAACCCGACCAGGAAGAAGTCGTCGTCGCTGTGGGAGGTTTGGATGAAGGCCTTCAGCGCGTCCCTGGCGCGGTCGAGCTTGCCTTTCATGCTCCCCGAAACGTCGAAGACGATACCCAGGTTGACCGGCGAGTCGTCATCGCTGAAGAAGGAGATCTCCTGCTTGACCTTGTCTTCGTAGATCTCGAAGTGCTGTCTGTCCAGTCCGGTCACCAGTCGGTTATAAGCGTCGGTCACCGTGACAGGCAGCGAGACCAGATCAGTTCTTTCTATGAATGGCGGATCCTGGCCTCCTTGATTGCTCGTTTGAGGTCGCAGCGGTTGCAGCGGAGATTGTTTCTCTGGAGCCGGAGGAGTTGGAGGAGTCGGAGTCGTTTTAGATTCCTGTTTCTGCTCCTGTTTCTGCTCCTGCGCCCCGCCGCCAGACGATTGAGGGCCAGACGGTTGCGATTTTCTCGGCAAGAAAATCGGCCATCTCGCCGGCGCCACTTCGGCAGACGATTGAGGGCCGGGCGACTGAGGGCCAGACTGTTGAGAGTTTGACTCTTTGTTGGCGGATTTATCAGGCTGCGGGCCTTGCTGCGCGGCCTGCTCGACGCGAACTGCGATGAGGCAGAAAAATACTGCGAGCAGAAAGATGATTGGCGGACTAAAGATTCTGTTTTTACACATCGTATCCTCCCTTCAAACCTTCAAAAAAACATCCCAGCGCAAGAGGGGAGTTGAACGACTCGGGAAAACAGGCGTCAGCCTGTCGGTGGTGGAAAGATCATCGCTCAATTCCGGCGCCTCGAACTTAGGCGCCAAACTTTACTGCAAAATTGTTAAAGTCAATGGGTTGGTGATGAACGACGGACGCATTTTAGCACATCGGGCGTCACGCGCAATCACTTTACGGCTCCACGGTGATCAGACGGTTAAGCGAGGCGATGACGCCCCGGCGCTGGCGATTGGCGTTGATCTGTCGCGCCCAGACGCAGAAATGTTGCGGGACCTCTTCAGGAGTTTCAATGACGTTGACCACGACGCGATCGAAACTCAACTTCGCCCCGGCCACGTCCATCTCCGTCGCGCCTATCTCGAGACTAACCATAGGGCACGACGTCCCTTTACGGAAACCGGCGGCCACATCTTTTTGCGCCACAATCGCCGGAATCGAAGTTAACGGTTCGCCAGAGGCTTCCGCTATCTTTTTCCGCGCCTCTTCGGGAATCGTGAAGACGAGCGTTCCGACCACGGTGTCGTCGTAGTTCGCCGCCGTGAGCGTGAATGTGACTTTGCCCCGAACCTCGCGAGCCTCAGACTCGCCAAGTTTGAACTTTCCGACGGACGTCTTTGGCGGAGTCGTGTAGACGACCTGAGGCGCCTGCCGCGTATCCGCCGCCTGCGTGTCCGCCCCTTTGGGGTCTGATGATTGAGCGGTTGATTGCGCGAAGGCTACGGCGCCGGCGGCCAATAAGAGGGCGAGAAGAGAGATCGCGTTCGGTATTCTCCAGTTCATACGGATTTCATCCGTTTCGTCGTCAATCAGTATCGCGAGCAGTAGCGAGCGTGGCGCCCACCAACAACTTAATCAGGCAGCCGCGCTCGCTACCGCTCGCGGCGCTGATTCGCCATTAGAAAATGCGCGTATGCCAGCGATACTAATTGTCGCACATCAAACTAGCAAGTAACCCAATTTCTTTCAACTGGCCTTTTGCCGAGGGCGCGATGGGTACGCGTCGCTTCCAGCGTGCAGTCATGGGTGGAAGACCCATTGGAGGCGCGCAGCGCTCAGAGCCGGATGCGCATGATTGTAATCAATTATCACTCGACGCAAACGAGGCGACTTCGGGTGTCTAATTCCGATCAATGCATCTTTCCCCAAGCCTGCACGCTGGAAGCGATGCGTACCCAGGGCGTTTTCATTGCGCCGCAAAAACCCGACTAAAGGTCTGTTTTAAAAGCTGGTTAGTCCGACCTGAAGTCCCAATCTATTTCATTCCGTCCAGTAACCAGACCACAGCTCCATGAAATACTTTTCCGATTTTAGCATCAGTTATCGGAGAGGGAATTTTGAGCATTGCCAGGGATTCCGGTCTCAAGACCACTTAGGGCGTTTTAAAAGCTGGTTAGTCCGACCTGAATCCCCACAGGGGCGCAAACATAATAGCCGGAGGAGCGCAGCGAAGCTCCCTGGTCGAGGTCGCCGACTCCCACAAGCCCTCAAAGGGCGCAGTAATAAAGCGCTGCTTTGCCCTTTCAGGGCCTGACGACTCCTCGATACTTCCCTGCGCTGCGCTCTACTCATGGCTATTATTTTGCGCCCGCTCAGGGTTCCAAGGAACTTTTAAAACAGGCTCTAGCACTCTAACAATATCCGGTCTTGCCTGCTTCAGACCAAGGGTGTTAGTTTTGAGACAACCCACGATATTCAATGATGACGAGTCGGCAGGGTATTAGTGGCCAAAGGCTTCCCAAGCAGCGCTTCCCCAACAGAGTTCAGGGATTCGATATTTGTTGCGGGTGAATCCAACATCGTTCCGGCCCCGTCTACCATCTTTTAAATCAGAATACACAGACTATTCGTTCATTACTCGAATTGGTAGTCACCTACCCGCCACTAAACGCGAAGCGCGTTGTAGTGGGGGCTGTTCTCTCCCGATGGGAGTGCCTTTGGACGCTGAAACAGTATACGACACGAGTCAACCGTATGTTCGTCGAAGGGCAAAGCCCCTCAACTCACATACGGTCTCAAAATTCCTCTCCATCCAAGTTCACCAAGATGTTCCCTGTGGATGGAGTATCCTTTTGAGGGAAGCGATGAATTCCTCTTCGCTGATGGCCGAGCGCCCGCCCCTGGCCGCGAAATAGAGGTCATAACTCATAGTTCCCTCCTATGGATTGGCCCCTAAGCAAACATGCGGATCGAGAAATGTCGCTTCCCGATCCGCACATTTCAAACCGGCTCTATCAAGCGGCTACGCCGTTGTTCCCACAGCCGTCGCGCTGACCTGGTCGGCCAGCGCCGCATGAGCGGCGGCCAGCAGCGCGATCGGCACGCGGTAAGGCGAACAGCTCACGTAATTCAGCCCGACCTTGTGGCAGAAGATCACTGATTCGGGGTCGCCGCCGTGCTCGCCGCAGATGCCGATCTTCAGATCGGGGCGCGTCGAGCGTCCGTGCTGGACGCCGATTTTGAGGAGTTGCCCCACGCCTTCCTGATCGAGCGTCTGAAACGGGTCGTCGGGGAAGATCTTCTTCTCGACGTAGAAGGGCAGGAAGCGGCCCGAATCGTCGCGGCTCAATCCCATCGCGGTCTGAGTAAGGTCGTTCGTGCCGAAGCTGAAGAATTCCGCGACCTCGGCGATGCGGTTGGCAGTCAGCGCGGCGCGCGGCAATTCGATCATCGTCCCGACCAGGTACTCGACCGATTCGCCTTCGCGCTCGAAGACCTCGCTTGCGACGCGGCGGACTACGTCGGCCTGCAGCTTCAGCTCGTTCACGTTGGCCACCAGGGGGATCATGATCTCCGGTTTGACGACGACGCCTTCGCGTTTGACCTTGACGGCGGCCTCGAAGATCGCGCGCGCCTGCATCTCGGTGATCTCGGGATAAACGATGCCCAGACGGCAGCCGCGATGACCGAGCATCGGGTTGAATTCGTGCAACTGCGCGACGCGGGTCTTGGCCTCCTTGAAGTTCATCTTGATCTTCTTGGCCAGTTCCTTGAGCGTGTTGTCGTCGTGCGGGACGAATTCGTGGAGCGGCGGGTCGAGCGTGCGGATCGTCACCGGATAGCCATTCATCGCGCGGAAGATGCCGGCGAAATCTTCGCGCTGCAATTCCAGCAGCGAGGCCAGCGCGCCGTGATACAGCTCGCTCGGACGTTTGATCTTCTTCTCGATTTCTTTGACGAGCTTTTTAGCGTCGGCCTTCTTATCTTTCGAGGCCTTCTCAAGCTCGGCCTTCGCCGCGTTGAGCTGGACTTCGAGAGCCTTGTAATCACCGGAGGAAAGGATCATCTGGCGCACGCTGTCGATGCGGTCGCCCTCGAAGAACATGTGCTCGGTGCGGCACAACCCGATGCCTTCGGCGCCGAATTCGCGCGCGACCTCTGCGTCGCGCGGCGTGTCGGCGTTGGCGCGCAGGCCGAGTTTGCGATATTCGTTGACCCACTCCATCAGCGTCTTGAAATCGCCGCTGACTTCAGGGGCGATCAACGGAACCTGCCCTGAAATCACGCGCCCGGTCGAGCCGTCCAGCGTGATCCAATCGCCCTCTTTGACCATCACGCCGTTGGCGGCGAATTGTTTGGAGGCATAGTCGATGTTGAGATCGCTGCAGCCCGCCACGCAGCATTTGCCCATCCCGCGCGCTACAACGGCGGCATGGGATGTCATCCCCCCCCGCGCGGTCAGGATCGCCTGGGCCGCTACCATTCCGTGAAAGTCTTCAGGCGAAGTCTCGATTCTGACCAGGATCACCTTCTCGCCCTTCTTGGCCTCCTCTTCGGCGTGATCCGGGTCGAAGACCACCTTGCCTGAAGCCGCGCCGGGGCTGGCGGGCAGTCCGGTGGCGATGACGTTGACGGGCGCTTTCGGATCGATCATCGGGTGGAGCAACTGATCGAGTTGCCCCGGCTCGACGCGCTGCACGGCGGTCACCCTGTCAATAATGCCCTCGTTGACCATCTCGACGGCGATGCGGACGGCGGCGGCGCCGGTGCGCTTGGCGACGCGCGTCTGGAGCATATAGAGCTTGCCGCGCTCGATGGTGAATTCCAGGTCCTGGACGTCCTTGTAGTGATTTTCGAGGCGAGTGGCGACCTGATGGAACTGGTCATAGACTTCGGGCATGACGCCTTTCAACTCGGCGATCTTCTTCGGCGTGCGGATGCCGGCCACCACGTCTTCGCCCTGCGCGTTCTGCAGGAATTCGCCGTAGAGGATTTTTTCGCCGGTCGCTACGTCGCGAGTGAAGGCCACGCCAGTGCCCGAATCTTCGCCCATGTTGCCGAAGACCATCGACTGGACGTTGACCGCGGTGCCGAGTTCGTCAGAGATCTTGTGGATGCGCCGGTAATCGCGCGCGCGCCGCCCGTTCCACGAAGCGAAGACGGCCCTGATCGCCAGTTCCATCTGCTTGCGCGGGTCGGTCGGAAAATCCTTGCCTGTCTCCTTCTTGACGATCGCCTTGTAATCCTGGATCAGCTCGGCGAGCGTTTCGGCGCCGACCTGCGTGTCTTCGGTCACGCCGAGTCTCTTTTTGTGCTCGTCGAATTTGTGATCGAACTTTTCGGAGTCGATGCCCAGCACGATCTTGCCGAAGAGTTGAATGAAGCGCCGGTAGGCGTCGTAAGAGAAGCGCTCGTTGCCGGTGAGACGGGCCAGGGCCTCGCGCGTCTCGTCGTTCAACCCGAGGTTCAACACCGTATCCATCATTCCTGGCATCGAAAACTTCGCTCCCGAACGCACCGAGACTAGCAGCGGGTTCTCGGCGCCGCCGAACTTCTTGCCGGTCGCCTGTTCGACTCTCGACAGGGCGGCCCGCGCCTCGTCCAACATCCCTTCGGGGAACTTCTCTCCCGTCGCGTAGTAGGCCGTGCAGGCTTCGGTCGTGATAGTGAACCCCGGCGGGACCGGAAGCCCGGCGTTGGTCATTTCGGCCAGCCCGGCGCCTTTGCCGCCGAGCAGATCCTTCATTTTCCCCGTGCCCTCGGCCTGGCCATCGGCAAACAGATAGACGTACTTCTTATTCATTTGCAGTTCGTAACTCCTTATAACGATTTTGTTCTACGTATTCGACCGGCCTCAACCGATCCAGGACTTCGTATGACTTCAATTCGCGTTCGAGTACGCGAGCGATCAATCGCGCCGCGATATTGCCGATCTGAGCGATCGAACGCGCGTCACGTTCGGGCGATAGGAACGTCGCCGGGGGTTGCGTTAGAACCTCATGAATCGTCCGCCACACGAGTGGCCTCAACTCTTCGCCGCGCCCGCCGCCGCAAGCCAGGCACTGCGGGATGCCTTCGTTTGTCAACCAGACCGCAGCCTCGCCCGAAAGATTCTTTTCGCATGCCCCGCAAGTCTTCCAGTGAGGAAAGAATCCGGCGAGCTTCAGCATCCAGATTTCAAAATATCGAACGATCGCGGCCAGCTTCTCGTCGAGCTCTTTCGCGTCCGCCGCGCCGATCAGCCGCAGCGATTCGAGCGTCGCGCAGATCAGGCGGTAGACTCTCTCGTTCGGCTCGTGGTCGGGGACGAATTCGATCACCAGCTCGGCAAGGTAATGGATCACTCCCAGAGTCTCGCTGGTCAGCCCCTCGACGAATTGCGAGTTGATGATCTCGCAGTTCGAGATCGAGACCAGTTCCTTGTTCTCTTTCTGAAAATAGACCAGCGAGACTTCGGTGAAAGGCTCCAGACTCGCGCCGAACCGGCTCTTCAACCTGCGCGCGCCATGCGCCACCCCGCGCAACTTGCCCGCTTCACGCGTGAAGAAGACGCAAATCTTGTCGGCTTCCTTGATCGTAAAAGTGCGCAGGACGAAGGCGTCTGTTTCGTGCAACGGCATAAAATCTTCGGCGGAAGCTCCTATTGATGCATTCAAAAAGCTAGTCTAAACGACGCCAGTCTGAATCGCCAAATCGGCCACAGCCGTCGCGCGCCGCGCCGTCCGATCTCTAATTTTTCTTCTTCTTATGCGCTTTGTCCGAGGCCGGTTTACTCTCGGGTTTGTCCGACGTTGGTTTGCTCTCAGGCGCCGGCGTCGGCGTCGGAATCTGCTCCGGTTTAAGCTCCATCTTATCTTTCAATTCCACGCGCGACTTGGAGTATTTTTGCGGATAGCCTCCCACCGGCCGAATAATCCAGACCTTGCCACGACGGCTGTCTTCCCCCTCCGCTTCCACGACGCCGATGTATTCTCCGTTAACTTTCATGTAAGCGTGTTTGCCTTTGTACGGCGACGCCGGCGGCGGGAGCGAGCGGTAGCGGTAATAAAAGAACGTCATAAGCGCCGCGCCTATGAACAGCATGATCACGACATGCTTGAACACTTTGGCGAAAAACTTCCACACCAAAAACAGAAACCCGATCAACAACAACGCGCCTATCGTCAGCGCGACCTTCATTGTTAATCCGTCCATAGCCTCACCTCACAAAGTAAGAGGATCGAGGATCGAAGATCGAGGATCGAAGATCGCATCGAATATCGTTGTGCGATCTTCGATCCTCGATCTTCGATTCTCGATCCTCGATCCTCGATCCTCGATCCTCGATCCTCGATCCTCGATCCTCGATTTCAGATCGGCAGAAAATAGAGCGCCCACGCTATCAGAAATCCGACGCCCACGAAATAGCCGAAAACTTTCGCGCCGTATTTGACGCGCTCCTGCGTAGTGTGATGCTCGGAAGAGAGCGCGGCGAACGCCACCGAGACCAGCATACTGAATAGGACCAGAGCGGTAAAATGCGTCATGCCTTCCTCCCGATCCCGATGTCGTAAGCGTCCATCGCCGCCAGCATGTTCAACGCTCCCGCGACGCAGAGAAATGTGTTGCCGTATTCAAACGTGACCTTCGCCGCCTGATCAGGGGTGATCTGAACTCCCCAGTCGGCCAGCACGAGGACCAGATAAGGCAGCCCCATTCCGGCGTCCAGAAAGCTGAAGAACCAGGTCAGCCATTCGTTCGGATCAGGCTTGTAAAGATGGCCTTCCATCGCGAAGCCGAGCGCGAACATCACAATGATGACGCCGCCGATAATCGCGCCACGCATCACCTTGCCTAAAAGCACATGACCGAGACCGGGCACGATGAAAGTCGCCACAGTGGCGGCGATCGTGCGCGCTACCGGGACTGGCCTCGGCGCGGCTATTTGTTCTGACAATTCTTCGCTGTACAAGTTGTTCTCTCCTCGGGAAATTCTCGTGCGCGTCATGAATGGGACTCATAGGACTTATGGGACTTATGGGACTTGTAAGCTTTATAAGTCCTATAAGTCCCATAAGTCCTATGAGTCCCATTCTGACTGAACCGAACGGCGATTCTAAGTTTGGCCTCCGGGGCTGTCAAGAATGGCTTCCGGCGAGCGCGTCGCTGCGTTCGCGCAGTTCATCCAGAGCGCGTTGGAACCGCCGCTGTTCGGCCTCGTCGTCAGCGTCTTTCACATAAATCCGCTCGCCGATGACGACCTGGGCCTTCGCGAAGGGTTTGGGAATCTCGATCCGATCCCAGCTCGGCAAACGCCAGCAGCGGTCGAGCGAGATCGAGAAAGGCAGGATCGCCGCGCCGGTCTTCTTCGCCAGCAGCAGCGCGCCGGGCTTCGCTTCGTAAATAGGCCCGCGCGGGCCGTCCACGGTGAAGGCCGCGCTCTTGCCCGATCTGACCGCGCGGATCATCTGAATCAACCCGGAGAGCGCGCCGCGCGTGGAGCTGCCCTTCGCTGCGCCGTAACCGAACCGCTGAATGAAACGCGCGATGTATTCCGAATCGAAGCTGCGCGACGACATCACGACGATGCCGCGATGTCGCCAGAAATAAGTCGCGATCGGAATGCGGTTGTGCCAGAAACAGTAGACCAGCGGCTCGCGGTCGCTGTGATGCTCCCAGCCCTTGACTTCAAATTTCAAGGTCGCCCCGATGGCGCGGACGATCAAGTAGAGCGCCACCCCGGCGAATCGAATGATCAGTCGTTGTTTGAATGTGTAGCGATCGAGTTCGGCGAACGAGTAGAGTTTGTCCGATAGCTCTTCGCGCGCTGCGGCGTCTCGTATTTCTTCGCGTTGGCCAGTTTGCGGAATTGACATCGTTACGAGAGATTTGCGCTTTCGCTCGTGATAACCAACAGGGCGGGCAAGCTTAGCTCAATCTGGAAAAGATCTTCAACTCCACCGGCGGTCAGGGGTGCGCGTCGAGTTTTTGCGGCTCGGTGGAAACGACCCTGGGTACGCATCGCTTCCAGCGTGCAGTCATGGGTGGAAGACCCATTCCAAAGATTCTTCAACCAGCGCCGCAACCCCCGCCCGCATTCGCGGGCTGGGATATGGTATGATGTCCTAGCCTCCACAACGATAATTGCATAAGGAAACCTGAGATGGGCATGCATACGACTCTTCGCGTTCGTTCACTGTCTATTCTGGTCGTCGGGCTTGCGCTCGCGCTTGTCTTTGCAATTCCGTTCGCGGCTCAACAACCACCGGCCAATCCGCCGGCGTCGCCCGTCGCCCCGCTCAAACCCGATCTGCCCTCCGGAGCCTTCGTCGACGAGCGATTGATCCCGCTGCCCGCGAACGTCTCGACGTCCGGGCGCAGCCGGCGCGCGGCGGCCTCGACTCCGCAATTGACCGAAGATCAAAAGATCTTGCACCTGCTCAATCGCGCCGGCTTCGGCCCGCGTCCGGGCGAAATCGAGCGCGTGCGGCGGATGGGCATAGAGCAATACATCGAAGAGCAGCTTCATCCGGAGGATTTGTCCGACGACTTTCTCTCGCGGCCATTGCTGGCGCTCAACACTCTGCAGCTGACCCAATTTGAAATTTTGCAGACCTTCGAGCCGCCGCCCGTTCGCCCCCAACCGACTCCGACGCCGACGCCAACTCCGACGCCGACCCCGGCGGCTAAGACATCGCCTGCGCCGGACGTCGAACCTGACAAAGTCGAGAAGACCAACCCGGGCGAATCGATGCAGCCGCAGACCCAACAACAGACGCAGCAGCAGCAGATGACGCCGCAACAACCATCGACGCAGCCGCAGACGCCGCAGCAACCGGCGACGCAGCAACAGATGACGCCTCAGCAACCATCAACGCCGCCACAAACGCCAAATCCGCAACAACCACCGGCGAAGAAGCAGCAGCCCGCGCGCGACCCGCAGCAGCCTCTGCGCGAATTGCAGCAGGCGAAACTCTTGCGCGCCATCTTCAGCGAGAAGCAGTTGCAGGAGGTGATGGTCGATTTCTGGTTCAACCACTTCAACGTCTTCGGCCAGAAGGACGCCGACCGATGGTTGCTGACAACTTATGAGCGCGACGTGATCCGCCCGCACGCGCTCGGCAGATTCAAAGACCTGCTTACGGCAGTGGCGCAAAGCCCTGCGATGCTCTACTACCTCGACAACTTCCTGAGTCAGATGGAGCAGCCCGCGCCGCCGCCGAAGTTCGACGCCGACGGCAATCCGCTGCCGCAGCCGCGACGCCTGGGGTTGAATGAAAATTACGCGCGCGAGTTGATGGAGTTGCACACGCTCGGAGTCGACGGCGGGTACACCCAGAAAGACGTGATCGAGGTCGCGCGGTGCTTCACGGGTTGGACTATCGGCCCGCCAGGCAACAGGGCTTTCACGTTCCGGCCGCGCATACATGACCGCGGCGAAAAGACAGTGCTCGGAACCCGCATCGCCCCCGGCGGCGGCATCGAAGACGGGCTGCGAGCGCTCGACATCCTGTCGAAGCATCCGTCGACGGCGAAATTCGTCTCGCGCAAACTCTGCCAGCGTTTCGTCGCCGACGAACCGCCGTCGGCGCTCGTCGAGCGCGTGGCCGCGAGGTTCACCGAGACCGGCGGAGACATCCGCGAAGTCGTGCGCGCCATCCTGACCTCGCAGGAATTCTTTTCGCCGAAGCATTACCGCAACAAGATCAAATCGCCGCTCGAACTGGTGGCTTCGATGATTCGCGCGACCGGGGCCTCGACTAACGGCGCCGGGCCGCTGATTCAGGCCGTGGCGCGAATGGGCGCGCCGCTCTACCTCTGCCAGCCGCCGACCGGCTACGGCGAAAATTCCTCCGAGTGGCTGTCGAGCGCGACGCTGCTCGAAAGAATGAACTTCGCGGTCGCGCTCACCAGCAATCGTATCAACGGCTCGCGCGTGGAAGTCTCGCGCTTCGCGCCGCCCGGGGCGCCGAACGACTCGGACAGGATCATCGATCAGCTCCTGGCCGCATTGGTTCACAGCGACGTCTCGCCGGAGACGCGCGAAAACCTGGCGCGGGTCCTGAGCGAAACGCGCGCGAAGGCGACCCCGGCGAAATTCGACAGCCGCGCGGCGCAGAAGAACAATGAAATGGTTGCGACGCTTATGTCGCTGATTCTCGGCTCGCGTGAATTTCAGGTGAAATAAAATTCGAAGATGCCGGCGGATTCCCTTTCGGATTTGGAAAGACAAGTCAGACTCAGCAAGATGCTGGCGATGGGTTTTGCGCTGTCGTTAGTCGGAGCCGGCGGGCTTGGGTCGTTGGCGGCTTTGTTGATTGGGTTGAAGGCGTTGACGGTAATCAACCGATCTCCCGTCGAACTTGTAGGCAAATGGATGGCTTGGTGGCGCATTATCATCGGCGCGCTAGGCGCTATCGGTATGCTGCTTTACACTCTTTCCCTGTTTCTATCAGGCAATTGACTGAATTGCGTATCAAGGCAAAGAAGTGGAGTATAGCCGGTATCAAGTGTCCGAGCCGAAAAAAGGCATTTACGCCGAACCACACGTACCTTGGCGCGGATGATACGGCAGGACCGACACACCTGGCAAACCACTGTTAATTCGCACTATGAACAGCTTGAAGTTTGAAACTTTATGCCCCCTTTAGTCATCGCCCACCGAGGCGCATCGGCCTACGAACCCGAGAACACACTGCGCGCCTTTGATCTAGCCATCCGGCAAGGCGCGCAGATGATCGAACTCGACCTGCACGTCACCTGCGACAACCACGTCGTGGTCATTCACGACCCGACGCTCAATCACACGACGAACCTGACGGGGCGCGTCGACCACCTGACGCTGGCCGAAGTCAGGCGCGCCGACGCCGGTAAGGGCGAGCGCGTGCCCACACTCGACGAGACGCTCGACCTGACGCTGGGCAAGGTCAGGCTCTACCTGGAGATCAAAGACCCTCGCGCCGCACTACCGGCGCTGCGGATAATCCGGGAGAGGCGATGCCAGTCGCAGGTCATGCTGGCCTCGTTCGACATCGAATTGATGCGGGGGCTCGGCGAGGAAGTTCGCGACACGGAACTCGGTTTGATATTGGGCAACGCCACGTTCCATCCGATGGTCCGGTGGCGCGAGGCCTTCCCGTGGCTTGCGCTCAGGCGCGTCAACCATCAAGTCTTGTGCATGCGGGTCGAGCTTTGCTACGGCTATCTGGCCGCGCGCGCCAGAGCGAACGGCAAGAAACTCTACGTATGGACGGCTGACGCGGAGAAACAGTTCGCGCGTATGCTCTCGATCGGCGTCGACGGGATAGTTACGAACACGCCCGACCGCCTGGTCGTATATCTCAATCAACAATCGGATAATCGAGCGTAACCGCCTGATGGTCTTTGAAATTAAATGCGCCAATGTAGGGGCGCGTATTCCGCGCCCAATCGCCTCGATCACGCGCCCGGGCGGGGAAAATGGCGCCCCCTACGTTGGATTGCGTGAGCGCATTTAATTGAAGACTGTGCAAATTAAAGTCGAATGCAATCAACTATTTGAATCCTGCGCATAAATCGGGAGACGCCTGGGTACGCATCGCTTCCAGCGTGCAGTCTCGGGAGGCCGCCCTTTGATTCTCGAATACGCCTCCTGCCGAGACTGCACGCTGGAAGCGATGCGTACCCAGGTTTTCGCCAATCAATGTATTGATTGCACAGTGGTTTTATTTGCACGGACTTCATTTAGTTACAAAGCCTGTCAGGCGGGAATCCGAACAATGTCATGGATCGAAGCGAAATTTTAGCGAACGCGGTCAGAGCCTTGCTCGCCAACAAGCTGCGCGCCAGCCTGGCGATGCTCGGCATTGTTGTCGGCATCAGCGCGCTTGTGGCCATCGTCGCTTTGATCGAGGGCGCGAGCGCCTACATCACCGGGCGGCTCGTCACGCTACAGCCCGACGTCTTTCAGGTCTCGCAACTGCCGGCCAACTTTCTCAACGTCAACGAATTCATCAAGGCGTCGAAGTGGAAGCGGATCGAATATGAGGACTACTTGGCCGTGCGCGAAGGATGCCGCGAGTGCGCGGCAGTCGGCGCGGAAGCGGACATCATGGGCCGGATCAGATGGCGCGGCGTCGTAACGGGCAGCGTGCAAATTCGCGGCCTGTCCGCCAGTATGTTCGACATCGAGCGCGTCGAGGTCACGTCGGGAAGGTTCTTCACCGAGCCCGAGGAGGGCCAACACGCTTCCGTCTGCCTGGTCGGCGCCGACATCGTCGACGACCTCTTCCAGAACGGCGACCCTCTCGGCGCGGAGTTGAACGTGCTGGGCAAATCCTGCCGCGTCATCGGCGTCGTGGCCCGGCGGGGCGCGCTCTTCGGGCGGTCGCAGGACCGGTTCATCATCGCGCCGCTCGCCACGCTGCTGCGGCGCTTTGGGGCGCATCAACCGGTGACGATCTACAGCCAGCAGCGCCCGGGCGCGCTCCAGGATTCGGTGATCGACGAGGTGCGTTCGCACATGCGCGCGCGCCGCAAGTTGCTGCCCGCCCAGGAGGACACGTTCTTCATTATCACTTCAGACTCGGCTCTGGCGATTTATAAAGCGGTGATCGGCGGCTTCTATCTGGTGGCGATCCTGATTTCGGGCGTCGCGCTTACCGTGGGCGGGCTGGGCGTAACCAACATCATGCTCGTCAACGTGCGCGAGCGGACGCGCGAGATAGGATTGCGCAAAGCGGTGGGGGCGCGCAACCGCGACGTGCTGCTGCAATTTTTGACCGAGACCGTAGCGCTCTGTCTGTTCGGCGGAGTTGTGGGGACGACCGCCGGGATGCTCATCGCGCGCCTGATCGCCTGGGTCACGCCGCTGCCCGCAAGCTCGCGCCCGCTCGTGGCCTTCGTCGGCTTCGCGGTAGCCGCGACCGTCGGCCTCATCTCCGGCCTTTACCCGGCGCGCCGCGCGGCCCAGCTTCCGCCTATCGAAGCGTTGCGATATGAATAGGTTTCAGGTTTCAGGTTTCAGGTTTCAGGCAGGAACCTGCGGAGTCATTCTTTCACTGACACCTGACACCTGACACCTGACACCTGGAATGACAAATGACGAGTGACATCAAAGAAGCCTTCTCGCTAGCGCTCGGCGCCATCAGGCAGCACCGCTTTCAGTCGTCGCTCACGCTCGCCGGGATCATCATGGGCGTGGCGACGGTGATCGTCGTTGTCGCGCTGATCCAGGGTCTGGACGGGACGATCAAGCGCGCGCTCTCGCGGCTCAACCCGAGCAGCTTCATCGTCGGGCGTATCGGCTTTTCGGACATGGGCAGTCCTGACTTTCAGACGCTGCTCAAGCGCCGCCCGCCGTTGACGGTCGAAGACGCGACGGACATCCGGGCCAATTGCCCTTCCGTACGCGTCGTCAGCCCTTTCTACGCCAAGATGCCGTTCGAGCCGCTGCGCGTCTGGTACAAAGGCGAAGAGGCGCAAGGGCCGATCATGCGCGGCGTCGAGTATTTCTTCACCGACGCCACGGGAATTCTGGTCGACCGGGGGCGCTTCATCAGTAATAGTGACTCGACCCATCGCCGTAACGTCGTCGTCCTGGGCCAAACCATCGCCGACGGGCTGTTCGGCGTGGAAGACCCGCTAGGCAAGCAGATTAACATCGACGGCAGGGCCTACGAGGTGATCGGCCTGATCGAGCAGCGCGAAGTCTTCTTCGGCGGGCCGAGCGAAAACCAGCTCGTGCTGATCCCGTTCGGGACCTTCGACAAATACTATTCGGAGCGCGAGAAAGAGTTCCTCCAATTCTTCTGCCTCGCCGCCTCTCCCGAAGAGGTCGAAGCCGGAATGATCGAATCGCGCGAGTTGCTGCGCCGGCGGCGGCGTCTCGCGCCGGAGGCGCCCGACAACTTCGCGGTCTTCGCCTCCAACCAGATGCTCGACATCTGGACGCAGGCTTCGAGCGGCGTCTCGATGCTGCTGGTCGGGGTCGCCAGCCTGGGCCTGCTCGTCGGCGGGATCGGCGTGATGAACATTATGCTGGTCTCGGTCACCGAGCGCACGGGCGAAATCGGCTTGCGGAAGGCCGTCGGCGCGCGGCGGCGCGACGTGCTGTGGCAGTTCCTGCTCGAGGCGATCACGCTGACGCTGGTGGGCGGCGCCGCGGGCGTGATCTTAGGCGTCGTGGTGGCGCTGCTGATCCAGTTCTTCCTGCCTTCACTCAAAGCAGGCATCTCGTTCGGGGCGATCTCCGCCGGGCTGGCCGTCTCGGCGAGCGTGGGACTCTTCTTCGGACTCTGGCCGGCCTACCGCGCGGCGCGGCTCGACCCGATTGACGCGCTGCGCTACGAACGCTGAAAAATCCTTGGTTGGAAGATGGTGTTTGAAAAATAACTGCAACAGCAATGTAGGGGCGCCCTTTCCCCCGCCCAATCGCCTCGATCACAAATGCGGGCGTGGAAAACCCGCCCCTACTCTTTATGCTGTTTTCTGGAACTGAAGTATGGCGAGCGCCCAGGCTTTGTTATCACCAACCTGACCGGTTCATTCTCGCGAGCGACTAACACTGCGACAGGCTCGGCGTGCATACGATTCTGATTAACATCTCGGGGCCTCCATTTAGCTCACTATACATTTATCACGACCCGTTTTGCCAATTACTCCCCAATGTCATTGACAGCAGGTAAACACTTGGACTAGAAAAGGCGCGGATTGATTCATCAGCCTCGCTCAAGAATCAATTGCCAGACCAATTTCGCCGCACTTAACCAGGTTACCGGAGATAAACCCGATGCGCCGTCTCAAAAAAACATGTCTCGTCACTCTGCTTCTCGCTTCTTCGCCGTTTCAGTTAGATCGTTTGATCGCGGCCCAATCCCCGCAGGCGCCCCAGCAGCGGCAGGACACGTCGGCCGCCAAAACGCAGGCGGCCGAACAGAAACAGCCCGATTATTCTCAGGAGGCCTATGTCATCGAGCGGATGACGACTTCCTACCGGTTCGAGAAAGACGGAACCGGTCAGCGCGAACAGAGCCTCCGCGTCAAGGTCCAAAGCGACGCGGGCGTCGAGAGTTTCGGCCAGCTCGTCTTCCCTTACAGCTCCGCCAACGAAAAACTGGACATCGAACACGTCAGCGTCCGCAAGCCTGACGGGAGCGAGGTGAAGGCGCAGGCTTCCGCCGTTCAGGACCTGACCGCCCCCATCTCGCGCCAGGCGCCGGTCTACACCGACCTCAGACAGAAGCATGTGACGGTGCCCGGGCTTCGTCCCGGAGACACGCTCGAATACCGCGTCGTCTGGCGGATAACCACGCCGCTGGCCCCGAATCATTTCTGGCTCGAGCACGACTTTCTCAAACGCAACTGGATCGTGTTCGACGAGCGTCTCGAAGTAGACATCCCCCTAGGCAGCGCGCCGCAACTGAAGACGGAGGCGGGACTCGACCCGGTCGTCAAGGAACAGGACGGGCGGCGCGTCTACTCCTGGAAGCAGGCGAACCTCAAGCGGGAGGACGCGGACAAAGACGACGAGAAGGACGGCGAGAAGAAAAAAGAGGAGTTCGACGGGCCTAAGCCGCCCCAGATTCAGATGACCACGTTCAAGAGTTGGGACGAGGTCGGGCAATGGTACGCCTCGCTCCAGCGCGATCGGATCGCGCCCGACGACAGAATCCGCGCCAAGGTCGCGGAGCAGGCCAAGGGACTCAACGGCGATCTGGAAAAGGCCGAGGCGTTATACAATTACGTGGCGAAGAACTTCCGCTACGTCAGCCTCTCGTTCGGGCAGGGCCGCTACCAGCCGCATCCGGCGACGGAGATTTTCGCCAACCAGTACGGCGATTGTAAGGACAAGCATACGCTGCTGTCCTCGATGCTGGCGGCGACGGGCGTGCGGGCCTACCCGGCGCTCATCAACTCATCGCGCAAGCTCGATCCCGACGTGCCTTCACCCGCGCAATTCGACCATGTGATTACCGCCATTCAGCTCGGCAAAGAAATACTCTGGGTAGACACGACGGCGGAGGTCGCGCCGTTCCGTCTGCTCTCTCCCAATTTGCGCAAGAAGCAGGCCTTATTGATCCCGGAAAACGCTCCCGCCCGGCTCGAGACCACGCCCGCCGACCCTCCTTTTCTCAACAAAGTCATGATGGAGATCGAGGGCAAGGTCAACGACCTCGGCGAGTTGAGCGGGCGCTCGCACTTCGCCTTCCGCGGCGACGCGGAGCTTTTCATGCGGATGATGTTCAGAAGGACGCCGAAGGCCGATTGGAAGCGACTCGGCGGATACCTTGACAGCGGGTGGGGGACGGAAGTTACCGACATAAGGCCGGGGGACCCCGGCGCCACTGAAAAGCCCTTCGAGGTGGAATACGACTTCACCAGGTCGGGCTTTCTCGATTGGTCCAGCAAGAAGGTCGCCTTGAACCTACCACTTTCATCGGTCAGCTTGCCCTACGCCGACCCCGATAAGCGGGAAGACTCGAAGCCGATCGAGTTGGGGTCGCCGATTGAAATCACCTACAGGTTGAAACTCACGCTCCCGGCCAGATACCGAATACGCCTGCCCGTGCCGGTGACGGTGACGAGGGATTATGCGGAATATCGTTCGAGCTACAAGCTTGAAGGAAACACTCTGTCGGCGGAGCGGTCGCTGCGCCTGCTGCAACGCGAAATTCCCGCCTCCCGCATACAGGATTATCTGGCCTTCAAGGCTTCGGCGAGCGCCGACGGGGGACAGACCGTCTCGGTCGAGACGGACGTGGCCGGCGCGCCTTCGATCCCGGAATCCATGAAGGTGGAGGAACTGCTCAAGACCGCAAGCGCGGCCGTGGAGAATGGTAATTACTCGATGGCGGAAGAACTGCTTAAACGCGCGCTGGCGAAAGAACCGGCGCACAAACTCGCGCGCCGGCAACTGGCCTATGCGCTCTCCGCGCAGCGTAAATACGACGCCGCGGTCGAAGTCCTCCGCGAACAGACCAAGAACAATCCGTTCGACGATTTTTCTTACAACATGCTGGGCCGAATCTTCCAGGAGCAGCAGAAATATGAAGAGGCGGAAGCGGCGTTTCGCAAACACATCGAGATTTTGCCGTTGGACAAGTGGGCGCATGGCTATCTGGGCCTCATGCTGGTCGAGTGGCGCAAGTATAAAGAGGCGATCCCGGAACTGGAACAGGCGGTCTCTTTGAACCCCGACCAGGAGGACGATTATCAAATAGGCCTCGGGCGGGCTTATACGAACCTCGGCCAGCCGGGGAAAGCGGCCGAGGCCTTCGACCGCGCCATTAAGCTTTCGCCGGAGCCGACGACCTGGAACAACGTCGCCTACTACCTTTCACTCGGTGATCTGCATCTCGACAAGGCTCAACAGTACGCCGAATCGGCCGTGGCCGCGGTCGCGGCGGAGCTCCGCAACGTCGAGCTTGATCGTCTGACGATGGAAAACCTGACCGAGGTGAACAGCCTCGGCTTTTACTGGGATACGCTAGGTTGGGTGCATTTCAAAAAGGGCAACTTGGACCTCGCGGAAAAATACGTCATGGCGTCGTGGCCGCTCGGCCAACACAGCGAGGTCGGCGATCACCTGGGCCAGATCAGCGAAAAGCGCGGTAAAAAAGAGGAGGCCGTTCGCTGGTACGCCCTCGCGGCCGTCGGATACCGCCCCGTGCCCGAAGCGCGCGAGAACCTGACCCGGCTCGCCGGCAAAGACAAAGTGGAGTCGCTCCTCGGCAAAGCGAAAGCTGAACTCAACGAACTCCGCGCGATCAAACTCGGGTCGTTGCTTAAAGGGGAAAAGGAGAAGTTGGAAGCGGAGTTTTATGTCGTCGCCGTTCCCGGGGCCGGTCGCTCCGCCCAGGTCACGGGGGCGCGGTTCATTCGAGGCGCCGAGAAGCTGCGCCCGCTCACCGGGGCGCTCAAAGGCGCCAAATACTCGATGACCTTCCCCGACGAGACGGCGACGAAGCTGATTCGACGCGGGACGCTCACATGCCAACCCAACAATGGCGAATGCTCGTTCGTCCTCCTGTCCCCGGAAGAGATCACTTCAGTGGACTAAGCAGATATGCCATATGCAGAAAAAAACGAACCGATGGAGGGTGGTTGGCGTAACTAATGACGCGCAATTTTCGGCAAGTCGCCACGTTCATACATTCGGGTAAAAATTTCAGGTGTTAGGCGCCGGTCGCGGGTGTTAGCTCTTCAACAAGGAAAAGTCAGTACTGCGAGCGGTATCGAGCGTAGCTTTCTGAGTTCGCCCATTGATTTAGACTCTCTTGCTACCGCTCGCGGCGCCGACTCGCAAGGGTAGGAGAAAAACATGCTCAGCAGATCATGCCTTCGTTTCGCAGTCGCCCTCGGCGCCGCCCTGTTCTTTCTAAATCAGACGGCGTCGCAGCGCGCTCAACAACCGGCGCCGCAGCCAAAGCAGGAAGCGACCCGGCCGGACGCCCAAACTCCCACGCGGGAGCAAGATACCACTGTCCGCATCTCGACTCAGCTCGTCCAGGTTGACGCCACGGTGACCGACAAAAAAGGCGAGCACGTCGTAGACCTGACCGAGGACGATTTCGAGTTGACTGTAGACGGCAAGAAGCAACCCATCACTTACTTCAGACTGGTCAAACTGCCCGAGCCGAGGCGCGCCGAGGGGACCGCCACCAACGCGCCGAAGCTCAACACGCCCCCGCCGTCAATGCCCACTAAGCCGGTCGCGCCGGAGAAGGTCGCTCGGACAATCGCCTTCGTCGTCGACGACCTCGGATTGTCGTTTGAGAGCACGTATTTCGCACGGCGCGCGATCAAGAAATTCCTTGACGAGCAAATGCAGGAAGGCGATCTGGTGGCGATCATCCGCACGGGGCGGGGCCTCGGCGCGCTGCAGCAGTTCACCTCGGACAAACGGGTGCTTTATACGGCGGTCGAGAAGTTGACTTGGAACCCTAACAGCCGCGAAATGACCTCGCGCTTCGGCGTAACGGACAACAACCCGGCGGCGCAGGCCCAAGACCGCTTTGATGATTTCCGCGAGACGGTCTTCGCGTCCGGCACGCTCGGCGCTTTGAACTTCGTCGTTCGCGGGCTGCGCGAATTGCCGGGACGCAAGAGCGCGATTCTGATTTCGGACGGCTTTCGATTGTTCGGGCGCAACCGCGACAACACTCTCATCCTGGATCGAGTGCGCCGCCTTACCGATCTGGCCAATCGTTCAAGCGTCGTTATTTATTCGCTCGACGCCAAGGGATTGGAGACGCTCATGCCCACGGCGGCGGACAACACCGGTGGGATGAGCGGGCCGCAATTCGCTGAGGCGCTGTCGCGGATGAGACAGCAGAACTTCGAATCGCAGGATGGACTGGTTTACCTGGCGCGCGAAACGGGCGGGGTCCCCTTTATCAACAATAACGACCTCAACTTGGGCATCCGACGCGCGTTGAAAGATCAACAGAGTTATTACCTGATCGGCTTCGATCCCGAAGACGATAAGTTCGACAGGAAATATCATTCGATCAAGTTGAAGGTAAACCGTTCCGGATTGCAGACGCGAACGCGAGGCGGATTCATAGGTTACGCCGACAGGCCTAAAGAGCCTGTCCCGCAGACGCGGGAGGCCCAGATACTCTCGGCGCTCTTCTCGCCTTTCGGCGCGCGCGATGTGGCCGCGCAGATGACCTCGTTTTTCTTCAATATGCCCAACCCTGATCGCAAACAGAAGAATGACCCCGAAACCGTCTCATTCGTCCGCTCGTTCTTTAACATCGACGCCTCGAACCTGACGTTCAAAGACGCCGAAAACGGCGAGAAGGTGTTGAAGCTGGAGATCGCCACTTTCACTTTCAACGAATACGGCGCGGTGGTCGAACAACATGGGCGCGCGTTCCAGTTGCGGTTGGACGAGGCGCACTATCGCATGGCGTTGAGGAGGGGCTTCAATTACACCGACGATTTCATGATCAAAAAGCCCGGCGCTTATCAATTCCGCGCCGTCATCCGCGACGCCGAGACCGGGCGGATGGGTTCGGCCGGTCAGTTCATTCAGGTTCCCGACCTGAGTAAAAACCGCCTGGAGCTTTCGGGACTGGTCCTTACTTCGACGAGGACGGAATCCGACAAACAATCGACCAACCCGCCAACTGGCGCGCCAACTGGCACGCCAACTGGCACGCCAACTGGCACGCCAACTGGCACGCCAACTGGCACGCCAACTGGCACGCCAACTGGCACGGAGGAGAGCGAAAACATACAGCCGACGCCCAACGTGCGTCGCTTTTCCCGCAATTCGGTGATTGATTACGGCGCGTTTATCTACAACGCCACGCCAGACCCGAAGACCGGCAAGCCTCAATTGACCTCGCAGTTGGAGATATACCGCGACGGCAAAATCCTCCACCAAATGGAGCCGAGACCGGTCGCCCCCGGCGAGGCGGCGAATCCGAAGCGATTGGAATGTGGCGGAAGTCTCAAACTTACTAGTTTTCCTCCGGGCGATTATGTGATGCGCATAGTCGTCACCGATCAACTCGCGAAAGAAAAATACGCGCGCGCTGAACAGTGGATGGATTTCAGCGTCAGATGAAAAATGTGGCGTTTCTGCCGACCCCCAATCAAAACCGCCACGGCAAAACCGGGTCAAAGCCGATCTTGACGCTTTTCATCCCGCAATTTTTCTTCCAATCTAATGTGATTTTGAGCAATTGCGAGGGTTTTGGCCCCATCCCCGCCAAATATTAGATGGCACATCGGTTGCTCACTCGGCTGCGGGAAACGCTTACAGTAACGCGCGCGTAGGGGCGGGTATTCCCCGCCCAATCGCCTTGATCAGGAACGTGGGCGGGGAATACCCGCCCCTACGCGCGCGGCGCTGTACCAGTTTAGCTGTAAAAGCCGATCCCATACCCACACATGAAACAACAATTCAATCCATAGGAGAACAGACCATGAGGAAAATGATTGCCTTGACCTTTACGCTTCTGCTTACGACAGCATTCGCTTTGGCGCAAACTCAGCCTGAGAAGAAGGCGGAGAAGCCGAAAAAAGCGGCGGCTGCGCCAAAAGCGCCTAAATCGGACGCCGACGTCCAGAAATGCATCAACGATAAGCTCGGCGCTTCAAAGAACATCACGGGCGGCTCGGCGGCGGTCGCCAGCCTCGAGGCGACGCTGACTGGCGAAGCCAAAAACGCGGGCGCCAAAAACGGCGCGGGAAAGACGGCTACGGGCTGCGGCGCTAAAAAAGTAACCAACAACATCACTGTAGCGGCGCCTCCTGCGAAAGGCGCGGCCAAGCCCGCCGCGAAGAAACCTTAACCATAGATTTGCGGCGCGGCGCCGGGAGCGTCGGCGACTGGGCTTCGAGAGATTCAGATCGCTTACGCTTCCTCGCACGGCTTGGAAAGTTATTCCATAAGCGCATCAGCGCTACTGGCGCTGGTAACTTTCCAAGTCGTGTATTCACACCGCGCCGGAATGCGCAATTCATTACGCGAGCCGTTGTCATAGGCCGTCACATCAATCTCGACCGTCCTTCCCTCTTCCACCGCCTCCTTGATTCGCCACAGAACGATTCGGTGTGCGACAATTCACATTCAACTTCTGGGGCGCAATTTCAAAAAACGCTCGGAAAGTGAGCGAGCCGTAAGTAAACTGATAGGCGGAAATGAACTCTGACTTTCATCACATAATTGTAATCGCCGGGACTTCATCCAACGTAGGCAAGACGACCTTGCTGTGCGATCTGCTGCGCGAGCTTAGGAGCGACGGAAGCTGGGAAGCGATCAAGCTCACGCGCGGCCATTACCGTTCGTGCGGCAAAGACCCGCACGCCTGCTGCGTCAGCCACTTGCTCGGCGATCAGCCGGTAGTCCGTTCGGGCCGCGACGAGACTTACGCCGCCGGCAAAGACACCGGGCGTTACTGGGAGGCCGGCGCGAGCGACGTTCATTGGGTGATTACGACCGACAATCAGGTCGAGCAAGGAATCAGGGCGGCTCTGGCGCGCGTGAAGACCGGTCGCGTCCTGATTGAAGGGACGAGCCTGTTGAAGTTCATTGAGGCCGATTTTGTCGTGATGGTCGCGCGCGCCGATCAGATGAGCCGGATGAAGATCAAACCTTCGGCGCGGCGCGCTTTGGCCGAAGGTCTGGTGGATGCGCTTTATCTTTCCAGCGAAGACGAGGGCGCGGCCTTTAAAGATTCTCTGCCGCCGGAATTGGCGGGCGCGGCGCCGATATACACCAATCGCACGCTGCCGCGGTTGATTGGGAGGATAGAAGATCGAGGATAGAAGATCGAGGATAGAAGATCGAGGATCGAGAATCGCCTTGCGCGAATGGCGCCATCTTCGATCCTCGATCCTCGATCCTCGATCCTCGATCCTCGATCCTCGATCCTCGATCCTCGATCCTCGATCCTCGGCTCTCAGTTAACGGTTAGACAGCCATCGATCAATTTCTTCAATTCCGCGACCTCGAACGGCTTACTGAGGTACTCCGACCCTCCCGCCTCGGCGGCTTGCCGGCGAATATCATCATTATCATAAGCTGAAAGGATGATGATCGGCAGCCGCTCGAACCTCTCCTCGCTGCGGATTTCGCGCGTCGCCTGCAGGCCGTCTACCACAGGCAGCGTGACGTCCATCAGGACCAGGTCAGGTTCTTCCCGGCGGACGGCTTCGACTGCCTGCCGCCCGTTTTCAACCTCGATCACATCGAACCCCGCGTATTTGAGTATCAGGGTCAGCGCGGTGCGATTTTCTTCGAAGTCTTCGGCGATCAAAATGCGAGACTTTTTTTCCATGATAATTCGGTCAAAATGATCGGCATTCTAACAGCGGGGTCGAGACTCGACAAGACGCCGGCTTTCGCGCCACGTAAGCGCCGAATAAATTCGGCGCTTACGTGGGCCCGCGGCGCCGACTTGCAAATTGCGGATTGGAGCGCCTTTTTGTTAGCATATGTCGCCTTTGATGAGTTCCTTTTCTTTCAATGAAGCAGGCTTAAGCAAAGCGGCGATGGACAAGGCCTGTGCCGCTGGAAGTTGGCGTCCCCCCACCGCGTTTACCTCGCTCGATCCGCGAGAGGCGAAATCCGCGATGATCAAAGATAGTGAAGAAGCAATACTGATCGAGACCGGTCGCATGGCCGCGCGCCTGATTCACGATTTCAAAAATCAATTGGGCGGGTTGAAACTTTACGCCGCCTATATGCAAAAGCGCTTCGCCGACAACGCGGAAGGGGTAGAGGTCGCGGAAAAAATCGCACAGGGGTTGAACGAAATGGCCGAACAGGCGGCGATCCTGAACAGACTCTGCCGCCCTTTGGAATTGCAAATGGCGCCCGGCGACCTGGCGTCTGTAGTCGAACAGGCCGTGAGCAAGCTCGGGCCGCGAGCCTCCGCGAAGCGCGTGAAGATAAGCTGCGACCTCGAACCGGGCGCGCCGCAAGTCTCTCTAGATTCGCGGCAGATCGGCGAGGCGTTGGAGGCGATCATCTCACGCGCCGTAGACGCGTCGCCCGAAGACGGCGAAATCGGGATTTCATTGAGGCGGCGGGACGGGACCCCGCGAATCGAAATAAAAGACAACGGCGCGACACTTAACGACGAGCGCCGTCTGAACCTCTTCGACCCGTTATCCGGCGACCGCCTCAACCGGACGGCGCTCGGCCTGGCGATGGCGAGAAGAATTATCGAAAGACACGGCGGAGAGGTCTCCGCGCGAGCCGGCGCGTCCGCCGGAACGATTGTAGAAGTGACATTACCGATTGCGGATTGCGGATTGCGGATTGCGGATTGAGTAGAGACGCGACATTTTGCGTATCTACCACCAATTACGTCCTCCGCGTTTGCGATCTCAGATTGCCGATTGGGATTCGAAAAATCCGCAATCCGCAATCCGCAATCCGAAGTGGAGAGAGTTGCTCTTGAAAAAAGAGGGAAAAATTCTGGTTGTTGACGACGAGCCTTCGATTACTGATAGCCTGCGGCTGTTGCTCGGCCTGGAAGGTTACAAGGTCGAGATCGCGTCGAGTTACACCGCCGCCCGCGCGGCGGTCGAGCGCTGTCTTTTCGACCTGGTGTTGACCGACCTGCAACTGCCCGACGACCGCCAGGGGGGACTGTCGTTGTTGCGCGCCGTCAAAGAGCGCGCGCCCGACACCGAGGTGATCGTCATCACCGGCCACGGGACCTATTCCGAAGCCGTCGAAGCCACCAAGGCCGGCGCCTATTATTTCGTCGAAAAGCCGTTCGAGGGCGATCAGATTCTGCTGCTCGCCGACAAGGCCTTGGAGCGGCGTCGGCTCGTCAGCGAATCGGAGAGCTTCCGCCGCCACATCCAGCGGCGTGAATATTCGAGCATCATCGGCGCGTCGAAGGCGATGCAGATGATCTACGAGACGATTGAAAGCATCGCCAAGAGCGACGCCAACGTGCTGATCATCGGCGAATCGGGCACCGGCAAGGAGTTGATCGCCAACGCCCTCCACTTCAATTCGTTGCGCGCTGAAAAAGAGTTCATCAAGGTCAACTGCTCCGCCCTGCCGAAAGAGCTGATCGAAGCCGAGTTGTTCGGCTACATCAAAGGCGCGTTCACCGGCGCCATTCAGAACCGCCAGGGGCTGATCGCCCAGGCGAAAGGCGGCAGCCTCATGCTCGACGAGATCGGCGAAATGCCCATGGAGTTGCAGCCGAAACTGCTGCGCGTGCTTGAAGAGCGGCGGTTCCGCCCCGTCGGTTCGACCGAAACATTCGAAGCCGATTTCCGCCTGATCTGCGCCACCAACCGCGAGCCTCGAGAAGCGATCAAGGAAGGCATGATGCGCGAAGACCTCTTCTACAGGGTCTCGACGATCACGATCAACGTCCCGCCTCTGCGCGAGCGAGCCGAAGACCTGCAACTGCTCACCGACCACTTCTTCCAGAAGTTCAAGGAGAAGTACAACCGCCCGCTGCAGGGTTTTTCGCAAGCCGCCTACCAACGGGTGTTTTCGCACCGCTGGCCGGGGAACGTGCGCGAATTACAGAACGCCATCGAACGCGCGGTGCTTCTGGCGAAAGGCCCGCGCATAGAGCCCGAAGACCTGCCCTTCGGCGACATATCCCACGACGCCATGGCAGATTCGTTCTACGTTCCGCCTAACATGACTCTGGAGGAAATAGAAAAACTGGTCATCGAACAGACGCTCAAACGCACCCAGGGTAATAAACAACAGGCCGCGGCGGTCCTCGGCATTTACAGGCCGCGACTCTACAGCAAAATCAGAAAGTATAAGATCCAGGTCCCCCGCGAAACCCGCAAACGTGCGAAGAAGAGCGCCGCGGCTTGAACGCAAAATTTTCATTGACTTGCTTACTCAATCAGCGTACTTTGGCGCCTTCGTTTAGGAGGATACGGCCATGTTAATGAACATTTCCTTTCTCTTCTCATAACACCCCGCCGATTGTCGGTGTTCCCATCCTCGTGTGTCTAAAAGTTTGAGCCGAAAGGCCAAATTGCGTGTGTGAGACAGGATGGCGTCTTGTCCCACGGTCAAGGGCGAATTGCTTTTCGAATCCGTCTACGCAATTGCAAACCGATCTAAATCGGGCCAGAAAACATTGGCACACGCGGCGGTACGGTACCGGGAGCGGTAGCGACCGGGTACCTGTCGAAGCGCTCTCTCCGCCGGCGCCCGGTCGCTACCGCTCCCGGTACTGTACCAATGTTACCTGGTTTGATTTAGTACACGTCGTCATAAACCTGAAATACTTGAGGACTTGGCGAGCGGTACGGTGCGGGGAGCGTGAGCGACCTGAGCATCGATCTATTGTATCGATGCTCAGGTCGCTCACGCTCCCCGCACCGTACCGCTTAGATGGCCGCGGCCTTGTACGAGAAAAATTATGAGCGACAACCTGAAAGAGTTTATTAGCGAGGCGCTGTGCCAGCCTTCCGATTACGTGACATATTTCGCCAGCGTCAAATTGGCGGAAATGTATCCTGGCGCGGCGATCATCGAAAGCGAATCGTGGGCGTTCAATCTACATGAGTATGCCGAAGCCGGATTGTGTTCTGTCTGGCGGCACGAGGCTATCCATTGCCAAAGCAAAACTTATTGGCGAAGCGCCGAAGACCGCCTCGCGCGCGAGATCGAGAACGGATGGTTCAGTGTGTTGTGGCCCGACGTAGGGAAAGACTATTTCATCGATGTCGTCTACCTGACCTGGAGTGACGCGGGTTGCGAGACGACGCGGCATTGGATCATTGCGGAGACCGATGAGGTCGCCGAGAACTTCTTGCGCGCCGTTTGCGCTTACTGCGACGAGGTACATGGCGAGATTCTGGTTTATCAGGACGGCTCTTGGACCAAAGACGACAAGCTCTTCACCTCGATCAAGAACGCGACTTTCGAGAATCTGATCCTGCCGGAGCGGTTGAAGCGAGAGTTGCGCGAAGATTTCCGGCGCTTTTTCGCTTCGCGGGAAGTCTATCGACAGTACGGGATACCATGGAAGCGCGGCGCGCTGTTTATCGGGCCGCCGGGCAATGGCAAGACGCATGCGATCAAAGCGCTGGTCAATGAATTGGGACTGCCCTGCATCTACGTCAAAAGCTTCAAGGCGGAACGCGTCACGGAGCAGGGCAATATGCGCGTAGTCTTTGCCAGAGCGCGGCGAAGCGCGCCCTGTCTCGTGGTGTTGGAAGACCTGGACGCCTTGATCGAGGATGAAAATCGCGCCTTCCTGCTCAACGAATTGGACGGTTTCGCGGACAACGAAGGCGTGGTGGTAATCGCTTCGACCAACCACCCGGAGAAGCTCGACCCGGCAATTCTGGACCGCCCGAGCCGGTTTGACCGCAAGTATCGCTTCGACCTGCCCGCGCCGCCCGAAAGGCTGGCTTACATCAAGCATTGGAATCAGGCGCTACAGATCGAGATGCGGTTGACGGATTCGGAAGCGGCGGCCATAGCCGAATGCACAGATCGTTTTTCCTTCGCATATCTGAAGGAGCTATTTCTCTCCGCTATGATGGAATGGATAGGCGATCAAGTATCAGCTCAGGAGTCCGGCAGTATGGGCGAAGCGCTACTGGAGCGCGCAGCGCTTTTGCGTGAACAACTTAGCGACGGCATTGGTTGATGCGAAAGGCAATGTCAGTAAATTCGCCGGCTCGCTGACGCAGCAATACAGCGAAGACCTCGGCATCTGAAAAACTACAGCCTCGTTTCTCAAGGGTTGAGCAGATAAATCTTACGTTCGCTGAAGTCCCAAACAGTCTTGTATTGCCGTAGGAATGCGTAGCCGAATTGAATGATGTCCGGTTCGGGCGTCCCCAGCGGGGCGGCGGACGGCGGGGTCTCGTTGAAGACCCGAATCCTGGAAACAGTCGCTTTGATGTCGGGCGACAGGCTGACGCCGGCGATATTGTATAAGATGTCGCCCCGGCCCGGCACAGGGGTCAGCAGCCGCTGCTCAGTCAGGCGGGCTTGGGTGGCCTTGGTCATGTACACAGCTCCATCCATCCCCGTGTCGAAGGTTCCCAGGAAATCGACGCCGCCGATCGTCACCGGGACGATCGGATGGTTCGGCAGCTTGCGGGTCTGGAACAGCACGGTGGCGATCACAGTCTCACCAGCCAGATAATCCTTCGACTGCCGGCGGGCATCTGTCTGCCGGTAGAAAGTGATGCGGTTCCCCTTGTAGTCGAGCTTGAACAGGTATCCCCGGTAGAAGTCGTGACCGATGAAGCCGAGGAAGTCGGGCGTGATGTCCTCCTCCATGAAGGTCAGGTTGTTCCCCGTCACGTTGGGGATGCTGCGGTAGGAGGATCCGCCAGCGAGGTCCACAGTCGCCACCTCAGGATACAGTTTGACATCGAACGTCTGCCCGCTGCCGAATCCCATTTTGCCCACCACCTTCCCGTCCTTCAGCGGTACCTTATGGTCGTTCAGACTCAATGCATCCTCTTGCCCGGTATCGAACATGAGCTTGCCGGGGACGCCGTTGACCGTGGCGGCCACGAACGGGAACTCGCGGATCATGACGATCGGCAGGCTGGTTGTGTCCCCGGTCAAGCCAAAGACCTTCGAAGGCGGCGCCTCGGCTTTGCTGGGCGCAGGAGCATCCTGAGCGCTGCCAACGGCTGAGATGAATAGACAGAATAAAAATGTAAGTCGCGTTACGCGCATTAGAGCCTCCAGATAGGATTTCGTCTCGGTCCGCTTAGCCTGACGCTGTTTCACTGCCAATCTCTCGCAAACTTGGTCATCCGTGAGCCTTTGGTGAGCAGGATACTATTATCGTTCACTTCCTGATCGCAATTGGAAAATCGGGCACGGTTTCGGGTTTGACCGTGGCAGGGGTCTGTTTGCCGCCAGTCAATTCCTTGACCCGTTCGGCCACGTAAAAATCGAGCAGGCTGACCGTAAATGCTATGCTGTTTCTCCCGCTCAAAGCCTGTCACTCCCCCAGCCGCGACGAGGCGGCCATCTGGCGAAATGGCGACGGCGTAAATCTTCCCCTCATCGCCCGCGCCAATCGGCGGGCGTAGCGTGCGCAGCAAGCGTCCCGTCGCCAGTTCCCACACCCGCACGGTTTTGTCATCCGAGCCGGTCACCAAATAGCGCCCCGCCGCATCCACCCCGATGTGTGTGATGTTGGCGGTATGCATCCCCGTCTCGATGCGCAGGACGGGTTGCGCGGACGTTTGGGAATCGGTTTGGGCTTGTACATAATGCTGTCGCCACACAACGACACTCAGACACACCAGACAGACGAATCCCGCGCATAACGGCCTCCGCCAACGAGAAAAGAAAATTAAACGCATAGCAATGAACCTCACACGGAAAACGCCGGCGCGAATGCGCAATACATCGAACGGAGCGCCGAATCAGTGCCGCGAGCGGTGGCGAGCGAGCCTCCTGGAGCGGCCGACGATGGGAGCCTCGCTCGCCACCGCTCGCGGCACTGATTCGGCAAGTCTCTTACGGGCGGCGCAATCGCTCGCAACTTTTCACGGCTTCCGATGAAAGCACTACCGCCTGCCAATCGGTATCCGCGAGCGTCTTGCCCTTGAGCCTTTCGCCCTGGCCGCGCGTTCGGACGGTTTGTTCCAATTCGGGGCTGCCCAGAAGGGCTAAGACCTGCTTCCACGTCATCGGCGGGTCGTCCTTCGGCCGCGCATCCGCGTACTCTTTGAGCGCAAGTTTGTCTCTGGTCAGCAGCGCGACGATCACGTCTTTGCCCTCGGGGGCCTGCACGGGAAATCCATCCAACGAATGGTCTCCTGCCTCAAAATACTCCTGTTCCCCTTTGCCTGGATAAATCAGCGTGACGACGTCGTTGCGGCTGAACGCAATCAGGTACAGGTGGCCTGGCGAGCCTGTATGAAAGCGATAGCCGATCTCTTCGCCGAAACAAAATACGTTCCGATCGGTCTGAAAACTGCTGTCTTTCAGATAGCCGAGCCGGGCCGTCACGCTCAGTTTCGACGCGGTGTTGGTAAATCCCGGCGACAGCAACGGCAGTTGGGCGGGCGCGGCGGCGGCGGCGAACAGCGGCTGGTCATCCATCAGACTTGGCGCGCTGACCTCGAAATCCGGTTCCTGCTCGCCTTTCAAAAGGCCCGCCTGTTGAGCGCGTTTGATGTTGTCCCCGACGGTCTGACATAGCTCTCGCAAGGCCGGATTGCCCGCGCGCAGCGCCTGTTCGATGAAATATGAGAATGCGCCGCGAAAGCCCTGCGGCGTTCGTATGGGCCACGCCAACTGATAGGACTTGGTCGCGGAAAAGACCGCGAGCGCCGAATTGGGCGCCAGGCGGTCTTTGTCAACCACCTGTTTTAGATAGCGGCTTTGCGGGCCGTCGCTGACGACATATCCATTGCCGTCAGTCATCGAACGCGTCTGCGCGCCCCATTGCCATTGTTCGGGCGTGGGCAAATATCGAGGCGCCAGGCGCTCCGCCTCGCTCCCGCCAAGGCGATTGCCCCGGCTGACTGTGCCTGAGTTGCAGGAATCGAAGACCATGACGATGGAACGCCCGCCGAGGCGCCCAAGCCAGTCATTGAACTGATCGTCGCGGATGATATTCACAAGCCGCCGTTCCGACACATTGACGTCATATGGCGCAATCGCCTCGTCCTGATCATCGGCGGGATCGGAGCGCCGTTCGTCCCCGTCGTCATCGGGCGTATGCGTGCCGTGGCCGGAATAGAGAAAAAAGACGCGGTCGCCGGGCGAGGTACCCCTGATCAGCCATTCGTGGAACTCGCGCTCGATATTGGCGGCGGTGGCCCGTTCTCCGATCAGCGTTTTGATCTCCTGGGGCGCAAACCAGCCCTTCTCCTGAATCAGTTTGCCGATCGCCAGGGCGTCTTCAATCGCGCCGGGCGTCGGGTTGATCCCCTTAACCTGATATTCGTTGACCCCCACCAGCAGGGCGCGCCCACGCGGTTTGGCGGCGGTTGTAGCTTGAGGTTGCGCATCCGGACAGACAGAGGCCGGCAGCGCAGCCAGAATGCAAAGAATCAGTTTTTTCATTTTGCATTCTCCTATTCGAACGAGCGGGGCGCGGCGGCTTTTCGCCCGGCGCGCGGCGGTTGATTGATTTAGACGGTTTCGCCGCCCCACAAATAACTAATGTATAAACCGCTGAAAACCTTTCGCCGGAAAGAAAAATTTCTTCTTCTTGTAAATATTTCGGGGCTGAGGCAACGGATCGGTGAAGTTGCGCTTTGGGGAGAGATGAAAAAGAGCAGGCCGCCTGACCCGCTCTAAATCCTGATAAGACTGATGGCGGCGTCCGGACTCGAACCGGAGACCTAGGGGTTATGAATCCCCCACTTTCCGCCCATCAATTCCTCATCTAGTTCAAAACATTGACGTTTATCCCAATATTTCGGAGCCGTGCAGACTACTGATTGTGGTATTTTCCAGGACTTTTACAAAGAGTTTTGCCACAAATTTACCACACCCGATCTGAACCACTGCGCTCTTAAACGGTGTGCCTTCGGCTGGCTGGCGCATTCGCGAAATTCCAGACTGCGCCTCTTCACCGAAGACACACAAATATAATACGGAAAATGAAAAATGGAATCAGATCAAATCGTCGAGGGCCATCTCAAAATCCTGCGCCATTTCAGTTCATTCGCAGCTTCTTCGAATCGTTCGAGCTTGAGCAATTCATTGGCCAGACCGAAGCGTATCGTTGTATTGTTCGGATCGTCGTTGATCATCTTTTTGAAAATTTCTATTCGCGCTTCCGCCATTGATTCACCTCTTTGAAGAACGTGTCCGTTCGGTAATAGGTGAGCTCGCGGCAAGCGGTCTTGACAGGCTTATAATAAAAATCAAGACAGCCCGCCGCAAGCTCACAGTACTTGTATTGGGCTCGAATCTGTAGCAAGAACCGTAAGGCCTTGCTCGCTTAGCCCGGCCTGGCGGAGAATACTTCCTTCCGACACAGGAATTGAAGTACAAAGTAATGTTGACTGATTCCGCCAGTTGCGCCACCGACGGCGCCTTGCCCGTCACCTTCGCCCCGCCGCTTGAGCCCGGCGCTCTGCGCGCCATCGAGCGTCAACTACACCTGCGCTTTAACAAATGGGATACGCAAGTCGGGGATGTCAGTGTCCTCTGCGAGCATCCGCTAGTGATGCGGGGCAGCGAATGGGATCGCATCTGCGCCGCCGCAGAAGCCTTGGCAGCCGAGACTAAGCAAATGGAAGCCCGCACTCTGGATAGCTCGCGCGACTTGTCAGAAATCGGCGTCCCTCGAAAGCTCCGTGAAATCCTTAGACGCTCTGCCGGTTCTGCAACCTCAAATCTGCGAGTAATGCGATTCGATTTTCACTACACAGAGTCTGGCTGGCGCGTGTCCGAAGTCAATTCCGATGTGCCAGGCGGATGGCGAGAGGGCGCCTCATTACCCCAGCTATATCGCCCCCTCTACAGCAGCCTGGACTGCCCGGATTCGCCTTTGGAAGCTTGGGGCCGGGCTATCGAATCGATCACGGCGAGGGGACACGTCGCTCTTCTGAGCGCGCCCGGCTACCTCGAAGATCAGCAGGTGCTCCGCACTTTTCGCACTGAACTCGCAGCCCGTAGAATCGCATCGAGCTTGATCCAGACCCCTGCCGCACTCGAGTGGACTCAGACAGGCGGCTGTAGGTTATCCGGGTCGGGTGTTGCCGTTTCTGCGATTATTCGTTTCTATCAGATCGAGTGGCTGTGCGCGCTTTCATCCCATACCCGATGGCGCCGTCTTCTGGAGAGCCGGGACGTTCCAGTGTTCAATCCGACTATTTCGGCCATATCAGAGAGCAAGCGCTTTCCACTGCTACTTAGTGATTCAAAAATCTGCCCGACATGGCATGCCCTCGTGCCCGAGTGCCGCGACCCGCGTGAAATCTCTTCAGGCTGGGATTCCTGGGTGCTCAAGGCCTGCTACTCCAACACCGGTGACCGTGTGCTCATAGTGGGCGATCTGCCGCGCAAAGAGCGGGAACAGGCAATCCGGACTGCCCAGCGCAGGGCATCTGAGTGGGTTGCACAGCGGAGGTTCACTACCATACCATTGGAAACAAGCCGCGGCCCAGTGTTCCCGTGCGTCGGAGTATTTGTAGTCAGGGGACGGGCAGCCGGCGCTTACGTCCGCCTATCTGCCCACCAAGTAACCGACGGCGCTGCTCTTGAAGCGCCGCTTCTCATCGACCGAACTGAGCGCTGCTCATGACGAATGATTCCATCTATGAGATCTGGCGCCCGGACAATTCGCCTTGGACACAGTGGGTGAAACCGGTCGTGTTTCCCTTTCTCAGGCCCCCGGCTCACGAGCGTGACGATTATGTGATTCAAGATTGGCGAATCCCGCTATGCGCCGACGCGGCGATCATCGTCGATCTGCCGGGTGCTGAAGGCGTATCGGCCGGTATCGCCATGGCGCGCGCTGGTTATCGGCCCGTGTTAGTGTACAATGCCTGCCCGAATGCGGACTACCGCGAGATGTCAGAGTTCGGCCCACAATGGCGTACCGACTCCGGCAGCCCACCCGTGGTGGTCGATATGTCCTCGATCCTCACTGCAATTTGCGCTACAACTAAGGAACTGGCTTCGCTCCCGTTATCCGAAGAGGCCCCGCCGGTCTTTGTGCTCGATGCGAATCGCCGCGGGTTCCCCGGTGAACCGGGCTGGTTCGACAATCGCTCTTTCGTTACAGCGTCCGACTTTCCGAGTGTGGACTATCTCCGGCGTCATCGAATTTCGAGAGTAATCCTGGTTCAGCCCACATCCAAAACCAACTCGGACATTTTGCGGGTCGTCTTGCACATGCAGCGCTTGGGTATGGCGATGGCATTGCAATCTCCATGGGATTCATGGGCTCCCCGCCCGCATGTTTTCAAGCCGCCCATTTTTCTCGTTACCGCTTGGGAATGGCTCCGCCAGAAACTTGGTTACCGCCGCAATGACTTTGATTCATCCTTTGGCGGCGTGATTCCCCACAGCAGTGGTTAGGCGTCCGGATCAAGTAGTCCGCTTCCTCGTGTCCCTTCGGCAGAATGGCGTCGGCCATGACAAAACCTGTGCCGACGCCATTCTGCCGAAGGGACACGCTTTAGCCGAAGCCACGCTGCCACTTCCTGGCCTTTGGGCACCGACTGACGGAATCCCGGTCAATCTCGAAGGTCTTGGCGAAGTTGGTTGAGGGCCCCCCCTTTTTATTGCGAGCGATACATCGCAGGTCGCATCGTACTTCTCTCTCGCGACATCTGCCGGCAACGATGCCGTGAAACGTTCCTGACAGCTCGTACATCGGAGGACTTCTTGTTCGTACTTGGTCGCACCTACCAGTGCCTGGCCTGTGAGCTGAATGAAAATTGCCGGCTCTTTTGTATCGTAAAGACGCCCCTGGCAATAGGGATCAGGGCAGCTGTCGCTCGCCTTGAGGGTGGGATGCGGACAAATCACGATCTTCGCACCTGTGTATACAGATGACGCCATTCGCCCGTGTCCACGGCGTTTCGATTTCTGATTTGATGACAATTGTAAAGTTTGCGAACTGGCATCGGGGCCTGGCTGTGGATTCGAATCGGTCTGGGAATCCCTTTTCTTATCTTCTGGTGAACTCGCAGAATCGCTTCTCGTTCCGATCCGCCGGTCCGAGCCTGGCCCGAAGATCAATCGCTTAAGCCGCTTGAGTGAGGCATTTTTCTGTTGAAGTAACCGCACCAGAGAAAGCACCGTTTGCAGCAATCGTTCTACTAACTCCAAATCACGCTGCTCAAGGTTGGACTGCCGGAGCCGTTCGATCAGCCGTTCAATTTCTGCTGGATCTGTTTTGGGGATAGGATCAGATTTGGGCATTACTGCTGATCCTATGCGAGATTGCTTGATCAGCAAAGGCCGGACCGTAATTTCTTGCTCATTTCACCGCGCCTCCGCGGCGAGTCAAACTCACAAATACTTACTTTCCGGAGTATTTACAATGCGTTTCTGATCACTGAAGACGACATTCTGCGGCTTGACCTCTGGCCGGATTGGCTGGTACTGACTGCGGATCGAGGCTGATCCGCTCAACAATCCGGCTTGTAGTTGTCGCTTATACCTGATTGTCTCCATAATACGATATATGGATTGCTCCTCTTTAGACTGATCTTTGGATGGCTGCTTTGTGACAAACTTTGGACAATAATGAGGGGAAATCGCAGATAGCAGGCGTCAATACAAACGAAGCTGGATTTGATGATAGAGGGTATTTTAATGACTCCGACCAGCACAAGGTTAACATTGTTTAGGAACCGAGCGAGATCCTCTCTGTTGAAAAGGGGGTGGCCGCTCAACAATCGCTTCCTTTGTCCTAACTGTCTGCACTTTGGAGACTTCGATTTTGCTTGCGGCGAATGTTGGGCAGAAATCCCCCGCTACACCATTGGGAATCAGACTCAAACATGCCCACATTGCCGGCAGTCAGTGCTATCTGCCGATGCAGGTGGGTTGAGAGCGTATTGCAAACAATGCCAAGGGAACTGTGATCCCGCGATTTACCACCAGCGGCGAGTCCGCGTGCTGGCCACCTTACGATCCGCCGATTCCGAACTGCTGTGCCGGGCCATCCGTGGTCAGGAGTCCCGATCACTCGGTGGCAAGGGCTATGTTTACGACGACGGCGCGCAGTTGGCCTTTGTCTTGAACCTGAGTACTTTCAGGGGCGAGGCACTGCGGCCCTCGCGTACGCATGCCTTGTGGGAAATGGAATCCATCTGGCTGGACCAGACGGCAAGTGAACCGAAGGGACTTGCGTTGGAGTGGGGGGAAGCCGCCGACCGCTTCATCAATCAAACAAAACTGACAGAGGCGCAACGACGGAAGATCAACGTTTGTGTTCGGCAAGCTGAGGCGAACTCTGTAGTGAAGGCCGTTCTGGACGCACGATTTGGCGGAGTCAGATCAGGGGTTGCGGAAGCGGAGTTCCTCTTTCAGCGAGCGCAGACAAAGGCGGTGGCCGTGAGGGAAATTGCCTCTCCCCCGATTGGAGCGCTGATTTCCGCGCTCAAGGAGAACGATCCGAACGAGCGAAAAGAAGCCACAGAGGGGTTGGGAAATATCGGTTATGACCGGGCTGTGCCCGCGCTGATTGCAGCGCTTCTAAACGAAACCACACGTGATGAAGCGGCAGAGGTTTTGGTCAGGATTGGTAAACCTGCTGTGCCCGCTCTGATTGCCGTATTGAAAGGTCGCGATGTGGGCAGTCGCTTTTGTGCGGCGGCGGCGTTGGTCAGGATCGGTCAGCCCGCTCTTGCTATGCTGATTACTGCCCTCGGGGAGAGCGGCTCGGTGGCGAGTGTTGTGATCAACCTCGGTGAGGCGGAAACTTTGATCGACATTGGCAGGCCTGCTGTGCCCGCGCTGATTGCCGCGCTCAAAGACGGCGATCCGATGGTGCGATGGCAGGCCGCAAAGGCTCTGGGTGAGATCGGCGATTCATCGGCCACGCCCGCGCTGATTGCCGTACTCAATGACCCACAGTGGAAGGTACGCGAGCAGACGGCGAAGGCGTTGGGGAAAATTGGCGACAAATCTGCCGTGCCCGCAATGATCGCCGCGCTTAACAATGATCGTTCGAGTATGAAGGAACGGCTGGCAGCGTTCTTGGGCAAGGTGGATAACCTTGCCCAAGAACGGCTGGCAGCGTTCTTGGGCAAGGTTATCCACCTTGATGTACGTAACAACCTTGATGTCCATGGATTCTATGGAGAAGACAGCGAATTTCATAAGCCCTTTGGAGCATTCAGAGGATTGGACGGCCCTTCGCCGAGCGTCAGTATTTCATACGTCCGCGAAGCGGCAGCAATCGGGTTGGGTGAAATCGGCGATGCCTCTGCTATGCCTGCGCTCATCGCCGCGCTTGAGGACGATGATCCCGACGTGATCAAAGCCGCGACACGAGCGCTGGTCAAGGTCGGTACGCCTGCGTTGCCCGGATTGATCGCTGCGCTCAAGCACCGCCGTTTGCGTGTCCGCCGACTGGCGGCGGCAGCATTGGGAGAAATCGGCGATCAATCTGGCGTACCTCCGCTGGAGGACGCTGATCGTAAGTATCACGAAAGCTACCATTGCGAGTTTTGCGATGCTCTTCGCCGCTTAGATGCCAAATGATACAAGCCTATGCCCTTTTTCACACCAAAAGAAGCCAAAGAACGAACCATCGCCACGATCGGGTATCCGGGCCATGGGAAAAGCACCTTTCTGGCGGGCTTGTTTTGGGACAGCTTCTTTGCCCTCTCCAGAAGCTTTCGGGATGGAGGGCAGCCCTACTCCGTCCGGGCGCTGAACGAAGAGGCCAGCAAACTCTTTTACGGCAATGCGAAGATCCTTCATGGAGGTGCGCTGCCGACTGCCAACCCGCGTAACAAGCCCGAGCCTGCAATTTTGGAATTCAAGGGAATCCCTCACGCCAATCGTCAAAGGCGACGGAGCATCCGGCTTATTTTTTATGATGTCGCAGGTGAGGTTTTCAATGATGACAGACTGACGTCCGAATATGCGCCGTATGTGACCACCGCTCACGACCTGATCTTCCTTTTCGATCCGACCCATCCGGACTTCAATGCCTTGTCGGCGGCGGAGTTGGTTGATCTGGTTTATCGCATCGCGCGGGGCGGCAGGAAGAAAAACATCATCATCACGCTCACCAAAATGGATGAGCTGCGCAATCGTGACGATTGGTGGGCCGGGATAATTAACGATCTCTGGCCCGATGAGACGCCGTCGCACTTGGAACTCCCCAGGTACCTTGAGCAGATGGACAGCCTTGCCACGATGTTGCGAAATTGGTGGACAGACCCGGCTCGTCAGGCGCATAACCTTGTCAACGCGCTTCCCGACAATACGCGCTTCTGCGCCCTGTCTTCGCTGGGACATCCGCCGATTCAGGTTGACGGTAGCTTGCGCCTGACGCGGGACCCCGAACCGTTCCGCGTCCGTGATCCGCTCTTTTGGATTTTCCGCGCGGCAGGAGTGATGTAGGTATGCCAATTATCAAAGCGCTTCAACATCTTTTCAGCAGCGTCGAACGCGGTTACGACCCCCGGCGAAAGGGCGGGTTTCAGACCGTCGGAGTGACCGAGGAGCTGACCGGGACGGAAGATCTGCGGGCATTGGAGGACGCCGCGTTTTATGCTCTCAGCCGCGAACGGCGCGCGGCCAGGGACTTTCCCGTCAAACAGACAATCTTCCGCTTGCCGTCGGGCAGATTCGCCCTTGGACGAACTGTTGACTGGGGAACGGATTCATTGGGGCGCGAGGGGAATTATCTTACTTATCACCTCGTCTTCAGCCGTGACGACTTGCTGACGGCGGGAGCCGATCCGTTTGCTATTCTCGAAGCCGCCCGATTGGGCGAGAAGATGGCCGAAGGAAGCTTTGATATGTCGCCGCGCGCTCTGCCGCCGCTCGCGGTTGAGATCGCGCCTTCTGGAATAGACTTCCACGGCTTCGAAGGAATCAAACCGGAGCTTTTGGCGAACCTGACCGCGGCGGCGGTTGATGGCGGGGAGAAGACGGTGCTGCTCATTGGCGATGAGACGCTGGCGGAAGGCGTATTGCGGGGAGTATATGCGTCGATGGCGACAGAGGAGCGGCTGCGGCTGACGTTTGCCACACACTTCTACGAATCACACCACCTTCGATCTTTTTTCACGTTAGCCACGGTTCGGTCGCGAGAGGAAGTGCCCTCACGGCGGGAGAATTACTTGGTCTTCGATCTCGGCGATGGCGAGTTTCCCCGCATCTCGCCCGCAAGCGCCTACGCGGGCTGGTTGGCGGATTGTCTTCATTCGAGGCGATGGGAAGAAATTGGTGTTCTCAATGCCTTTTTGGATGGGGTAAGAAATGGGCGTGACGAGGCCGGAAAGGATGCCTTGCCTATAGGAACAAAGGCGTGCGCGGCGCTGTGGGAGCGTGCGGGGGAGAAAGTGGTTCAGGCGTTATTAGGTGATGTGAGGCTAACGGTTGAGTTCCTGCGAAAGTTATCATCGTCGCGGCCATTAGCGGATGCTTTGTTGGCAGCAGCTTCCCCGGCGAAATTGTGTGGACCTAACGCCACTTCGGATGCGGCACAAGCTTGCTTGGCAGCTTTGCGGTCCGCCGCAAGCGGGAAAGCTTGGCGCGAGTGGGTGAAAAAATGGCGCGATGATCTAGCGCTGGGTTCTTTCGCAACGGATACACAGACTTGGTGGCAGCGATGGAAACGAAGGAATGAGTAAGCTGTCAGGAGATCTGCGCTTGAAATATCGCCAACACCCCCATGGCCTAACCGCTCATGCTCAGCAGCGTGCGCCTCACGCGCCAGTGACCGGCAAGTAGGACCACTCATTCAACGTGAACTTGCGGCGCCCCGGTTTGACGAGCAATCTGTCAAACCGGGGCGCCGCAAGCTCACAATAGTGCCCCCCCTACTCTCTCTCCGCCGGTCAATTTTCATTGGTGATGTCGGCATAGAGATGATCACCATAGAGCGGGCCAGGACAATGGTCGCCGGACTTGAAGTCTGGATGCCGGCAAATCACAACCTGCGCGTCTCTGTAAGCAGACGCCCCATTCGTGACGCTGCGGCGAATGTAGTTGAAAGCTCCGAGATCGAACCTAGCGAGATGTCCCGCTGCCCCCAGTGTAATGACTTTTGGCCGGCCGAAGATCTTTACACAGACAGCGGCCTTTGCCCGAACGGTGTCATTACCAACCACTACGAAGCCAGACAGCGACGTCTGGCAACAGGGTGGCCGACGACGACTAACCGACACGGAGATTAACTGATGGCATATCCAGAACCGATAAACCTCGATGACATATTCGGCCCAGGAAGGTAGGCAACTATGACCGAAGGTAAAGCTCTGATCGCCGGATTTCTTGCGTCCGTGGCAACGGGTCGAATGACCGTCTCCTATCTCCAGCGCCAGCTGGCCGACGGGCAGGCTCTCGTTAAGCGGGTCGGCGCGGAGAACGTCAATCACGAGTTGCTGGTCACTCTCGCGGCGATAGAATCCGCCATCGACCTGATCGAAGCGGAGCGCCTCAATTACAACCCGCATAAGAACAATTCACCGCATCAACCATAAAACCAATATGAGCGAAATCAACGCACTCGATCCAACTCAACCTGATGGGCCATTCCGTGTGATGGTTCGCTACAAGCGCAATAACGAGTTCGAGATTTTTGACGAGTACAAAGACCGATACACAGCGGATGATGCGGCCAAAGACCAGGGCAATCGCCCTATAACGTCAAGAATTCAATGGTTTTACGTCCAGGATTTTAAGCAGATAGTTTCGATCCCAACCGGCCTTCAGCCTCTTGGTCTGAATGCCGCGTTTCAATGTTTTTTCCTGTTGTAACAAGTT
>WNFU01001713.1_pt1 | contig 46787 bp, 40 predicted proteins | sample 5400121 | NCBI WGS metagenome assembly WNFU01 (sample SAMN13153360, study PRJNA577476) | soil metagenome | isolation source: 100 cm soil or saprolite under grassland replicate 1 | place: USA:California | collected 2016-06-15 | reverse complement strand
CAGGATCGTCCGCCAACAGCACTTCGTGACCCATGGCGGCGAGAGCTCTGCATCTTGCGCCTGAGCGAACAACGTAATGACCCAACTTTGATCGGTCGAAGCCGTGGTCCCACGCGAACCATTGCCAAACGACTTCTCCACTGTCGGTATCAAATTCAAACACGGCGTCGAAACCCGACGAGCCGACCAATAGTTTCTTTCCATCGGGCGAGAACTCGACAGTGTGTCCCTGATTGAGCCAAGGATTGTGACACAATCTCGCTTCACCGGTATCCATGTCGATCAATCGAACGGAGCTAGCTGTGGCCAACGCCATTTTGTTTCGGCTGGCGTCCACACCATACGGCTCAACGGCGGAAAAAGCCCATTTCGCCTCGGCCAAGCTCCAATCGAACAGGTCATAAGCCAGAGGAAACGCGGCTACGATCCCCAAGACATATGGCCGGGCTGCTTCCCTTCCGAACACTCCTAGGTTCGGCCTTTTCATAAGCTCTGCCTGGTGGTCGTTCTTTTCCAACTGCAAGGTCGTCTTCACGGTGAATATGACCTCCTCCTGTTGCGCGAGGCCGGGATCGTACTTATAGGCGATCAGCGGTTCGGACGAGAAAACTGGGGCTGCGCTGGCAGTGCCGTGCGATAACCGAGCAAATCTCTTTGTTCTACGCTGTCTTATAAGGTCCGTGAGTTTCCCTAAGTCGTCGGCAGGTATGCGCTTAATGTTCTCCACTTCGCGGCCGGATTCGTCCGAACGGTACTGCAGAATATTGGGGTCGTTATGCAGGGGACCTGGCCGTTCACGTTTTAAGACAGTCTTCTTCACATGGGCCTCCTCGTCGTCCGATCTGTGTCACACCAATTGAATTTCAGTAGCAACTTAGGCAAATGCATAGCGTCCAGCATGAATGCGTTGAGAATTTAGACAGATGCCTGGTAGTCAGTTAACGGCTTAGCACTTCTACTACGCTACAATCAGGTTTCTTCAGGCAGGGTTTCAAGTGTCGCTGAAACTTTGATATTAGTAAAACTTGTAGCTGTTCATCCCACTATTGATGTCCCGCGTTTCCGGACACTCTGATTTACAAGCGCGTTGTGGGTTCTTCTGTGGAAGGCTTTGGCCCTCCATTCTCAACGGAAGAAGGTTGCTCAAAGACATAGCCGAATCTCTCAATCAATTGGCGGTCGCGAATTAAAACTAGCTCTGCGAGCTCCGGTGTATAATAGGTCGAGTAATGAAGGTGCTCAGCAGTGTTCTGCTTGTCCGAATGGAGCACGTAATCCCGCAATTCATCGGTTGCTGCGCCGATCCCCTCGAAGAAGCCGACTAGATCTTGTCTCAAAGTTTCAAGTCGGCAAACAAACATGTCGTCCGCGTTTTCAAAAAGGTGGTTGAAGCGAAACGTGTAGTAACCGACTCCAGTGCCGCGAACTAGCCGCACCGCCTCTTTGGTTATGTTAGGAATATTTCTCCTTTGGTAGTCAACTTGCTCGGGCAGCATCTTGATCAGAGCATCGAGTCGTTCGTTGTTGACACCAAGGTTTAGGGCATTTCGAGTGGTACCTATGAAGCCGAGCTTTCCGTTCTCGGTCACCCAGGAAACCAATGTGGTTGCGGCGTCTCTGGGCCACACGTGATAATACCATGAGACGTAGAACTCCCATGGGTTTCGGACCGCACCGAGAACCGGGAGGTGAGAGTATTCCCTAGGCAGAAGCGTTCGTGGCAAATGATAGCCGACTTCGTGAGCTGATGGGAAGAATTTCCAGATAACCTCGGAAACAAATGTGCCGCCTGACCTCGGTAGGTGCACAAATACGAACTTGTCAGTGACTATCATCGCCTCTCTTCTTTTTCTTCAGCCAAAGAAAGCGACGGGACATTATTTCACTTTGAACGCTTATAGTTCTTACAAAGTTTGAGGAAGGCCTTGCTTTCTATGAGAGGTCTTTGCGTCAGCAGCATTCGTCCGTGTGGCAGGACGAAAAATGCTTCGAGCTTCCGGGACACGAACCCATTCGCCTCCAATTTCAGGCGCAGACTTTATGATCGAGTATGGTATCTGTTGTCGTTCTGCCGCTTCCAACATTAATCTTTGTTGCCAAGTATATCTTTGCAACCTATCGCGGAAGCCCTCCTTTTTTACTATCTGTTGTTGAAACTTCAGCCATGCGCCAGACCTCTCTGGATGCAAGCTTCTCTTCTCGATTTCACTCGCCTCCAATTGCAAAATAAATACATGAACAGACAAAGTTCTCAAAACATTGATAATCTCATCGTACTCTTTTTCAAGTTTCGGTTGTTGAATGATTGTCATCGCGTAAGCAGACAGATGGAATCTGTTCAAAAGAAAAACCGCCTTCTCGTCTCGGCTGACGATATGTCTTACATAGTTCACGAAGAGCTTCATAAACTTAACGCGTAATTTGAAAATCCCCTTAATCTGCAGTTGATTCCACGATTGCAATAGCTCGCCCTCGGAATAGTCATATACGTCTCGGTCCTTGAGCTTCTTTTTTAAGTACGCCTGAAACGTGTCTTTGCCAGAACCTGAAATTCCTTCGATAATGAGAACGCGAGAATCTAATGCGATTCTTTCCACGTGGTAGGAATGTTGATCTTGCAGCCGCCGGAGCTGGTTTCTACGCTCCTTGATCCCTTCCGGCAGCACGGGCTGCTCTGACCGGGCGACCAACCCGTCTCTGTTGTTGGTGCGCGGAAGATCATCGCACTCGTCGACAGGAACAATTCCCATAAAGTCTTCCTTATAATTGATAACTGCTGAGCCAGTTCACTCTCTGAGCGTAACCCTCACCGTCTCTCGTGTAACGATGCATGCCCAACGTCGTGTTTTTGATATCGAGAAATCCGCTCTAACCTTGTTTTCCCTTTCAAGTCGTGAAAAACGTCACAAATGCGCCCTTAGCTTAGACCGGCTTAATATTGCAGTAACTTGTGAGCAATATTGGGACCGCAGGGTAGTAGAACAGAATTTCATGTATTTTAAGGAACTCACGATGTTGAGAAGAAGCAAAAGAAGGCTAATTTTGTCAATGGCAGTCAGATTGTCGCATAAGTGACAAAATTCATGGCAAACGTGCGATTTGCCATCGTTGCTTGACCCTTGGCTGTGGCTATTCGGCAGCATCCGAGACATTTAAAGGAATCGTAACGCTTCTGTAATAATCCCGCGCGGGGTATAATAGCTCATAAATAATAGCTTTTGTCAAACTCTGCCAAATAAGGACAATTTCATCGTTAGGACAGAAAGAGACAAGTTGAGCGAAAGGTCCTGCCACCATGTGATCAGGTACAAATATACGCGAGAAAGCTACGAGAGTTTGAGTTATGCCTGTGCGAACTTTGCTAGGTGTAAACGCGCAAGGCATCGATCACTGTGCGACTAGTATAGAAGGGCGGAATATACGCCGACGTAATCGCGAACGTTGACGCGCTTAATGCTTGTAGAAATAAACCCAAGGAACTTTGGGGTCGGTTACTTCAAGGTCCACGGCATCGCTGATCTTTACCCCATCGCACAAGTGAGCGCACATTCGGATGGCTGCTCGCGTCTGTCCAGCCAGCAGTACGGGTTGGCCGTTGTAGTTTGGTAGTACTTCCTCGAAAAAAGACCGCCAACGCGCGAGACACTGAAGCCAGCTCTCTCCACCGGGGTATGCTATCTCGACATAGTTGTGTGGTGGCTTCATCCCCGATAGCGGTTGGCCTTTAAAATTTCCATAGTCGACGGCGTCCAAACGCCCATCCGAAATGGGCGCCGGCAGTTTGAAGAACTCACAGATCAGCGTCGCTGATTCGATGTGCCTCGGGCTTGATGGGCAATAGACAGCCTTAAAGATGCGAAACAGTCTGACGAGTCTCTCCAGCAGGTAGGGATCTTGATCTTGCAGCCTCCGGAACTGGATCTTGCGTTTCTCCATCTCTTCCGGCAGCACCGGCTGCTCTGACCGAGCAACTAGACCGTCTCTGTTGTCTGCGCTCGGCAAATGATTCCACACGTGGACAGGAACAATTCCCATAGGACTTCCTACAGCTAGCGGGTTAATTGAAAGCGTCTTACCCTAGGTGAGCATCGATGTCCAGTGTTCCATGCTATCAGGGCGGGAACAGGTTAAGTGAGCAACCTATCCGATCGTGGGCTAACAGCGAAGCAGTTTTATTCGATCGTTACCTTCCTGCGGGATGCCGCCGGCTAGTTAGAGGAACACAACGCTAAACAGTGGGGCTTTTGTTAGATGTGGGATTCTGTTAATTACTTGGCGGACATGGCCTATGTGCTAAATGAACTCACAATGATCGCCGTGAATCACAGCGGCGGAGGAGGTTAGAAATGTTGAAGACGCACGGTGTATTGCATTTCAGCTTGCCGGTGACCGATTTGGATCGGAGCCGCAAATTTTATGAAGGGTTGCTTGGTATGAAGGTCGTCGAGCAATCGCCGCGCATGGTATTTTTGCAGACCGGCGATGACTACATTATCTTGGCGAAAGGAAATGAGCCGCTCAAATACGACTCGCTGCAGAGTACGCCGGTGCATCACGCCTTCAAAATAAAGCCGGAGGACTTTGAGCCGTCGATCGATTTTCTGCGCAACAACGGCGTCGAAGTGTTTAATATAGAAGACCGCAATCAGGGGGTTTTCTGGGGCCCGCAGGCGTACTTTCTCGACCCCGACGGTAATAAGCTCGAAATATATGCCGGACCCGGCGCTAAAAAATTCTGAGTGTTAAGGTCCAAAAAAACGAAGCGCGCTCCCGGCAGCCCGCTTCGTCGTTATTCCCAATTCTAATTGAAACCGCGGAGCGCCGAGCGCTCACTGCGATTTCTTCCTTTCCACGTCTACTTCCCCGACCGTGTCGCGTTCCACTTGTTCCCGCCGGCAGTTCCTTCTATGGAATTGCCGTTGACGCGGCCGGTGTACTGGGTGCCTGCAGCGGTAAAGATAATTTGATCGCCGGTCATTTTTGCATTGCTTATCGAGGCCGTTGCGTTACCGTTTCTGAGCGTTCCACTGAGCATTTGGAAAGTTTGTTTTAGCACTAATTCTCCTTGAGGCGTTTTCCAGCTGCCTTCGACTTTCGCCGGCACGATCCAAAGATGGGCGGTGCACCAATTCATGCAGCCTTCTACGGAAGCTGATTCATCGGGTTTCCAGTCTTCCATATCGAAGGTATTTGAGACGATGCGTGTACCGGGTTTCAGATTGAGGATCTTGGGCCGGAGCTTAATATTGATGCTGGGCAGCAGAAACATGGTGATGACTTGCGCCTGCGAGAAGTCGCTTTCGAAGAGGTCGGCTTTCATGAAGCTGGCTTTATCGGTGACTCCCTCTTTGGCAGCGTTGCGTTTCGATAGCTCGACCATGTCGGGATTGTATTCGATGCCGAGGGCCTTGGAACCGTGTTTGGCCGCGGTAATCACGGTCCGCCCGTCGCCCGAGCCGAGATCGATGACGTAATCCTTCGGCGTCACTTTCGCCATTTCGAGCATCTTGTCCACCAGCGCTTGCGGCGTTGGCACCCATACGACGTCTTTGCCCGCTTGGCCGACTTCGGGCTGGTATTCTTTGGCCGGCTGCGCATGCCCAAGTCCGACCGCCAACGACTGGCACAGCAACAACAACAGGATGAATTTTCGTGTGGCAAATACTCTGTTCATAAACCTCCTCCGAAAACTAATTGATAATTCTTATAGCAAGCCTAAGCGGCAGAAGGGAGAGCTGAGGGTAAAAAAACTTTTAGCGCACTTGAATTACCAACGCTCCGAGCCTGGAGCCCCGGCCTTTTCATTTGTAATTTTTCTCCGATGCGCGTCACTTTCCAGCCCGTGTCGCGCTCCACTTGGTACCGGCGGCGCTCCCCTCCATGGAGTTTCCATTGACGCGACCCGTGTAGGATATGTTGCCGGCTGTAAAAGAGATCTGTTCGCCATTGAGCTTGCCATTTATCGGCGTCACGCTACTGCCGGATTTGAGAGTTCCTGAGATCATCTGAAAGGCTTGTTTGAGCGTCAGCTCGCCCTGGGTCAGGTTCCATGTGCCTTCGACTTTCGCCGGCACGATCCAGAGATGGGCAGTACACCAAGAATTACACCCGGGCACGGTGGAAGATTGGTCAGGCTTCCACTCTCCCATATCGAAGGTGTTGGAAACGATACGCGTGCCGGGCTTAAGATCGAGAATCTTTGGCCTGAGCTTCATGTTAATGCTCGACAACAAAAACATGGTGATCACTTGGGCCTGTGAAAAATCGCTTTCGAACAGGTCGGCTTTCATAAAACTCGCTTTGTCGCTGACGCCTTCTTTGGCAGCGCTGCGCTTCGATAGTTCGACCATCTCCGGATTGTATTCAATGCCGAGCGCTTTGGCACCGCGCTTGGCTGCTGTTATAACCGTTCGACCGTCCCCCGAGCCGAGATCGATCACGAAATCTTTTGGTGTGACCTTGGCCATGTCGAGCATTTTGTCCACCAACTCCTGCGGCGTCGGCACCCAAATGACATCTTTACCTTCCTGGCCGACTTGAGGTTGGAACTCCTGTGCCGGCTGCGCTTGAGTCGATTGACCTGCCAATGACAAGCACAGCGCGAGCAACAAGGCGCCGACAATTTTTTTTCTTAACATACTTGATCCTCCGAAAGTCGTATTGAGAAAAATGGCACAGAAGGAAGTGTCATTCTGATACGCCATGGTGGAATAAATGTCCAGCAGACGGCGCGCAGGCGTCCGTTAGTCGATTCGCCTCTGGACTGACATTTAGACGAATTGAGACGTCGAATCCTTCGATGACGACCGTCATGGCAGAGTCGTGAAAGTTTTTGGCCGTCGGAGCCATTCACTCCGGGCTTGCACACATCTGCTCAGCTTCATTCCAGCGCAATCGTATCTAAAGCGCTCGAATGGCGGGAATGCGCCAGGCGACAAACAGTGTCAGAGCAATGACGATGGCGCCCATGGTCGCCACGGTTAGCGGTGCGCCGATGAAGTGCGCCGTTGTGCCAGCGAACAGCGCGCCCAGCGGCATGAAGCCGCGGTCGAGCATGTAAAGACTCAAAACACGGCCGCGCAGTTCGTCCGGTACGACCAATTGAAGTATCGTAGCCGTGCTGGCGAGAAAGAACATTTGAAACGCACCGACGATCACCAAAGTAACGAGCGCGAGGGGAAACCAGGTGATCTGAGAAAAGAAAATCAGAAATCCGCCGAGAACCACGATACTGCCGACCAGCAGCAGACCCTGGCGTCTGACGCGATGTGCGAGCGACGCCAGCGTCAGCACGGCGATGACCGCGCCGATGCCAGGGGCGGCCATCAATAGGCCCAATCCTTCCGGACCAATCTTGAGCACGTCTTTTTGAAATACGGGCATTAGCGTTTGATAGGGTACGGCGAAAACGCGCGGCACATAAGCGAGCGTCAGCAACGCTAGCACAGCCGGCGTGGACCAGACGTAAGCGAAGCCTTCCTTGAGATTGGCAAGCGCGGTGTCGCGCTTCGCCTCGGCGCGATGGGGCGGGACATGCATGAGATAGATCATCGCCAGCACGCCAGAGTAAGCGATGGCTTGGACAAAGAAATTGTCCGCGGCGCCGAACCAGGCGATCAGGCCGCCGCCGAGCGCCGGACCGATGACTTTCATCAAGTTAAAGCCGCCGGAGTTGAGGGCAACGGCGTTGGCCAGATCTTCCTTCGGCACCACGTTGGGGATCATGCTCATGCGCACCGGCTCGGTAATCGTCCAGGCGATGCCCGTGATCAGGGTGAAAAGAAAAATATGCCAGACACTTAAGTACGGCGAGGCGACCAGCGCGCCCATGGCGACAGCGGTGATGATCAACGCCCATTGGGTGTAGAGCAGCAATTTGCGCCGATCCATGCGATCGGCGGCTACCCCCGCCATTGGTCCCGTAACTAGAAAAGGGGCCGCGCGCAGGCCGTTGAGCGCGCCGAGTAGGATCGAATTGCCGGTAAGATCATAAAGGAGCCAACCCAGAGTCACTTGTTGCACCCATTGACCGGCGCTCATCATCAGTGTGCCAGTCCAAAGATAGCGGTAGTCTAGATGGCGGAGCGAAGAGAAAGTGTGAAAGCGAGACCGCCGAGACGCGGGCTTTACCGGAGCGTCGACATGTTGTGTGAGTTCTTCTTCCAATGAAATCCTTGCCGGAGCTGGATGGATTGTGCGGCGGTCATCTATTTGTAGCAAGATTCGGCACCGGTTTCTAACCAAGCCGCTTCGTAACTGTGAGATTCTGGCTTTGTTACTACGCTTCCCAACTCCTTCATCGCGTGCTACAAGGCAGCCAATTCCCGAGACAGCCGGTTCGACTCCCGTGACGCTCTGCTCACCAAACGAAGGAGAGAGCACCATGAAGCAAATATTGTTTGCGTTGGTTTTGGTTATCCAGCTGCCGTCGTCGGGACTCGCTCAGGAGCGCATCAAATTTCCCGTCGGCGTTTCCTCCAAAGTACTCGGCTACGGCCATTTATGGGCGGCATGGCGGCGCGGCTACTTCGAACGCGAGGGGCTCGACGTCGAGGTCGTGTTGATGCGCGGCACGGCGCCGGCGGTCCAAGCAATGATCGCCAGATCGATCTCAGCGGGACTGCTTGCCAACGACGGTCCCATAGCGGCGGTCGAACAAGGGATGGATATTGCTATGATCGCCGGCAGTAGCAAGCTCACTCACATGCTCATGGGCGGAAAGAACTACAAAACGTGGGAGGACTTGCGCGGCGCGACCATCGGCTCTTCGACGCTGACTTCGGGTACGGCGTTCGTTCTTCGGCGCGCGCTCAAGATCAAAGGGCTCGAATATCCGCGCGATTACAAACTGCTTAGCGTCGGCGGCACGACATCATCTTTCGCCGCCATGGGCGCCGGGCAGATCGCCGCAGCCATGCTCGCAGTCCCCAATGCCTTCCAGGCGCAGGACGCGGGCTTTAACGTGATTGGGCGCATGGCGGACGTTTTTCCCACCTACCTTCTGTCGGCCTATTCCGTGCGGCGGAGCTGGGCGGAAAAAAACCGTCCGCGAGTCGTGCGTTTCTTAAAGGCTGTGTTGCAGGCCAAGAAATGGTTCGAGCAGGATAAGAAAGCCGCCGTCGAATTCCTTGCCAGGGAATTTCAGCTTACAACGAGCCTAGCCGAGAAAGGTCTTGACTACTACCTGACAAATCAGGCTTGGCACCCCGAGCTGGAGATCGAAACGGACGGATTGAAAACCGTCATCGATATTTACGCAGAACAGACCGGCATGAAAGGACTCATTCCCGGACCGGAAAAATACGTCGATCAGAGTTACCTAAAACAGGCACTGAAAGAGTTGGGCTGGAGATGACCGTTCAGACAAACCAAATTCATTGGTTCTTTGAAAACGTTGATAGCGGGATCGCAAATGGGGCGCCGCGGGCAAACGGGGCTACCCCATTTGAAGCCTAACCTCGGGCGATTATCTCACCGGCCGTAAACTTCCACTGTCCCTTTGCCCTCTCGACGGTTGATGCTGCGATAGTTGAAATCGATTTGCTTGATCACTCTTCGTTCGCCAGGCAGATCTATTGTCTGACTACCTGATCCCTCGGCAAACCGGTGTCGTAGTTTTGGGTTAAATTTCTGGTTATTACCGAAGGTTACCACCATGTTGGAAATTTCGATCGGCGCGTCTTTAACCTTGATCTGCAGCTGCTTGTATTTACCCTCGTTGCGCCCGACTTCGATCCGATCATGGTCGCCTCTGAAGTCGACTTCACGTTGGCCCAAGCGTTCCCATCCAGAAGCCCCGCTTGCCAGTCCACTTGCCAACAAGCACAGCGCAAGTATTCCCAAGCTGAAATAGCGCCTCATAGCACCTCCCTATTTTTTGGTGTAATTATTGTCCGAAAACATTTTTAGCATTCGCTTGCCTTCGATTAAGTTATGCAGCAAATCTCGTACCTTGGTTCGGCAACTTGATTTATCGAATGAATTTCACCATTGCCGGCTTCTTTGACGGTTCCAGGATAAGTAGTTTCCCGACATAGTCAGAATTTACCGACATGGTAATCACCGATTCGATACATGCCCGTTCGTGATCCTTCGAGTAGAAAATCGCCGCGACTCGGAGAGCGTGCTTACACTAGTGAAATCGCCGCGATTGGTGTATTGAATGTCGATTCAAATCCCCCTTGCATGTTTATGCGAGCAGCGGAAACATGATCATTGATCTACATTCCCATTTCTTTCCCATCGAGGCGCTACGGCATCCCGGAAAGTACGAAGAGCGCGCGCCGAAGATTCGTCTCGACAGTGACAAACTGTCCGTCACGTCCCAGATCGGCATGCGAACGGGGCTCGGCGCGGGGGCGTACGATGCTGTGGCGCGAATCAAGGCGCTCGATGAAATGAATATAGATGTGCAGGCGATTTCGCCGTCGCCAATCTTATTGTTCTATTGGGAGGAGGTGGCGGTGGCAGCGCACTTTTCGCGGAAGCAGAACGAGGCCATTCAATCGGTCGTCCAAAAGCATGCTGATCGGCTCGTCGGCTTTGGCAGCGTGCCATTGCAAAGCGTTGCGGACGCGGTGGCCATCGCTGAAGAGGCCAAAAACATGGGGCTCAAAGGGTTGGAGATCGGCAACTCGGTGGGTGATAAACCGCTCGATGACCCGAGCTTCGAGCCATTTTTAGATGCCGTGCAGGCGCTCGATCTCTTGCTGTTCGTGCATCCGCTCGAAGGCGGCATCGACGCCGACGATCCGCTTTCCGGAATCCTCGGGAACGTTCTCCAGTTTACCTTTCGCACGACGTTGATGATCGAGCGGATGATTCTCAAAGGCATGTTCGAGAAGTATACGAACCTGCGGCTCTGCTTATCCCATGGTGGAGGATTGCTCGCGTTCAATATCTGGCGCCTCGACCATGCGTATCAATTGCGGCCTGAGCTGCAGAAGATTATTCCCCGTAAACCGTCCGAGTATCTCAACAAACTGTACTTCGATTCGATCGTTCATTCCGTCGCCGCCCTGCAGTATTTGGTTCAAGTCGTCGGCGTGGACCGCGTCGTCGTCGGCACGGACTATCCGATGGCGATGGGCGATTTCGAGTCAGTAAATAAGGTGAAACAGCTCGATCTTGCCAATGGGGAACGGCAAAGAATCCTCGGGGACAACGCGGCGCGAGCCTTGAATCTTTGATGGTAACGCGATAGGGCATCCGGTCCTGTAACAATTGAACTGACGGATATTCTCACGCAGCCGAATCCTAAGAGGAGGTCGATATGCAAGTGACGTCGATTGCAGTTCTGGCACTTTTTCTCGGCGCCTGCGCGACGATACAAAGCCGAAGTCCGGCGGTATCCATTCTAGTCGACCTCGATCCCGCCAGCGCCGACCGCACCGTGATCGTCGAAAGCATTACGGCCGACAAAGAGGGTCGACTCTATTTGCCGGATCGGGTCACGGGAAATATTCTTCGCGTCGATACGAAGGCACCCAAATCGGTCGTGGTCGGCCGGATCGAGGCGCGAGAAATCAAAGGGAAAAAAGTCAACGCAGATCCATCCGGCATCGCATTTAGCCCACAAGGCGACCTATTCATCGCGGTCGGACCGTTCAGCGAAGTCGTGCACATCAGGGGAGCGGAGCTAAATCCAGCGAAGCCGGGAGCGGCCCAAACATTCGCCACCGGGACAGCCGGCGCTAACGGAATCGTTTTTGACCGCCAGGGAAATCTTTTCGTATCCGGCGGCGCAAGCGGGATCGTCTACCGATTCGGCCCCAATGGAGGCGCTGCCCAACCGGCGGTTCAAATCGAAAAGCACGCGCGCACACTTCCCGACGGCAAGACGCAGCAGGCGACCGTCGCCAACGGTTTGGAAATCGATTCCAAAGGCGTACTTCATGTCGCCGACACGGCGCGCGGTGCGGTTTGGCAAGTGACGATTGGCGCCGACGGCAAAGGCGGCAAGCCGGCGCTGTTGGCGCAGAGTCCATTGCTCGAAGGCGCGGACGGCCTCGCCTTCGATCGCGTGACGGTTACGCCGGACGGGCAGGTGCAGGAGATCGCGAAGAATGGCAGCAATGGTCCGCTCGAGTTTCCGGCTGCGATAGTCTTTGTCGGCGGCACCGCTTATATCGCAAATTACGATACGCCACGGCGCGATAACTTGGATGCCAATGGCAAAAGCGCGCTGGACGGCATTGGCGCCTCCATTTCACAGATTAGCCCGTAGGAATCGTCGTGGCTTTGCTCTCCATCGAAGGCGTCCGCAAAGAATATCAAGTCCGGGGTAAGAAAGTTTTGGCCTTGGACTCGGTGGATTTGACGATTGCCGAAGGGGAGTTCGTCACTATCGTCGGCCCGTCCGGTTGCGGCAAATCGACGCTGCTCAATCTGATCGTGGGGCTATTACGTTCGAGCATGGGGCGCGTGGTTTTTCGTGGCGCACTCATCGACGGCATCTGCACGAAAATCGGCTACGTGACGCAAAAAGACAATCTTCTGCCCTGGCGTACATTGGTCGCAAACGTCGAGATCGCATTGGAGCTTAAAGGGGTCGAAAAAGGCGTCCGGCGCGCGCGAGCGCGGGAATTGATCGATCGAGTCGGCTTGAGCGGCTTTGAGGAGCATTATCCACACGAGCTGTCGGGCGGCATGCGCCAGCGCGCCAATATTATTCGTACGCTGATTTACGATCCGGAATTGATCCTGATGGACGAGCCCTTCGGCCCGCTCGATGCGCAGACAAGGATCGTTTTGCAAGATCAGCTTCTAAAGCTTTGGTCCGCGTCCAAGAAAACAATTGTCTTCATCACTCATGATCTGATCGAAGCGATCACGCTGGCCGACCGTGTCGTGCTGATGAGCTCTCGGCCTGGCAGGATCAAATCCATCGAGAACGTCAAGATTCCGCGGCCCCGGGATGTATTCAAGATTCATGAGAGCCAAGAGTTCCGTGCCACGTATGAAAGGCTGTGGCAGGAATTGCGTCCCGAAGTAAAGTTGACAGAAGCGTAGATAAGGAGACTTGCGTATGAAACCGTTGACGGCAATTTTTTCCGCAGTACTTTGGTGTTTTAGCTGGTCGACCCTGCCGGTGGGCGCGCAGGCGCCGAGAAAAGTCAAAATGACGATCCCGGTCGTGGCGCACTCTATGACGCCGGTTTATATCGCCCAGAGCAAAGGTTTCTTTGCCGATGAAAAACTTGATCCAGATATCACCTCTACAGGCGGCGGAGGCCCCGACATCCGAGCGCTGATCGCCGGCGACGTAGAATTCAGTTTCACGACTGGCGACAATGTTATTCTGGCGCATCAAGAAGGTAAGAAGCTCATGATGGTCATGAGTGGCCTCAATAGAGTCTTCATCAATTGGGCGATGCACAAGGAGAGCGCCAAGACCAAGGGCGTCACCGAGTCGATGCCGCTGGCCGAGAAAATCAAGGCGCTCAGGGGCCTGACTGTCGGCGTCACGAATCCCGGAGCTCTAACGGCGCACCTCGCCGCCTTCGTCATTCGAAAAGCAGGGTATAACCCTCAACAAGACGTGCAGATCATTCCAATCGGCGCCGGTCCCACTTGGCTCGCCGCTCTGGAGAATCGCAAGGTGGATGTTGCTCTGACAGCGCCGCCAGTGCCGGAGACGGCAATAAGTCGTGGGTTCGCGATCATGTTCATCAACAACGCCAAAGGCGATGATCCGTCGATCCCGGAGTTTCTGATGGAAAATTTGATCGTCCGGCCCGAAACGGTGGTAAAAGATCCCGACCTGGTGCGCAGAATGGTGCGCGCGCTAACGAAGGCAAATCAATGGGCGCTCAAAAGCACGCCAGAACAAGTCGCTGACGCACTGAAGCCGGCATTGGGCAAAACGCCGCCAGATCTGTTATTGGCCGGCGTCAATTCGGTACTCCCTGCGCTGAGCCCGGATGGCCGCACCAGCGAACGAAGCTTTCAGGTCACTCAGGACATTCTCGAACAGGCGGGAATCTTGAAAAAACGCTCGCCCTACGCCGAGCTTGTGACCAATGAATTCTTAATGAAATGATCGGCCGCGGACGTCTGTTTTTATACCGGCTCATTTTCGGTCTCGTCCTGCTGGCATTTTGGGAATTGAGCTCCGGCAGATTAATCGACCCCTTTTGGGTATCGAGTCCATCCAAGGTTTTCTTGTATCTCTACGAAGTATTTACCGACGGATCGATCTTCGGCCATCTGGCGATCACGCTTTACGAGACCTTCAGCGGCTTTTTCATCGGCTCGATATTCGGCATCGGCATCGGCTTTGTTCTCGGGAGGAAAGAAGTCCTGGCGGACATTCTAGACCCCTACGTCGTTGCCTTTAACGGCATTCCGCGCATCGCGCTGGCGCCGTTGTTCATTATCTGGTTCGGTATCGGTCCCACCTCAAAGGTCATACTCGTGGTGAGCGTGGTATTTTTTTTAACCTTCTTTAATACGTTTGCCGGCGTCAAGAGTGTCGATGCGGAGCTAAAAAACGTCCTGCGCATCATGGGTGCGACGGAGCGCCAGGTTCTCATGAAAATCACCCTGCCGGCGATCGTGCCGTGGATCGCTACGGGGTTAAAGATCAGCCTGCCCTATGCGATCGTCGCCGCTGTCGTCGGTGAATTCATCGCCGCAAGCAAGGGTCTCGGCTATTTGATTAATTACAACACGTCGCTTTTTTCGACGACCGGCGCGCTGGGTGGTATTTTGATTCTCGCTCTCGTTGTCGTCGTGTGCAACGAAGCGATCAATCGCGCAGAAGCTTATCTACTCCGTTGGCGCCCGCGCGAAGAGCGAAAAGGCGAAGGGGAGTTGTATTGAGGACGCGCGCTGTTGTTCGCCCCAAATCGAGTCTAAGTGCCTTCACCAAATCTGCCGTCTCCATGCTGGCCGGCGAGCTATCTCGCCGCGAAATCGGACAAACCAGTGAACTCTTCGATCGCATTCCTAATGCAAAGAGGTAAAACGGTGTCATGCGTGATCGGTAGCGCCGCGCTAACGCTATTGTTTTCCGGGCAGCTCTTTTGCTGCCGCGGCAGCCAAAGAGAAATCGAAAATCGTCGCGGCTGGTAGATCGGCGCTCACGCCGGCGGTGGCGGCGAGCATGGCGATGTACGCTTTGCTTTGCTCCTCGGTGGGAATTCCATTGCGCGAAAAAGTGTCTTTCACGGAATCGTACGCTTTCATGCCTTGAGCGGAACTAAGCGCCATCCATTTACTGATAGGGCTGCTGATATCCTCCCGTTCGCCAGCGTGTATTCGAGACCCTCGATGAGGGCCTTAAGGACTTCGAGCACTTCGCCGCGTTTGGTTTTAATTTTTTCGTCCGTGGCGACAAGCCCGGCTTGAGGAATCTACAAAATCGTTCCCGTGTGCAGGAGCCGCTTCAAGCCCATCTCTTCGCCTTTCACGTCGAGGGGAGCGGAGATGATGGCGGCATCGGCGATCCCCTTGTGCATCGCGATCAAGCGGTCCGTTGAGCTAATGACGGATACAATCGTGGTCTTCGATCCGAGACGGTAGCGGTCGATTACGAACTGAATCTCGTAGGAAGAGATTGCCGGAACCGCTGGCGGCGATTCTTTTGCCGGCCAGATCGTTCACAGTCGCGATCTCCGGACGCGCGAGCAGCATATGCTGCAGTTTCACCGAAGCGAAGAAAATAACTTTAGTGGGAGCGCGCGGGCAGCCGCGGTGGCGATGGTGCTGGGGATCGTGGTGTAGTCCACGGAACGATTGAGCAGGACTGGCGCAGTGAGGCTTGTGCTCATTTGGATCATCTCTCATCAAACCCGCGCCTGGCAAAAAATCCCTTCTTCACCGCGGTGTAAATCGGCAAGTAGCTCAGCGACGGCGAAACGGAGCTTAGTTCTACTTGGAGCTTGCGCGGCGGAGAACGATGGGGTGCAGACCCATCCCAGCAGAAACAGTAAAAGAACCGCTTGTTTCAACCGCTTCATCATCGACTTAACATCGACATCCTCCGCCGATGTGCTTCTTAAGAACGCGCTCCGTCAGCGCCGCCACGAATTATGACGCAGGGTATGTAACGGGGGTCTCAGTGTTAAATCACTCGCCAAACTTAACGAAGCGCTGCTTTTAGCGACTTCATCACTGATCCAGAAGAACACCGTTGGTTGCTGTCGGAAATTGCTCGACTCAAGAAAGAGCGCAACGCTTACATCCTGGCCCATAATTATTCGCCGCGGGATATTCAGGACGTCGCCGATGCGGTCGGCGATTCGCTCTATCTAGCGCAGAAGGGCGCGGAATCGGAGGCCGAAATTCTGTTAGAAGCCTCGGTGCTGTTCATGAATCAGATTCTTGCGATCATGAAAAAGCCGCATCAGCGGGTGCTCGCGCCGGATCTTGGTGCGCTGTGCTCGTTGGCTGCGCACGCTGATGCGAAAAAGGTTCGCCAGTGGAAAAGCGAGCAGCCGGGCGGAATCGTGATCAGCTACGTCAATACATATTTGGACGTCAAAGCCGAGAGCGACTATTGCTGCGCATCGGCAAATGCCGCGAAAGTCATCCTGCACGTGCTTGACAATTCCCATCCGGCACAGCCAATCCTCTTTCTCCCGGACGTCTATCTAGGCTTCTACGCGGCAAAGCTCCTCGAGCAGCAGAATCAATCCGTCGATCGCTTGTGGCTCATGATGGGCGCGTGCCACGTCCATGACCGAATTCGACCCTATCACGTCGAAAAACAGCGACAGCTGTATCCGGAGGCGGCCGTCGTCGTCCATCCGGAATGTGGCTGCACGAGCGCTTGTATGCGTCAGATGTCTCAAGGTGCGGCGCCGGCCAACATGATGCAGTTTCGTTCCACGCAAGGGATGGCCCAGTTCGTCCGTGAAACTCCGCATAAGATTGTAATCATGGCGACTGAGGTCGGTAACATCTATCCACTGTCGAAAGCCGCGCCCGACAAGACCGTGATTCCCGCCAGCCCAGAGGCCGTGTGCGCCTACATGAAACAAAACACGCTGCGCAAACTTTATCACTCATTGCGCGACGGTATTTACGAGATCAGCGTTGATTCCGAGCTGGCGGCCAGGGCGAGGGTTCCGATCGAGCGGATGCTCAGCATCGTTTAATCCGGCAGCACCGGACTACGTTGTTTTTCACTCACCACTGGCACATGCCATTAATATTGTTTGGCAAACTCCAAAACTCATTGAATATGAAGGTGGCACGATGGTTAATGCCAAGAGGCATCCTCAAGTTTTCAAGCTATAATGCCGGAAATATCGGCAAATTTTGCCATCGGACCCGAGTCGGCGCACCAATTGCGCAACACAGGCAGCAGTCCACTGCGTTATCTTTGCTTCTCGACGCTTCACACCGCTGAGATTGTTGCTTACCCGGATTCGAAAAAAGTAGGGGCAATGGCTGCTCCCAGCACGGAAGCGGCACTTAGAGGCGGTGATTGGGTTCGATTCCTCGCCTTTGAGGGAGGCGAGGTTGGCTACTATGATGGTGCGGACGTTGGCTGAACAGAAGATGAACGCGCTGAGCTCGAAATAGTTTGGCTTAACTCGATTCTTCTTGGAAGCGGCCGATCACCTGCCGCCAAATTTTGCTGTCGGTGACCGATGGCGCTTTCTTGGGTTCCAGCTGGGCCGGTAAGCGGCTCTTTTCTTGGAGTTCTGTGTTGAGTTTGTCACACTCGGTGGATAGCCGCTTGATCAATTTGCCGATCTCTGCTTCTTTGCCGGCGGTGGCCTGAATCAGGGCGTCTTTTTCTTTTATTGTTGTTTGGAGTTCGTGTAGTGTAGTTTCGCTGTCACGCAGGCGCTGTTCGAGCTCGACGATCTTGGCGCGAAAGTCGAGCTCGATCGTCTTGATCATGTTGTTTTTGGTCTGGATCGTCTTGTCTCGGTTTGCGAGCTGGAGTCTAAGCTCGGCGACTTCTCGATTGAGCGGTGTGAGTTGTTCGTGAATGCGTGTCTCGGCCTGCTTTGCGATTTCCTCAGCTTCGTCGAGGCGAGAAATGAGACCGACATTTTTGCGGCGCAATATTCTTAATTCTTTCTCCTCGTTTCGCTGAATTTCGGCCTGGCGCAACTGAATCTCGAGCGCTGTGATTTGTGCTTTTGACCCCTCCTCAAGACGGACCATAGCGAGCTGCTGTTCACGAAATTGCGCGCTCTGCTGCTCCAGTTGATTACGTAAGTTGGTGATCTCAGCGTTTCGATTCTCTTCGATGAGCTGAACTGTCTCCGTCTGGAGGATCGCCGTGTTGCAGGCTCGATCGGCGAGCGAAGTGAGCTTGTTAATGTAATCGAGAAGTTGGTTTGCCTGGACTTCAATGTCGACTATCGTATTGGCTTCGGCAAGGGAGAAAGATGGAGTCGCAGGAAGCGCCATTAACTCCGTCCGGTTCTTGTAGGTGTTGTTTAGTGGCGTAGGAACCCGTGCTGATCGATCATTTTGCATTAAGCTGAGACTCCCCGTTTATATATCACCGCGCCGAAGCGCCCCCCGATCGTTCTGTTGGAGCAATTCGTATTCCATTGGGCAAGCCCTTCCGTATTTTCCATAAGTGGTTGAAAACATTCGATTATATTCTGACGAGATCAGGCGCTGGGACAGCCCTTACCCACAAAGTGGCCAATAGTGTTCAGTTCGACGCGGGTTATGGAAGTCAATCTTGTAAGCCTGCATGCGATTTTTCTGTGAGGAGGCGGCGAAGCGATAGCTTGAAGTGCAGAGCGTGCTGGAGGGATCGCGCGATTGGTCGAGCAAACTATCAATAATGAAACCTTTGAATGTTGCTGGCCGGCCACGACATCGAGAAGAAAATCGACCGCGCGGCTGATAAGAATCGCGGACATAACTTTGGCATCATGTGACTTGCATAAATTGCTTTTAGGCGGGTATCAAAGCGCCATGGCCCCTTTACCCATCTCCGTAGATCGTGTTAGGTTTCCGCTCGGACAATCAATATTTCGAGGAGTCATTAATGCGCATCATTGAAAAATCATTCGCGGCTAAAGAGCATGGCATCGCTGGATTCTTATCCTATCCGGAGCGCCCCGAGTCCGGTCCAGCGCTATTCTTGATTCACCCTAAGGGCGGCCTTGGCGAGTACATTAAAACCGAGACGCGGAAATTCGCCAAACTCGGTTACACGACTTTCGCCATTAACGTGTTCGAACAGCTGGGTTATCCCGAGCCGACCCACATTGTTACGGGGTCGCAAATTCAAGCCAAGACCGCAGACCCAGAATTTACCCGTGTGCTAACGGATGGCTGGAGGTTCTTGCTCAAGCAACCGACCGTCAACAAAAATCGTGTGGCAGTTTGCGGCTATTGCATGGGCGGGCGCATTGCCATTCATTTCGTCGCGGCAACTCCGGAAGTGCGCGCCTTCGTGGGCTATTATCCTACCGTCCGCGCGGAACCGGATTCACCTCTCAGACCGGTCCATCCTTCGGTCAGTGCGAGGAAGATTCGCTGCCCTTCAATCAATCTGTACGGCGCCGACGATGTGACCACCGTGGTGCCGGTGCAGGAACAGATGTGGCAAGCATTCAAAGAGAACGGCCAGCCGCTGGAATGGCATTTCTTCCCGTTCGGGGGGCACGGCTATGTTGACCCAGGAGCGCCGGGGTATAATGCTCACGCTGCTGATCTTTCGTGGCCCTTGGTTGCGAATTTTTTGGAGCGCCACCTGAAGTGGAACTCGCCGGAAGTCAAAAACCCGAACCTGCCTGCTTAAACAGGTTGACTGTCCAAGAACAAAATCGCCACCTGCGATTGCGGCTGTGGGTGGCGATTGTTTTGTCGAATACTAGGTTTGTTCTATGCCAGCAAGTTTAAATTCCTAAAGCTTCAATTTGGGCGCGGACACTTGAAGAAATCCGCCGATCTTCTAGTGCTTATTCTCGTCCGCGCAGTGTACTTTTGAAGCCATCCATGGTCAGCTTCCCGGTCACTATGCGCTCGAAGTCCGAACCGCTTACGTAATGATTCAGGTCAGCCATCTCGAGATCCCAGTGAAAAATCTCGCCGATTGACGGCAAAGCGTTGGGAAGTTGGGTATCCTTGTGCGAAATAGAAATATCTTTGCCGCGGTAAACGCCGCGAACGTCGGCGTGGTTTTTTCGGCACCAATCCAGCACGTCTGCAAAAGTCATGAGCGCTCTACTTTGGTATCGACCGGATTGAGGAGATGCTCTTTCAGACCGGTGTGGACGCCATAAATCACTTTGCCTATCTTCGGTCTGGGATTAGGTTCGGTGCTAACCTGATACAGAATTAAGCGCTCACTGCCGGTATTGTTGAGCTGATAAAAGAAGCCGGGGGGAACATGCACCGCCTGATGCTGCTTCAAATGATACTCCTCGCCCTCTTTGAGGCCCTTCATCGTGCACTCGCCCTGGACCACAAAAAACGTGTGATCGGAGCCGGGATGACAATGCAACTCATCGTTGACCCCTGGCTCGTAGCAGTTCAACGCGATGTGGCAACGATCGGTTTGCGTCGGACGAACGTAGTTACGTCCAGTAGGCTTTCCCCACTGGGCCTGTTTTTCGGCGTCCACAACGGTAATTTTGGTAATTTTCCCCATCTGTACCTCCTCAAAAGTAGTGCCGAGCAATGAGCGTGGCTCGTTGCTGAATTTACAGGATGCAAGCCGCGTAGCGCAAGCGCTCTCGCGCCTGTGCAACTGTCTTGACATATTTGCTAATGTTGGAGGCACCCGGTCGGTTCACGAAGCATCCCGATGAATAGAATACCGTAATCGTTCACGCTCCACTAGAACTGACGAGAGCAGCACCTGTTTCGTCGTGGGCGAAATCCCGCGATTTCTGGGACATACCGTAGGGTTTCTAAATTTGTCGTTCAAACATATCTCACTAACTGTGATGTTTAGCCTGCAAATATTTTTTTAACTAGCTGAAGATATTGAGAAAAATCCCTGGTTTTCGACCGTACAGGCAATCTGCTTCTGTTGACGTCTAATTAGTGCGTGATATGCATGAGCATCCTAAATGGAGGATGAGATGGCTGCGAAAATTGACTGCTTGACTTGCCGAAAACGGCCAAAAAAGAAACAGAACAATAAATAATCGGATTTGGGGGGCCGATTAGGCGAATGAAAACACGGAGGGCCTGCTTTAACGCAGGCCTTTTTCGTTGCTGCAGAGTAATGAACTCTAGAAGAACGCTAACGTCCGCATTTCGATACTTTCGCGCGGCGGTGCGTCCGGTGGGCTGGTGGGATCGTCGAAAGCGGTGTGAGCAGTCCAACGCGCCCGGCCATCTTTGCTTGAGTCAAAAGTTTTGAAAACCACCGCCTCGTTGCGCTGCATGTGCGGAAAGTAATACCAACGATGCTGAGGATTGAAGCCGCAGTGATATACTTCACCGACGCGGTCCGGGTAAACGCGCGAGCTGGGAAAAAGCTCGCGCGTGCCAATGCTCCTTGCATCGGCAATCGCCAATGGCTCTCGTTGGACCGGATGGCGAATGGGACGCCACACCTGAACGACAGCGAACCGACGCTTGAGCAACTCTTCGGCCTCGTTGGGTAGCAAATCGCGCACGCGCTGCGGCCCGGACCATTCCGTGTAATCATTGTGCGCGTTGCGCACTGGACCGCTAATTTGTTTCGCTTCGCGCATCGCGCTATCCGCGGAACGGAGCGTGTGATCAAAGACCAGAACGCGCTTGGCGCCGGAAGTTTCCTTTACGAGCTGCTCGATTTCAGGATAGTAAACCGAGCGTACCTCGGTCTCGTCGTAGAAATCTTTAACTTTGGTTTCATGGCGAACCAAGATAAACCCCTCTCTCTCTAGCGAGAGTTTGTCGGCGACGGCCCGGCCATCATGTATCGCCATCTTATGTTCTTGGTATTTTCCCGTGCGCTTTTTGTCGGCTTCGGCGGAGCTGATGCCGCCGTAGCTTGCGGGTTTCTCGCCCGTATCGACCGAATAGTTAAGGAAGGCTTCGAAGGCTGGCAAGGATTCGTCGACTCGCTCGGGTCGTGACATAGAAATTCTCCGTAGCTTTAGTTAGCGCTTCTCGATCCCAAATTTTACCTCTTCGGAAGCATTTCACAAGGCGTCTGTCGCGGTCCTAAGCTCTCGTAGTACTCGTTCTTCTCGGGGATGTAGCGGCCCTGGTTGAATTCGCCGCCCTTCTGACTGCGGATGATCACGGCGACGGTCCGTTGACCGACGGTAAGTTCCGTATGAATCTCATACGGTTTTACCAGATCGATTTCCCCAGGACCGACGAGTACGTCGCTACTCTCGCGGATTTCCGCGTAGTCAGGTTTTGAGCGATCATCCAGACGATCATAGCGCACGACCCGTTCACGGCCGTCGAGCACGCCGTAGAGTGTATAGATATGCGCGTGATCGTGAATTCGCGCGCGCTGACCTTGGCGGGCTTCGCCTTTGGTAAGTCCATTGATTGCGAAGCCATAATCCGGATCTTCGTAAAAAAGTAGATTTTCCGCTCGTCCGTCAGCGGGTACGCAATCGGGCCACTGCTTCGATGCTGCGATGACGTCCGGATCAGCCAGCAATTCCGCCAGAATCGGCCGCAAGGAATTCCAGCGCTTGTCGAGGTCGGTTTCTTTAGCAAAAAGCGCGCGCGTCTTGCGGACGAAGCGCTCCATAGCATTCTCACTTAGCGTCTGTGTCTCTGGCTGCGTCTCAGTGGGAGTTTCCATATTCCTCCTTATTGGTGCAGCGGTTGCACTATGTTTTTATCGTTTTCGGATTGACTTTTATCCGACGTGTCGGCGGCGCCGTAAAAACGCGCGCAATTCTCCCAAAGTATTTTACGCTTGTTATTATCGGACAAATTCAGTTTGAGGAAACTTTCCACCGCGTGGGGATATTTGGAATCGCCATGCGGATAGTCCGTGGAAAATACTAATTGATCGCAGCCGAATTCTTCGATCGTATAGCGCGCCGGTGCTTCGTCGGGCTCGATGGAAATATAGCATTGGCGCTTGAAATAATCGCTCGGCGCCATCGTCAAGTCTTGCATGAAAATATCGCCTTCGCGCTCGTAGCCCTCATCTAGTCGCCACAGGAGCCAAGGAAGCCAGGAGCAGTTGGCTTCGAGAAAGGCGACTTTCATTTTTGGATGACGCTCGAGGATACCGCCGCCGAGAAAGCTGCCCAACCCAAGCATTTGTTCGAAGGGCTGGGCGTAGACGCGGCGCAAGCCGAAGTTGGGCTCAAAATTTTCCGCGCACTGGCGCGAGCGCGACGCCGAGGCTTCATGAAAGCCCAGCGGCAAGTTGAGCTCTTCGAGCAAGTTCCACAAAGGCTCGTAGTAGGGATCATACCAATTTTTGCCGTTGACGATATTCGAGCGCAGGAACACCGAGCGGAAGCCATATTCTTCCGCCACCCGGCGTGTCTCGCTCAGAGCATCGTCGATGTCGTAGACCGAAATCATGCCGGCGCCGAGCAAGCGATTGGGTTCGGCTTTGCAGAAATCGTGCAGCCAGTCATTGTAGGCGCGCGCCAACGCGGCGGCGAAGCGCGGGTCTTGATTCGGAAATGTGAGGATGCCCAAGCCGCGGGTCGGAAACAGCACCGCGGTGTCGATGCCTTCGGTGTCCATCGCTTCGAGCTGCACCTCGCCGGTCCAACCACGCTCGGCGTGGTTTCGGTAAATTTCTTGGTTCTTGTTAAAGTTCCGGCCGCGATGGGGTGTGCCGCCGGTGCGCCGCGTGTCCTGCGGCACGTTCGGAAAAATTGTGCCGAGATCGCGCACGTTCTCCGAGGTCTTGCCGCGCGGCGCTTGGGAACGAAACTCGGGATCGATATAACGCTCCCAGAGATCGGGCGGCTCCATGATATGCATGTCGCTGTCGAAAACTTTAAATCCGCTTTTCGCCATGACAACTCCTGATTATAATGGGAGCGTAATGCCGCTGAAGGCATGATGTCAAGCTGATTCAAACGAATTGACAACTTGATCCCTCCGGAATTAAATTCGGTGATCGAGCTGAATCGTCGCTGGCTTTCGTATGCAACTTATACTTGCCATTCATCCGATCACGGAAATTCGATTTGGCGAGAACACGCGATTGGACGGAACCGTTCTCGTAACCGCCAGAGACGAGTTGCGCCGGCTCGCTTCGCAACTTCCCGGTATCGAGTCTGTCGATTTCGAGATCGTACATCCCGGCGAAAGCTGTCGAGCCGGTCCGATCTTCGACATCGTCGAGCCGCGCGCCAAGGCACCGGGCGGAAGTCCCGATTGGCCGGGTATTCTTGGCGCACCTCAGACTGCCGGCGGCGGCACGACTCACGTTCTCAATGGCGCAGCGGTGACTTTACTACGAGAGGAATCGCCCAGGGAATCGCGCGGTGTGACAGGTTTTGTCTTGGAAATGAGCGGCGAGGCCGCATCAGCTTCGCATTACGCAAAGCTCAGTCACTTAATTGTCATTCCGCATAGCAAACCGAGCCTACCCGTGCACGCGCAGCAAAAGGCTTATCGGTCGGCACAATTGCAAATCGCCGTACATTTGGCACGTGCGGCGCTGGATGTAACACCTGACTGGACACAAAAATTGGATCTCTCTGCGGCTGAAAGCCGCACCGCATTGCCGCGCGTCGCCTACGTCGGGCAAATTTTTTCACGGCAAAGAAGGCCCGAAGCCGAGGAACAGATACTCTACGGCACCGACACAGAAGGTATGCTACCCACCTTGCTTCATCCCAACGAGTGGCTAGACGGTGCGCTCGTGCCTTCGTACCACACGTCTCTCGGTGGAGCGGAGACTTACTTCTATCAAAATCACCCGGTCATCGCTGAGCTTTACCGGCGTCATCAGGCGCGCGAGTTGAACTTTGCCGGCACCGTGGCGACGATTGCTTCGGCCGATAATTTCGATCGAGAACGCAGTACTCATTTTGCCGCTCATCTCGTCAAGTGGGCGCTGAAGGCCGATGCAGCCGTGCTCACTAAGTTTGGCGGCGGGGTGCCGCACACGGATTTGTCGGAAACCGCACGCTTATTGGAATGCGAAGGCATTAAAACCGCAGTGCAGGTTACCGATCTCGCGCGCGATCGGCGGGTCGAATCGGCGCTGCTGTTTAATTTGCCCGAGGTCAACGCTATTATTTGCATCGGCGGGAACAGTACAAAATGGAAAGTCCCTCCGGTTGCGCGGGTGATCGCTGCGAACAGTGGCTTGGCGGAAATGCTCGCCGGTCCATTCGAGATCGAATCGCTCAACGTGGTCGGCGTGGCGAATCAGCAGGGAGCCTCGCGTTTGCGTTCAATGGTTTATTAGGCGGTAATCGTAGAGGCACGGCATGCCGTGCCCCTACCCACGCCGGCTACCACAAGGAGCTTGATTATGCGAGTCGTTCACTACCTGAATCAGTTCTTCGCCGGATTGGGGGGCGAGGAAAAGGCGGGCGCATTATTCGAAACGCGTGAGGGCGCCGTTGGTCCCGGCAAGCTGCTCGAGCAATTGCTCGGTGACGGCGCACAGGTCGTGATGACGTTGGTGAGCGGCGATAACTATGCCGTGGAGAATCAGCAATCGATCATCGCGGCGGTTTTAGAAAAAGTTCGTGAGGCCAACGCTGATTTGTTCGTAGCGGGTCCGTGCTTTCAAGCAGGAAGATACGGCATGGCGGCTGGGGCCTTGTGCTCGGCGGTGCAGGCGAAACTCGGGATTCCGGTCATTACCGGCATGGCACAGGAAAATCCTGGCTCCGATCTCTATCGCGAGACGCTCTTCATCATTGATTCCGGTGACAACGCCGCGAAAATGCGCGATGTGCTGACCCGGATGGCAACGCTCGCAAAAAAACTCCTCGCCAAGGAAGCCGTTGGACTGCCGAAAGAAGAAGGTTATATTCCGCGCGGCTTGATTCGCGACCATTTCGTTGAGAAGACCGCGGCAGAGAGACTTGTCGAAATGGTCTTGGCAAAGGTCAAGAACGAACCCTTTGAATCGGAGATGATACCGACGGCGTTTGCGCCAGTGCCGATGCCCCCCGGCGTGAGGGATCTCAAGAAAGCAAAATTGATGTTGATTACAGACGGTGGACTGGTGCCGAAGGGCAATCCTGACAGGATTCAAAGTTCGGCGGCGACGCGCTGGGGCTCGTATAGTATCAAGGACTGCGCCGATCTCAGAGGCGAAGATTACGAGATTTCCCATGGCGGCTACGACCCGCAGTTTGTCCGGCAGGATCCCAACCGGCTCGTGCCGCTCGATGTGATGCGCGAGCTGGAACAGGAAGGAGTCATCGGCGAGCTGTATGATGAGTTTATTTCAACATCGGGGCTGGCCAATCCGCTATCGAATACCCGCCGGATGGGACGGGAAATGGCCGAGAAGGCCAAACGGCTCGGCATCGACGCGATCATCCTCACTTCGACGTGAGGGACCAGTACGCGCAGCGGCGCTGCGATCACGACGGAACTCGAAAAGGCTGGTATTCCGACGGTCCAAATCACCTCGGCTATGCCCATCGCTGAGATGGTAGGAGCCAATCGCCCAGTGCTCGGCAATGGCATCGTGCATGTCATGGGAGATGCCAAGGTCTCTGTAGATGAAGAAAAACGGGTTCGACGCCAGCTAGTCCAAAAAGCGTTGGAAGCATTGCAGCGTGACGACAATTCGTGATGAGAGTTAATGAGTAACCTCTTCTGGCGGGTCGCCTGTCACATTGCCGCCTTCCTGGGTTCATTCCGAGCATCCCTGCCCGTCGTCGGTTGGTTACTTCGTTTGCCAATTTGGCTGGCGATTGAAACTGGTCGCCGGTTTTGGCAAGTATTTGCCATATTGACAACATTAGGGGATGATTTACGCGAGTTGAAGAGGGTTGCTTCTGAACTTGAAATCCGCAGCCCAAACGGACTTAGCAAGCGGCGAATTCTGGGAAACTGATCGATGAGAAACCGAATTTTGGGTTTTGCGTTACTTTTTTCTCTTGGTTGTGTGTTTCTGGGTCTGGTTCTCTCGAATTCAAAAACCGACAATTCCGTGACCCTCGCTGACGTTGTGTTGCAAGACTCTCGGGTCGGCGGAGCAAATGAGACCGTGAAGCAACTAGCGCAATCGGGGTTGCCAAATTTAGGGGTGGATTTAATTTTTTATGGCGTGTTGGCCGCCTGTGGAATCCTATTGGCATTCAGAGCGATCGTTTCGGCAGTGAGAATCAGTCGAGCAGAACGCTTGCTGAGGTCGCGAGATCATGCCGGTTACAATTTGATCAATGAAGTGGAAGCGAGGTCGGTGGAGGTAAAGCCGCCGCGTTCCACCCAGTTTGTTTTAATGCCGGAGGCCGCGGCTGACTCTCCGACAAGCTCACGGTCTATTGCGCGACGGTCTCACTTGGCACATCTTCTCCCAACTCGTGCCTGGTCGGGTGTGCTCTCCCACGGTCACGGTTTGACCGGCAAAATGATTTTCACGTTCACGGCGATTATTGCTGCATTTGGCGCGCTGACGCTGGCGCTGGTTTATTTCACGCTCAAATCTTCGCTGACGAAGCAGTGGATTCAACGGGCTAGAGTCACCGCCGTCAACGTAAGTGATGGCGCCCCCTCTCATCTCTTCAAGAAAGACGCTATACGTCTGAGTGAATTTCTGCGCACGTACGCCAATCGGTCTGGGATGGCGTACGTGCTCATCGAAGATCGGCAAGGTGAAATTCTTTCCCATAGCTTTGCCGTGCTACCGCAACAGGTTCAGAACACGGTGCCAATCGATCGTCCGCAAACCGAGAGGCAGAGTCTATTTCGACTAGGGGACGGCATGGTATACGAGGTGCGCGTGCCGATTTTGGAGGGCCAAATGGGCGCCGTGCGGGTCGGCATTTGGAAGGACGACGTCGACGCTGAAATCAGCAAAACGGTAGTCCCGATTGTGAAACTCGTTTTGCTGGTTGTTTGCGGCGGAATCCTGATGGCGATTTTCCTGGTTTGGCGAATCACGCGGCCGATACTGCGATTGGTGAGGACCGCCCGGCGTATCAGCGAGGGCGAACTTGACGTTCCTTCGCTTGGCGTCAATGACACTGGCGAGTTCGGTGAATTATCGCGTTCGTTCGAACGCATGCGTTCCAGTGTCAAGGCGGCGATCATTCGATTGAACGAAGACAGATAGCTGGGATCTCGGATTGGCAACTAACCACGCTTCCATCCAATTTTCCCCTCGCGATTAATATTAGCGACTGCCGTACAATTCTTTAACAAAACCGGAGTTCTCCAGCTCCCGAAGAAAACGATTGTCGTAAAAATCTTTGGGGTTGGCCGTCGCTGCTTTGGGATGGTCTGTAACCGATAGCGCCGAACGAATCGCTTCGTCGGTCACGTAAGGAATCTTGGGGAACAACGGCGCGAAACTTCTATAAGCTTCTTCGATAATCTCTTGATCCTTTGTGGCGAGATACTTGGCGGCTGCTCGCTTCGAAACTTCGGGTTGTTCGATGGCAACCCTCAAGCCGGCCAAGAAAGCCCTGAGAAACCCTCGAACGAGTTCCGGATTCTGCTGTACCGCAGATCGCCGGAACGCCAGGCCCATGAAAGGGTAGGGGAGTTTGAGCGCTCCGATGTTGACCAGCTCTTTGAATCCAAGGCGACGAGCCATGAGAGTCGTTGGCGCTGAGTGAACCGCGGCGGATACGATCCCCTGATTCAGCGCCGCGAGAGCGTCCTCTTGGCGTGAGAAGTAGAGCACCTTCATATCCTGCTGCGTCATCTTGTACTGCCTAAGGAGCGCGATCGACGCGTGATCGGAAGAGGCGCCCTTGGTAATGACACCGAGCACCTTGCCGCGCAGGTCCGTAACTTCTTTGATTTCGGGCCGGGCGTAAATAGAAAACGCATAGGTAGGGACCGGCATGCCGACGTAAATAAACTCTGCTCCACTGAGCATCGCGTTGGCCGCCGCGCCTCCCGTCATCGCCACGTCGACGGAACCTGAAAGCGCCGACTGGGTGAGCCTGACGCCGCCCGGAATATATAGACCGGCTTAATGTCGAGCCCATATTTCTGATCGAGCTTGTTCTCCGGAATATTCCACCGCGGTGTCTGACCGCCGTTCAGTTGCGGATAACCGACGCGAATAGTCATCGGCCCTGCCGTAGCGGCGTGGAGCGAATGATTAACCGCAAAGAATACAAAGGTCGCAAAAAGTAAGCTGAAGAAATTTATCGAAATGTTGGTTGCTGTTGATTGTGATTCGATCATCGGATGTAAATCCCCTCGTAGCTAGTTTGTGTGTTTGCTCGGCAGCGCGCCGCGCGAGTGTGTTAGGCTCATGAACTAGGTCCAAATCAACAATCCGAGCGCACGTCCATAGTCCCGGTGCGGTCGTTAACAATTTAACGATCACACGGTCGGGTTGATTGACGTCGTGCTGGCCGTGCGCGTCATCGCAGGTGCTGCTTTAGCAGTTTCCTCCGAGTGTAACCTGTAGATTTATGTCGCTATTCGGGTGGGGTTGGCAGTGTTTACCGTCCCAACAGCGCCGTTAGCTGCACCAACTCTTCATATCGGCTGCCCCACTTTTCCGAGTCGGGGACGAGGGTGTTGCGGTTGCCGACGTCGTCAGGACCGCCCGTGGCGAGTTCTTTGAGCGCCGGCCAGCGGCGCTGCTTGAAGGCGATTTCTTGCCCCTTTTTGGACAGCATGAAATCCACCAGCAGAGCGGCGGCGTGCGGGTGGGGTGGCTGGGAAGAGATCGCGAGAGACGAGACCGATTTCACCGGAACAAACGGCTCGGGAAAAACATACTCGATGGGCGCGCCGGCTTTACGCAGGGCGACCGCCTCGTGATGGTGCGCATCGATCTGTAGGGGAAACTCGCCGGCCGCGACCAGTTGCGAAACCAGAGTGCGTCCTTTGCGGATATTTAATTGCTGCGCTCCTAGGCTGCGCGCGATTTGTTTGCCCTTTTCATCGCCGTAATATTCCAGCACCGCGGCCAGCCAATCGTCGGCGTCTTGATCCATGCCCATTTTTCCCTTCCACTTCGGTTGCAAAAGATCGGCGATCGATTTCGGCGCCTGCGCGCGATCCACTTGTTTGGAATTGAAAAGATAGACCATGAGCGAGGCCCAGATACCGTTGAAGTAACCGTCTTTATCGTAGAATCCCGCGCGTAGGCCGCGTCGATACGGTGAGTCATGGCGGCCGATGGCGTTGGCTTTCTTGAGGGTATAGAGCGCGGAGCTGCGGATGTTGAGTATGTCGTAATTGAACTTGCCGGCGCGATGCTCGGTCAGAATCCGATTGAGCAAACTCTGCGGTCCGCCGGTCAAGATTTCTACTTTGAGAAAAGGATATTCCGCTTCAAACGCGCTGGTGAATTGGCGCAGATCCTCGCGATTCATCGGCGCGTACCAGACGACGCTGCGCTCGTTCTTGGCTTCGCGCACCAGCGCCGCTTGTCGTTCAACCGGCGCGAGGCGATTGATCTTGGCCAGCGTTTCATCAGCAGTGGCGGCTTGAACATTTGACGGATAGACAAAAAGCACGACCGAAATAAAAAGCATCCATACGAAAATTTGCCACTGGCGAAGCATGGTATACCTCCTTGGCTGGAGTTCGCGCTAAATCGGCCCGTCCAGGCGAAAAGTTTTTCCGGCGAGCCGTCCGACGGGCGGCGTCTGATCATCGACGTATGAGGCGAGCGCCTGGCCGACGAAGAGAAACAGTCCGTCCACCGCGAACTCGTGAACAACCCGGCATTCCACATTGGCGTGGCAACCGGCCACCAACGGAGCTTGGACATGGCTGGCGGGCGATGTGTCCAAGCCCAGGGCAACAAATTTGTCCTCGGTTGTGCGGCCGGTGAGATCGCGACTTTTGTCCACCGCGTGAAGCTGATTCTTCGAACAAACGTTCAACACGAACTCGCCGCTCTTCTGGATCATTTCGCGGCTGAAATTTTTGTCCTGGATGCCGATGACCAGCAGGGGAGGCTCGTCAGAGAGACCCAGGGCGCGGAACGCGAACTGGACGTTGTGCTTGCCCTGGAAAGCGGTGGAGATCAAGTAAAGTCCTGTCGGTGTAACGCGGTAGGCCTGCGGTAGTGGGAGTTCTCTTAACATGCAATGCTCCAGTTAGACTACCTTTGGTGTAGAACCCAGATTCTTATACCAGACTTCCGTTTCGGCGGAACTGTTTCGCTTGGCGAAATATTCACGATCATTGCCTGTTTGTTTAAGCTCGATAAGGAGTTCTCTCGCGCCGCCTAATGCCGCGAGCGAAGAGGCTAGACGGCATCAGCGCAATGCGAAACCCATTTGGAAATACTCGAACGCGCTCATTTGCGCCTTGGGCCATAAGCTGACCAACGGTGCAGGCGGATGGGCGCCAATGTGACGGAAGTCATCGACATCGGTAAGCTGCACGCCGATCGCATCGGCGCCGGCCTCGGCATATGCCGCCAGCCGTTCGAGGACCTGATCAACAGATTCTTTGGGTCGGGAGTCGCAGCGCGCAATTGGAACAAGCGATGAGTCGGTCCGGGCGTTGGCCGCGGCCTTGATCCGATCGACGACTCCAGGGAGCGGCGCGATGGCGAGATCCTCCGCCGGCGCGCCGTATTCGTTGACGAGGCTGTCCTCGAAGCGAATCGCCGCCGCGCCCGCGCGCTCGTACGATTTTACCGTTCGCGCCAACGCAGCGGTCGCGATACAAATGGTCCCGCTATCGACGATCAGCGGAATGTCACTTGATTCTGAGATCTGTCCGACGCGTTGGGCGATTTGCGTGATCGTGAGAAGATTGCGATCCGGCAGGCAAAAGTTTTTGTGAATCGCGTTGCCGGAAAGATGCGCCGCAGGGTAGCCGCAGTCTTGCACCAGGCGGGCGAACAGTGCGTCGGTCACGCCCGGCGCGATGGCGCCTTTGCTGTCAGCAAGAATTTCAGGTAAGCGAGCGTGTTTCTGTTGGTCGGTCATTTCTGTAAACTAATCTTCTATTCCATGCCGTCGGTGATGAATTGAATGACGTATCCGGCGGGATCGTCCATGTAGGTACCGCCTTGTCCGTCATGGCGCTCCTTGGCCGCGCCGCGGTCGCCGTTGGCGACGCCCAACCGGTCGAGGTGTGTTAGCGCCGGAGCCCATTTCGTCGCCGGAACGTAAAACGCGATGTGCGGACCCGGAACCTTGCGGCTCATGACCAATCCTTTCGGTGCGAACGGCGCTTGGGTCAAAATCAAAGTCTGGCCGCTGGCTATTCTTAACGTGGCCTGGCGGTTGTCCTCGGTTCGGCTTTGAACTTCGAAGCCGAGGACCTTCTCATAAAAATCCACCGAGGCATTTATGCTCGGCGCTTCCAGTTCGATGTAGCCGACGCCGGTCATTCGCCCGTTGGCGCGATTTGAAGCCACGCTTGAATTCTTCGGTGTATAGATCGCGTAGTGATTCCCAGCCGGATCAGTCATGAATAGGGATTGATCGGCAAACGAATAGGCATTGGCAACCGGTCCGTCAAAACGAGCGCCTAAGTCGCTCAGGTCTTTTGTGACTGCGTCGAGTCCCTGGGCAGTCGCCGTAAACGAATAAGTCGGCAACCCACGCGCGCGAGGCGGCTGCGGGCGCTCGTCACTTTGCAGATAAACCCCCATGCGCTTCCCGCCGATTTGGATGAACGTATGCGGCACTGCGCCGCGCTTGCGTTGGCGGGTGTTCAAGCCGTTGCGTTTGGTAATGACGCCGCCAAAGACTCGGACATAAAACTCTTCGGCAACGACAATGTCGTCGACGGGAACGACGAAATGATCCAACAATTCCGCTATTGCCATAGGATCCTCCGAGGTAATGGTTAACGCGACTATCCCGCTTTCAACTGCTTCATAAACCAGTCGGCGATATAGGTTCTGCGATCGAATCTCTTTTGGCCGTGGCCGACGCCGTCGAGCATCGAGCGGTCGGCCGAGTTCACCGCATTCTCGTAGAGATTGAGAGCGCCGCGTGGGTCCATGACGCGGTCGTCGATGCTATAACCAACGAGCAAAGGGCATTCGATTTCGTTCGCTCTGCCGATAAGCGTGAAATCTTTGATCTTCTCGCGCGCATCTTTGAGATGTTTGGCGCCCATTAGCCAGCGTAAGCGTTCCTGAATGGGCGGATAGTAATCGAAAATATCGTCGACGAGATTGTATGCGCCGCTCCAGACCGCGACGGCCTTGATCCTTTTTTCCGCTGTGGCGCAGCGCGGCCCCGAGTAGCCGCCCATGCTGGATCCATGCAACCCGATACGCTCGGCGTCGACGTCGGGACGAGTCACGAGATAATCGACCACGGCTTTGGCAACCCGCTCCGAGTCGGCTGGCGCGTAAAGTTTATGGTAGCGCAGCGTTCCACCGTGTCCCGGACCATCGACGTCGATAAACGACATGCCGCGGCGTACGTACTGGCCGGCACCACCGTCTTCGCCGCGAAGGAGAATTCCATCGGCGCCGCCGTAGTTATAGACGACCGGCAGTTTTGTTCCCAATTTACCGCGCCCGGCCCAGAAAAGAGCGGGCAGTTTGTGCCCTTCGTAGGGAATTTCCACGCGTTCGAATGGCGCAGTAACCTGACTCCACGCTTTATTGAAATTGTCTTCGAGCTTTTTGAAAGTCGGCAGCATGCGTGGATCGCCCTCCGCCATGTAGACCACCGCCCGACGGTAAAAGTCGGCGGCGCGTAGGTAAAACTCATGCGCGCTTTGCTTGCGGTTTTCCTGTTCGAAGCCTGCGGCCAGCTCTTCGTTTTTCCTCGCGACCTCCGTCCACTCTTTGTGCCAACTCTCGAGATTGAAAAATTTAACCCGGCGCGCCACACCCCGGATGTCCGGATCCGGATGGTCCGGCGAAACTTCCATGCGGACTTCCAGCTGTCCACCGCCGGCTAATCCTCTAGCCGGGTAGAGCAGTTTTTCCGCCTGTTCTCGGTTAAACACATCGCCGCCTGTTTGGTTTGCCATAACTGATACTCCCTCCGCGTTGGACGAATGGATTTGTTCTCTTGTTTGCCCCAGGCGCGGTGAGATTTCAACACTAAGATGTGTACAGGGCCGGGAGAGAAGCGCAACACGGGTGCGCTAATCGGGCCAACTCTAGACGTCGGGGCGAAAAAGCGACGAACGAACTGATGGATTCGTCTCCTCAGCCTCGCGACAGACGCAGGGTAGAGTGATTGTGAAGGTCGATCCACGGCCGGGTTTACTGGTCGCCTTTACGGTTCCGCCGAGAAGCTCGGTAAACGTCTTCACAATGTGCAGACCTAGGCCGACACCGCCGTAAGCGCGAGTTCTTGAGCTATCGAGCTGTCGAAAGCGGTCGAAAATCACCGGCAGTTCTTCGGCAGGAATGCCGATACCGGTGTCCCTGACGGCGAGCTCGACATGAGTATTGCCGGGGAGTTGGCGAGCCGTCACGGTCACCGTGCCCTCGTCGGTAAACTTAAGCGCATTGTTGATGAGGTTTTGCAGGATATGCTTGAGTTTATCGCGGTCGCTGTGCAACAAAGGAAGATCGGCACGATAGTCCCATTCGACGCGAATTTCTTTTCCGAACGGATAATCGTAGAGCACTTTGATCTCATCGAATAGCTTCACTAGTGGGAATTCCTCGCAGTCGAGGGACAATGCCCCAACCTCGATCTTGGTCGCATTCATGATGCTGTTGACCATGAATAGCAGCTCATCGGCGTGGTGGCCGATTTTGTCCAGGGCTTTACTTTGTTCCGCGTTAATCTCGCCCATCACGCCTTCCTGAACGAGTTTAGCGTAGCCCGTGATTACGTTTAGCGGTGTCCTCAGTTCGTGGGACATGACGCTTAAGAAGTCCTCTCTGACTCGGTTGGCCTTTTCCAATGCGATCGCCTGCCGGCTAGTTTGTTCATAGAGCTGAGAATTATAGATGGCGGCGGCGGCATGTCCCGCGAGACTCCGAAGAAAAGTGATTTCTTCGTCGCTGAACTGGCGTTTCTCTTGCGCATAAAATGAGAGTATTCCAACCACCTGATTTTTGGCGACGAGCGGCAGACCCAGATAGGATTGAAATCCTTGCCGGGCAAAAAATGCACCGTCGAGGCCGGCGTCGGCAAGCTGTATGTCTGGTATCGAAATGGCGTCCTTCGACTGGAGAACGGGATGCGTCGACTCGCTGGCACCAGAGGGTTCGGACTGCCAAGTGATTTCATCGATACCGCGGCAAGCGACTCGGCGCAGCTGATGCGTGACTGAGTCCAGCAACATCACGGTCGTGGCCGTTCGTGGAACCAAGCCCGCGAGTCGCTCTAAGAGAACGCCTAGTACCGCACGCAATTCGAGTGTCGAGGTGGCCGCGATGTTGAGCTCGTAAAGAGCGGCTTGTCGGTCAGTGTGGCGTTTGATTTGCTGCTGCGCAGCTTTGTCCTTGGTGATATCGCGGATGATGCACACCGTGGCAATAGGAAATTTGCCGGCATCGCGCATGACGAACGATGAGAGGCTCACCACACCTGCCCCACCATCGGTCAGGCATTCTTGCTCGTGCAAAGAGCCGTTAAGAATTTGCTCCGCGAGCTCGTCGCCATCGGCGTCAAACACCCGCGCGAGGGTAGAACACGGGGTGCCTTCAAGCTCCGTTTCCGTGCGCCCAAACATGCGGCAAGCGCTGCGATTGGCGACGCGCACAAAACCGTCGTTGTCCAGCAGCAAAAGGGCGTCGTCCATGGCATTTATAATCTCTCTGGCGGCGAATTCCGGCGTGATGTCAAGCAGGCGGTAGCGCCGAATCGTGCGATCGACAAGGAAGATGAAACCGAGCACTGGGGCATAGCCGAACGGATAGAGGGGCACACCGAACGCCGGCAAGTAGTCGACTGATCCCAGATAAGCGATGCAAAACGCTGCAAGCAAACCTCGGTTTCGTAGCTTGCCGGTGCCGGAGACCGCGGACCGAACAGCAGTCCAATAGTGATACAGGCTCAGTGCCATGAGCCCGAAAAAGAAGCAAACAAAGAGAGCCGCCATCCAGTTGTAGCTCGGGTAGTAGCCCCACCAGTAGGGGCGAATCCCGGCAAGAAAGGCCTCACCCGAGAAAGTCGTGATCAGAAAGACGGCGGAAACTTCCCAAATCAACCAGACGCGGCGCTGGTAGCGGTTGTAGAGCTGCAGTGAGGTGACAGTGAAGTGATAAACCGATGCGGGAATGAACACTATTCCGATATGTCCGATGACGCTCCAGGCCGCCGCCACCGGTGCGGTCGAGGCGCAGTACATCAACGAATAACCGGACAGCCAGATAGCTGCCGCGGCGGTCATAATGAAAAAGGCAATGCTGACGCGCGAGTAGTGTTCACGAACGACAACCATCAGCCCGAGCGCCATCATGGTACTTGCTGTCAGAAGCGTCGGCAGGGCGAACAAACTGGTTTGGTAGTTGGCGGGATTGAAAAGCTCGGCACTCATGGGCTACGGGCGTGGCGATTAGTCGCCCTTGCGTTTTTGGCAGACTGCGGCGAAGGCTGAAAAAATGCGCCGCTGGTGCGTCTGTCGCGGCGCCAATACTTCCGGGTGCCACTGCAGGCCAAGCACGAACCCATGTTGGGTGCTTTCGATTCCTTCAATGACACCGTCCTCAGCGACAGCATTGACGACCAGACCTCGACCGAGCTTCTTGATCGCCTGGTGATGGGTTGTGTTGACCTCTAGACTTTGTCGTCGAACGATTTCGTGGAGCTGTGTGCCATCTTGCACTTGAACCCGATGGCCGCCGACCATCTTTCTGGCGCCCTGTTGATGCTCGACGGCGCCCGGCAGCTGAGCTGTGATGTCTTGATATAGCGAGCCCCCTAACACGACGTTGATCGCTTGGGCGCCGCCGCAAATTCCCAGGACCGGCAGATCGCGCCTTAGCGCCGATGTCGCGAGCTCGAGCTCAAATTCAGTTCGTTGGGGTTTGATAATGCCGAGCTGGTTGATGGGCTTCTCTCCATAATAACGCGGGTGAATGTCGAAGTTGCCGCCGCTGATCACGAGGCCGTCGAGCAGATTCATGTAACGGCGCAGCCCACGGCTCGAACAAATAGCCGGCAAAATCAGCGACACAGCGCCGGCTCGTTCAACGGCTCTGACATAACGCAGGGGAAGGAACAAGGTTGGTTCGCTTTTAACATGGCTTCGATTGCTGGAATTGCTTGAAAGGTCGGCAGTAATGCCGATCAGCGGGGGAGAGCCACGCCTCATTTTTGCGGTTCGTAGAGCCGTTTGTAAATTCGATGATTACGCAGCACAAGTTTAACATAACCCCGCGTTTCGACATAGGGTATACGCTCGACAAATTCTTCGATGTCCTCGGTGGCGATTTCTTTCTCCCAGCGGTCGACTGCCGCCTCGCCGGCATTGTAAGCGGCAAGAGCTTTGAACCAGTTGTTGGAGTAACGTTGCAGCAAATCTTTGAGATATTGAGTGCCGAGCGCGACATTGACTTCTGGTTGAAACAGCGTTTCCGCGGAAGGAGTGGAGAGTCCTAGTTGTTTGGCGACTCGCGCTGCCGTAGGGGGAATCATTTGCATCAACCCGAGCGCCGCAGCCGGCGACCTCGCACGCGTGTCGAAGAGACTTTCTTGGCGGATCAAAGCCAAAACCAGATAAGGGTCGAGCCCGCGTTCTTGCGCCTGCTGTTGGATCAATTCCCAATAGGCGAGCGGATAGCGATAGAGGTCGCGCTCGCCTTGAGAAATCGGCAACTGATTGGCAAGGGTGAGGCTGCGGCCGTAAGCACGGCTGTGAAAATATTCGCGCATCAGGAGGGCGCGCACGCGGCCATTCGGCTTGCTCCGTCGATTGACCTCGTCCAGCTCGACAACGGCGAGTTGGTGCAGCGATAGCGCGGTGAGCTCCCGCGCCCGAGAAAGGTGGAAGGTCATCTCCGGGCCGACTGGTGGGTCCGACTCAATGACGGCGTTCAGTTTTGTTGGTTTATTGTCTTCAACCGGGCTTCCCAACCGCTCGAGGCCGCGCAGGGCGAGCGCCTGATAGTAGGATTCCTCTCCGCCGTTGACAATTTGCCGGTGAATCTGCTTGGCGGTCTCTGCATCTCCCAATCGCTCGGCAATACGCGCCTGCCAATAGTATGCAGCGGTCGCAAACGGACCGTCTTTGCTCTGGGCAACTAACTCACGAAAAGCAGCCGATGCCGACTGTAACTCGCCACTGCGATAGTAAAGCCAAGCGAGTCGCCAGGCGGCATCATCGCGAACTTCGCTCTTGGGAAACTGCTTTTGGACGGTGGTGTAAAGCTGGATCGCCTCTTCCTTTCGCCCGAAGTACTCGTGGATGTCAGCGGAAGCATAGCGCGCGCGGTCGACATCGGCACTCGTCGGATATTTTTCCACTAAAAGTTTGAAGTATCCGAGCGCCTGGATATTGTCGTGCCGATTCCAGAGAATTTGGCCGATTTGGTAAAGCGCTTTGGGAGCTTCGGCGCTATCCGGAAAATCGCGGGCGATCTGTTCCAACACGGGAATCGCTTCGTTTCGACTACGAGTGGTAAGTTGGAGCGCTGCTAGCTTGGTCAGATAACGCAGCCGCAGCTCCGGCTCGGAGACATTATTCAGCAGCTTCTTGTAGAGAATCTCAGCTTCATTACTTTGCCGTTCGCGGGTCAGGCGATCGGCTTCGTCGGCCAGAGAATCAATCGTGTAAAACGGAAAAAGGTCCGGAAATTCCTCGCGCAACCGGGCTTGGGCCTTTCTCGCGGGGGCCGTCCAGCGCGAATTGGGTGATGTGTTGCGCAACTCATTGTAAAGGGAATGGGCGCGACTGGGATCGCCTTCCGCTTCCAGAGCCTGCGCTTGTAAGTACAACGCTTCTTCGGCGATTTCCCGTTTCAGCGACTTGTCCGCGCGGAGTTGGCGCAGCCCGTCGACGGCGCTGGCATAATGCTTCTCGACGATGTCGGTCTTCGCTCGTAGAAGCGCGGCGGCGGGTAACCAAAGGCTCTGCGGAAAACGCTGTCGCAGCTGCGCTACCAACTGGCGAGCCTGGTCCACGTTCGCCTCACTCAAGGCGATCGCCGCGAGATAATACAGACTGTAGTCTGCGAGGCGAAACTTTGGTTCGAGGGTTTTTTGAAAGAGTTCTTTCGCCTGGGCGAGATTGCCGCTGGAATAGAGCGCATAGGCTTTGGCAAAAATTTCACCTTGATCACCGGTCTGCGGAAATAGCGGCTGAGGAAAACCGGCGAAAATTGACACCAACAGAAGTATGCGAGCCCGGTTGGCCATTTCTTTGGCAAAGTTTAACCAAGGTCGTCTTGGGATTCAATCAAGTCGCGATTCTCTTCCGTGAATGTCGCGAATGACGCCGTTATTCGAGATCGACCGGCAGAGTTGTTTTTTTAACAGATGAACGTTATGGTTTTCGGCAATCGAAGAAGCCGCGGCCACTAGCGGCGGATCAGATTCTAGCGGGGGTGACGTCGTTTGAAGATTGACGGGAGCTATACATTTAACGCGCCACGGGACCGCGTATGGCAGGTTTTGCTCGATCCAAAAATCATGTCTCAGTGCATGCCCGGCTGTGAAAGCATGAACGAAGTGGCACCGGATCAATTCGAGGCGGTTATGAAGGTGGGTGTCGCTTCGGTGAAAGGTACGTATAAGGGAAAGGTTTCGATCAAAGACAAGCAGGCCCCATCCCATTATGTCTTGAGCGGCGAAGGATCGGGTGGCCCTGGTTTCATGCAGGGCGACGTCGCTATCGATTTAGAAGAACAAGACGGTAAGACTGTGCTCAAATACAGCACCGATGCCAGAATTGGCGGGCTCATTGCCAGCATTGGGCAGCGAATGCTAAACGGGGTCGCCAAGATGATGGTCGAGCAGTTTTTTAAAAAGATGGAAGCTTTTGTCTGATGCTGCGAAAGTCAAACGGCGCCGATTCTCTTTTGTCATTTGTCACGATATATCGAGCGCTCGAGTAGCGTCGTGTCGCCCATCGTAAGCGTCGTCATTCCCACCTTCAACCGCTGGCCCGTGGTCGGCGAAGCCGTCGAATCGGTCTTCGCACAGAGCTACGCTAACTTCGAGCTCATCGTCGTCGACGACGGTTCGACGGATGCGACGCAGGAAGAATTGGCAAAATTTGGTTCTCGGCTACGATTGTTCGCTAAAGCCAGAGGAGGCGTGGCTGCCGCGCGTAATTTCGGCGTCAGCCGAGCGGTCGGGCGCTATATCGCCTTTCTCGATTCCGACGACCTTTGGCGGCCCAAAAAGCTGGAAGTTCAAACCGCTTTCATGAAACGACATCCGGAAATTCAGATCTGCCAAAGCGAAGAAATTTGGATTCGTAATGGCAGCAGAGTCAATCCGAAGGCAAAGCACCAAAAATTTTCGGGCGACATATTTTCCCGTAGCCTTGATCTTTGTTTGGTGAGTCCGTCGGCGGTGATGATGACGAAGACGTTGTTCGAGCAGGTCGGCGGCTTCGATGAATCGTTCCCGGTGTGCGAAGATTATGAGCTTTGGTTGCGTATTGCCGTTGAGCATTTGGTAGCGTTGATCTCTGAACCTCTGGTGGTGAAGCGGGGCGGTCACGCTGATCAGTTGTCACGTTCCATGTGGGGCATGGACCGCTACCGAGTCTTGGCACTGCAGAAGTTGTTGCGATCGGGCTTGCACGGTAGGCGGAAAGCAGCGGCGCTGGAAGTCATGCGCTCCAAAGTTGCAATTCTTGCACAAGGCGCGCGTAAACGTGGGAAGGAACGAGAGGCCAAGGATTATGACGCGATCGCGGCGGAGTTTGACCGGGAGAGTGTAGATGTCGGAGATGGAGATTCGCGATTACGCAAAAGAGAGGGGCTTTCACCCGAAGACGCTGGAGCGGTGGCTTAGCTGGGAGCGAGCGGACCGGGACGCCCTGGCTGAGATCGCTCAAATTTTCAAGATGGGTGAAAACCACCTGCGCGACATAATGGATTGGCTCGAAGAAATTGCCTTGCGCGATCGATCGAGAGTTTGTGACGTCCTCGGTAGCAAAGCGATTACCGATATAAAAACCGACCCGCGGCTTGGCCGAGCCGATAAGGTTAAACGCATCAAAGAACAGCTCAGGCGGTCGAGATTTCCGCGGCTGGCGGAGACCGAAGATGCGATCCGAGCCAAGATCCAGGCGCTGAAGCTCCATCCTGAGATTCGCCTGAGTGTACCACCGAGTCTCGAAGAAGGAAGACTTCGGGTGGAGTTCAGTGCGACAAATCATGAAGAACTGAAGCGGCTCATCGCGAAACTAACGGAAGCGAAAGAAAATAGTATTATCCCGGAAATCTTCGATCTTCTTTCCGGCCGGATGGCGACACAGAATAAATTTTGATGCGCCAGGTTCCTTGAATGAAATCGTTCGCGCCAGCGGAAGTGATTGTCGAGCGCGGCTCCGAGTCGAGTCCGATCTTTCATAATCTGCGCCGGAGCTTGCCGCAAGTTCCTTTCAGTTATGTTGACGCTTTATCAACGCCCAACCGGAACGGATCACCACTCAATGGCGGCTTCGGCGCAGCGAAACGAAGACTTTATTTGACCAAGTATAAGGGGGAGTTCTTTAAGAAATGTCCCGGGAGCGATGGGCAGGTATGCTGCAACTACTTCGTCATCAACTTCGCCAGCAACTGCCCGATGGATTGCAGCTACTGCTACTTGCAGGATTATCTGGTGGACAATTCGGCGCTCAAGGTGTTCAGCAACGTCGGTGATTTGATCGACGAAGCCGATCGGACACTGAAAAAGCACCCCGGCGTCTTTTTCCGCATCGGCACCGGCGAGATCACGGACAGCCTGGCGCTGGAGCCGTACACGGGAATGGTAGGCGAACTGATCCCGTACTTTGCTGAACAACCTAACGTGCTATTGGAGCTTAAGACGAAAAGCGATTGCGTCGATAGCTTGCTTCATTTCGACCCAAAGGAGCGGATAGTGGTTGCCTGGTCGATGAACCCTCAAAGCCTAATCGATCGCGATGAGCACGGCACGGCATCACTCGGCGAAAGGCTCAATGCCGCGCGCCGCTGTCAAGAGGCAGGATACCGTTTAGGCTTTCACTTCGATCCCATCATCGAGTATCCCGGTTGGGAAGTCGATTACCAAGCCATGATCGAGGAGATTTTTGCGGCAATCGATTGGCGCCGGCTAGCGTGGCTCAGCCTGGGCGTGCTGCGCACCACGCCCGGTCTCAAACGGACCATGCGCGAGCGCTTTCCCCGAACGCAGCTTGTGACCGGCGAGCAGGTCCTTTGCCCGGATGGCAAGTTACGTTATTTTTATCCTCTGCGAATTGAAATGTATCGCAAGATGGTTCAGTGGATTCGTCGGACGGCACCGACCGTGAAAATCTATCTTTGCATGGAATCACGCGAAGTCTGGCAGCAGGTGTTTGGTTTCGCCCCGGCCTGTGAAAAGGAGCTTGGCAATCAAATCGCGCCGGCCGGTCCCACAGCTTGCTCATGACAGGTAACGACAGCGCGATAGGCGTGTTTGACTCCGGCATTGGCGGTCTCACGGTCTTGCATCAAATTATCGAGGCCTTACCGAAGGAGAATACCGTTTACCTGGGCGATACGGCGCGGGCACCTTACGGCACGAAATCCGTGGAGACGGTGCTGAGTTATTCTTTTGAAAATTGCCGATTTCTCGTCGAAAAAGACGTCAAACTCGTGGTCGTTGCCTGCAATACGTCGACGGCTATCGCCCTCGACCAATTGAAAGTTAAATTGTCGCTGCCAGTGATCGGCGTAATCGAGCCGGGGGTACGGGGCGCAATCAAGAGCACAAAAAGTAAAAAAGTTGGTGTTATCGGCACGGAGGCGACGATTCAGAGCGGCGCTTATACTCGCGCGCTCAAAGCGGCGGACCCGGAGATCGAAATCTATAGCAGGGCGTGCCCGCTGTTCGTGCCGCTTGTTGAAGAGGGCTGGACGGACAACGAAGTCGTCGAGATGACCGTGAAAGCCTATCTCGGAAGTCTCAAGCAAAGTGGCGTCGACACCTTGATTCTTGGCTGCACGCATTATCCTTTGCTAAAAAAAGCGATTAAAAAATTTATCGGTAACGACGTCCACCTGGTCGATTCCGCCGAGGAGACGGCCAAAGAAGTCGCCTCTATACTCAAAACGAAAGCGATCGCCAGAAAGACCGGAAAGGGGGGACACAGCTTCTTCGTCACAGACGCGCCTGATCGTTTTATTAAAGTGGGTCGGCGCTTTCTCGGCGAAAAGGTCGAATCGGCGGTGCGCATCGAACGCTGACCGGGCGATGCGCGTTGCTGACGAACGGCTTTAAGTTGCCTCGAAAATCAGGTATTTTATAATGCCGGATTGATTCAAAAAAGTCTCCTCGATTTCTCAAAAGCAGGGAGAAAAATCATCGCATTATGGATTGGATAAAGAGGCTCATCGGCACGAAGAACGACCGCGAGATCAAGCGGATTCGTCCGTACGTTGGGAAAATTAACGAATTGGAGCCCGAATATCAGCGGCTCAGCGACGCCGAGCTCAAGGAAAAAACCGAACAATTTAAGAAACGCATAGCCGAAGCAACTGCAGGTCTGAATAAAGACCTGGAAGAGGCGCGCAACGAAGCCGTGACGGTGGAGCCGGATCAGCGCGAAGAGCTTAAAAATAGCGTCGACGAATTGGACAAGGAGTTGCGCCAAAAGGAATCCGAAGTTCTTGAAGAACTGCTGCCGGAGGCGTTCGCGGCCGTGCGTGAAGCGTCGAGGCGCACGATCGGGTTGCGCCATTTCGATGTTCAAATGATCGGCGGGGCCGTGCTGCACGAGGGCAAGATCTCCGAAATGAAAACGGGTGAAGGCAAAACTCTTGTGGCGACGCTGCCACTGTACTTGAACGCGCTCACAGGGCGCGGTGTCCATCTGATCACCGTCAATGATTATTTAGCACGCCGGGATGTGCAGTGGATGGGGCCGATCTACCACAAGTTGGGTCTGAGCACTGCGTCGATCGTTCACGAGGTAAGTTACCTCTTTGATCCGACTTATCTCACGAAAGACTATCGGTATCTCAATTTGCGGCCGATAACACGCCAGGAAGCTTACCTCGCCGATATAACGTATGGCACCAACAACGAGTTTGGTTTCGATTATCTCCGCGACAATATGAAATTCTCCTTGGAGGAATATGTACAGCGGGAGCTAAACTACGCCGTGGTCGACGAGGTCGACAACATCCTCATCGATGAGGCGAGGACGCCGCTGATCATTTCAGGCCCGGCTGAGGAATCGACCGATAAGTACTACAACATCGACCGCGTCATTCCCAAGCTGCAAAGAGGCGCTGTTATTCAAGGCGACCCGTCGCAGGAGGATCGCGCGGCGATCGAGGCAAAGGGTGATTACACCGTGGATGAGAAGAGTCGCTCGGTGACGTTGACCGAAGGCGGTGTGGCAAAAGTCGAGCGCTTGCTCGGTGTGCACAATCTCTACGACCCGCGCCAGATTGATACCCTGCACCACGTGCAGCAGGCGCTTAAAGCCCACGCGATTTTCAAGCGCGACGTCGATTATGTCGTGAAAGATGGCGAAGTGATCATCGTCGACGAATTCACTGGTCGACTAATGCCCGGGCGGCGGTGGTCGGACGGGTTGCATCAAGCGGTCGAAGCCAAGGAACGCGTGCATATTCGCGAGGAAAACCAGACGCTCGCGACAATCACGATCCAGAACTATTTTCGGATGTACAAGAAACTGGCGGGAATGACCGGAACCGCTGATACCGAGGCTCCCGAATTTAAGAAGATCTATAAATTGGACGTTATGGTAATCCCGACCCATCGCACGATGGTTAGGGACGATCTCCCCGATGTCGTCTATCGCAGCGACAATGAAAAGTATGACGCAGTCGTCCAGGAGATCGAAGAGCGCAACAAAAACGGTCAACCCATCTTGGTCGGCACGACTTCGGTGGCAAAGTCTGAGCGTCTCTCGCGCATGCTCAAGAAAAAAGGGATCAAGCACAACGTACTGAATGCGGTCAACCATGAAGCCGAGGCTAGCATCATCGCCCAGGCGGGTCGGTTCAATGCCGTGACCATCGCGACCAACATGGCCGGTCGCGGCACGGATATCTTGCTCGGCGGCAATCCGGAGTTTCTGGCGCGCTCAGATATGGAAAACGAATGGATCAGCCGCGCGACGAAGCTGCCGACGCAGGGGGCCGCACGATATGAAGATGCCTTGAGGCAGCTTAGAGAGAATTACGAAGAAGAGGTTCAGAAGGCAGAGAAAAAGTATGTTCAGGACGGAGAGATGTTCGAGCAAAAGCGCGGCGAGGCTTTGAAGCGGACCACGGATCTGCAACGTGAGATCCGCGCGATCTCACCCTTCCGTGACGCACGCGAGCGCTACGAAGATCTTTCAGCCACCGAATTGATTGACGCGCTGCATCATATGCGGCCGATTCCCGATGCCTATCTTAGGGCGAAGCAAGCACTTGAGGCCGCTATCTTAAATTCACGCAATGGTGACGCAGGGGAAACGCCAACGGATTTCGAGGAGGCAAGACAGGACTTTAGTGCGGCGTTGGAGCGTTGGCAGCAAAATGGTGGCGAACGGCAAGGCTTGATGGAGGCATTGGATGAACGTCGCCGCCTCTACGAGCAGCAGCTCATCGACCTCGAATTTGAAAACGCCCGGGCGGTTTTGGCTCATGGCGAGCACGCGGAGGTGGTGAGTGAATACGAGAAGGCGCACCGCGCGTTCGAGGAAGCCGAGGTGAGCTGCGACGAGATTCGTGTGCCGTACGAGCAGGCCGTACAACAAGCGCAACAGAGCTACGAAACCAAGCGGCAGGAATACCTCCAGATGGTGGAGCAGGTACGCGAGCAGTTGGACAAGGCGCCGGAGGAGTTCCGCCATCGATTCGACGAAATCCTGGCCGAGTACAATAAAGTCTGCGCTCACGAGAAAGAAAAAGTCATCACCGCCGGCGGCTTGCACATCCTGGGCACGGAGCGCCACGAAAGTCGGCGCATCGACAACCAATTACGCGGCCGTGCCGGACGCCAAGGAGATCCAGGATCGTCTCGTTTTTATCTCTCCTTGGAGGATGATTTGATGCGCATTTTCGGCGCGGACCGGATTCAAGGGATTATGAGCCGGCTCGGTATGGAAGAGGGCGTTCCGATCGAACATGGTCTGGTGACGCGCGCCATCGAGAACGCGCAGAAGAAAGTCGAAGGACATAATTTTGATATTCGTAAGCATCTGCTGGAGTACGATGACGTTCTGAACAAGCAGCGCGAGGTGATTTACACTTATCGGCGCGACGTACTCAAAGGTGAAGCCCTGAAAGAGCAAGTCCTCGATATGGCCGAAGGGCTGGTCGAGGACGTTATTGCTCGATACGCCGACAGCGAGCTTCATCCATCGGAATGGGATCTGAATGGCTTGCGCGAAGGCATCTATCATCAGTTCAACCTGCGACTGGAACTTAATCCGGAACAAGAGGAAGAGCTCACAGAGGACAAGCTCCGCGAGATCACGAGCCAGAGAGTCGTCGACGCGTACGAAGACAAAGAAAAACGATTCGGCGCGCCGATGCTGCGCCAGCTGGAAAAGATTATCATGCTGCAAACCATCGACACCCTGTGGAAAGACCATCTTCTCAACATGGATCACCTGAAGGAAGGCATCGGCCTGCGCGGTTACGGACAGAAGAACCCTCTACAAGAATACCAAAAGGAAGGGTTCGACATGTTCGAAGACATGAAGCGTCGAATTCAAGAAGATGTCGTGCAAAAGTTGTTCACGGTGGAGTTAGCAAGGGAGAGCGTTGC
>WNFU01001312.1_pt1 | contig 46794 bp, 44 predicted proteins | sample 5400121 | NCBI WGS metagenome assembly WNFU01 (sample SAMN13153360, study PRJNA577476) | soil metagenome | isolation source: 100 cm soil or saprolite under grassland replicate 1 | place: USA:California | collected 2016-06-15 | reverse complement strand
TCCAGCTCCGCCTCGGTGTTGTAGTAGTGCACCGAGGCCCGCACCAGCGCCGGCAGGTGGCGCTCCTGGAAGTCGATCAGGGCGGTCTCGGGCGCCGACCTGGTGACGTTGACCCGCCGCGCCGCCAGGGCCGCGACCACCTCGCCGGCCTCGCGCCCGGCCACCGAGAAGGTGACGATGCCGCAGCGGCGCGCGCCGCGGTCGTGCACGGTGACCCCCGGCAGGGCGTCCAGCCGCTCGCGCAGCCGCTCGGCCAGCGCCACCACCCGCTCGCCGATCGCCTCCAGCCCGAGCGCGAGCGCGTACTCCGCGGCGGCGCCCAGGCCGAGCTTGGTGGCCGGCGAGGACTCCCAGCTCTCGAAGCGGCGCGCGTCCGGGCGGATGGTGAACTCGTCCGGCGCGGTCCAGTTGGCCGAGTGCAGGTCCAGGAAGGGCGGCTCCAGCCGCTCGAGCAGGTGCTCCGAGACGAACAGGAAGCCCGTGCCGCGGGGCCCGCGCAGGAACTTGCGCCCGGTGGCCGAGAGCAGGTCGCAGCCGATCTCGGCGACATCGACCGGCATCTGCCCGACCGACTGGCACGCGTCCAGCAGGTAGGTGACGCCGGCCTCCCTGGCGACCTTGCCGATCTCGGCCGCCGGGTTGACCAGGCCGTTGTGGGTGGGGACGTGGTTCACGGCGATGAGCTTGACGCGCTCGTCGAGCATCGCCCGCAGGGCGTCGACCGACAGCTGCCCGCTGGAGTCGTCGGGGACGACCTCGACGCTCACCCCGCGCCACCGCGCGACCTGCAGGAAGGCGATGACGTTGCTGGCGTACTCGGCGGTGGCGGTGAGGATGCGGTCGCCGGGCTCCAGCGGGAGCGCGTAGAACGCCATGTCCCACGCGCGGGTGGCGTTCTCCGCCACGGCGATCTCCTTGCGGCGGGCGCCGATCAGCCGCGCGATCGTGTCGTAGACGCCCTCGATCGCCGCGCGCCGATCGGCCGCCGCCTCGTACCCGCCGATCTCCGCCTCCAGGCGCAGGTGGCCGATGACCGTGTCGAGCACCGGCTGTGGCGGCAGCGAGGCGCCGGCGTTGTTGAGGTGGACCACGTTGCGGCAGCCGGGCGTCTCCGCCCGTACCCGGTCGAGGTCGATCCGCATGGGCCCACGATACCGTGCCGCCGAGGGTCGAGCAGCCAATCGCCAGCGGATACGCTTCCGTCCTGCCCGGTCCACCGAGCCCCAAGCGAGAGGAGCAGGGATGCCGCACGAGGTTCGTGGAGTCGTGTCGAGGTCCGAGGGCGCGCCGGTCGAGGTCGCCACCGTGGTGGTCCCCGACCCCGGCCCTGGGGAGGCGCTGGTCCGCGTGCAGGCATGCGGCGTGTGCCACACCGACCTGCACTATCGCGAGGGCGCCATCACGCCGGATTTTCCCTTCCTGCTCGGGCACGAGGCGGCGGGCAGGGTCGAGGCGGTGGGCCCCGAGGTGACCGGCCTGCATGCCGGGGACTTCGTGATCCTGGCCTGGCGCGCGCCGTGCGGGCAGTGCCGCTCGTGCCGCCGTGGCCGGCCCTGGCACTGCTTGGACTCACGCAACGCCAGGCGGAAGATGACCCTGGACGACGGCACTGAGCTGTCGGCGGCGGTTGGCATCGGCGCGTTCGCCGAGCTGACCCTGGTCGCGGCCGCCCAGGCGGTCAAGGTCGACCCGGCAGCGCGGCCCGAGGCGGCCGGGCTGGTCGGCTGCGGCATCATGACGGGCTTCGGCGCGGCGCTGCACACCGGCAACGTGCAGCGCGGCGACACGGTGGCGGTGTTCGGCTGCGGCGGGGTCGGGGACGCCGCGATCCACGCCGCCGCCCTGGTCGGCGCGCGCAGGATCATCGCGATCGACGTGAACGCGCGGAAGCTGGAGTGGGCCAGGCAGCTCGGCGCCACCGACACCATCGACGCCAGCCACGAGGACGTGGTCGCGCGGGTCCGCGAGCTGACGGATGGCTTCGGCGCGGACGTGACCATCGAGGCGGTGGGGCTGCCAGAGGTGTTCAAGCAGGCGTTCCACGCGCGCGACCACGCGGGGACGCTGGTGCAGGTGGGCCTGCCCGACCCGCGGATGCGCATCGACGTGCGGATGCTGGATTTCTTCGGGCGCGGCGGCGCGCTCAAGCCGTCGTGGTACGGCGAGTGCCTGCCGAGCCGGGATTTCCCGATCCTGATCGACCTGTATCTGCGCGGGCGCTATGACCTCGACCGCTTCGTCTCGGAGACGATCTCGCTCGACCAGGTGGAGGAGGCCTTCGCGAGAATGCGGCGCGGCGAGGTCCTGCGCTCGGTCGTGGTGCTGTAGCGGGATATCGCTGTGTGGGTGAGAACGGCGCGGCCGGGGCGGCGGCCGCCGCCCCGGCCGGACGTGCCGCGACCTCGCTCGGGTCAGTTCGCGAGGAGTCGCTCGAAGAACGAACGGTAGCGCTGGAAGGCGGTGCGCAGGTCGTCGGTGGAGACGTCGTCCCCACGGTCCCACTGGCGCTCCAGCCCGGCGCGCTCGTCCGCGAAGGACTTGGCCAGGTGCTGCATCAGCTCGGCCACCAGCCTGTCGGCATGCTCAACCGCGCGGCGCGGCGCGTCGACGAAGCCGGTCTGCGCGTCGGTCCAGCGCGCACGGAAGCGCTCGGCGTCCTCGGACGCCAGCAGCGGACCGATCGTCGCCACGGTGGTCCCCGTCCCCGAGCCGTCCACCGTGGCCGGGGCCGGAGAGCGGCCGTCTGGCGCCGGGACCTGCCCGCGGTCCTCAGCGAGGTCGCGACCAAGGTCGCGCTCGCCCCATCGCCGGTCCCCGTCGTGCGCCATGTCGGGCTCGGGCGTCAGGTCTGGTGCCTGCTCCCTGGCCGCGGCGTGCTCGTCGTGCTCGTCGTACGCCGCGCGGTCGTCCCGCACGACGCCCTCGTCACGCACGGCGTCATCACGGGTGTCGGCGTCACGGGCGTCGACGTCGTCTCGGTACGAGGGGTCGACAGCCCGATCGCCGTCACGCTGCCGCTGGTCGGCGAGATCAGCGGTACTCAGATCGTTGTGGCGCTCGCTCATCACTGACTCCTTCCTCGTGACGACCTTGGCGGCCGTCCAGCAGCTCCGCGAACAGCGAGCGGTAGTGGACGAACGCCTGGCGCAGGTCGTCGGTGGCCGCCAGCCCGCGCTCGTTGGCGAGCGACACGGCATGGGCGGCGCGATAGTTCTCCGCAACCTGTGGATGGTCGACTGAGATGTCGGCGGCCCGCTGCTCGAACTCGTCGACCGGGTAGCCCCGGTCGCGCATCACGCTGGAGACGAGCTCGTCAGCCTCGCGCGTGGCGCCCACCGGGTCGTCCACGAACTTGGCCTGCGTCGCCTGCCACGCTTCGTGGTAACGGACCCGCACGGCAGGCTCGAGGTCGACGACCTGCAGTTGCCGGCGGTGCTGCTCACGCTCGGCCAGCTCCGTTTCCCCGGCACGGCGGTCACCCGTTCTGGCGAGGGTGCGCTCGTACTCGGGTCCGAACCGCTCCCGCAGCCGCCGCGTGCGCTGCTGCCGCAGCATGGCGACGGCCGCGAGGACCACCACGGCGGCGGCGATGACAATGATGGCAACCAGCAAACCCGTGCTCATTGCCGCTCCTCTTTCCTGGACTTCCGGACACTGGAATTCACCAGGGCGGCCACGGTGCCCGCCTGAGGCGCGGCTACCCGGGGACCAGGCACGCAAAACGACTCCCACCTGGCATGTCGGGACGAGGCGAGGCGGGCCGGAGACGGCGCCTGCTGGACTTGGCCGCTCAGTTCAGCGAGAACGACGCGCTCAGGCGCGCGGGGCCGGCGATGCCGAGGCGCTCGAGCAGGACCAGCTCGCGGCGGAGCAGGCCGATCTCCGCGCGCAGGCGGTCGGCGGCGGACGCGATCGCCAGCAGGTCCTGCTTGTCGCGCAGGTCGACCTGGAGCGCGCCTGCCACCAGGTAGGACGCGGCGACCGGGTCGTCTGGCAGGCCGACCTGCTCGACCTCGTGCTCGCCGGCGGTCTCGAGCAGGGTGGTGACGTAGCGGTGGAACAGCCGCCCAACGGGCGCGATGCGCTCGGTGGCCGTGTCACCTGCGGTCTCGCTCAGGGTCGCCACGTCGGCGACGATGTAGGGCGCGGTCTGGGTGACCCCCTCGATGCGGAAGCGGCGCTCGCCGCGCGCGACCACGTCCAGACGGCCGTCCGGGTGGCGGCGCACGTCCTGGACCTCGGCAACGCAGCCGATCGGGTGGTGGTCGGCCGGGCCGCCGACCTCGTGGCCGTGCACGATCGCCACGACTCCGAAGCGGCGCTCACCGTCCAGGACGCGGGCGAACATCTGCCGGTAGCGCTCCTCGAAGACGTGCAGCGGGATCGGCAGGCCCGGATACAGGACAGTCGACAGCGGGAACAGCGGGAGCTCCACGACACCCCCCGGCGTGCGGGCGCTCGGCTCTCTTGCACGCCCTATGGTACGTGCAAATCCCGTCGCGGCGGCCCGTGAGCCTGCGGTAGGGTGACTGACGTCCCCAACCCGCCGTCGACCCTGCGTGGAACGGGTTTCCACGCTCGCGACCCTGGAGCCTGCCCGTGCTGCCCGTCATCGACCTTCGAGGCTCGGACCGCGACCCGGCCGAGCTGCTGCCACGAGCGTCAGCGGCGGACCTCGCCGCCGCCACGGCCAGCGTCCGGGCGCTGGTCGCCGACGTCGCCGAGCGCGGCGACCCGGCGGTCGCCGAGGCGGCCCATCGCTTCGACGGCGTGCAGGCGCCCCCGGAGCGCTGGCGGGCGACGGCGGAGGAGCTCGCCGACGCCGAGCGGGCGCTCGACCCGGAGCTGCGCGCGGCCCTGCTCGACGTGATCCAGCGGGTGCGCGCCTTCCACCAGGCGCAGCGCCCCGCGGACCTGGTCTGGACCGGGCGACCCGGCGTGCGCCTGGTCCAGCGCTTCGTGCCGCTCGGCCGCGTGGGCGTGTACGTGCCTGGCGGCCGCGGCGCCTACCCCTCCAGCGTGGTCATGAACGTGGTGCCGGCCATGGCCGCGGGGGTGGCGAGCATCGCGCTGGCGACGCCGCCGGGCCCCGGCGGCCGCGGCCACCCATCGATCCTGGCCACAGCGGCGCTGCTCGGCGTCGACGAGGTGTGGCTGCTCGGCGGCGCGCAGGCGGTGGCGGCGCTCGCGCTCGGGACCGCCACCGTGCCGGCCGTCGACTCCGTGACGGGCCCCGGCAACCTCTACGTGTCGCTGGCCAAGCGGGAGGTGGCCGACCGGGTGCGCATCGACGGCTTTCCCGGGCCTACCGAGATCGCGGTCCTCGCCGACGCCGGCGCCGATCCCCGCCTGGTCGCGGTCGACCTGGTGGCCCAGGCCGAGCACGACCCGCTCGCCGCGTGCCTGCTGGTGACCGACGAGCCGGACCTGTGGAAGGCGGTCGAGCCGATCCTCGCCGAGGAGGTGGCCGCCACGCCCCGGCGCGAGCTGGTCGAGCGCGCCCTCGCCGGCCAGTCCGCCGTGGTGCTGTGCGACGGCCGCGAGGCGATGCTGCGGGTGGCGGAGGCCTTCGCCCCCGAGCACCTCGAGCTGCTGGTCGAGGACGCCGCCGCGCTGGCCGCCAGCGTGCGCAACGCCGGCGCGGTGTTCGTCGGGCCGTGGGCGCCGGTCGCGCTCGGCGACTACGCGGCGGGCAGCAACCACGTCCTGCCGACCGCCGGCACCGCCCGGTTCAGTGGTGGCCTGTCGACCTTCGACTTCCTCCGGCCGATGCAGGTGGTCGAGTACGACCGCGCCGCGCTGGCCGAGGCGGCGCCCGCGGTGGCCGCGCTGTCACGGGCCGAGGGGCTGCCCGCCCACGGCCGGGCGGTGGCCGTGCGCCTGGCGGCCGGGACCGGCGCCGCGCCGGGGGACCGCCGGTGAGCGCGCGCGGCACCACCAACCGCGCGCCGGGCGTGCGGGTGCGCGACGATCTCGCCGACCTGACGCCCTACGGCGCGCCGCAGCTCGACGTGCCCGTGCGGCTCAACACCAACGAGACGGGCTACCCGGTGCCCGCGGCGGTGCTGGACGACATCGCCGGCACGATCCGCGGGCTGGAGCTGCACCGCTATCCGGACCGCGAGGCGACCGAGCTGCGCGAGGCGCTGGCCAGGCACGCCGGCCACGGGCTCGAGGGCACCTGGGCCGCCAACGGCTCCAACGAGGTGCTCCAGCAGCTCCTGCTGGCGTTCGCCGGGCCGGGCCGCTCGGCGCTGGTGGCCGAGCCCACCTACGCGATGCACACCCTCATCGCGCGGGCGACCGGCACGCGGGTCATCGCCCGGGTGCAGCCGCGCGACCTGCCCATCACCCCGGACGTCGCCGCCGAGCTGGTGGCCGACGCGGGCGCCGACCTCATCTTCTGGTGCTCGCCGAACAACCCGACCGGCGAGGTGACCAGCCGCGACGCGATCGCGGCCATCTGCCGCGCCGCGCCAGGGCTGGTGGTGGTCGACGAGGCCTACGGCGAGTTCGGCCGGTCGCGAGCGGCCGACCTGCTGCCGAGCTTCCCGAACCTCGTGGTCACGCGCACCTTCTCCAAGGCGTTCCGCATGGCGGGGCTGCGCCTGGGCTACCTGCTCGCCGACCCCGCCGTGGTCGACGGGCTGCGGCTGGTGCGCCTTCCGTACCATCTGTCGGCCATCACCCAGGCGGCCGCCCTGCGGGCGCTGGCCCACGTCGGCGACCTGATGGACCACATCCCCGTCACCGAGCGCGAGCGCGAGCGTGTCGCCGCGGCGCTCGACGCCCTGCCAGAGGTCGAGGTCATGCCCAGCGGCGCGAACTTCCTCTGCTTCTCCACCGCGATCGCGCCCAGGCGGCTGTGGCGCGGCCTGCTGGACCGTGGCGTGCTGGTCCGCGACGTCTCCGGCTACCCGACGCTCGACCGGCACCTGCGGGTCACGATCGGCACGCCGGCGGACAACGACGCCTTCCTGCGGGCCCTCGAGGCGGAGCTCACCTGATGGAGGCACCGCGCAGCGCCCGCGTCGAGCGGCGCACCAGCGAGGTCGAGGTCGCCGTCGAGCTCGACCTGGACGGCCGGGGCCAGGCCAGCGCCGACACCGGCGTGCCCTTCCTGGACCACATGCTCTGCCAGCTCGGCAGGCACGCCCGCTTCGACCTGGCCGTCCGCGCCAAGGGCGATCTCGAGGTGGACTCGCACCACACCGTGGAGGACACCGGCACCGCCATCGGCCAGGCGCTCGGCCAGGCGCTCGGCGACAAGTCCGGGGTGCGCCGCTTCGGCGACGCCACGGTGCCCCTGGACGAGGCCAGGGCGCGCGCCGCCGTCGACCTGTCGGGCCGGCCCTACCTGGTCTGGCAGGTGGCCGTGGCGGCGGCTCCCGGCGAGCTCGGCAACTTCGACCCGCGCCAGGCCCGTCATCTGCTCGAGGCGGTGGTCGCCGGCGCCCGCTGCACGGTGCACGTGGTGCTCGAGGCCGGCGACCTGCCGCACCACGCCCTGGAAGCCTGCTTCAAGGCGCTCGCCCGCGCGCTCGGCGAGGCCTGCACCCCCGACCCGCGCGCCGGCTCGGGCAGCACGAAAGGAACCCTGGCATGAGACGGCCACCCGTTGCGGTACTGGACTATGGGGTCGGCAACCTCCACTCGGCCACCAAGGCGCTCGACCGGGCCGGGGCCGACGTGCGGGTGGTGCCGGCGGTGGCGGCGGCCGAAGGCGCGGCCGCGCTGGTGGTGCCCGGCGTCGGCGCCTACGGCGCCTGCCTGGCCGGCCTCGGCCGCGCCGGCGGTCCCGCGGCGGTGTCGGCCTGGATCCGGGGAGGCCGGCCGCTGCTCGGCATCTGCGTCGGCATGCAGCTCGTCTTCGAGGGCAGCGAGGAGGGCCCGGTCCACGACGGCATCGGCGCGGTCCCAGGCACCGTGCGCCGCCTGCCCGGCACCGTCAAGGTGCCCCACATCGGCTGGAACGAGGTGAAGGTCCAGCCGGGCAGCCGCCTGTTCGCCGGCCTGCCCGACGGCACGCGCTTCTACTTCGTCCACTCCTACGCACCCGAGGCCGGCGGCCCGGCGGTCGCCGCGGTGTGCGACTACGGCGGGCCGTTCGCCGCCGCGGTCGAACGCGACAACCTCTTCGGCAGCCAGTTCCACCCGGAGAAATCGGGGGCCAACGGGCTCGCCCTGCTCAGCAACTTCGTCGACGAGGCGCGGCGCGCATGACCCTCACCCTGCTGCCGGCCGTCGACCTGCTCGACGGCCAGGCCGCGCGCCTGGTCCAGGGCGCGCTCGGTAGCGAGACGGCCTACGGCGACCCGCTCGAGGCGGCCGGCGCGTTCGCGGCCCAAGGGGCCGAGTGGCTCCACGTCGTGGACCTCGACGCCGCGTTCGGCCGCGGCCCGCGCAACCGCCAGCAGATCGCCGGCATCATCAAGGCGGTCGCTCCCGTGCGGGTCGAGGCCTCCGGCGGGGTCCGCACCGTGGACGACCTCGAGGCGCTGCTGGACCTCGGGGCGGCAAGGGTGGTCGTCGGCACCGCGGCCCTTGAGCGGGCCGAGTGGGTTGTCGAGGCGTGCCGGCGCCACGGCGAGGCGGTCGCGGTCTGCCTGGACGCCCGCGGTCGCGTGCTCCAGGCCCGTGGCTGGACGGCCAGCGGCGGGGACCTGTTCGAGACCCTCGCGCGGCTGGACGTGGCCGGCTGCCGCCGCTTCATCCACACCGAGGTGGCCAGGGACGGCATGCTGAGCGGGCCGGCGCTGGCCAGCCTCGAGGAGCTGCTGGCCGCCACCGAGCGGCCGGTGATCGCCTCCGGCGGGGTCTCCAGCCTCTACGACCTGCGCGCACTGACGCCTCTGGGCGCGCGTGGCCTGGAGGGCGTGATCGTCGGCAAGGCCCTGTACGCCGGACGCTTCACCGTCGCCGAGGCGCTCGCCACCCTCGCCACCGGGGAGCTGCCATGACCCTGGCGCGGCGGATCATCCCCTGCCTGGACGTGACGGCCGGCCGGGTGGTCAAGGGCGTGTCGTTCGTCAACCTCGTCGACGCCGGCGACCCGGTCGAGCTTGCGGCCGTCTACGACGCCGAAGGGGCCGATGAGCTGGTGTTCCTCGACATCACCGCGACGGTGGAGGCACGCGACACCCTGTACGACGTGGTCGCCCGCACCGCCGAGCAGGTGTTCATCCCGCTCACGGTCGGGGGTGGCGTGCGGGCGGTCCAGGACGTCGGCAGGCTGCTGCGGGCCGGGGCCGACAAGGTCTCGGTGAACTCCGCGGCGGTGCGCGACCCTGAGCTGCTCTCGGCGGGGGCGGACACCTACGGGGTGCAGTGCATGGTGCTGGCGATCGACGCGCGCCGCAGGCCCGACGGCCGTGGCTGGGAGGTCGTCGTCGACGGCGGCCGCACCCCCACAGGGCGCGACGCGCTCGCCTGGGCCGAGGAGGGGGTGCGGCGCGGCGCCGGCGAGCTGCTGGTCACCAGCATGGACGCCGACGGCCAGCGCACCGGCTACGACCTCGCCCTGGTCAAGGCGATGACCAGCGCCGTCGAGGTGCCCGTGATCGCCAGCGGGGGAGCTGGCAGCCTGGACCACTTCGTCGCCGCCTGTCAGGCCGGCGCCGACGCGGTCCTGGCCGCCAGCGTCTTCCACTTCGGCCAGTTCTCGATCGCCGAGGTCAAGCAGGCGCTGGCCACCGCCGGTCTGCCCGTTCGGCGGTAGGGACCGGCCCGCCGTCGAGCGCTGTGTCAGCGCTCCTCGGGACCGCCACGGACGCGCTGGAGCAGCTCCCGCACCGGACGCTCGGGGAAGCGGTGCTGCCCCCCCGGCGTGCGGATCGTCGGCAGCAGCCCACGCCGTGCCCACTCCCTGACGGTCCTCGAGCTGACGCTGAACAGCTCGGCGACCTCCGAGGTCCGCAGCAGCCGTTCTGACCACTGTCCGTCGCGCGTCCGGCGCAAGGCAGCCCGGCCGTTCTTGTGGCCGTGCTCCTCGCGAGCGCTCATGCCGATCGCCCCCTGGCCGGTTGCGGCGCTGGTGCGAAGCATCATGGTCCCCCTTTTGAGGTCCTGACCGCGTCTGCATCGCGATCGCCGACTCATTTCACCGCTGTGACGAGCTGTGACTGACAGTCGTAATCGACTGTACTGAGAGCTTCAGTCCATAAGGTATACCCTTGTCAGTTAAGGTGGTCCAGCGGATGCAATGTGCGTTCTAATCAGGAAAACACCTTCGACGCATGCGGCCAACTAGAAACGATGCTTCCGGTCAGCGGCATTGGGGGTGACTGGGAAGTGGCGCGGCGTTGGGAGCCTCGGTCCATCGATCCGGCCAGCTCAGCGGTCCGGCAGCTCGGTGATGAGCTCTACAACCTGCGAATCGGCGCCGGCCTGACACAGCAGGAGCTGGCTGAGCTGAGCGGTGGGCGCTGGTCCCGCTCGCACATCGGCAGGGTCGAGAACGGCGACGTCACGCCGTCGCCCGACTTCATCGAGACCATGGACGCACTGCTGGGGGGCGGCCGCAGCCTCGTCAGGCGCTTCCCCGTGCTGCTGCTGGAGACCGCAAGGCAGCGCAGCGGGCGGCAGCGGCAGCGGCGCGGCGAGGATCCTCGAGTCCCGGACGAACCTCCCCTATACACTCTAGCGAGCACAGCATCGCAAACGACCTCATCAACGCAGGATCGCGGCGAGCTTGACGCGGCGCCGAACCAGCACCAGTCGCACGAGGAATCGAGGTCAGCCGCGAACCGGTCGCATTTCCTCCGCACGACGCTCTGGACCGGACTGGGCGCGGTTCTGGAGTCGTTGCGCCTCACGCTGCACGTCGAGGGACCCGGCGGGGGCCCGGTCACCCATGAGCAGCTCGAGCTGGCGGTGGAGCACTACGCCCGCGTCTACTGGGCCACGCCGGCCGCCATGCTGTTCGACCAGGTGCGCCAGTGCCGCCAGCTCGTCGGCACCATGCTGGAGCAGCCGCAGCCGCGGCGGCAGGTCCGCCACCTGCACCTGGTCGCCGGCTGGCTGTCGGCCCTGCTCGGCAACCTCTCGTTCCACCTGAGCGACTACACCGCCGCCAGGGCCCACCTCGGCGCCGCCGGTCGGCTGGGCGAGGCCGCCGGCCATCACGGGCTCATCGCCTGGGTGCGGGGGGCGCAGAGCATGGTGGCGCTGTACGACGGCAGGATCGAGGCTGCGCTGCGCCTGGCCAGGGAGGGGCAGGGGTTCGCGCCCAATCCCCTGGCGCGCGCGCAGCTGGCGAGCTGGGGTGAGGCCAGGGCGCTGGCGCGCATGGGCGACCGCCGCGGGGTGCTGGAGGCGGTCGCGCGCGGCAGCCGGGCGGTCGAGTCGGCGCACGACGACCGCGGCCTGGGCGGGGTGTTCTCGTTCAGCGCCGGGGAGTTCGAGCAGTACTGCGGCACCGCCTGCCTGTGGCTGGACCTGCCGAAGCAGGCCAAGCGGCACGTGGAGCGGGCCCTGGAGCTGCGCGACACGGCGGCCGCCAAGGCGATGGCGCGCCTGGACCTGGCCGCGGCGCAGGGCCAGCTCGGCTATCCGGCCGAGGCGAGCCAGATGGCGGTGGAGGTGCTCGACATGCCCGGCGAGTACCTGATCGACCCGATCGTGCGGCGCGCATCCGAGCTGTCCGCCGCGCTCGGGCCGCACCGCTCGCTGGCGCTCGTGCGCGACTTCGACGAGCGCCTCGCCTGGGTGGTGTCCTCCACCACGCAGCGGCGGGCCGCGCAGCTTTCAGGGGGAGCGTCGTAGGGCCCCGCCCCCGGGCGGGCGCGGCGGGGTCGCCGAACGGCGGGGGCGTCACGGCACCTCCATCCCGAGATTGCGGATCTCGCGCAGCGCGACCGAGAGCATTGCCACGTCAGGGCCGTCGACCTGCTTCAGGTCCTCGAGCATGCCCTGGTAGCGGTCGACCGCGGCGCGGTTGTCCGACACCCAGGCGTCGATCACCGCCTCGGCGTCCAGTCCGCTGCCGCCGTGCTGCAGGGCCCGCGCGGTGAGCTGGCGCTGCTCAGCGGAAAGGTCGTCGCGCAGGGCCGCCTGGGCGAGCGCCTGCCAGCGCGACCCCGCCGGCAGCCGGCCGATCTGGACCCGCAGCCAGTGCAGGTCCAGCCGGGCGCCGAGGGCGAAGAACACCGCGGCGACCGCCTCGACCGTCTCGTCGTTGGCACTCGCCACCTCGATGACATCGAGCGCCGAGTGCAGGGTGTCGAGGCTGGCCACCCGGGTGGCCAGGTCGATCGGGACCTCCTGGGCGACGAAGCGCTCGGCCGCCAGCCGCAGCGCCGTGCTCTCGGCGGGAGCGAGCAGCTTCGGCAGCTCCTGGCCCAGAGCCGCGACGCCCGGCGCGAAATGGGACACGGCCGCGGCGATGTCCAGCGGCTGGTGGCGGTTGCGCAGCAGCCAGCGGCTGGCGCGCTCGATCAGGCGGCGGCCGTCGGTCATCAGCGCGGTCTGCACCTGGGCCGGCACGACGTCATCGAGCCGCCCGATCTCCTTCCACAGCCGGCGGGCGTCGAAGACCTCTCTGGAGACCGTGTAGGCGCGGGCGATGTCGGTGCCGGTCGCACCGGTCTCCTCGTGCAGCCGGTGCATGAAGGTGCTGCCGACGCGGTTGATCATGCTGTTGGCGACGTAGGTGGCGATGATCTCGCGCCGCAGCGGATGGTCGCGCACGTGCTGGCGGAACTGCTCGCGCAGCTTGGCGGGCAGGTAGCGCTCGAGGTCGTCGGAGAGATAGTGGTCCTCGGGCACGTCGGAGGCGAGCAGCTCCTCCTTGAGGATGACCTTGCTGTAGGCGAGCAGGACGGCCAGCTCGGGCCGGGTGAGGCCGCGCCGTGCCGCGCCGCGCTCGGCCAGCTCCTCGTCGCTCGGCAGGAACTCGAGCCTGCGGTCGAGCGAGCCGGCCCGCTCCAGGCGACGGATCTGGCGGGCGTGCTCCTCGAGCAGCTCCGGCGCGTGTGCGGCGGTGGTGCTGAGCGCCTGGACCTGGCGGTAGTTGTCCAGCAGCACCGCCTCGGCCACCTCGTCCCGCATCTCCGCGAGCAGCTGGTCGCGTTGCTTGCGGGTCATGTCCCCGGCCGCGACCACGGAGTTCAGCAGGATCTTGATGTTGACCTCGTGGTCGGAGGTGTCGACCCCGCCGGAGTTGTCGATGAAGTCGGTGTTGATGCGCCCGCCGGACAGCGCGTACTCGATGCGTCCGAGCTGGGTGAAGCCGAGGTTTCCGCCCTCGACCACCACGCGGCAGCGCAGCTCGGCGGCGTCGACGCGGACCGCGTCGTTGGTGCGGTCGCCGACGTCGGCGTCGCGCTCAGTGGTCGCCTTGACGTAGGTGCCGACGCCGCCGTTCCACAGCAGGTCCACCGGCGCCCGCAACAGCACGCTGATCAGCTCGTTCGGGGTCAGCGCCGCGGTGTCGACGCCCAGCGCGCGCCGCGCCTCGGGTGCGAGCGGGATCGACTTGGCCGTCCGCGGCCAGACGCCGCCGCCGGCGGAGATGAGCGAGCGGTCGTAGTCGGCCCACGAGGAGCCATGGAGGTGGAACAGGCGCTCGCGCTCGCCGTAGCTGGCCTCGGGATCCGGATCCGGGTCGAGGAAGACGTGCTGGTGGTTGAAGGCGCCGATCAGCTTCAGGTGCCGTGACAGCAGCATGCCGTTGCCGAACACGTCGCCGGACATGTCGCCGATGCCGATCACGGTGAAGTCGGTGGCCTGCACGTCCACGCCGAGCTCGCGGAAATGCCGCTTGGCCGACTCCCACGCGCCGCGGGCGGTGATGCCCATCCCCTTGTGGTCGTAGCCGGTCGAGCCGCCGGAGGCGAAGGCGTCGTCCAGCCAGTAGCCGTACTCCGCCGCGATCGAGTTGGCCAGGTCGGAGAAGGTGGCCGTGCCCTTGTCGGCGGCCACGACCAGGTAGCTGTCGTCGCCGTCGTAGCGGATCACTCGCGGTGGTGGCACGATCCGGCCGTCCACGCGGTTGTCGGTCAGGTCGAGCAGACCGCGCATGAAGATCTCGTAGCAGGCGGCCACCTCGGCCAGGAGCGCCTCGCGGCCGCCCGCCTCCGGCGGCCGCCTGACCACGAAGCCGCCCTTGGCGCCGGCGGGCACGATCACGGCGTTCTTGACCATCTGCGCCTTCATCAGGCCGAGGACCTCCGTGCGGAAGTCCTCGCGCCGGTCCGACCAGCGGATGCCGCCTCGCGCGACCCTGCCGCCGCGCAGGTGCACCGCCTCGGTGCGGGGCGCGTACACGAGGATCTCGAACATCGGCCGCGGGCGCGGCAGGCTCGGCGCCCTGGCCGGGTCCAGCTTGAACGCCAGGTACTGCTTGGGCGCACCGTCGCCGTCGCGCTGGAAGAAGTTGGTCCTGGTCATCGCCTGCAACAGGGTGAGGAAGGCATGCAGGATGCGGTCCTGGTCGAGGTTGGCCACCGCGTCGATGGCCGCGTCGGCGCGGCGCTCGAGGTCGGCGACGGCGGCCGCGCGGTCGCCGGCGTGGCCCTCCCCCGGCACCTCCAGGTCGGGGTCGAAGCGGGCACGGAACAACTCGACCAGCAGCCGGGCGATGGCCGGGTTGGCGGCCAGCGCCTCCTCCATGTAGCTCTGGCTGAAGGTGAGCCTGGTCTGGCGCAGGTACCTGCAGCAGGCTCTGAGCACGACGATCTCGCGCCAGGTGAGGCCGGCGGCGAGCACGAGCTGGTTGAAGCCGTCGCTCTCGGCGTCGCCGCGCACTGTGCGGGTGAAGGCCTCCTGGAACCGCTCGCGCACCTCGTGCAGGTCGAGCTCGGACTCGTGGCGGTAGGCGAGGCCGATGTCGTGGATCCACGCCGGCGCCCCCCCGCGGGGCCGCACCTCGTAGGGGCGCTCCTCGACCACCTGTACGCCCATCGCCTCGAGCATGGGCACGATCTGGGAGAGCGGCAGCGGCCGCTGGGACCAGAACAGCTTGAAGCGCAGGGTCCCGCCGGGCGCCTCGAGCGGGCGGTACAGGCTCATGCACAGCGGCTGGCCCGCGGCGAGCAGCTCGAGACGCTGGATGTCGTAGACCGCGCCGCGGGCAGGGAAGTCCTCGAGATAGGCTGCCGGGAAGGCCTCGGCGTAGCGCGCGTACAGCCGGTTGCCCACCTCCTCGCCCTGCTGCTCGAAGAGCGCGTCGTGCAGCTCGTCGCTCCACGAGCGCGTCGCCTCGGCGAGCTTGGCCTCGAGCTTGCGCACGTCCACATCCGCTGAGCCGCCCTCCGGCAGCCGGATGATGAAGTACAGCCGCGCGAGCACCGACTCCGACAGCCGCACCGTGAAGTCGACGCTCTCGCCCCGCAGCGCCTGCTTGAGCACCTGCTCGATGCGGCGGCGGACGGCGGTGGTGTAGCGGTCGCGCGGCACGTACGCCAGGCACGAGACGAAGCGGCGGTAGCGGTCGTGCCACAGGAACAGGCGCACGCGGCGGCGCTCCTCGAGCCGCAGGATGCCCATGGCGACCTCGATGAGCAGGTCCTCGGAGATCTGGAACAGCTCCTCGCGCGGGAAGGTCTCGAGGATGTTGAGCAGCGCCTTCCAGTCGTGCCCGCCCGGTACCAGGCCGGCGCGCTGCAGCACGCGGTTGACCTTGTGTCGCAGCACCGGGATGTCACGCGGGTTCCGGTTGTAGGCGGCCGCGGTGTACAGGCCGAGGAAGCGCCATTCGCCGACCACCTGGCCGTCGGCGTCGAAGCGCTTGACGCCGATGTAGTCGAGGTAGGAGGGCCGGTGCACGGTGGCGTGCGAGTTCGCCTTGGTGAGCACCAGCAGGTGCGGCTCGCGCGCCAGGCGGCGCACCTCCGGCGGCAGCTTGGCGAAGCTGCCCGACTGCGGCTTGTCGGCGGTCTCGCGCAGGATGCCGAGGCCGGTGCCGGGGACGGGGCGCAGCACGTCGGCGCCGTCCTGGACCTCGAGGTCGTAGGCGCGGTAGCCGAGGAAGGTGAAGTGGCCCTGGTCGATCCACTCGAGCAGCGCCCGCGCCTCCGCCAGCTCCTCGCGGTCGACCGGCGGCGGCTCGTCGCCGAGCCGGGTGAGGATCTCTCGTACCCGCTCGCGCATCGGCGCCCAGTCCTCGGAGGCGGCGCGCACGTCGACGAGCACCCGCTCGATCCCGTCGCGGAGCCGCTCGAGCACCGCCGGCTCGGTCTGCCGGTCGACCTCGATGTGGATCACCGACTCGCGCAGGCCTTCGTGGGGCGCCGCGTCGTCGGGGAGGACCTGGAGCAGCGTGCCGGCGTCGTCGCGGCGCACCGTGAGCACCGGGTGGAGCGGCAGGTGGATGGTGAGACCCTGGCGGTTGAGCTCCATCGACACCGAGTCGACCAGGAACGGCATGTCGTCGGTGATGATCTCGACCACGGAGTGGACAGAGCGCCAGCCGTGCTCCTCGAAGCGCGGGCTGTAGACGCGCACCTTGGCGGCCCCGCGGGTGCGCTGGCGGGCGAAGCCCCACTCCGCCACGGCGGCCCCGTACAGGTCGGGGACCGCGCGCTCGAGCAGGTCTTCGGGGTCGGCCCTCTGGTAGAGCTGTCTCGCGAACGACTCCGCCTGGTCGGCCTGGTCGGCGGGCAGGCGATCGCGGATGGTGGCGACGATCCGCTCCAGGACCTCGGCCTTCGCCTGCTCCGGCTGGGTCGGCACCGGTTGTCACCCCCTCCTCGTCGGTATCGGGGGCACCGTGTCGTCGCGGTCGTCCGCATCCTGCGCCCGGCCCCCGGTGGTCGGCGCTGGAACCACGATGGCAGATCGCTGTCGGTCCGTGTAGGTAGAGTCGAATTTCTGTGGACAACACCAAGGGCCACCGCTGAGCGACCGGGTCAGGGATAGCATGGCAGCCTTGACGCAACGCCCCGAGAAGCGGACTCCCCGCGAAACGGATCCTCCGAAGGAGCCCCCCCGTGCCCGACCCGGTGCCGACCCGGACAACCGACCTGGCCGAGCTCATCGCCGAGCTGAAATTTGACGCCCAGGGCCTGGTGACCGCGGTGATCCAGGACCACGCCGACGCCACCGTGCTGATGGTCGGCTGGATGGACGCCGAGGCCGTGCGCCGGACGCTCACCACCGGCCGCACCTGGTTCTGGAGCCGCTCGCGCCGCGAGCACTGGCAGAAGGGCGAGACATCAGGGCATCGGCAGTACGTCCACACGGTCCACACCGACTGCGACCGCGACACCCTGCTGGTCCGCGTCGAGCAGGTCGGCGCCGCCTGCCACACCGGCGCCCGCAGCTGCTTCGACCAGGAGCTGCCCGCCGCGCGCGTGGAGGCCCGGCCATGAGCGTCGTGGCGTCAGGGCCCGGGGGCCTGCGACCCTCGCTCGACGAGTTCGTCCGGCTCGCCAAGGAGTACTCGGTGGTGCCGGTGTGGCGCGAGCTGCTCGGCGACCTGGAGACCCCGGTGAGCGCCTTCCGCAAGCTCGGCGGCGGCGAGGGGTCGGTGCTGCTCGAGAGCGTCGAGCACGGCGAGCGCTGGGGCCGGTTCTCGTTCATCGGCACCGACCCGTTCGCCACCTTCGTCGCCCGCGACGGGCGGGTCACCTGGACAGGGGACCCACCCGACGGGCTGCCCGACGGACCACCGCTGGCGGTGCTGCGAGCCGCCCTCGAGCGGCTGCGCTCGCCGGCGATCCCGGGGCTCGCGCCGCTGTACGCCGGCGCCGTCGGCTACCTCGCCTACGACGCCGTGCGCGAGCTGGAGCGCCTTCCCGACCGGACGGACGACGACCTTGAGCTGCCCGACGCGGTGCTGGTGCTGCCGCGCTCGGTGGTGGTGTTCGACCACCTGGGGCAGCGCCTGGCCCTGGTCGCCAACGTGCTGGTGAGCGAGGCGGTCGACCTCGAGGAGGCGCACACCGCCGCCACGCGCAGGCTCGACGAGCTGGCGGAGCGGCTTGCCGTGGCGAGCCCCAGCCCGCCGACGCCGCTGCCGGCCGCCGGGCCACCGGCCAAGGCCACCAGCGACCTGCCTCCCGGGCGCTACCAGCAGATGGTCGAGATCGCCAAGGAGCACATCCGCGCCGGTGACATCTTCCAGGTGGTCCCGTCGCAGCGCTTCTCGGTCGCCACCGACGCCGACCCGTTCGACGTCTACCGGGTGCTCCGGGTGGTGAACCCGTCGCCCTACATGTACTTCCTGCGCCTGCCCGGGGTCACGCTGGCGGGCTCCTCTCCGGAGGTGCTGGTCACCGTGCAGGGCCGCGGCGCCACCATGCGGCCGATCGCCGGCACGCGGCCGCGCGGCGCCGACAGCGGCACCGACCTGAGCCTGGAGGAGGAGCTCAAGGCCGACGAGAAGGAGCGCGCCGAGCATGTGATGCTCGTCGACCTGGCCCGCAACGACCTCGGCAGGGTGTGCCGGCCCGGCACCGTGCGGGTCAACGACTTCATGCGGGTGGAGCGCTACTCGCACGTGATGCACCTGGTCTCTGACGTCGTGGGGGAGCTGGCCGACGGCGTCACCCCGTTCGACGTGCTGGCGGCCTCCTTCCCGGCCGGCACCGTGTCCGGCTCGCCCAAGGTGCGGGCGATGGAGATCATCGACGACCTGGAGCGCCATCGCCGCGGGCCCTATGCCGGCTGCGTCGGCTACTTCGACTTCTCCGGCAACCTGGACACCTGCATCACCATCCGCACCTGCGTGTTCGTGGGCGGCACCGCCTACTGCCAGGCCGGCGCCGGCGTGGTGGCCGACTCGGTCCCGGAGCGCGAGGAGCGCGAGACCGAGGCCAAGGCCCGCGCGCTGCTGGCCGCGGTCGCCGCCGCGGAGGTGCTCCCGGAGCGCGCCCGCGCGCGGCCGCCGGGGCACGAGGGGTAGGCCGCGCCGTGCCGGCCGTGCGCGCGCGGCCGCTGGCGCCGTCAGCGGGCGACCGGCGCTCGCTGCAGGTGGCGCTGCTGGTGCTGGTTGCCGGGGTGCTGCTGGCGGTGATCGGCGCTGGACGGCCGTGGGCGCTGCTCGACACCACGGTCGCGATCCCGCCCTTCGGCCGGGCGCCCGGCGGCAGCACGCCCCTGCACGGCAACGACCTCGCCCCGTTCTCGGGCCTCGCCCTGCTCGCGCTGGTGCTGGTCGTCGGCATCGCCGTCACGCGGCGCCGCGGCCGCTGGCTGGTCGGCCTCGCGCTGCTGGCCCTCGGCGTCACGCTGCTCGCCCAGGCCATCGGCGTGGCCGGCGTGGCCCGTGCCGAGGCCGAGGCGCGCGCGCGCCACGGCGAGGTCATCGGCGTGGCGCCAGGGCAGTCGCTGCGGGTCCAGACGCCGCGGACCGGCCCCGTCCTCGTCGCCGCCGGCGGTCTGCTGCTGGGCCTTGCGGGGGTGGAGGCCGTGCGCCGCGGGGCGCGCTGGCCGGCGCTCGGCGCCGCCTTCCGGGCGCCGCCCGACCGGCAGCCGCCCACGCCCGCCGCCGACGACGAGCCGCCCTGGGAGGGCGACTGATCCGCCAGGCACGCCGCGGCCCGCCGGCGACGGCCGGCGGCCGCCCGAGGCATCCCACGCAGGCGCTTTATCTGGCTCGAACATTTGCTGGTCGCGGCCCGAACCTGATGGAGGGATGCTAGCAATGGCTGAGCGGCGGTGACCGGCGAGCCTCGGGGAGAGGGCAGGTGAGCGTGGAGCACACGGCCACGGGCGGCAAGGGGACCATCCTCGTGGTCGAGGACGAGGAGTCGATCGCCGACCTGATCAGGCTCTACCTGGAGCGCGACGGCTTCCGCGTGGTGTGGCGCAGCGACGGCCGCTCCGGCCTGGCCGCGGTCGGCAGCGAGCGGCCGCGCCTGGTGGTCCTCGACCTGATGCTGCCGGGCATGGACGGCTTCGAGGTGACCCGCGCCCTGCGCGACCGGGCCGGCAGGGTGCCGATCATCGTGGTCACCGCCCGCGAGGAAGAGGCCGACCGCGTGCTCGGCCTCGAGCTCGGCGCCGACGACTACGTCACCAAGCCGTTCTCCCCGCGCGAGCTGGTCGCCCGGGTCAAGGCCGTGCTCCGGCGAGCCGAGCCGGAGCCGCCCGACGGGCCCGAGCCGGCCATGCACCTGGGCAGCCTCACCGTCGACCCGGCCCGCCGCGAGGTGATCTTCGAGGGCCAGCGCGTCGACCTGACCGCCCGCGAGTTCGACCTGCTCTCCTACCTTGTCCGCAACCGCGGCCTGGTGCTCACCCGCGACCAGATCCTCGAGCGGGTCTGGGGCTACGCCTTTCCCGCCGACACCCGCACCGTGGACGTGCACATCCGCCAGCTGCGGGCCAAGCTCGGCGAGCACGCCCCGATCCGCACCATCCGCGGCGTCGGCTACAAGGCCGACGACCAGATCTGAGCCACGATGAGCCGGACGAGCGAACCGACGGGCGGCGGGCGGGACCGCGACCGGACCTGGGTGGTGGCGTCCGCGGCGCGCGAGGCGGGGCTGAGATCGCTGCGGGGCCGCCTGCTGTGGGCGTTCGTCGGCGTGGTCGCCCTTGCGGCGGTGATCATCGGCGTTGTCACCTTCTCGCTGGTCCGCGTCGCCGCGGCCAGAGGCCTCGAGCAGCAGCTCAGCGACCAGGCGGAGGCGATCTCGGCCAGCGGGGCCCTGCTGCTGCAACGGCAGGGCTGCGTCACCATCGCCGCCCTGCGGGCGGTCCAGACCGAGCTGTACCTGGTCGACTCGGCCGGCGCGCCGCACCTGGGGACCTGCGCGCCGCTGCGCGACCGCCTGCGCGGCGCCCGCGCCATCGCGCCGGCGCCCGACATCGACCTGCGCTCGGCGCTCGGCCCGAAATCGGTGGTGACCGGCACCCGCGGCGGCGTGGTCTACGCGGTGGCGCCGCTCGCCGAGCCGCTGCAGACCAACCAGGGCGTGCGGCTCGACGGCATCCTGCTCGCCCACTCGCTGGGCCGGCTCGGCGTCGGCGCCGTCAGCGGGGTCCTCGGGCGGCTGCTGCTGGCCACCGCCGTGGCGGTGGCGATCGCCGCCGCGGTCGCCTGGGTGCTCGCCCGCCGGCTCACCGCCCCCCTGCGCCGGCTCGCCGCCGCCGCCCGCGACCTCGGCGCCGGCGACATGTCCACGCGGGTGCGGATCGAGGGCGACGACGAGGTCGCCGAGGTCGGCGCGGCGTTCAACGAGATGGCCGCGGACCTGGAGCGCAGCCAGGCAGAGCAGCGAGCCTTCCTGGCAAGCGTCAGCCACGAGCTGAAGACCCCGCTCACCGCGGTCCAGGGCTACACCGAGGCGCTGCTGGACGGCACCGTCTCCGAGCCGCAGGCGCGCCAGCGCAGCCTGGAGCGCATCCACGGCGAGACCCTGCGGCTGGCGCGGCTGGTGCGCGACCTGCTCGATCTGGCCCGGCTCGGCCGCGGCCAGTTCGAGGTGAGCCCGGTCGACGCCGACGTCGGCGCGGTGCTGCGCGAGTCGGTCGCGGCGGCGGCGGACCGCGCGGCCTCCAAGGAGATCCCCGTGGAGCAGCGGATCCCCGACGGCCCCCTGCTCGCCCACGTCGACCCCGGGCGGCTGCGCCAGGTGCTGGACAACCTGCTGGACAACGCCACCCGCTCCAGCCCCGGCGGCCACCCGGTGCTGGTCATGGCCAGGGCGCTGGACGCCGGCTGGGTCGAGGTCGCCGTCGTCGACCGCGGCCCGGGGATCGCGCCGGAGGACCTGCCCCACGCCTTCGACCGCGGCTACCTGTGGTCGCGCTACCGCGGCACGCGGGCGGTCGGCTCCGGGCTCGGCCTGGCGATCGTCAAGGCGCTGTGCGACGCGATGGGCGTGGCCATCCGCGCCGAGTCCGGCCGCGAGCACGGCTGGGGCGGCATGGCGTTCCGCCTCGCCCTGCCCCCGCCGCGCGGCTCGACCCCGCCGCCGCCGGCCCGCCGCGAGCTGCCAACCCAGCGGCGCGCCTGAGGATCCCCGGGGGACTCGAGGAGCCGGCCCCGATAGAATCCTGCGCGTGTCTGGTCGAGGAAGCTTCCTCACGCGCGCCAGCGCCGGTGCGCGTCTTGCGGCGGAGCGCCGCGCTGAGCGCCTGCCGCTCGCGGCCGTGCGCGAGGCGGCAGCGGCGGCGCCCGCGCCGCGCGGCTTCCGCGCCGCCATCGCCCGCCGGGACGCCGACCAGCGCGCACCGTCCCGCGGGATCGCCCTGATCGCCGAGGTCAAGCGGCGCTCGCCCTCCAAGGGGGACCTGCGCCCAGACCTCGACCCGGGCGGGCTCGCCGCCGCCTACCAGCGCGGCGGCGCCAGCGCCATCAGCGTGCTCACCGAGCCGCTGCATTTCGGCGGGAGCCCGGAGGACCTGCGGGCGGTGCGCGCGGCCGTCTCCCTGCCGGTCCTGCGCAAGGACTTCGTCACCACCTCGTACCAGGTGTGGGAGGCGCGCGCCTGGGGCGCCGACGCGGTGCTGCTGATCGTCGCCGCCCTCGACCCCCAGCGGCTCGCGGACCTGCTTGCCGAGGCGCGACGCGCCGGGCTCGACGCGCTGGTCGAGGTCCACACCCGCGAGGAGGCGGCGGCCGCCGGCAAGGCCGGCGCCGCCCTGATCGGAGTCAACGCCCGCGACCTGGCCACGCTGACCGTGGACCTCAGCCGCTTCGCCGCGGTCCGTGACGCCCTGCCCGCCGGGGCCGCCCTGGTGGCCGAGAGCGGCATCCGCACCCGGGCCGACGTCGAGGCCGCCGCCACCGCCGGCGCCGACGCGGTCCTGGTCGGCGAGACCCTGGTGGTGGCCGACGACCCCGCCGCCACCGCCAGCCTGCTCGCCCGGTCTTCCCATGCACAAGCTGGCAGCAATGCCTCGACCAAGGATGGTGCAGATGGCTGAGCCGAGAAAGACCCTGCTGCGCGAGGACGAGATGCCAGAGGCCTGGTTCAACATCGTGCCCTCGCTGCCGACCCCGCCAGCCCCCTACCTGCACCCGCAGACCAGGGAGCCGGTGAGCCCCGACGCGCTCGCCCCGCTGTTCCCGATGGCGCTGATCCAGCAGGAGGTCGCCACCGACACCTGGATCGACATCCCCGGGCCGGTGCTGGACGCCTACCGGATCTGGCGGCCGACCCCGCTGGTGCGTGCCCTGGACCTGGAGCGGGCGCTGGACACCCCGGCGCGCATCTACTACAAGTACGAGGGTGGCTCGCCCGCCGGCTCCCACAAGCCCAACACCGCGGTCGCCCAGGCCTACTACAATGCCGCCGAAGGCACCACCCGGCTCAGCACCGAGACCGGGGCCGGCCAGTGGGGCAGCGCGCTGGCGTTCGCCTGCGCCCGCTTCGGGCTGGACTGCACCGTGTACATGGTGCGCACCTCCTACGACAGCAAGCCCTACCGCCGCTCGCTGATGGAGACCTGGGGTGCCAGGGTCGTGCCCTCGCCGTCGCGGGAGACCGCCGCCGGCCGCGCCGTGCTCGCCGACCAGCCCGACTCGCCGGGGTCGCTGGGCATCGCCATCTCCGAGGCGGTCGAGGTGGCCGCCGGCCGCGCGGACACCCACTATTCGCTGGGCAGCGTGCTCAATCACGTCCTGCTGCACCAGACGGTCATCGGTCTCGAGCTCAAGGCTCAGCTCGCCCGGGCCGGCGTGCGGCCCGACGTGCTGGTCGGCTGCGTCGGTGGCGGGTCCAACTTCGGCGGGTTCAGCTTCCCGCTGCTGGCCGACAAGCTCGCCGGCACGCTCGACGCGCGTTTTGTCGCCGTGGAGCCGACCGCCGCGCCGACGCTTACCAGGGGCCGCTTCGACTATGACCTCGGCGACCAGGCGGGGATGACCCCGCTGATGCAGATGTACACGTTGGGGGCTGACTTCATTCCCGCTCCCATCCATGCGGGCGGTCTGCGCTACCACGGCGATTCGCCGCTGATCTCCCTGCTGGTCAAGGAGGGCCTCGTCGAAGCCGTGGCCTATCCCCAGTCGAAGATCTTCGAGTCGGCTGTGCAGTTTGCCCGCACCGAGGGCCACCTGCCCGCCCCGGAGCCCGCCCATGCCATCCGCGCCGTGGTCGATGAGGCGTTGCGCTGCAAGGAGGAGGGCAGGGCGCAGACCATCGTGTTCAACCTCTGTGGCCACGGCCACTTCGACCTCAAGGCCTACGACGACTACAACTCCGGGACCCTGCTTGATGTCTGACCTCGCCACCGCCCGGCCCGTGCCCCATCCACCCGACTCCCTGGGCCACTTCGGCCCCTGGGGCGGCCGCTTCGTCCCCGAAGTGCTCATGGCCGCCCTCGACGAGCTGACCGTCGCCTTTGACGAGGCCATGGCCGACCCGGCGTTCCTCGCCGAGCTGGACGACCTGCGGCGCTCCTACGCCGGCCGGCCGACCGCGCTCACCCCGGCGCGGCGCCTGTCGCAGGCGCTCGGCCCCGACATCTGGCTCAAGCGCGAGGACCTGTTGCACACCGGCGCGCACAAGCTCAACAACTCCCTCGGCCAGCACCTGCTGACCAAGCGGATGGGCAAGCCGCGGGTGATCGCCGAGACCGGCGCCGGCCAGCACGGCGTCGCCACCGCGACGGTCGCCGCCCTGCTCGGCCAGGAGTGCGTCGTCTACATGGGCGAGGAGGACACCCGCCGCCAGCACCTCAACGTCGTGCGCATGCGCCTGCTCGGCACCGAGGTGCGCCCCGTCGCCACCGGCACCGCCACCCTCAAGGACGCCATCAACGAGGCCCTGCGCGACTGGGTCGAGACGGTCCAGACGACCCACTACGCCATCGGCTCGGTCGTCGGGCCCCACCCGTACCCGGTCATGGTGCGCGAGCTCCAGCGGGTCATCGGCGAGGAGGCCAGAGCCCAGTTCCTCCAGGCCAACGGCCGCCTGCCCGACCTGGTGATCGCCTGCGTCGGCGGCGGCTCCAACGCGGCCGGCATGTTCGCACCCTTCATCGACGACGAGGTGCGCATCACCGGCGTCGAAGCCGGCGGCCGCGGCACCACGCCGGGCGACAACGCCGCCTCGCTCAGCCTCGGCGAGCCCGGCGTGCTGCACGGCGCCCGCTCCTACCTGCTCCAGGACCCCGACGGCCAGGTCGTGCCGACCCACTCGGTGTCCGCCGGCCTGGACTACCCGGCCGTCGGGCCGGAGCACGCGCTGTGGAAGGACAGCGGCAGGGTCGCCTACACCCAGGCGCCCGACGGCCTCGCCCTCGACGGCTTCAAGCTGCTCGCCCGCACCGAGGGCATCCTGCCCGCGCTCGAGCCGGCCCACGCCATCGGCTGGCTCGCCGCCGCCGCCCGCGGCGGCGAGGTCGCCCCCGGCACCCGCGTCCTGCTGTGCCTGTCGGGCCGGGGCGACAAGGACGTCGAGACCGTGGCCAGCATCCTCGGCCAGGAGGTGGCGACGTGACCGCCGCCGAGGTCCCCGAGCGGCCCGCGGAGCGCCCGCTGGAGCGGCTGGAGGCGCGGCTCGCCGAGATCCGCGCCGACGGCCGCGCCGCCCTGATCGCCTACGGCGTTGCCGGCTATCCCGACCACGCCACCTCGCTGGCGGCATTCCGCGCCATGGCCGACGCCGGCGCCGACGTCCTCGAGATCGGCCCGCCCTACTCCGACCCGCTCATCGACGGTCCGGTGATCCAGCGGGCGGTGCAGGCCGCCCTCGCCGCCGGCACCCGCCTGGACGACGTGTTCGCCCTGGTCGGCGAGCTCGCCGCCAGCACGGACGCCCCGCTGGTGCTGCTCGTCTACTACAACCTGATCGCCCACCGCGGCCCGGAGCGCTTCGCCAAGGAGCTGGCGGCCGCCGGCGCCTGCGGCGCGGTGGTGCCCGACCTGCCGCCCGAGGAGGCCGGCGAGTGGCTGGCCGCGGCGGAGCGGGCGGGGATCGCCCCGGTCTTCCTGGCCGCCCCCACGTCGGCGGACGAGCGCCTGGAGGCGGTCGCCCGCGCCGGCCGCGGCTTCGTCTACGCCCAGGCGACGCTCGGCGTGACGGGCCTGCGCACCTCGCTGGCGGCGGGCATCGACGAGCTGGTCGCCAGGGTCCGCACGCACACCGACCGCGCGGTCTGCGCCGGCATCGGCGTCTCCAACGCTGAGCAGGCGGCAGTGGTGGCGACCTTCGCCGACGGCGTCATCGTGGGCACCGCCCTGGTCCGCCGCCTGGGCGAGCAGGGGGTGGAAGGTGTGCGCTCGCTGACCGCGGAGCTCGCCGCCGCCGTCCGCGGGCGCTGACGAGGGTCTCCACAGACAGCACGGGAGTCGAATATTCGTTCGACTCCCGTGCTAGCGTTGGTGCCCGAGGCGGGATTCGAACCCGCACGCCCTTTCGGGCAATGCCTTTTGAGGGCATCGTGTCTGCCGGATTACACCACTCGGGCTCGCATCAGGAGGGTAGCGTACGTGTATTCGCAAGAGGAAGTTGCCCAGGTGCGGGCTCTCCATGCCGAAGGATTCAACCACTCCCAGATTTCACGGCGAGTCGGCATATCGAGAGCGACGGTCCGAGACTGGCTCGCAGGACGGGCCCCCAACTTCGATCGGTCCAAGGCCGCCTGCCCCATCTGCGCAGGGCACCCTCTCGTGCTGCTGCGGGGACTGCTCCACTCCGATGGCTGCCGCGTGAACAACTGGGTCAAAGGCACCCCGTATCCCAGGTACCACTTCAGCAACTCGTCGGCCGACATCAAGGCAATCTTCGGCGGGGCGTGCGATGCGCTCGGGATCGAGTGGCGGCCGCACAACGCGGTGAGCCTGTCGGTGGCGAGGCGCGGGAGCGTGGCGCTCCTCGACGAGTTCGTGGGTCCCAAGCGGTGAGCGGGCCACGAGACTTCGCGTGTGACCGGACGGCGTGATCTGGTTCGGTGCGGATGGGCAGCGCTGGGAGCGGGTCGAGCGGGGAGCCGCCGCGCTGGGAGGCGATGGGACGCAGGAGGTCGACCGGTTCGTGCGCGCGACCCCGGCTGGGGCGCGGCGTGCGCGCGGTGGCGCAGAACGCGGAGACCGCCGCGCTGATGGGCGTCAACATCGACCGGGTGGTGAGCCTGACCTTCCTGCTCGGCGGCCTGATGGCCGGCGCGGCGGGCCTGCTGTACGTGGTGTATCTGGAGAATACCGGGTACAACATCGGTTTCCCGCTGGGCATCAAGGCGTTCACGGCCGCGGTGATGGGTGGCATCGGCAACCTGCGGGGAGCCCTCATCGGTGGCCTGGCGCTGGGGCTGATCGAGAACTACGGCGCCGCGATCTGGGGAGCGGAATGGGAGGACGTCATCTCCTTCACGGTCCTGCTGATCGTGCTCACGTTCCGGCCGACCGCGCCACGCGCCCGCGACTGCTGCTGCTGGACGAGCCGGCGGCCGGCTTCAACACGGTGGAGAAGCAGGCGCTGGCAGGGCTGATCCAGCGCATCCGCCACGACGGCTATACAGTGCTGCTGATCGACCACGACATGAGCCTGGTCATGCGGATCTCCGACCGGATCGCGGTGCTCGACTTCGGCGAGAAGATCGCGGAGGGACGGCCGAGCGAGGTCCAGCAGGACCCGAGAGTGATCGAGGCCTACCTGGGGGCGGCGGATGCTTCTTGAGCTGGCGGACGTTCACGTCCACTACGGCAAGATCGAGGCGCTCAAGGGCATCTCCTTCACCGTCGACGAGGGCGAGGTCGTCACGCTGATCGGCAGCAACGGCGCCGGCAAGACGACCACGCTTCGCACGATCTCGGGGATGCGGCCGGTCAGCTCTGGACAGATCCGCTTCCAGGGCGAGGACGTTCTCAGCGTCCCGGCGCACCGGCGCGTCGAGATGGGCATCTGCCAGGCGCCGGAGGGCCGCGGCATCTTCCCGGGCATGACGGTGCTCGAAAACCTCGACATGGGCGCCTACGCGCGGCCGCGGGCGGAGCGCGCCGAGGTCCGGGCGGACCTCGGGCGCGTCTTCAGCCTCTTCCCGCGGCTGCAGGAGCGGCGCAACCAGTCGGGCGGCGCGCTGTCGGGCGGCGAGCAGCAGATGCTGGCGATCGGCCGCGCGCTGATGTCGCATCCCCGGCTGCTGCTGGACGAGCCGTCATGGGGCTCGCGCCCAAGCTGTGGCGCAGATCTTCCAGATCATCAGCGAGATCAACAACCAGGGCACGACGATCCTGCTGGTGGAGCAGAACGCGGCCATGGCGCTGCAGCGCGCGAATCGCGCCTACGTGCTGGAGACGGGCCGCATCGTGCGGAGCGACGAGGCCTACAAGCCACTCGACGACGACTCGGTCAAGGCTGCCTATCTCGGCGGCGCGGTGGGGAGCTGAGGCTGGTCACGGCCTGTGGACAAGCTGTAGTGCGGCTTGGGGCCGTGAGGTACAGTGCGACGCATCGCCGGCGCTGGCCGGGAAGGCCGTCGCCAAGCGGGTGCCGGCGACCTGAGATGGAGGCAACAGCATGGTGGGAATCAAGCGAGGGCGTAGCTTACTGCTGGCCATGGCGGCCAGCCTGGCGCTGCTGCTCGCCGCCTGCGGCGGCAACGGTGGCGGCGAGGGCGCGCAGTCCGGTGGCGGTGGCCTCACCGACCTGGGAAAGAAGCTGCCGTCCGCGATCCAGCAGTCGAAAGAGATCAAGGTGGGCTCTGACATCGCGTACGCGCCGGTCGAGTTCTACAAGGAGGGCACCCAGGAGGTCCAGGGCATCGACTGGGACCTGGCCCAGGCACTGGGCCAGAAGCTGGGGGTGAAGGTCACCTTCGCCAACACCACCTTCGACGGCATCATCCCGGCGCTCAAGGCCAAGCGCTTCGACATCATCATGTCGGCGATGAGCGACACGCCCGAGCGCCAGAAGGAGGTCGACTTCATCGACTACTTCAAGGCCGGCACCTCGATCCTGGTGAAGAAGGGCAACCCCCAGGGGATCCAGTCGCTGGACGACCTCTGCGGCAAGACCATCGCCCTGCAGAAGGGCACGACCCAGGTCGACGTCGCCACCGAGCAGCAGGTGAAGTGCAAGAGCGCCGGCAAGGCCGAGATCAAGATCCTGACCTACGACAAGGACACCGACGCCCAGCTCCAGCTGCGCACCGGGCGCGCGGTGGCCGACATGAACGACTTCCCGGTGGCGGCCTACGCCGCCCAGACGGTCGGTGGCGGCAACGACTTCGAGGTCGTGGGCCAGCAGATCGGCGCCGGCCCCTACGGCATCGGCGTGCGCAAGGACGACACCCAGCTCCGCGACACGCTGAAAGAGGCGCTCCAGGCGATCATCACCGACGGCACCTACACCAAGATCCTGCAGAAGTGGAACGTCGCCGAGGGTGCGCTGACGCCTCCGACGATCAACGGCGGTCAGTGAGCGCGGCGGCCTAGGCAGTCGGCGATGTCTGGAGCGGAGCGCGAGGAGGCCCACCCCAGGGTGGGCCTCTCGCCCCCGACCGGGGGAATTCCGCCGGACCGGATCAGGGCGATCCCGGTGCGCCACTGGGGTCGCTGGGTCTTCGCGGTGGTGGTGCTGCTGGTGGTGGTCTGGATCGCCACCGCCATTGTCAGCTCCCACTTCGCCCGGTGGGACCAGGTCCGCCGCTTCCTCACCAGCCCGGCCATCCTGCAGGGCCTGGTCAACACCATCGTGCTGTCGGTGATCGCCCAGGCCATAGGGATCGTGCTTGGCCTGGTGCTGGCGGTCATGCGGCTGTCCAAGAACCCGGTGCTGAGCGCCGTGAGCAGCCTGTACATCTGGTTCTTCCGCGGCACGCCGGTCCTGGTGCAGCTCATCTTCTGGTACAACATCGCCATCGTCTTCAAGACGTTCACCATCGCGGTGCCGTTCACCGACATCACCTTGATCTCGCGGCCGATGAATGACGTCATGACACCATTCGTCGCGGCGCTACTGGGGCTCGGCCTGAACGAGGGCGCCTACATGGCCGAGATCTGCCGCGCCGGCATCATCTCGGTCGAGGAGGGCCAGGCCGAGGCCGCCGCCGCGCTCGGCATGCGCGGGTCGCTCACCATGCGCCGCATCGTGCTGCCGCAGGCGGTGCGGGTCATCATCCCGCCCACCGGCAACGAGTTCATCTCCATGCTCAAGACCTCCTCGCTGGTCTACGTGACCACCTTCGGGGACCTGATGCGCAGGGCGAGCGACATCTACTCGACCAATTTCCTGGTGATCGAGCTGCTGATCGTCGTGAGCATCTACTACCTGGCGCTGACCTCGGTCGCGAGCGTGGGCCAGTATTACCTCGAGCGGCATTACGCCCGTGGCGCCGCCCGTGCGCTGCCGGCGACGCCGTGGCAGCGCGTGCGGCGCAACCTGCTCCCTGGACGGAGGCGGCGCGAATGGGAGTGACCGTGACCCCGATGGTGCGCGCCGAGGCCGTGCACAAGCGCTTCGGCCGTCTGGAGGTGCTCAAGGGCATCGATCTCGAGGTCCTGGCGGGCGAGGTCATGGTGATCGTCGGCCCGTCGGGGTCCGGCAAGTCGACGTTCCTGCGCTGCATCAACCACCTGGAGAAGATCAACGCCGGCCGGCTGTACGTGGACGGCGAGCTGGTCGGCTATCGCCAGGTGGGCGATCGGATCTACGAGCTCAAGGAGCGGGAGGTCGCGCGCAAGCGGGCCGAGATCGGCATGGTGTTCCAGCGCTTCAACCTGTTCCCGCACATGACCGCGCTTGGCAACGTGATCGAGGCGCCGATCCAGGTCAAGAACGTCCCCAAGGCGCAGGCGCTCGAGCGCGGCCGCGAGCTGCTGTTCCAGGTTGGCCTGGCCGACAAGGCGGACGCCTACCCGGCGCAGCTCTCCGGCGGCCAGCAGCAGCGGGTGGCGATCGCCCGGGCGCTGGCCATGGACCCCAAGCTGATGCTGTTCGACGAGCCGACCAGCGCGCTCGACCCCGAGCTGGTCGGCGAGGTGCTGGAGGCGATGAAGAAGCTCGCCGCCATCGGCATGACCATGGTCGTGGTCACCCACGAGATGGGCTTCGCGCGCGAGGTCGGCGACAGGCTGGTGTTCATGGATCAGGGGGTCGTGGTCGAGGAGGGAAGGCCCACCGAGGTCCTGACCAACCCGAGGCACGAGCGCACGAGGTTCTTCGTGGCCAGGATCCTGTAGGTCCTCCGGGGCAACCCTTGCGGCGGGAATCGAGGGGCCCGGGCGGGGAACCCGAAGGACCTTTGGCTCCGTTCGCACCTTCCCCGAGTGCGCTCGTTCTCTACTCGGTCCTTCGGACCCCCGCGCCGGACGGACCAGCGGGGCCCCCGCAGGGACCCCGAGAGATCGCAAGCTAACAGCCGTGCATGCTCGGGTCAACTTCCTGCGATCGTTGCCGGCCAAGGCAGTGATGTATCAACGCAGGTGGCACCTGCGTTGATGGAAGTTGGAGAACTTGTTACGAGTTGGTGGCGGGGAGTCAACCGATCGGAGTGGGCTGGACTGGTGACCGGCTGGCCGGTCGGCCCGCAAACTGGTAGATCTCCTGGTTTCAAAGCGCCCTTGGACTGGAAAGAAGGGATGTACCGAACCCGCGCGTTTCGAGTTTGCTTGCCTTGGAACTGACCATCCCCTCCTCGTCCAGGTTCCTGCCGCAAGTCAGGCACGCGGTCGCGAGAGCGCTGCGTGGCCTGCCGAGGAGCACAGTCGACGACCTGCTGCTCGTCCTGGACGAGGCGGTGAGCAACGCCATCCGCCACGGCTCCCGGGGCGGTGAGCCGATCGAGGTCATCGTCGAGATCGACGGCGGCTGGATCGACATTCGTGTGCGCGACCGTGGTCCGACCCCGAAGCTGCCACGATTACCGGGCGGGCCGCCTGGCGCCTTGGCGACGGGCGGTCGCGGGCTGTGGCTCATCAAGCAGTTGGTGGGCGACATCCGGCTGCGCCGGGTCGGTGACGGCACGCTGCTGTGGGCACGCTGCCGGGTGCCGTCGGCCGTGAGCGTGGCCGCCGAGCACGGCGCGCGCTCGGCTCCCTGAGCCAGCTCCTCGCCTCGTCATCCACAACCTGGCTGACCGGGGCCTCGACGGTCGGGCCGCGCTGTTAGACTCGCCGATGTGGCAACGATATCTTCCTCCCCGGCGAGCGCGCCTGACGGCGCGACCGATCCGGACCGCCCGCTCGTCCTGCTGGACGGGCACAGCCTCGCCTACCGGGCGTTCTTCGCCCTGCCAAGCGACCTGCAGACGACCACCGGGCAGGTGACCAACGCCGTCTACGGCTTCACGGCCATGCTGGTGAAGCTGTTCGGCGAGGCCGCTCCCGACCGCATCGCGGTCTGCTTCGATCAGGGCCGGCCCGCCTACCGCTACGACGTGTACCCGGAGTACAAGGCCAACCGCCAGACCACCCCGAGCGAGTTCAGCGCGCAGATGCCGCTCATCCGAGAGGTCCTGGCCGCGCTGCGCATCCCGGTGGTCGAGGTGCCCGGCTACGAGGCCGACGACGTCATCGCGACCCTGGTGGAGCAGGCCACCCAGCAGGGCGTCCCGACGCTGATCGTGAGCGGTGACCGTGACACGCTCCAGCTCGTCGACGACGGGCTCGGCGTGCGGGTGATGATGACCAGCCGGGGCATCACCGACACCAGGATCTACGACGAGGCCGCGGTGCTGGAGCGCTACGGCGTGCCGCCCAGCCGCTACGTCGACATCGCCTCGCTGCGCGGCGACCCCTCCGACAACCTCCCCGGGGTGCCGGGGGTGGGGGACAAGACCGCCACAAAGCTGGTGGTGACCTACGGCAGCGCCGAGGAGGCGCTGGACCACGCCGAGGAGCAGCGGGGCAGGCTGCGCCAGAACCTCATGGACCACGCCGACGACGTGCGGCGCAACAAGCGGCTCGCCACGCTGCGGCGCGACGTGCCGCTGCCGGTCGGCGTCGACGACCTGCGCATCGGCGTCTGGGACCGGACCGAGATCCACCGGCTGTTCGACACCCTCGAGTTCCAGGGCCTGCGCGAGCGGCTGTTCGCCGCGGTGGCGCAGCCGGCCCCTTCTGACGTCGGCTTCGACGTCGACGCCCGCGCGCTCTCCCCGGCGGAGCTGCCCGCCTGGCTCGACGCGGTCCCGCCCGGCGTGCCGGTCGCGCTGTCCTGCCGGCTCGATACCGGCCCCGGCCGCGCCGAGCTGCTCGGCGTCGCCCTGTGGGCCGCCGGGCAGGGCTCCGTCTGGCTCTCCCTGGACCGGGCAGCCCCCGCCGACCTTGAGGCGCTCGCCAGCCTGCTCGCCGACCCGGACCGGCCCAAGATCGCCCACGACGCCAAGAACCTCTACCTGGCGGTGTGGGAGCGTGGGTGGCGGCTGGAGGGGCTGACGCTGGACACGGCGGTGGCCGCCTACCTCGCCTCGCCGGCGCAGCGCAGCTACGACCTCTCCGACCTGGCCCTGCGCTACCTGCGCAAGGAGCTGCGCCCGGAGGGGACGGGGGCCGCCAGCCAGCCGGCCGGCGAGGGTACGCAGCTCGCGCTCGACACCTCGACGGAGGAGGACTGGCGGGCCTGGTGCCTGCGGGCCCAGGCGGTCGGCGAGCTGGGCGACGCGCTCACCACCGAGCTCGCCTCGCTCGGCATCGAGCGCCTCGACCGCGACGTCGAGCTGCCGCTGGTGCCGATCCTGGCAAAGCTGGAGCGGACCGGGATCGCCGTCGACCTCTCGGTGCTCGAGGAGATCGGCGACCGGCTCGAGGCTCGCATGCTCGACCGCGAGGCCCGCATCTACGAGCTGGCGGGGGAGAAGTTCAACATCGGCTCCAACCCGCAGCTCCAGGCGATCCTGTTCGACAAGCTCGCGCTGCCGAGGACCAAGCGCATCAAGACCGGCTACACGACCGACGCGGCCTCCCTGGCCCAGCTCGCCGGCACCCACCCGATCATCGAGGAGCTGCTCGGCTACCGCGAGGTGGCCAAGCTCAAGAACACCTACGTGGATGCCCTGCCGAAGCTGGTGGTCCCGGGGACCGGCCGGCTCCACGCGCAGTTCAACCAGCTGGTGGCGTCGACCGGGCGGCTCTCCAGCCAGAACCCCAACGTGCAGAACATCCCCATCCGCACCGAGCTCGGCCGAGAGATCCGACGGGCGTTCGTGGCGGACCCCAAGGCCGAGGGCCTGCTGGTCGCCGACTACGCCCAGATCGAGTTCCGCGTGCTCGCCCATCTCGTTGGGGACGACACCCTGGTACAGGCGTTCCTCTCCGGTGAGGACGTGCACGCGACCGTGGCGGCCATGGTCTGGGGCCTTCCCCCGGACCAGGTCGATCGGGAGCTGCGGGCGCGGGTCAAGATGGTGACCTATGGTCTCGCCTACGGCCTGTCGGCCTTCGGCCTGGCCCAGGGGCTCGGCATCGCGCCGGAGGAGGCCAAGGCGCTGATGGACGCCTACTTCGCGCGCTTCGGCCAGGTGAAGGCGTACCTCGACGGCGTGGTGACACAGGCCCGCCGCGACGGCTACACGTACACGATCCTCGGCCGCCGCCGCTATCTGCCCGATCTCGCCTCCGACAACTACCAGCGCCGACAGATGGCCGAGCGCATGGCGCTGAACGCGCCCATCCAGGGCTCTGCGGCGGACATCATCAAGATGGCGATGGTCGCCGTGGACCGGGCGCTGGACGCCGAAGGGCTCGCCTCGCGCATGGTGCTGCAGGTCCACGACGAGCTGGTGTTCGAGGTCGAGCCCGGCGAGCGCCAGCGGCTGGAGGACCTGGTGCGGCGCGAGATGGTGGGCGTCGTCGACCTTAAGGTTCCACTTGAGGTTTCAACAGCGTTCGGTCGATCCTGGGCAGACGCGCAGCACTGACGATTTACCCTGGCCCGGGCTTTGGTCGGCTTGCGGGGCGGTGGTCGGGGTTGGGGCTGCCTGCACTGCGCTGTGGCGGGGTGGGCCGGCGGGGGGTCCACTCGTTGGTCCGCAAACGACAGTCCCGCCGAGCGGACCCCCCGCCGGCCTTCCCACGGGAACCCGACCGCCCACCCGGATCGTCTCGCCGGGCCGCCGCGATTCCCGGGCCGGACGCCTACCTGATCGTCTCGCCAGGCGCCGCGACGGTACCCGGGAACCCGACGCGCCACCCTGTGTGGGTCGCCGCGGTAGCCGGGAACCGACGCGCCACCTGATCGCCTCGCCGGCGCCGCGCGACGTTGGCCGGGGCCGCGACCTTGCCGCGACTGTCGGCAGGTTGCCGCGCGAGCGGGTATTCGAGTCGGGCATAACGGGCGGTTCTGTGTCGTCTGGCGCGTCAACGTGCCGACAGTCGCGGCAACATGCACGCCCGCGCCGGCAAGCCCGGGCCTCCCACGCGCGGAAATGGCGGGAAAAGAGGGAGGGATGAGGGACCCGAGGAGATGGGGCGACCACACCAACCACGGTCGGGCCGGCGGGGGGTCCGCTCGGCGGGACTGTCGTTTGCCCGCCACAGCGCAGTGCAGGCAGCCCCAACCCCGACCACCGCCCCGCAAGCCGACCAAAGCCCGGGCCACCAGCCGGGGGATTGTCAACCTGAAGCTCAGCAAGAACCACACCCACCCAACGGCCAGGGTAAATCGTCAATGCTGCGCGTCCCCACCAGGCTCCAGCGCAATCCGCAACCGCTTGTTCCCCTTCCCCTTGGACTCGTGACCGACCACGTGCACCTCTCCCACCTCGCCCGTTCGCCCCACGTGCGTGCCACCGTCCGCCTGACGGTCCAGCCCCTCGATATCGATCACGCGCACGATCTCCAGGCCCGGCGGCAGCAGGTTGGTCTTGGTGCGGATCAGCTCCGGCTTGGAGGCGAACTCCTCCGGCGACAGGAACAGCACCTGCACCCGCCTGTCGGTCTCCACCTCCTTGCGCAGCGCCGTCTCCACCGCCTCGGCGAAATCCGCGCTCATGCTGGCCAGCTCGAAATCCATGCGCGCCCTGAGCGGCTCCATGTTGCCGCCGGTCACCAGCGCGCCGTGGTCCCGGCCGATGACCCCGGCGAGCATGTGCAGGGCGGTGTGGGTCCGCATCAGCGCGTAGCGGCGCTCCCAGTCGAGGCGGGCGTGGACCCTGGCACCGACCGGCGGCGGGTCGCCCTCGAGGAGCAGGACCAGCGCACCCTCGCGCCGGGCCGTGCCGGTGACCGCCAGCTCCCGGCCCGCGTGCTGGAGGGTGCCGGTGTCGGCAGGCTGGCCGCCGCCGCCGGGGAAGAAGGCGCTGCGGTCCAGCACCACCCCGTCGGGATGCTCGGCCACCACCTGGGCGTCGAAGCTGTCAAGGTACGAATCGCGCTGGTAGAGCGGCTCAGTCATGGGATTGGACCTTTCGTCAGTAGCTGGCCCGACGCTGGCCATCCTGGCATGATCAGCGCCCTGTTCGCGGTGGCCACAGCGTCCCTCGGGCGGACGCTGGCTCCTCTGTTTCCAGAACTCCTGGCAAAGCCGCAGGTCATACGGGCGCAAAACGTTGACGCGGTGGTTGGGCGACGGCTACCATCGGCCGAACCACGTGTGGGCTTTTCTGCCAGTGTGTTCTGACGCTGATCGCGTCGCCTCACAGTCAAGGAAATGTCCTCCGGGAGAGATCTCTGTCCGACAGTCTAGGAGACGAGCAGTTGACCGAGTCCATCGACCGACCCTCGACCCAATCCGAGCCGTCCGAGCAGGCGATGCCGGGTCTGACCACCCAGGTGACGCAGAACGACGTCGGCTCGGCCGAAGAGCTCGCCGCCGCCTACGAGGAGACCCTCAAGGACTTCAATGAGGGCGATATCGTCGACGGCTACGTGGTGAAGGTCGACCACGACGAGGTGCTGCTCGACATCGGCTACAAGTCCGAAGGTGTCATCCCGTCGCGAGAGCTCTCGATCAAGCACGACGTGGATCCGAACGAGGTCGTCACTCTGGGTGACCACATCGAAGCGCTGGTCATGCAGAAGGAGGACAAGGACGGCCGGCTGATCCTGTCCAAGAAGCGGGCCCAGTACGAGCGGGCTTGGGGCACGATCGAGAAGAAGAAGGAGAACGACGAGATCGTCGAGGGCACGGTCATCGAGGTCGTCAAGGGCGGCCTGATCCTGGACATCGGTCTGCGTGGCTTCCTGCCCGCCTCGCTCGTCGAGATGCGCCGCGTCCGCGACCTGCACCCCTACGTCGGGCGCACCCTCGAGGCCAAGATCATCGAGCTGGACAAGAACCGCAACAACGTGGTGTTGTCGCGCCGCGCATGGCTGGAGGAGACCCAGTCGGCGACCCGCCGGGCCTTCCTGCACACCCTGCGCAAGGGCGAGATCCGCAAGGGCGTGGTGTCCAGCATCGTGAACTTCGGCGCCTTCGTCGACCTGGGTGGGGTGGACGGCCTGGTCCACGTCTCCGAGCTGTCGTGGAAGCACATCGACCATCCCTCCGAGGTGGTAGAGGTCGGCCAGGAGGTCGAGGTCGAGGTGCTGGACGTCGACCTGGAGCGGGAGCGGGTGTCGCTGTCGCTGAAGGCCACGCAGGAGGACCCCTGGCGGCAGTTCGCCCGCTCGCACCAGATCGGCGAGCTCATCCCGGGGCGGGTCACCAAGCTGGTGCCGTTCGGCGCGTTCGTACGGGTCGACGACGGCATCGAGGGCCTGGTCCACATCTCCGAGCTGGCCGAGCGCCACGTCGACATCCCCGAGCAGGTCGTCAGCGTGGGTGAGGAGATCACCGTCAAGGTGATCGACATCGACCTTGACCGCCGCCGCATCTCGCTGTCGCTGAAGCAGGCGCTGCAGGACCAGCAGCAGATGACGACCGCCGAGGACGAGCTGGCGCTCGAGGAAGGCTCCTACGAGGGCTACGAGGGCGAATACGCCGGTTACGCCGAGGGCGACTACGCCCAGGGGTACTACGACGAGCAGGGCAACCTGATCGGCGTGGTGCCGGGCACCGCCATGGCCGAGGCCTTCCAGGAGGCCGGCTTCTACGACGCAAGCTACCCCGACGCCGAGCAGGCGACGGAGGAGGGGGCCGGGGCGGAACAGGCCGAGCCCGAGCAGGCTCAGGGCGAGCAATCTCAGCAGAGCGAGCAGTCTCAGCGCGAACAGGCTCAGCAGGGCGAGCAGGGTCAGGGCGAGCAGGAGGGTCAGGACACCCTCGAGAACATCGTCGAGGACCTGAAGCGCAAGAACTCCAGCGAGTGAGCGCAGTCCCGGCCTGACCGCTGTGCCGGGGAGCGAGCCACGACAGGAGGCGGCTATGCTGCTGGTCGGGCTGACTGGAGGGATCGGCTCGGGCAAGAGCACGGTCTCGGCAATGCTCGCTGAGCGGGGTGCCGAGATCATCGATGCCGATCGCATCGCACGTGAGGTGGTCATGCCGGGCACGCCCGCCTGGTGCAAGATCCGCGACCACTTCGGGCCCGAGGTGCTGTTCTCCGACGGCTCCATCGACCGGCAGGCGCTGGCCAACATCGTCTTCGGCGACTCGAGCAAGCTCGCGCTGCTGAACGAGATCACCCACCCGGCGATCTTCGAGCGCATCGCCGACCGGCTGGAGTCCGCCAGCGGCCGCGACGTCATCGTGGTGCTCGACGCCGCCCTGCTGATCGAGACAGGGCTCGCCCGGCGGGTGGACGTGCTGATCGTCACCCACTCGCCCAGGGAGGTCCGAGTCGAGCGCCTTGCCGCCCTTGGCATGGCCCCGACGCACGCCCAGGCCCGGATCGCCGCGCAGCTCGCTCCAGAGGAACAGCTCGCCAGGGCCGACATCGTCATCGACAGCTCCGGCTCCCTCGAGGACCTGGGCACGCAGGTCGACGAGGTCTGGAAGGAGCTGGAACGCCTGCTCGCGGAGCAGGCCAGCCGTCGCGGCTGATAGCCTCCATCCATGAGCGACGTCACCGTGATCCCGCGCCCGCTGGAGTGGGTCTTCCTGGACGCGGGGGACACGCTGCTGACGCCATGGCCGACCTTCCAGGGCCGCCTGGTGATAGTGGCCGGCGAGCACGGCGTCAGCTTCGAGGAGTCGGTGGCGCACGCCGCCATCGTCGCCGTGGCCAGGCAGGCCGCCTGGCCGACCGACTGGACCGACGCGACCCTCCAGCGGGAATTCTGGACCGGCTTCTACCTCCAGATCCTCGAGCGCCTCGGCCACCGCGGCGACGGGGCCGCCCTCGCGGAGGCGCTGTACCGCACGTTCTCCGACCCCGCCTCGTATCGCCTCTTCGACGACGTCCGTCCGGCGCTGGAGTCGCTGACCGCGCGCGGCCTGAAGCTCGGCGTCATCTCCAATTTCGAGCCCTGGCTCGAGGAGGTGCTCCGCCGCGAGGGGGTGCTGCACCAGTTCTCTGTCCTGGCGATCTCGGGGGTGCTCGGGGTGGCCAAGCCGGAGCCGGGCATCTTCCACGCCGCCCTGGAGCAGGCGGGAGTGGCCCCGTCCGCGGCCATCCACGTCGGCGACCAGCCCGAGATCGACGCGGCGGCCGCCAGGGCGGTGGGCATCACGCCCGTGCTGATCGACCGCCACAAGACGCTGCCGCCGGAGGCGGGCCCGCGCATCGGGTCCCTGACCGAGCTGGTCGAGCTCGTCGACGCGGAGCCGTAGCCGCGGTGGACCGGACCTTCTGGCGTGTCATCGCCAGCGACGAGAAGGCCCTCCCGCAGGGCGAGTGGGTCGGTGAGCTCGCCCCTGAGCTGCTGTCCTGGCTCGGCTCGACCGACGCGGAGCTGCGCGACCAGTTCGCCTACCGGATCCTGGCCGCCTGGATCGAGCGCGACCAGTTCGAGCCCGACCAGCTCCGCGAGCTGGCCAGCCAGATGCTGGACAACCTCCAGATCGGGCTGGGGCAGCGCGACGGCGACGGGGTGTTCCTGCGCTCCTACTCGACGTTGGTCCTTATGGAGGTCGTCGCCTACGACAACGCCCACCCGTTCCTGCGGGAGGACGAGGTCGCGCGCGTGCTGGACGTGGTCCTGGACTACCTGCGGCAGGAGTGCGACCTGCGCGCGTGGGTCGAGGGGCCGGGCTGGGCCCACGCCATCGCCCACACCGCCGACCTGCTCATGATGCTGGCCCGCAACCTCCAGCTCGGCCCGTTCGAGCTGGAGCGACTGCTGGACGCCGTCGCGGACCGGCTGCTGCAGCCCTGCGGGGTCGTCTTCGTGCAGCACGAGGACGAGCGCCTGGCCTACGCCGCGCTGAACGTGCTGCGCCGCGGGCTGATCGACCGTGCGGTCCTGGACCGCTGGCTGGCCCGCTTCATCCACCCGGCCGGCCGCGACTCGTGGCGCCTGGTCTACACCATGGACGGAGAGAGCGCCGCCCGCGTCAACGTCACCAACTTCCTCCGCAGCCTGTATTTCCAGCTCATCCTGACCGAGAACCCGCCGCCGGACGCCACAGAGCACCTCGCCGCCGTGCTGGCCACCCTCGAGAGCATGGACATCGGCTTCTACGCTCTCGGTTGAGCCCATGGCGCCCCGGCGAGCAAGGCACACGCGCTCTGGGGGGGCCGTGGGGGGCCGGACTGTCAAGTTAGCCAGTAAGAGAGCCCCAAGAGGTCGGGGTCGCGAAGTGGGTCGCAGGTCACGGTAGGCACCTCCCCTTCGAGGGTCGCTCCTGCCCGACGCCAGAAGGCGGACGGTCGGGACCGAAGGCACATGAGGATTTCCGGAAGTCGTTACAAGCCACGTCGGGTCCCCACCGCTGGCCCCGCGCGAGTACGACCCACACCCGCGGGTCGTCGGGCAACCGGGCGGGCGCGAAGCTCAACTCCGACAGCAGCCGATCGTCCTTGCGGAAGTTGCAGGGCTCACACGCCGGCAGCACGTTCCACGGCGCGTCCGGGCCTCCGCGGGACAAGGGGATGAGATGGTCGAGTGTCAGTGTGTCGAAGCGGTCGCCGCACAGATAGCAGGCGTGATCGTTGGCCTCCAGGATCGCTGTGCGGTCGTACGGCTCGCCTCGCGCGAGCACTCGGCGGCGAGTTCTCTTCATCCGGGTCGCATCACTCCTCGTTCGCAGCTCGTTGAGGAAGACGTCAAGGGCCTCAGAGCCCAGTTCGGGGCCATGTTTGGCGATCAGCGCTTTGATCTGCTTGGGCAGCTCAGGCATGGGGCCGCTGCTCGGCGATGCGCTCGAGTCGTTTGCGGCGGCTGCCGCGCCCCTCTGGGCCTCCTCGGGGGTGACCTCGTGATCTCGTGCGCCATCCCAGCGACTCGGCACGCGCGAGGGCCTGGCACACCCGCTGCGCTTCCGTGGGCAGTCTGGGACCCTCCCTGGCCAGCCACACCCGCACACCCGGGCGCCGCATGGCAAGCCACGTCCGCACGCGCGCGGGCAGCTCCGGTTCAGACATGGGGCTGCGCGTCGGTCACACGCTCCAGCGCCAGATCAGCATCCGTGACGCCCAGCCGGTCCAGCAGGCCCGCGAACAACCCTTCCTCGACCGCACGGCCGGTCCGGGTTTCCACGTCGTGGACGGCGTCGTTGAGGTAGCCGACCAGCGGGCGGTAGGTGCCAAGCTCGGCCTCCAGCAGGCCCGCCCACTTGCAGATGCGGGCGCTGCTGCGGCGCAGGGCACCGGTCAGGGTGGGCTGGTCGAGTGCGATCTGAGCGGCGAGCTTGGCGGTTGGGGTGTCTTGCCCGGATGCGCGGTCGATGCTCATGGTGGTTGCTCCTGCGTGGTTTGGTGCCGGCCCGAAGCCGGGTGACGTCAAGCTCCGGGCCGTCGCACCGTTCGGGTTGTGGCGCGCAACAGCCCCGCGGCGGGTTCCTCTTCGGGCGCTGCCTGCCCGCCCGGCGCCGTGCTAGGGTCCAGCGGTTGCTGTGCTGATTGCGCTCTATGAGTAACCGGCTACGCTTCGTACGGGAAGCCATCGTCAGGTGTCGCCTGTTGTCGACCAGGACGACAATGCCGCAGCGGGGAGGCGACCAATGCCAGCCGTCGGCCACGGGCAGGAACCGAACGAGGTGCTTGCTGGCCTGCTCGCTGAGCGGGGCTGGTCCTACCGCGACCTTGGCCGCCACTATGCCGACCAGTGCGCCCGCGAGGGACGGCCGCCGACACGCCCGAGCCTCACCACGATCTCCCGGTGGATCAACGGCCGGCAGCGCCCAACACCGGAGAACCTCTACATCCTGCGCAAGCTGTTCGGCGCGTCCACCGATGAGCAGCTCGGCTTCGAGTCTCGCAGCAGGCCAGCGGCCAGCCGGCCGGCTGCGAGCGGCGAGGTGGCTGACCAGATCAGCGAGCCGCTCTCCGAGCGGCTCGCGCGGGCGCTGCAGCGGCCCAGCAGTGTGGACTCAACGCTGCTGGACGATCTGGAGCAGCGCACTCGGCAGCTTGACCGGGCCGACCGCCGCGACGGCGCCCGGCGTACCTTCGGCGAGGTCGTTGCCCACCTGGGCCGGATCACGGTCCTGCTGGCAGAGGCGCCGGACGAGCTGACCCATCGGCGCCTTGCGGTCCTGGCGGGCGATGCGGCCCAGCTCTGCGCATGGCTGGCGTTCGACCTGGGCGACTTCGACCGCGTCGCCGCTTATTCGCGCCTGGTGCTCCTGGCCGCCATCCCTGGACGCCGCCGCGAGCTTGGCGCGTATGGCCGCGGCCAGCAAGCATACGTCGCGTTCCACCGGGGTCGGCTCCAGGATGCCGCCGACCTCGTTGACGCCGCCGTCCAGGTCTGCCCGCGTGGCCTGACTGGGGCGTGGCTGGCGCGGGTCGAGGCCGAAGCCAGGGCGCGGCTGGGCGACTCCGACGGATGCCGGGCCGCTCTGGACCGCGCCCGCGAGCTGCTGGCCGGCAGCCCTGAGGGCAGCGGCGTCCCTTGGGTGGCGTACTTCGCCGACACGGCCCACCTGGACCGCGCCGAGGGCCGCTGCCTGGTGCGGCTCCGGCAAACCGAGCAGGCCCGCGAGCTGCTCAGCCGCGCGCTCGCGCTCGGCGGCCCCTACCTCCGCGCTCGTGGCGGCGCGCTGGCCGAGCTGGCCGTCACCTATGCGCTGGATCGCAACCCCGACCCGGCCGCCGAGATCGCACTGCGGGCGCTGGAGATCGCCCAGCAGACCGGGTCACGGCGTAACCTGGAGCGGCTCCGCGAGGTCCATGCGCGGCTCACGCCTTGGCGGTCACGACCAGCGGTGAAGGAGCTGACCGCGGCGTTGCGGCTGGCAGGCTAGAGCGGGTTGGGCTTGTCCCAGGACGAGTAGGGAATCTGGTGGCCGACGTGCTCGAAGCGCGGCACGGTCCGGCCGCGCAGCTCAACCGGCGTCAGGAAGCCTTCCGGGCCGGTCAGCGGCCGGCATCGGATACGCACACCAGGACGGGCATGCAGCGCGACGTAGACCACAAGCAGCTCCTCGCTCTCGGTGTGTTGCCCGATGCCGATGAGCTGGTAGAAGTCGCCCTTGTAGTGGCGCCAGACACCAGCGGGCAGCTCGGGCGCTCCGGTCTGGTCGATGGGCGGCTCGGTCGCGTCGGTCATGACGTGAGATTACCGCCGGATCGGCTCCCTTGACGCTTCCCAGGCCGTTGCGGAAAGGACGCACCGCTGTGTCGCTGGCGGTTCCCGGGCGCTCAGGAGGCTCGGGCGACGGCTCGAGTGGCTGGTCGACGGCGTTGGCGGCGCAGCCCGGAGACCCACTGGAATGGTTGCTCAGGCGGTGGCCTGCCTGGCCACTTGCTGGGTGGTCGTGTGCCGCCACAGCTTGAGCAGGTTATGAGTGCCGCACAGCAGCTTCCACTCCGCCTGGCAAGCGGCCATGCCGCGGCGCAGGAAGCGGCGGGCGCCCTGCTGTTCCTTGATCTGGCCAAAGACCGGCTCGACGGTCTCCCGCCGCTTGGCGTAGCGGGCCTTGCCGTCCTCGCTTGCCAGCTTGGCCTTCATGGCCGCGCGGAGCCCGTCGCTCTTGGACTGTGACGGCTTGCCGTCCTTGCGGGGCTTGCCTTGGCGGCCGTGCCTGGCCGGCGGGATGTACAGCTCGGGCGCGTTGGGGATCGCGGTGACGTTCTCGATCGACCAGTAGCCAGAGTCGGCCAGCGTGGCCTCCGGTCGCTGGTCGATTCCGGCGGCGGCCAGCGTGGTGGCCGTGGCTTGCAGCATGGGCTTGAGCTGGTGGACGTCGTTGGCCTCGTCGGTGAGCTCGGCGGCGACGATCACCTGCTCCAAGGTGGTGACCGCCTGGGCGTTGTAGCCCTGCACGGTGCCGTTGCGGGTGTGCAGGAAGCGGCTGTCGGGGTCGGTGACATTGGCGGTCGCCTCCGGATTCGGGGCCTCCTGCGGCCGGCGCTTGAGCGTGCGAGGCTTTCTGCCTTTTGCCTCCGCGGCCGCAGTGTGGGCGGCGACCCGCTGCTGGTAGGCCTGCTCCCGCGCGGCGGCCTCGGCCTCCAGCTGCGCCTTGGCCTGCCGCAGCCGCGCCAGCCGGTCCGCCTTGCTCGCGAGCTCCGGAGGCAGCTCGTCCCCGCAGGCGTCGCCGAAGAGCCGATCCTCGTGCTGGTCGATCTCGGCGGCCTCGCGCAGGATCTCGGCGACCTCAGCCTGGAGCTTCTCCTGGGTGCGGTTGGCCTTGTCTGACGCGTTGCCGGCCAGCTTGGTGCCGTCCAACGCCACGGTGCCGACCTGCACCATCCCGGCGGCGGCGCACAGCTTGAGCGAGGCGACCAGGAAGCCGGCCAGGGCCTGCTCGTGGCGGACGCGGAAGCGCGCGATGGTCACATGGTCGGGGGTCTGGTTGGCGGCCAGCACGCGGAAGGCGATGTCTTCGACACATCGGCGTTCGAGCTGGCGGGAGGAGCGCACCCCAGGCAGTAGCCATACAGCAGCACGCCCAGCAGGGTTTTGGGGTCATAGGCGGGGTGGCCGTGCCCGTCGTCGCGATGCTGGCGATAGAAGGGCTCGAGGTCGAGCTGGTCGACCACGTCGAGGATGAACCAGGCGAGATGACCTTCGGGCAGCCAGTCGCGCAGGTCAGGGGGCAAGAGGAAGGGCTGGTCGCGGTCACAGCCCAGGAAGTTATAGGCCATAGCCTATTCTACCTGCTCGCGACTTTCATTACAAATGAGCTGATTCTTAAGTGTCAACCGGCCGGCTGCCATATGACCCGCTCGATCACCAAACCTGCTCCCCGGCAAGAGCATGAAGGCGAGGATCACCTGCGGTTCTTCCGTGCCGGCCGTAACCACTCGTGCCCACCGAGCACCGCCAGCCCCTGATGCCACGCGGACCAAGGCCACCATGTCACCGCGGCATGGCCGGCCAGGACGAGCTTGGCTCGGGCGTGGTGGCGATGGCCGCCAGCTCAGCCGCAGGATGAGGCCCGCCCTCGGTGACTACTTGCCTCGTTGGCATGCCGTCGGGGGCGGCGCGGCAGGCAGGCCGAATCAGAAGCGAGAAGGCTTGGAGCGGAACGTAAGGACCAGACGAGTGAGATTCAGCAGGATCAAGACGGCGAACAGGGCCACGCCTATCGGCTGATGGCCCCGCGCCTCAATGACAAGACCTCCGAGGAAGATAGCCAAGACAAAGCTCAGGATTACGATCCGATTCCGGCGCGTGTCCAGTTTCTCGACCAGGCGTTGTAGCTGCCGGGACTGACGGCCAAGGCCGATATGATCTGGTTCCCCCGCAACGATGTGTTTCTTCGACATGTCGACACTTTCGGTGACCACCTACTTCGTTGGCAAGCACTCCGCAGGAGGACGCGGCAGCGCCTTACGTTGAAGCCGCGCCCGGTCGTGCTAGTCGTCAGGCCACAAGGTCACGGCACGCCCGGCCGCTTCCAGAATCACTCCGGCGTCGATCTCGGCGCGCGATTCCGTGATGTCTCTGCTCGGCCACTCACAGACAAAGGCGAACGGCCCGGCCGGTGGCAGTGGCCACACCCAGTGCTCCAGATCCCAGGCCGCGCCGCCGCCGCCCCCGCCGTGCTGGTGCAGCACCGGTCGATCTGGCGCTTGGCCCTCCAAGTCGTAGGGAGGGCGGTCGAGGTTGGTGGCCTTGCGACCGTCGGCGAATTGCACGCCGAAGCGCAGCAACTCATCGGGTAGGGCGTTGCCTTCGAAGGCGGTGCGGTCAAGCAGGTACGGGAACTGCTCCTCTCGGGCGGAGACGGTGCGCAGGCGCAGGCTGAGGGTGAAGCCGAACCCTTTCGGATAGGCGCGGATGCCGGCGATGGCAACGACGGTTTCCTGGGTGCGCGCGATGATCAGCTCCACTGGCGCGATACCGGGTAGGACGTTGTGGGGTGGCCCGAGCCAGGCCGGCGGGCTGGCCACTACGGCTTGGGCGACGCTGGCCGTCGTGGGCGGCGCTTCGAAGAAGCTCATTGCCGCATGGTACGCGGGGTGATCGCTCGGGGAGTAGCTGTCCAGCTTCTGCCTCAGGGGCGATCGTTCCCGTCGCTGCAGGCTGAGGCCGGTTCCCCGATCCCCGTCAGTCGTGTCGTTGCAGGCGCGAGGGTGGCCGCCGTGGCCTGACGGAGTACTGATAGTGCCTCACAACCATCGGCCGCAAGCGTTTATGCAACACCTTGTTAACAGTACTCTGTTACGTCGGCGCCGCTGATGGGTGCAGCCATGCCGTCGACGGTGGGAGTCTGCGCAGGCACAGAGGACACGCGCCGGCCCAACACGCGAGCAGCAACTGCAGCTCGCGCAATGCCTGGAAGGTGGTCAGGCCGACGCAGCCGCTTTTGGGTCCAGCCGCTCCAGGGTGACGAAGGCGTGGGCGACCGACACCAGCGTCACGTGGTGATGCCAGCCCTTGAAGGAGCGGCCCTCGAAGTGGTCCAGGCCGAGTGCGTCCTTCAATTCCCGATAGTCGTGTTCGATGGTCTGAACCGAAAATAGCTACCTGAGCCGGGCAGGCGGCAGCAGCCGGCGAAGCCGGCTCCTCTGCGTTCGGGATGTGGTGGTGGGGGCGGGGTCAGGCTGCGGGGGCGAGGGTGACGGTGAAGCCGAGGGCTTCCAGCT
>WNFU01002533.1_pt1 | contig 47003 bp, 38 predicted proteins | sample 5400121 | NCBI WGS metagenome assembly WNFU01 (sample SAMN13153360, study PRJNA577476) | soil metagenome | isolation source: 100 cm soil or saprolite under grassland replicate 1 | place: USA:California | collected 2016-06-15 | reverse complement strand
ATCGGTTGCGGTGTGAAAAGCTTTGGCCAAACCGAAATCGATGATTTTCACCACCGGAATCCCGCTCTTGCGGAGCGCGCGTATTTTACTTCGCTTGGACAGGGCTTGATCGCTCCCCATCACTTCGGGATCGTCCGGACTAACGAGCATCAGGTTTGCTGGCTTTAAATCGCGGTGGACTAACCCATGTTTTTCTGCGGCGGCGAGGGCCGAGGTGACTTGGTCTGCAATTCCGATGGTGGTACGCGCATCGAGTGGCCCGCCGCGGTGAACGCGTTCATCAAGGGTCTCGCCCTCGATTAATTCCATCGCATAAAAATATTGTCCTGTCTCAAGCCGCATTCCGAATTGGTAAACGGTGGCGATGTGTTCGTGCCGCAATGCTGCAGCCGCGCGCGCCTCGCGGACAAAGCGTTCGCGCGCGTCGGCGCTTCGCTCGGCGATATCGGTTTTGATAATCTTTAAGGCGACCTTGCGCTGGAGCGACGTGTCGGTGGCGCGATACGTAACGCCCATCGCTCCGCGGCCAAGCTCGCAGAGACTTCCATCCGCGTGACAATCGATTTCATACACACCAAAGCGCGTGCTGCCCCCGAGAGCGTCCACGGTTGAATCTTGCGCCCCTTCTTCTTCGCTGCCGATTCCCGCCTGTAACAGACAAAACATGCAGCCGCCTCCGCCACCGAATGTTTCCTCAAGCGCAGCGCCGCAGGTCGGACAGATCAGAAACTGCTGCGAAGAAAGTTGCATTTGCTTTGAGCTAAGAGGTCAAGCCAGACCGAGGCAACGATTGCCCGATCTTGCGCTCAATCTCTTCTTGCGCTTCGGGGGCCATGTGGGCTGTCTGACGACAAGGTCTCTCATAAGCCCGCTGCCAGCCTATGTCGAGAATAAAGCTGGCGACGCCGAAAGGCCTGAAGCCTCGACGAAGTCGCCCTTCTACTCGTGCGTCTAGATCATGCCGTGTCTCGCGCGCGTGAAGCTCTTTGCCTAGCCCACGAAAGGACAGCTATCGTCGCAAGGGCGAAAGCTGTCTGTCCAGGCACTGGCTAGTGTGCCTGAAGCCGGTGATGCATTAGAGGCTTTTTTGCGGATCGCAGCACCAACTCGTCTCCTATGATAATGAGTTCACCGTTAAATGGCGCCGCGGGTTTGACTGGAAACAGCGGTCGTAATACCGCGAATGCTTGCGATACAAACGCAAGCGAAATGAGCATAGCCACTACTGCACACTTCATCTTCATTGAAGTTCGCACTCCTTTCCCAGGCTAATTTCCTCTGCGATTAAATTTTCGGCGCGAATGTTTGTTTCCTCTGCCGTTTCAACACGCGCCCAATCTGCTTTAATCGCTTCGCCAACTGCGATGGGTAATCCCGTATCTAAATCGTAAACAATAAAAGTTTTCATAACTAAAATCTCCTTTTCAGCGGTTTGTGATTTTCGTCTCCACTGACGTACTTCGGGAGATCCGGCGCGATATTGCAGAAAATTTAGCGAAAAGAGATTTATCGGATCGCAGAAGGGAACGAAGTCGTGCCCCACCATTAAGAGGAAGGCCGTGTATTCTCGCCTTAGAACGTCCCTATGGACGCAGATTCTAAGGCACGTCCAAGCACCGAATCTTTGGCACGGAATTAACGCTTGATTGCACGCTCCGCTACCGCGCGGCCAGGACGCGGCACAAATATCGCAGTTCTTCGTCCACGTCTTCGACTTCAAAGACCGTGTCGCGCACGACTTCGCGCAGAATCGCGCGATAGCGCTTGCGCAATCGAGCAACATCACTGCGCAACGTAGTGACTGGCCGATGCGTTCGTTGGGCCATCTGTTCGTACGGGATCGCTGATTCTTCGGTGGCTGAAAGATATGGCATCAAGTGGCTAAGAAGGTCTGCTTTGCCCGCAAGCGCGCATTCTTTCGTCAGCCGATCCACCGCTTGCCGCAAAAGCAAGGCTGCCCACTCACGGTCATAGACTTCCTCCGGTTGCCATTTCGTTGTTCGCGCGATTTGCATCTCCGCCTCTGCGGTAGCTTGATCGTCCAAGCTCGTAAGGATCATACCGCCGCCGCGTTTCAAAGCCCGTCCTCGATCATGCACATCGGCGACGAAATGTTTCAGTGTGCCGAGGAGAAAAGAACGGAACCGTCCCTTCTCGCGATCGGCGCGCGCGTACGCGCGAGTCTCGATCAGATCAGCGAAAAAGCCTTGGATCAAATCCCGGGCATCCTCTGGGCCACATCCTTGTCTGCGTAAGAAGGAATAGAGCGGACGCCAATAAATTTGGCATAGTTCCGACAGCGCATTGAATGCGTGAGCGGAGACCGTCGCCGAATTGCCCGCTTCGAGGACTATTGACCAACGAGTCGAGGCGAATGATTCATACCGACTTTCCGCCTCGCCGCGAGGGGGCACCGGCGCTGTTTTCACGTGTGAATCACAATAAGTAACGCGTGGCTTAGTGGCAAGACCTAAGCAATATGAGGTAGACTGAGGCTAGGATGATCTCGCTGCAGAAACGTTTCCTATTCGTTCACATTCCAAAAACAGCCGGTAATTCGATACAGAGCGTCCTGCGCGATTACTCGGAGGATCAACTCATTGCTCTACGAAAAGAGCAGGACGGGATCGAGCGCTTCGGACTGCGCAATCCAAAGTACAAACTCAAGAAACACTCGACGCTGAGCGAGTATCGCGATGCCTTGGGGGGCGAGCAATTTCGGAATCTGTATAAGTTCACCTGTGTGCGGAATCCGTGGGATCGAATGGTCTCGTACTATTTCACGCCCACGCAAAATCCCGAAACCTGGAACCGGAAAAAATTCTACGGGATAATTTCCAAAGCTGTGTCGGTGGCTGACTATCTGCGACTGGACAACGGCGAAGAAGACCCGTTAGCCAACGTCGATTACATCATGCGGTTCGAAAATCTTGCCGACGACTTTCGCGCTGTGTGCACGGCGATTGGCATTTCGCCATCAACCCTGCCGCAATACAACCGCTCAAATCGCGAGCATTACTCAAAATATTATGATGAAGAACTTCGCGAATTGGTGCGTAACCGGTTCGCTCCGGAGATCGAGCGATTTGATTACACGTTCGAAGAGCAATGAACGCAAAATGTGTTACGCAGCTCCAGCGCCGCGCGTGAGCCTTGGTCCGTCTTTCGTGTCGCGCACTTCCCAGCCGAGTGCAGAGATCCGCTCGCGCAGTTCGTCGCTGCGTTTCCAATTCTTTTCGCGCCGTGCGTTCTCGCGTTGTTCTGCCAGTTGTTCCACTTTATGCGGAATGGTGACGTCAGTCTCAGCTTCAAGATCAAGGACGGTGTTGATCCGTTTCCACCAGTCCAGCCATGTACTTGCCGAAGCCGCGTCCATTTCGTTTTGATCCATCGCGCGATTGGTTTCGCGAATGGATTCGAATAGAAAACCGAGCGCAGCAGAAATGTTGAGATCGTCATCCAGCGCGTCTTCAAAAGTAATGGTTGGACATTGAGCGTTGGGTGTTGGGCGTTGGACGTTTCCGCTTTTTGCGATTTCTCTTAGCCGCGCCAGCCACTCGTCGATTCGGGCTAACGACTCGCGGGCCTCATTCATTCCTTCCCAGGTGAAATTCAACGGCACGCGATAGTGCACACGTAAAAGCGCGTAACGGAGTTCGCGCCCGGTGTAATCCTTGGCCACAATATCGGGCACGGTGTAAAAATTGCCTAACGACTTTGCCATTTTCTGGCCGTCCACCAGCAGATGCGCGCAATGCAGCCAGTAATTCACGAACTTCTTTCCAGTCACGCCTTCGCTCTGCGCGATCTCCGCTTCGTGATGCGGGAAGATGTTATCGACGCCGCCGCTGTGGATGTCGATCTGATCGCCCAGCAATGCCATGGACATCGCGCTGCACTCGATGTGCCAGCCTGGACGACCCGGTCCCCAGGGCGAGTCCCATTTCACGTCGCCGTCTGCTTCGTCCCAAGCTTTCCACAACGCAAAATCGCCAATGTGTTCCTTGTCGTATTCGTCATGCTTCACGCGGCCTGTCGATTGCAATTGCGTGAGATCGAAGTGCGCGAGCCTTCCGTAATCCGGAAATTTGTTGATGCGAAAGTAAACTGATTTGTCGTCGGCCTGGTAAGCGAGCCTTTTTGAAATCAGCTCACTGATCATCTCGATCATTCTGTCGATGTAACGTTGGTCGGTCGCGGCCGGATATTCGTCCGCGCGCTTGATACGCAACGTGTGGGCGTCTTCGAAGAATGCCTGTTTGAACTGCTCGGTGAATTTGGCCAGCGGCACTTTGGCTTCGCGCGCGCCGCGGATCGTCTTGTCATCCACATCGGTGATGTTCATCACTCGATGTACGTCGTAGCCGCGCAGCTCAAGGTGGCGTTGAAGCAAATCTTCGAAGATATACGCGCGGAAATTTCCAATGTGCGCCCGGCTGTAAACGGTCGGCCCGCATGTGTACATTCTGACTGGACGCGCGGTCGGATCGCGTGGCTCGAATTCCCCAATTTCGCGCGAGTAGGTATCGAAGAAGCGAATGGCCATTAGTCCAATTCGACTGTGGCGATGGCGATTGCGGCGATGCCTTCGCCTTGCCCGATTGGGCCGAGCTTTTCGTTCGTCGTCGCTTTAACGCTCACGTCGGATTCGCTCACACCGATTGCTGCCGCAATGTTTTTTCGCATCGCCGGACCGTGCGCCGCGAGTTTGGGTGCCTCGGCGATCACCGTTGCGTCAACATTGATGACCCGCGCGTTTCTCTCGTTTAGCAAATTGCCCACGCGCTTCAAAATCTCCATGCTGCTAATCCCGCGAATCGATTCGTCGGTGTTTGGAAAATGCTGGCCAATGTCGCCGGCGCCGATCGCGCCGAGCAACGCGTCGGCAATCGCGTGCGAGAGAACGTCTGCGTCGGAGTGTCCCTCCAGTCCGCGCGGGTGGGCAATCTCGACGCCGCCTAAAATCAGTTTCAGTCCATCGGCGAAACGATGGATGTCGTAACCGATGCCGGAGCGGATCATGGGCTTCGCCCCGTTAAATCGTTAAATCGTTGAATCGTTGAATCGTTGAACCGCAAATCCGATGTAACGATGTAACGGTCTAACGAATTCCGTTCTCTGCTGAAGTCATTCATTACAGTTTCAAATCGATCAGACCGTTTGACGCGACGATGCTGTATTTGTCTTTCATGTTCTCTCGCGGGCGAAGATCGACAGTTCCACCCGCGTTTTCAACCAGGAGCGAACCCGCGGCGATGTCCCACAAGCTGATTCCCGTTTCAATGTATGCATCGAGTCGTCCGCACGCTACGTACGTCATGTCGAGCGCCGCGCTCCCGAGCACGCGGCATTTGCGCACGCGATGAATCATTTGCTGAAGCAGCGGGAAATTCGTGTTGATCGTCTCTCCGGTTTTGGCGAGACCGATCGAGATAACGGCTTCGGCGAGCTCCGCGCGATCGCTCACATGGATCGGAGTTCTGTTCAATTTCGAAACCTCGCCTCGTTGTCCGGTCCACATCTCGTTGCGAATGGGATCATAAATTACGCCAACGACGATCTCCTTGTGCAAGCGCAGCGCAATGGAAACGCAAAAATGAGGAATGCCGTAGAAGTAATTCACCGTTCCATCCAGCGGATCGACAATCCATTGGTGGTCGCTGGACTGATCTCCGACGATCCCTTCTTCGCCGTAAAGCGCGTGCGCGGGAAATTCTTCGAGAAGCAATTTGCCAATTAACTCCTGCGCCTGAACATCGATCTCCAATTTGATGTCATGCGCCGCGACAGCCTTAACGCGCTGCCGCCGTTGAAAATTTTCGCGCAATAATTTACCGGCAGCGCGGGCGGCGTTCTCCGCTGCATCGAGGTAATGCTTCATCGGGAAGCATTACGTCGCACAAAGAATACAAAGTGCACGATTGAAAACACACCAACTAATTGTCATTCCGAGCGAAGTCGAGGAATCCCGCAGCAAAACCTCAAGGCGACTCCACGGGATCCTTCGACTTCGCTACGCTTCGCTCAGGATGACACATTCATTTCGCTAGCCGGTACAAAAAAAACCGGGAGGGAAATAAATTTCTCCTCCCGGGTTGAAGTTAGGGTTGTGACCCCGAAGAAATTCGGGGCCGTTAATACAGCGATGGGCTTAGTGCCTCTTTTTCTTCGCTGTTTTTTTCTTTGCTGCTTTTTTCTTTGCCATCGACTAATTCCCCCCTTTCAATCCGCAACGCGGAACGTTGTGAAGAGTTGGGAATGACTTCACTTATGTGCGTTCAGTAATCATCACATCTTTTTTGTCAAACTTTTTTGTTGCGAATTTGAAAAAATTTTCACCAGCTCACGCGCGAGAATTTTTTTTGGTGCGCGCGAAATTTTCTTCGTTTCACCATCACGAAACAGAATCAGCAACTCATTTTCGTCGGTCTCCATTCCGACGCGCGCATCGTTCGCGACGATGAAATCGCAATTCTTTTCGCGCAGTTTTTTCGTGGCGTTTGCTTCGAGGTGATCCGTTTCCGCGGCAAAGCCGACGAGAAGAAATTTCCGGTCCTGTCGTCGGCCTAACGACTGGAGAACGTCGCGCGTGGGAACTAATTCGAGCGAAACTTGAGCGGCGCACTTTTTGATTTTAACTGGCGAGACTTCAGCCGGCTTGTAATCCGCCACCGCAGCGCAGAGGACGCAAATGTCCGACTCGTCCGCGTGCCGGCATACCGCTTCGAACATTTCGTCACTAGTAGAAACAGAAAGGATTTTGGCGTTGCGCGGCGGCGTGAGATTCACCGGACCGGAGATTAGAATCACGTCGTGCCCGGCATCCAATGCTGCTTCGGCGATGGCATAGCCCATTTTTCCGGACGAACGATTGGAGATGTAACGGACTGGATCGATTGCTTCGCGCGTCGGACCGGCCGTGATGAGAAATGTCACGCGATCAGTTTGTCGTGTCGGGTAAGAAGAAATTCCGCGCGGAACGCGATCTCGTTCACTTTCCACAAACGGCCGAGTCCTTCGTATCCGCACGCCAGCATTCCTTCTTCCGGCCCGATGAATTCGACGCCGCGCGCTTTGAGTTTTTCCACGTTCTCCTGCGTCCCGGGGTGCGCCCACATTTTTCCGTTCATCGCCGGTGCGATCAGAATTGGCGCGCGGGTGGCGAGCGCGATGGCCGCGAGCGGATGACCCGCCAGACCGTGCGCGAGCTCGGCGATTATATGCGCAGTTGCGGGCGCGATCAGCAGCAGGTTCGCGCGGTCCGCAAGCTCAATGTGGCCCGGTCTCCAGTTTTCTTTTTCGTCGAAGAAGCTCGTGATCACCGGATTTTTCGACAGCGTCTGCAACGTGAGCGGCGAAATAAATTCGGTCGCGTCGTGTGTCATCACCACGAAAACTTCGTGACCTTGTTTGATCAGCAGACTGGCAAGCTCTGCGGATTTGTATGCCGCGATCGATCCAGTGACACCGAGCACGACCGATTTCCTGGCAGCGGGAATGTCCACCACTTTTCGGGGACTGGTTTTCTCCAACTTACGTCTGGAAATTTTCTCAATTGCAGCCATATCGATCAATTTGGCGTCAGCCGCTTGCTCAAGAATGTTTCAGCAGACATGATGTTGCGGACGTTTTCGAGATCTTCTTCGACTGAACCGCTGACGATAGTGTAACGGTAATCGCGCCATAATTCCATTTCTCGCATGGCTGTGGCGAGACGCGACTCGATCTGCTGCGCCGTTTCGGTTCCGCGTTTCGCCAATCGTCTCCGCAACTCTTCAACGTCAGGAGGCATGATGAAGATGTCCGCCAAGGCCTGCCGAACAATCGGATCGTCAGAATTGCGGATCGTAGCGGCTCCTTGCGTGTCGATGTCGATCAGGACATCCACACCATTTTTCAGATTCGTCAGGACCGGTTCGCGTAATGTGCCGTAAAGATCCTGGTGCACTTTCGCGTGCTCCAAAAAATCGCCAGCATCGATGCGTGCATGAAAATCTGCCGACAAGAGAAATCGGTAATGTTCGCCGTCAATTTCACCTGACCGTGGCGCTCGTGTCGTGCAGGAGACGGAATAAAAAAAGTTTCCGGTTTTTCTCAGGGCTTGAACGAGAGTGGTCTTTCCCGCGCCCGATGGAGCGGAAATGACGAAAAGAATTCCGTGCCTCCTAAATCGGTTACTCAAGATTTTGAACTTGCTCGCGAATCTTCTCCAGATCGGCCTTGCAGCCGATGACGCGTTGGGAGATTGCAGCGTCATTCGCTTTCGCTCCGAGCGTGTTGAGTTCGCGAAAAATCTCCTGCGTGATGAATTCCAGTGTGCGCCCAACCGGCTCTTTGCTGCGCAAATGATGAGCAAATTGAGCAAGATGACTCTCAAGTCGCGTCAGCTCTTCCGATACATCAGCGCGATCGGCAAAGAATGTAATCTCTTTTAAGACGCGCTCGTCCTCGCTAGCCAGTGGCAGCCCAGCTTTTTGTATCCGATCGAGCAGCGCGGTGCGATACCGTTTCACCACGTCGGGATGTAGTGCCCGGACTTCCTTGAGTTTTTTTCGAATTGCTTTGAGACGGTGAATCAAGTCCTTGGCCAGGTGTTTGCCCTCGCGTTCCCGCATTTTTATCAGATCTGCGAGCGCGGCGCGCAGAGCGCGTTCGACTGCCGGCCATGTATCTTCGGGATTCAGTTCTTCTTCCGGGAACCGCATCACGCCAGGCGCTTGCAGGATGGTGGCGATGGTGATCTCGCCCGGCGCGTCCAATTCCTTTTGCAACGCGCGCATCGCTTCGTGATACGAGCGGGCGAGTTCCGTATTGAGCGCTAGCTTCCGCGCGCCGTTCGCGCCGCTGTGAAGACTGACCGTCGCGTTCGTGCGACCGCGCGAAATATTTTCGTTGATTGTCTGGCGAATGCGCGGCTCGAGCTCAACGAGATCGCGCGGCAAATTGACCACCACGTCGCTCTGTTTCCGGTTCACGGAATTTAGCTCGACAGTAAATTTTGCTCCGGCGTGATCGGTCTCGCCACGACCGTATCCAGTCATGCTTCGCATAGGTCGAAAGCTTATCGCAGAGAAATGTTCAACGTTCAACGAACGTTTGGATCAAGCTTTGCGCTGCGCGCCGGTGGGGTGAAGGCATTGCGACCTCCTCGATCGATCCGAACCATTGCTGTCCGGGACCGATTCGCTTTGGCGCAGGCCGACGATAAACAGAAAGCGTGACTCGATGATGGGTGAATGGAAACACGGACTCATAAACTGGCCGTCGCTGAAAATGCGGCTGCTCTAAATAGTTAAGTTCGAACGGCGGCAAGATCCACATTCCGCGCCATCGGTGGCGGGATTGCTCGAGCAGAATCCGGCCGCGCCTAACGATTAATGCATGCGTTTCGATGAGTCGTTTCGTTTCGGGTCTTGAATTCCTTACCGGGAGTGCAGCGGGATTTTTTGCGCAGCAAAACGCTTTAACCGGGCACAGGTCGCATTTCGGCTTCCGGGCTACGCAAATGAGCGCGCCCAGATCGAGCAGTGCGGAATTGAACGTCGCGGCATTGGATTTTGGGAGAAGACTCGCTGCATGTTGCCACAGTGTTCGCTGGCCGAAGCCGGAATCGATTGATTCACGCAAATTGAAAAGCCGCGCCAAAACGCGACCGGTGTTCGCTTCGACGATCGGAACCGATTGATCGAAGACAAAGCTGGCCACTGCGTGCGCGGTGTATTTCCCGATTCCGGAGAGTTGTCGCATTTGCTCGATTTCCCGCGGGAAGTTTCCGCCGTGTCGATCCATAACCATTTTTGCTGTGGCGTGGAGATTTCTCGCGCGAGCGTAATAGCCGAGGCCTTGCCACACTCGAAGCACTTGGTTTTCGGAAGCCCGTGCAAGCGAGGCGAAATCGGGAAACTTGCCGAGCCACTTGTAATAATAAGGAATGACAGTGGTGACCTGCGTTTGCTGGAGCATGAACTCGGAAACGAGGATTGCGTACGGATCGCGGGTCCGACGCCAGGGGAGATCGCGCCCATGCCGACGATACCAACTCAACAGGCGACGACGAAATCTGGCTGATTGGAAAGCCACAGATGCACACAGATTAACACGGATTTTTTGAGCTGGATTGCTGAACTCGTTCTGATCTGTGTTTCATCTGTGTTAATCTGTGGCGTCAATGAATTCATACACGCACGCACTTACTCACGAGCAAGTGAGAAAGCTTCGCAGTTTGCTCGAGGAGTCGGGGTTCGAGTTCACGCCGAAAGAGTGGACTATTTTTTTTGCGCAGAAGAACAAGCTGAGCGTGGCGGTTTACGAGAAAGGACCAAAGGTGCTGGTGCAGGGCCGGGGGGTGGAGGAATTCGTGCAGTTCGAACTCGAGCCGAAGATTCTTGGCGAAGCCAAACTAGGCTACGAAGAAGTGCACTTGCCTGAAATGTTCGAGCCGCATTTCGGTGTGGACGAGAGCGGGAAGGGCGATTTCTTCGGCCCCTTAGTTACATCGGGAGTCTACGTTGATCGCGGTATCGCGCGCAAGCTTCTCGACGCCGGCGTCGTGGACAGCAAGCGGATCAGCTCCGATGCGCGGGTCCGCGCGCTGGCGGACACGATTCGGAAAACTTCACAAGGTTTGGTGGAAACGGTTTTGATTGGCCCGGCCAAGTACAACGAGCTTTACGAGAAGTTCGGCAATTTGAATCGGCTTCTCGGATGGGGGCACGCACGGGTGATCGAGAATTTGCTGGCGCGAAAGCCGGGCTCCCCGCGATCGTTATCGGACCAGTTCGCCGACGCCCGAATAATCAAGGAATCCTTGATGAGACATGGGCGCAACATTGTCCTTGAGCAACGGCCACGAGCGGAATCCGATATCGCGGTGGCGGCGGCATCGATCATCGCCCGTGAGGGATTCATCAATTGGCTCGAACGCAAAGGCAAAGAACTTGGTATGCGATTGGAACGCGGCGTATCTCCCGGGGTAAAACAGACTGCAAGAAAACTTGTCGAACTGAACGGGCCACAGGCACTGCGCGAAGTGGCGAAAGTCCATTTCCGCACCGCGCATGAGATTGCTCCGGAGCATTACGCCGCGCCGCCAGCTCGCGAAGATTGGCGACGGCGCACCTCCCCAAACGTTAGTTGAATACCGGATTCAAAAAATTGCTTTTTTGTGCTTCTTTGGCCACCGGCAGAGTCACAAGGAACGATTACTAAATTAGATATGGCGAAATTAACCAAGCGCGACATTGTGGTGTCGATCAGCAATCAGACCGGGATGGTGCAGCATCAGGTCTTCGATGTGGTGCAAAAGACCCTCGATAAAATCACCGACAGCCTGGCCAACAATATTCCGGTTGAGTTGAGAAATTTCGGCGTGTTTTTACCGCGCCTTACCAGGCCGCGGATCGGACGAAACCCTAATCAACCGGGTAGCAGTTTCGTCATTCCCCCGCGTGCGACGGTGAAGTTCAAAGCGGGTAAAGTCATGCGGCAACGCGTGGAAAAGCTCTCTCGCCAATTAAAAGAAGCGGAAGAGCGAAAGGTTAAGGCAGAGGTCGGCGCGCACGCTGGCGAATAACTGGATCTGAGCGGACGATTACGCCTGTGACCCAGATTCACAGGACCGGTTGTCACTCCTCACGAGTCGGAGAGCAAGCTCTGGATCGTTTTCTCCAAGCGCTCAAAATTAATCGGCTTCGTGAGGTGTTCAGCGAAACCTGCTTCTCTGGCTTGGTTTACATCCTGTTCGCTGCCGAAACCGCTCAAAGCGATCCCCGGTAAAGGTTTGTTGAGACGCACTTCGCGCATTAACTCGTAGCCGCTGCGATCGGGCAATCCGATGTCGCTGATGAGCAAGTCGAATTCCTGTGTACGAACTTTCTCCACAGCCTGCTCTGCGGAATGGGCGACAGTTATCTGGTAGCCGCGACGTTCCAGCATTCTCTTCATGCTGAGACAGGTATCGTAATGGTCGTCAACCAGCAGGACGCGCCGGTGACTCGCAACAACACCATCCGGTTTCCGATCAGTTGGTCGATCCTCCCCCTGCCCATCGCGCTCAATCGGACTTTCAATGGTGTTTAACGCGACTGTAAAAATGGCGCCTTGATTTTTCCCGGAGCTTTGGACGCGAATGTTTCCGCCATGCGCGTCGATCAACGTCTTTGAAATCGTCAGACCAAGCCCGAGTCCTCCAAACCGGCGGGTGATATCACTCTGTCCCTGTTCAAACGCGTCAAAAATTTTATCGATTGTTTCGGATTCAATGCCAATGCCGGTGTCGATAACTCGTACCTCGATTTTATCCGACGCCGGATTCAGAGTTTCGATGCTAATGCGGCCTTTTTCCGGAGTAAACTTGACGCTGTTCTTGATCAGGTTCCAAAAAACCTGCTGCAAGCGTGCTGGATCGCCTTCCACATAGGTGTGAACGGCGCGAAATCCAAAGTTCACTTCGAGGTTTTTTGCCTCGATTTCGGCACGGCATATCTCGTAAGCGCGTTGGAGGATTTGATGGATGGAAATAGGTTCGAAGCTTAGTTGGAGTTTGCCTTTCGAGATGCGAGTGATGTCCAGCAAATCGTCGATGAGGCGTGCTTCCAATTCGACATTTCGGCGGACCACCTCAAGCGCTTCCTTGACGGGCTTGGAATCCGGCACCTCGGCTTCGAGTTCTCCCACCATGGCGATCACGGGCGTGAGAGGACTGCGCAACTCGTGAGATAGTTGCGCCAGGAACTGGTCCTTCGCTGCGTTTGCGGCAATCAACTCCTGACGTAGCGTGACATCGCGCGTCTTCTCTTCCACCAGATAAAGCACGCCTTGGACCGTTTCCTTCGCCCCTTGCAGTCGGAGCAGGTTGATGTCGAGAAAATGCGTTACGCCTGACTTATTTTTCAACGGGTGCTCGATCAGTTGAAACGGCGTTCCAAAGTTAAGGACCCGCTCAACTGCCCCGGGTGGCGCAATCTTTACATCATCACAGGTGATTTCGGTAATGTCGCGACCCGGCCGCAAGTCTCCGAAACGTTCAGCCATCCGGGCAAATGCATCGTTGGCATGCAGAAACCGGCGAGAAACAGGATCGACTAGAGCGATCCCACCAGGCATGTTCGCCAGCATTTTCTCGTTGAAGATAACCTCACGCTCGAGTTGCTGCTTTGATTCCAGTTGCCGCTGATAGAAGCGGCTGCCCAGCCAGGCGAACACAGCGGTCAGAACAACCAGCCAGGCTGTTAGGACCGTCATTCGCCCGAGAAGATCGTGAACTGGTTTGTAGGCTACCGCGAGCGGTTGCTCCACCAATGCCACCCAACCAGTCGATTCGATATGACTGAACGAATAAAGGTTGTCGCGGTATTCGAAATGCCCATTCTTGCTCTGGCGAATCTTGTTGAGCAGCTCGCCGCTCTCAGGTGAAGTGGCACGGGGATTTGGTTTGAAATCGTTGGCGAAAAGCGCTGCACCCTTTTGGTCGAGAACTTGGAAAACGAAGCGATCGGAAAACTCGATAGTGGACAATCGCTTGCCAATTCGTTCTATAAGGACCGAGTCGCCAACGAATCCAAGAACCGTCCTGTCAGGCGCGCGAATAGGGGCGACAATGTCGGTGATGAGGCGGCCATCGGAGAACCTCGGATGAACCGAGGACACGAGTGGTTGGTCCGATGCAGTTGATTCTTCGCGCCATTGATTCGCCCCAAAGTCTTTGCCTACCAATTCGGGCGTCGTCGGGATTGAGCCGAGCAAAGCGCCATCCGGTGCAGCCAGGAACATCCCATCAACGTTTGGATGCGAATAGAAGGCGGAGTTAACCCACTGTTGGGCGGCCGGTGCAGGATTCGGCGAACTGAGAATCCTGGCGACTTCAGGCAGGCTCTCATAATAATTAATGATGGCGCTGCTACGGTTGAGATCGGTTCCGACCACATGGCCAAGCAATTGCACCAGCGTTTGCCGGTCTCGCAAAATGCGTGATTCCAATGTGTCGCGCAGGATCGTGTAGGAAACGATCAGCGTCAGGACTGAGGGGATCCATCCCGCCAGCAGAATCGGAATAATGATCTTCGAACGCTCGAAACGCTCGCGCCTTCGTTTCGTCATGAAATTTTCCAATAAAATGCCGGTGTTTAGCAGAAAACCGACTGAGTCACCGTTAACCTGCTGCTCGTCTCAGGCAAGAAGGAATTCCCGTAGAGAGGGAGCCGATTTTCAGACTCACAGTGTCCGGCGCACAGCGATATCGCCAAACCGGCTGGCGTCGCGATTGCGAACCGCTAAGAGACTGCTGTATATCAACACGATGTGACGGCGGTTTCACAGGCAACCGTTTGATTTTTGGATTGACGCATCTGATGAAAATAGCATCATGTCGGCCTGACTGCGTCATCCATTCGCAGCCATAGCAATCTCCATGCAAGAAAGCATCGGACATATTATCTGGTCGGCTTGTTACCTGAGTGTGCTCATCGGGCTTTCGGCTTATGGGATCCATCGCTATTTCATCATTTATTTGTATTTGAAAAACCGTAAGCGGCCGCCAGTTCCGGCCCGTTACTTTGAGAAACTGCCGACAGTGACGGTGCAGTTGCCGATTTTCAACGAAGTCTACGTCGCCGAGCGGCTGCTCCGTTCCGTGAGCGAACTCGATTATCCGCAGGATCTTCTGCAAATCCAGGTGCTGGACGATTCAACGGATGAGACACGCGAGATTATTGCGACCTGTGCGGAGGAATTGCGCCAGCGCGGTTTCAACGTCCAGCGGATCCATCGGACTGATCGCACCGGCTTTAAGGCTGGCGCCCTCGCGGGGGGCCTCGCTGCTGCGGAAGGCGAATTTCTTTGCATCCTCGACGCCGATTTTGTTCCGGAAAAAGACCTACTCAAACGCACTGTCCATTTCTTTACCGATCCAAAAGTCGGAATGATTCAAACGCGGTGGGGGCATTTGAACCGCGGCTATTCACTGCTCACACGCATGCAGGCGATATTTTTGGATGGACATCTTTTGCTGGAGCAAATCGCGCGTAGCCGCAGCGGCCGGTTTTTCAATTTCAACGGGACAGCTGGGTTGTGGCGCCGTTCATGCATTGAGCAAAGCGGCGGGTGGCAGCACGATACGTTGTGTGAGGACCTCGATCTGAGCTATCGAGCGCAACTCGCGGGCTGGAAGTTCATTTATCTCTCTGACGTCGTCACTCCGGCGGAGCTGCCGGTGGACATGAATGGGTTCAAGTCTCAGCAGCATCGCTGGACGAAGGGTTCAGTCCAGACATGCAAGAAGTTGTTGCCGAGCGTTTGGCGAAGCCAGCTGCCCTTTCCAATCAAGCTAGAAGCCACCGGGCATTTGATGTCGAATTTCGCGTACCTGCTGCTGGCAATTCTTTGCGTCCTTTTATATCCTTCCACCGGTGGACCTCCGGTTGGCTGGCTTCGCACACTGCTGGTCGACATTCCGATTTTTCTCGCAGCATCGGCGTCGGTCGGGCTTTTTTACATTTGTGCCCAACGCGAGTTGCATCCCCGAACATGGATCAAAGAACTCCTTTTTCTGCCATGTTTGCTTGCATTAGGAATTGGTCTCTCGCTCAACAACGCGCGAGCAGTGCTCGAAGCGATGATCAACCACAAATCGGATTTCACGCGGACGCCAAAGTACGGAATTGAACGCAAGTCGCAGCCATGGCGGAGCTGTAAGTACCGGCCGCTCAAGTCGGCGCTTCCGCTCGCGGAGTTGGCGTTTGCCATCTATTTCAGCTACTTCGTCGTGCATGCTATCATGCACCGGCAGTTTTTGTCGGTCCCGTTTCTGCTGATGTTTCAGGCTGGATTCCTCTACGTCTGTCTCAGTTCCTTCGTCAGTCGTTGGTCAAAATTCAATCTTGGCAGTTCGCGGGCGCGAACCACAATTCCCGCGTGACAAATCGAAATTGTCGAGTAAAAGATTGGGCCATGCTTCGGCCCGTTGCAGTCATTCTTAGTGTAATTTCAGCTACGTCCGCGTTTGCGATCGCGCCGCTGGACACTTCGAACCAGGTGATCATCAGCGTCCGTGATCAGAAGCTGGTGCTTCTGCGCAACGGCAGTAAAGTGGCGACCTATCCCATATCAACGTCAATGTTCGGCTTGGGCGACGCGTGGGGACGAATGACCACTCCTCTCGGTTATCTGGCGGTAGAGAAAAAGATCGGCGACAATGTGCCAGTCGGCGCTGTTTTCCATAAGCGGCGGTTGACGGGTGAAGTTCTTCAGCCCAACGCTCCTGGGCGCGACCCCATCACTACGCGCATCATCTGGCTGCGCGGGCTCGAGCCGCAGAACGCGCACGCGTTTCAACGCGGCATTTATATTCATGGGACGCCGGAGGAAAAAAAGATCGGTCGCCCCGCAAGTTACGGCTGCATCCGCATGAAATCGAAGGACGTCGCCGAACTTTATGACCAGGTATCGCTCGGTGCTGTAGTGCAAATTATTCCTGACCGGTTGCCCAAAATGGAAAAGACGAAGCCGCGTCAGGAACTGAGCGGCGGTGTCGTCGCTGCAAACATAACGCCGCAACCGCCACCGCAGATAACTGCCACGACGGTTGCAAAGGTAACGCCGCAGCCGCCACCGGAGATAACTGCCACGAAGGCTGCAAAGGTAACGCCGCAGCCGCCACCGCAGATAAGTGCCGCCATGCTCGCGACGCCACCTTCCAGCTCACTCACTGTAGAACAAATGCGAACGGCCGGAGCGCTTGCCGGCGCCCGGCAAAAAGCGAAACTCGCAGCGAACAAACGCTTATAACAAGCGCGCTCGCGGGTGTTCGCTCGATAAAATCCTTGATCGCCGATGGCCAACACGAGATCAGCCGGTAAACGTGCTCGACAGACACTTAGACGAGCGGCCCATAATCGAAGCGTTAAGACGCACCTGCGCAGACTGCAAAAACAAATCCGCTTAGCGCCAGAGCGCACCGCCGATCAGATTCGCGCGGCGATTTCTGCTATCGACAAAGCGGCCAAGAATGGGGTCATTCATCGCAACGCTGCCAATCGTCGCAAGGCGCGCCTTAACAAAGCGCTAGTAGCGAAATAGGGCGCTGTAGCCGCCTCACTGTGCGAGGCGCACGCTGACGTCCTTGCAATATGCGTGCCCCGCGCGGTTTGCAGAGACGCGACCACAGTAAATGCCCATTGCATATCTTAGTGGCCGGATAGATTCTGTGGAATGATTCCCGCGCTTCTACTCGTTTTGTCAGTGGTCGTTTATCGGGTCACGACAGGTTTGCTGATTCATTCCGGAGCGGGCTGGCTTTCTAACTTCGCGCCACTGGCCGCAATTGCTCTGTGTAGCGCTGCCTATTTCCCCAAAAAATACAAGTTCTCAGTGCCGCTACTGACCTTATTCATTTCCGATGTGATCATTAATCTTCGCTATGGTGCACCGCTGCTTGATCCGCAGATTCTCGTACGTTACGGTGCGCTGGCGCTGGTCGGATGCCTCGGGCTTCTTTTGCAGAGTCGAGCGTCGCTGAAAACGCTTTTGCCTGCATCGATCGTTGCTTCCACTGTGTTCTATATCATCACGAACACGTTCTCGTGGTTGAGCGATCCCGGGTACGCGAAAAATTTCGCGGGGCTGATTCAGTCGCTGACCGTTGGCTTGCCTCAATACAGCGCGACACCGACCTGGATGTTTTTCCGCAATTCACTCGTCAGCGATCTTATTTTTACTGGTCTTTTTGTCGTTTGCATGAACGCCGGCCGAAGCATGGGGAGTTCGCGGGAACGCGCTTCGCAGTTCCGTCCTGTTGCTGCTGGATAATTGATTATGCAGCCGGTGGAGCAGCGCGACGAAGTCGAGATGCTCTCGCTAATGCTGTTGATCCGGCGCTTCGAAGAACGCGCCAGTCAGCAGTATCAAGCGCAGAAGATTGGCGGCTTCTGTCACCTTTATATTGGTCAGGAAGCTGTGGTGACCGGCGCCATCGCTGCGGTGCGTCCCGATGATTATGTCATCACAGCTTATCGTGATCACGGGCATGCCTTGGCCCGGGGCACGAGCGCAAATGCATGCATGGCGGAGCTCTTTGGGAAAGAGACCGGCTGCTCGCGCGGGCTCGGTGGGTCGATGCATTTTTTCGACAAGCGACACCACATGTATGGCGGCCACGCGATCGTTGCCGCGCACGTCCCGCTGGGAGTTGGGTTGGCCTTTGCAATCAAATACCGGGACGAGGATCGTGTGACGCTTTGCTTCTTCGGCGACGGCGCGATCAATCAAGGGTCGTTCCACGAAGCCTTGAATCTCGCTGCGCTGTACAGGCTGCCGATCATTTTTATTTGTGAAAACAATCTTTTCGCCATGGGCACATCGGTGAAACGATCAACATCGCTCAAGCAGATCGTAGACCGGGCGGAGGGTTACGATATCCCCGGTGAGATCGTCGATGGAATGAACTTCCGCGAAGTGCGCGACAAAGTCGCGGAGGTTGCCGATTCGATCCGGAAAGAATCGCATCCGGCGTTTCTGGAAGTGCGTACGTATCGCTATCGTGGACATTCCATGTCGGATCCTGCGAGTTACCGCACCAAGGACGAACTGGAAAAATATCGCCTTGATGATCCAATCATACGTCTGCGCGCACAGCTGACGCGCGAGGGAAAATTGACCAACGAACAGTTCGATCAGCTCGATAAGCGTGCGAAGCAAACAGTGTTGGATGCTGTAAAGTTCGCAGAAGAAAGTCAGGAGCTACCGGTCGAGAAACTCTACGATTACGTGTATTTCAACGGAGCTAAGTCGTGAGAGAAATCACGTATCGCCAGGCGTTGAATGAAGCACTCGCTGAAGAGTTGGAGCGTGATCCCAATGTTTTCCTGATGGGCGAAGAAGTGGCCGAATATCAGGGAGCTTACAAAGTCAGCGCAGGGTTGCTGCAGCGATTTGGTCCAAGACGCATCATTGATACCCCGATCAGCGAGAACGGATTCGCCGGTTTGGGCATCGGCTCAGCGATGGTCGGGCTGCGGCCAATTATTGAGTTCATGACGTTCAGTTTCTCACTGGTGGCTTTCGATCAGGTGGTGAACAACGCGCCAAACATGTTCATGATGTCAGGTGGCCAATTCAATATCCCGATTACGTTTCGTGGACCGAACGGCCCGGCACATCAGCTTGGAGCGACCCACTCACATGCCACAGAGAATTTTTATGCCAGTGTGCCCGGCCTGAAAGTTTGCACACCGGCGACGCCGCGCGATGCCAAGGGCTTGTTGAAAACCGCGGTGCGCGACGACAACCCGGTACTGGTTCTCGAAGCAGAACTCCTTTACAGCTCGAAGGGAATGGTCGAGCCACCCGATGAAGAATTGCTTATCCCGCTTGGTAAAGCGGAGGTGAAACGCGAAGGCAGCGATGTCACCGTCGTTTGTTATGCGCAGACCGTTCCGATCGCGCTAAAAGTCGCGGCCCAACTCGAGGAGGAAGATATTTCCGCCGAGATCGTTGATCTACGCTCGATTAAACCGCTCGACGAAAGGGCGATTTTTGATTCCATTGCAAAGACGCATCGTGTGGTGATTGTTGAACAGGACCATCCGTTCTGCGGTGTCGGCGCAGAAATTTGCTACCGGATTCAAAAAGACATTTTCGATGAGCTGGATGCGCCGATTCTACGCGTATCACAGGAAGACGTCCCGATGCCATATAATGAAGACTTAGAGCACGCTGTCCTGCCGAACGCTGAAAAACTCGTCGCCGCTGTGAAACGGGTCTGCTACGCCTAACAAACTGATCACTTCTCGTCATGCCTGAAATTCAGATGCCCAAACTGAGCGATACAATGACCGAGGGCACGCTCGTTACGTGGAAGAAAAAGAAGGGCGACCAAGTCTCGGCCGGCGAAGTGCTCGCCGAGATCGAGACGGACAAGGCGACCATGGAATGGGAGTCCCCCGAGGACGGAACGCTCACCGAAATTTACGTTCAGGAAGGCGGCAAGGTGAACGTGGGCGATAAAATCGCGTTCATCGGTGGTGAAGGCGAGGAACCGCCGAAGAAAGAAGAGAAGGACGAAAAAGAGAGAAAACCGGAAGGGAAAGAAGAGGACAAAGAGAAAGAGAAGCCGAAGGAAGAGGAAGAAAAAAAGGAAGAGAAGCCGGAGGAACCCAAAGCGGAAAAGAAAGAGAAAAAAAAGCCGGCACCAACAAAAGCGGAAGAGAGAAAAAAAGAGGAAAAAAGGCCAGAAGAAGCGCGGGTGAAAGCGTCGCCCGTTGCGCGCCGCGTCGCTGCCGAACTCGGCGTTGATCTTTCCACCGTGAAGGGGACGGGACCAGAAGGTCGCGTCACTGAAACGGACGTCCGCGCAACCGCGAAATCAAAAACTGTAGAGGCGGGCGTGCCGCCCGCGCCTAGGCAGCCGACACGGCTGCCACTACAGGCCGGCGAGAGTGCGCGCATTCAACTTTCCGGGATGCGCAAAATCATTGCGCAACGGCTTGTCGAGAGTCTCGGCCCGGTTCCACACTTCTATCTCACAATCGACATTAATGCGGGACCGCTGATGGAAGCGCGTGAGGAATTGAAATCCGCGGGCGAAGGCGCGGATGCCGCGAAGATTACGGTCAACGATCTTGTTTTAAAAGCCGCGGTGATGGCTGCGGTGAAGGTGCCGCGCGTGAATGCCTCATTCGACAACGACGCAATTGTGCAGTACGCGGACGTCGATCTCGGCGTCGCGGTTGCGATCGACGACGGACTGCTGACACCGGTCATTCGCGCGGCGCAAGACAAATCGCTTCGCGAGATTAGCGCGTTAGCCAAGGACCTGGCGCATCGGGCCCGTAACAAGCGGATGAAACCGGAAGAATTTCAGGGCGGCACATTCACCGTCTCAAATCTCGGCGGGATGGGCATCGACAGTTTCTCCGCTGTCATTAATCCACCCCAGGGCTTCATTCTCGCCGTGGGTAAAGTCGCAAAAACTCCAGTCGTTGATGACTGCGATCAAGTGATCGTAGGTCATCGCATGTCGATCACGATGAGCTGCGACCATCGCGTCATCGACGGCGCGCTGGGCGCCGAATATCTCAAGGAACTGCGGCACCTACTGGAAAACCCAGCGCTATTAATGGTCTAAATCTGTAGCCGCTTCGCTGTGCGAAGCGCCTTCTCCATGCGAGCGCCTCGCAAAACTGGCGTCGCCCCCAGGGCGACGGCTACACTGCGGCGGTTTCCCACATCATGAAATCGTCCAGCGTTTGGCGGGTTTTGTCGGTGACAAATTCGATCACGGTTGCATCATCGACGAAGCCGAGGACCGGCGTTGCGTCCGGAATCAAATCGAATGGATCGATCAGGTAATTAAGAGCAGCAACGATCCACAACAGTGCGTTGTCAGGGATTTGGCCGTATTCGCCGCGATGATGGGCGCGGACCAATCGCAGCATGGTTTGCAGATAAGGCCAATATTCTTTGAACGGCTCCCTCGGCACTGTCGCTGCCTTTTTCGCTGCGTCATTGAAAAGCGCTAGCAGAGTCTCAGAATCATTGAGGCACGCTCTTGCATCGATCAGTGCCCTGGCGAATGCGTCGCTGCGAAGCGCCGGTTTACGGTAGGAACATTTCGCTCAGAGTTTCTCGCGGCAGGCCGGGCTTTTGTTTCTGAGCGCGACTTTGTTTTCGTTTTCATCTCGCGAATCAAAACACTTTGATGCGCGGATGAGAAGCAGATTCGTAATACGGCGCTGCTACGGTTTCGTTGCCAGAATGAGCGGTGATGGCCCGGGCGCTTCAAGTTTGCGCACTTTTTTAAAGCCAGCATCCTCCAGCCACTTTTTGATTTCGTTAAAGCTGAACGTGTCGCCTTCCTCGGTGTTGACCAGCATTTGCACCGAAAACATCAGCGAGGGGAGCGGTTTGGTGCGGTCGTCATTTACCAGCCACTCGGCGATAGCGATTGTGCCGCCGGACTTTAAAGCGCGAAAAGTTTTCTTGATCAATTGACGGCTACGTTGTTCGCCTTCGCTGTGCAGAATATGCCCCAGCGTCGCGATATCGTGGCCGCTGCCAAAGTTCGCTGCTGACAGGTCGCCTTCGATGAAATCGAAACGATCGCGCACACCAAATTTTTCAGTGATGCGTTTCGTTGTGGGGATCATCCCCGCCCAATCGACGGCCGTGACCCGCACTTGCGGCGATTTCTGGGCCACCGCGATTCCCCAGATCCCGGAACCCGCCGCAAGATCGATCACGCGCACTTGCTCTTTGGTCTTCGCGACTTTCAGGTGATCGGCAAGCTTCTGCGCGCCGGGATAGCTCATCGGGATGATTGTCTCCACGAGTTGACCGAAAAATTCCGTACCTTCGGTCTCCTGGTTCACGGCGACCGCTGGTCGACCGTCGCGCACAATGTCGGTCAGCCGTAGCCAACGCGAAATCATTACCGGCAAAATCGATCCGAAAAATCCGGCGAGCGTGCCCGGTTTTTCGCTGATAAGAAATGCCTGGCTCTCCGGCGTCAGAGAGTATCTCGATTGTCGATCTTTTTTTAGCAATTCCAAGCCGACGAGCGCGTCCATGATTGCACGCAAGCCTCGTGCTGACCCGCCAGCTTCTTTTTTGAGTTGCTCAACCGTCTTCGCTCCGCCCTCCAACGTATCAAAAACCTTGTTGTTCACAGCCGCGCTGATGATCAGCGGCGGCGCGTAAGCGAACCCGAACTGCTGGAGGCGTTCTGGCGTGAGCTTTTTCGTTTTGCGCTTTTTCATAGGTGAATCGACAAATAATTCGAAACCCTCTTTCGTCCAGCGGATCTAGCCGAAGTCGCCGGGTTCCTCTACACTCCATATAAATGAGCGCAAAATGGAAGATGCGCCAACAAATGGAGGGGGGAGAGCGCACAGCGCTCGCATCTGTTGCTCAAAAATCCGGCGAATCGCGCGGGAGGCGACACGATGAGCCCAGTCACGCCTATCGCACCGAATTTCAGCGGGATCGTGCACGCATCATCCATTCGCGCGCGTTCCGTCGCCTGGAATACAAAACGCAGGTTTTTCTCAACGGCACCGGCGACCATTTGCGCACGCGCCTGACGCATTCGATCGAGGTGGCGTCAATCAGCCGCACTATCGCGCGCGCGTTGTGGCTGAACGAGGATCTGGCGGAAGCAATCGCGCTCGGACACGATCTAGGCCATGCGCCTTTTGGACATTCGGGCGAGGAGATGCTGGCCGAATGCATGCGGGATCACGGCGGCTTCGATCATAATCGTCAGAGTGTGCGCGTGGTCGAATTGCTCGAAGCACCTTATCCAGATTTTCCAGGTTTAAACCTGACATTCGAAGTACGTGAAGGTCTGCGGAAGCACGAGCGACCTTACAAATTCCCCGCTTCGTCAGGAGAAGAATACGATTGTCCATCGCTGGAGGGGCAGGTTGCCGATCTGGCGGATGAGATCACCTATTATAGTCATGACCTCGATGACGCGCTTGATTTTGAAATCTTAACCCTGGGGCGATTGCAAGAAAACGAGGTCTGGCGCGACAGCTATCGCGCAGTGCTTGCGCGTTACACGGACCCGCGCGAACCGGAGCTGCACAAGCTAATTATTCGCGACATCATTGATCGCGAAGTGCACGACCTGGTTGCGACCAGCGCCGAATCGATTGCCCAATCAGGCGTTCAGAGCGCAGACGATGTGCGCCGTCAAACCGCGCCGCTTATTCGTTACAGCGATGAATTGGCCGAAGCGAATCGGGCGCTCCGGAAATTTTTGTATCAAAATGTCTATTACCATCCGCGCGTCGCGGAAGTGAACCGGCGCGCTTGCGAGATGCTGCGACGCGTTTTTGAAGCGTACCTTGCCGATCCGGACAGGCTGGGCGAGGGCGCGACGCGACGAGTCGAAAATGAAGGATTGCATCGCACAGTTTGCGATTACATCGCGGGAATGACCGACCGTTATGTAATGGAAGAATATGCGCGGATTGCCGGTAGGGGCGGTTCACCTGAACCGCCCCCGCAAATGTGATCGTGTAATGAAACAGGCGATTGAGGTCATTCGCCCTTACCTACGCGGCGGCGTTGCCGATCTCGTCGCGTAAATATCTGATGAGAAAACGGAGGCGCTGATTGAGCGAGCGTTCTTCGAGCAGGCGTTGCCGGCGCAATGGATCGTTCACGAACGTCGAAGTCATTAGGTCTGCCAGCATTTCCGGATCGCGCAATTCGGAAAGATACCGATCCAGTTTTGCGGGAAGATGACGGCGATCATGCTTTAGGCTGCCGTAAAGCTCAATCACTTTTGCGCCGAGCGCTTCGGTCTCGACAGTAGTAGGGTCGCGCGATTCTACCGCATCGATGCCGGCGATCGGAAACGGCTTCTCCTGTTCGAAACTGGTGAAGCGCACACGTTGCAGACCTTGCAGGACCAAATTCGACGTGCCATCGCTGCGTTCGACACATGCGCGAATCAATCCGGCGGTGGCGAGATGGAAAAAATCCTCCGGGGCATTCCAATCCGGGCAGATCGGCTTAATCAACGTCACGCAAAACATCCGATGCTTTCGAAGCGCGTACTCCAGCATCTTGCGATACCGCGGCTCGAAAATGTAAAGCGGCAGCAACGCATGTGGAAACAGCACCGCTCCCGGAAGCGGCATCACGGGCAATTGCTTGGGTAAAGTTATGGATGAGGACATCTTTCGTCATCTGTAGCTTATGCGTGTCGAGCAAAGGGCAAGTGTCCAGGGTGAATAGACTCGAGCTGGTTCACCGCGGTTTTTGGCAATGAACTCGAGCAAACGTCCAAGTTCCATCGGTGTGTCCGTGCGTGTTGCGACCTTAAAAATATCTGCGCGAAGCGCTTTCGCTTTGTGCGCTTTCGCCACGAGCAATCGCGCGCTCGGTGTCGATTTGAAATCGTGGAATGAAATGATTCGCCGGACGTTTTTCGTTTTGGCGATCGCGAGCAAGGCTCGGAGCGCACGGGCTGAGCGTAGTTCAACGTCGATATAATCGGCGTGATTCAAGAATCGAGCGAGAAGATCCCGCCGTTGCCGCAGCTGAAGTTTGTTAGCGCCGCCTTCGTGCGGATCTCGTGCTGTGATGATGAGAGGCGTGCGCAGCTTCGGTAACGCGCGTTCCACTTGATCGGCCATGGCCGCGAGGCGATCCAATCGCAGTTCGAATAAATCCGGCGGCCTGCGCATCCGCAAAGCCTGCTCCAGATCGGCGCGCGATGCGATTACGCCGACAACGCGCGACCGCCGCTTGGTCGAGCGGCGCGCCATCATTCTTTTGTCACCGACGGCGCAACCATTCTCTCGACGTACTTGGCTAGGATGTCGAACTCGAGATTTACGAGATCGCCGATGGTTGCACGGTCAAGGTTGGTATGGCGCTTAGTGTAGGGAATGATCCAGACCGCAAAGCTTCTCGGAAGAACTTCCGCAACGGTAAGGCTGATTCCATTAACGGTGATCGAACCCTTGGAAGTCACATAATGCCTGGAGTTTTCCGGCAATTCGACTTCCAGTCGGAAGTCTGCGCCTTTCGTGTCGAAGGCGATAATGGCCGAGACGCAATCTACGTGGCCTTGAACGAAATGGCCGCCGAGGCGTCCGTCAGCGCGCAAAGCCCGCTCCAGATTTAGGCAGCTGTTTTGCCGTAGTTTCTTCAAGTTAGTGCGAGCAATTGTTTCCTTGAGCAGATCGAAACTCAGCCGGTCACCGCGGCGCGAAGTTAACGTAAGACAACAGCCATTCACGGCGATGCTCTCACCGGTTCGCGCCTCTCTCGCGGTACGCGGCGCAGCAATTTCTAATTTTGTGCCGTGATCACTCGCACGCGTCGCGACAACTCTGCCGACTTCTTCGATTAATCCGGTGAACACGAACCTAGCGTAATGGTCGATGGCCAATAGCCAATAGCGAATTGCTGATTGCCGATACAGGACGAATCAGCTATCGGCTTTCGCGCATGCAAGCTCCCTCGATGTTCGGTCTTTCAGTCGATTTCATTTTGTTCGGACTAACATTGGCCGGCGTCGCCGTTTTCCATAAGTGCACGATGCGTGTGGCCCTGACAGGACTGGTCACGATAATTATTTACAAAATCGCGTTCACAGGTTTCAAAACCGGTCAAGGCGTGATGGGATTCATTTCTCATGTCGGACATGAGTGGGTGATTCTCGTCAACCTGCTATGTCTTCTGATGGGGTTTGCGCTGTTGTCCCAGCATTTCGAAAAAAGCCAACTGCCATTGGCGCTACCAAAATTTCTTCCTCACGATTGGAAAGGCGGGTTCGTTTTGCTAGTGATGGTCTGGGTTCTTTCGAGTTTTCTCGATAATATCGCCGCGGCGCTTATCGGCGGCGCGATGGCGCATCAACTTTTTCGGGGCAAAGTGCACATCGGTTATCTGGCGGCGATCGTGGCTGCTTCGAATGCCGGTGGTTCCTGGAGCGTACTGGGCGACACGACGACGACGATGATGTGGATCGCAGGCGTCGCGCCGGGCCAGGTATTTGAAGCAATTACAGCCGCAGCTGTAGCGCTGGTTGTTTTCGGAATTCCAGCAGCGATCAAGCAGCATCGGCACTCGCCAATCCTGAAACGAGCTCATGAACGCGTTCACATCGATTGGATGCGGATCGGTATTGTGGCGCTGATCCTCGTCGTAGCCGTTGCCGCAAACATTACGGTGAACACAAAATTTCCAAAGCATTCCGGTAGTTTTCCATTCATCGGCGTCGCGGTCTGGACGGCGATCGTGATCTCAATCGGGATGCGCCGTCCCGACTGGGAAGTGCTGCCGCGAACTCTGAGGAGTTCGATTTTTCTGCTCTCGCTGGTCTTAATCGCCTCAATGATGCCGGTGGAAAGTTTACCCAATCCCTCCCCACGGACCACGCTCGGGCTCGGCTTCGTATCCGCGGTGTTCGACAACATTCCGCTAACCGCACTCGCCTTGAAGCAAGGCGGATATGATTGGGGGCACGTTGCCTACGCAGTGGGATTTGGCGGCTCGATGATCTGGTTTGGATCGTCCGCAGGCGTCGCAATTTCGAGTATTTTTCCAGAGGCCAAATCGGCGTTCGCCTGGATCAAGGGCGGATGGTTTGTGGTTTTGGCATATTTGGTCGGGTTCGCTGCGATGGTCGCGGTGATCGGGTGGCACCCCGACCCGAAGGAGCGGCCCAAGCATGGCCGATCCGAACGGCTGGCTGAGCCGGTGACTTCTGTTGAATCAAACAAAGCGAGGTGGCAGCTCCTTTGAAAAAAATCCCGCATACGATCTTCCAGCGCTTTTTCCGCACCGAGACGCTTGGTGGAATCGTGCTGTTGGCGTTCGGGCTTGCCGCGCTCGCCATTGCGAATTCTCCGTTGGCTGAAGCCTACGAACATCTTTGGGAGACGCCGCTTACGCTCGGGGTCGTTCATTATGAATTGTCGCTGAGCCTGCACCAATGGATTAACGACGGCCTGATGGCCGTGTTTTTCCTCCTGGTCGGACTCGAAATCAAACGAGAATTGCTGGCCGGCGAGCTATCCTCTGTCCGGCAGGCAGCGCTTCCAATCGCCTGCGCAATTGGCGGAATGCTTGTGCCCGCCGCGATCTACTTGATGTTCAATTTCGGTCGGATTGGTTCACACGGCTGGGGTATTCCGATGGCAACCGACATCGCTTTTGCTCTCGGGACGCTTAATCTGGTTGCTCCGCGGGCGCCCATTGGCGCCAAAGTGCTGCTCACTGCGCTAGCCATCGTTGACGACGTGGGGGCCGTGCTGGTCATCGCGATGTTTTATTCCCACGCGATCATGTGGAGCGCGCTTGCCGGCGCAGCGGTGATGCTCCTCCTATTGATTGGCTTCAACGTAATTGGTATTCGCCATCTTTGGCCGTACTTGTTAGGTGGAGTCGTGCTGTGGTATTTCGTTCACGCTTCTGGCGTCCACGGAACCATCGCAGGCGTTGCCCTTGCTTTCACAATTCCGACCCGTGCGCGAATCAACGCGATGGAATTTTCACAAGAAGCGCGCTCGCTGCTGGACGAATTCGACCGCACCGAAACGGGCGATTTTCTTGTTTTGACCAGCAAGGGACAACAGGAAAAGTTGTTTAGCCTTGAGCGAGCGAGCGAAGCAGTGACTGCCCCGATTCTCAGGCTCGAGCATGCGCTGCACAATTTTTCGGCATTCGTAGTGATGCCGCTGTTCGCGTTTGCGAATGCTGGCGTGAAAATTGATCTATCACTACAGCATGCAGAGATTGGGCTGGGCGTGTTGACAGGACTGATGTTCGGTAAGCCACTGGGGATCATTGCCGCGGCGGTGATTGCCGTGAAATCGCGGATTGCAAGCCTTCCCCAGGATGTGAACTGGACATCCTTGTTCGGTTATGCCTGCCTCGCCGGGATTGGGTTCACCATGTCATTGTTCATTGCTACGCTGGCGTTCGATGATGCGGAATCGGTTGACGCAGCTAAACGAGGGATTATCGCCGGATCACTTGTTGCCGGTGTTGCCGGCGCGGTACTGCTGAAGATGAGCCCAGTTTTGCGCGATGATAAGTAGTTCGCAAAAATCTCGTGTGTCTCATCGGAGAGATGAGTCATATGCGGTGGGGCCGCAGAGCGGCAGCGTTGCCGTTCTCTGCGGTGTTCTTTTCCTCTCCGGTACGGGCGCCCTTATTTTCGAAACACTGTGGCTGCGACTCAGTGGCTTGGCCTTTGGCAACTCGATCTGGGCTGCGGCGCTGATTCTCTCAAGTTTCATGGCGGGCCTGGCGTTGGGAAATGCGTTGGCTGCATCATCGAGAATTCGGCGGTGGCGGCCACTGTATTTCTACGCTGTGCTGGAGGTCCTCGTCGCGTTCTTTGGCTGCACGATTGTTTTTGGCCTTCCGGTCGTTGGCGACTTGATGCGGCCCGTGTGGCAAATGCTGTGGGATTATCAGCCCACTCTGCTGGGGCTGCGGTTCGTGGTTTCCTTCCTGATTTTGCTGGTGCCAACGACAACCATGGGCTTGACGCTGCCGGTGATCATTGAGGACCCGCTGCTGCGAGAAACGGAGTTTGGCCGCGCAATCGGTTTTCTTTACGGGTCAAACACACTGGGGGCGATGCTTGGTGCCATTCTGGGCGAAGCTTATTTGATCGGCGCATTTGGACTTTACGGCACGAGTGTGACAGCGGGCGCAACGCTTTGCATTGCTGCAGCCATAGCCTTGTCGGTGGCGAGATTTGGAACGGCGCGATACGCAGGTTTCAAAAGCACCGACCCGTCCGCGCACTCCAAATTTCCGTTGCGCTTCGATGCGAGTTATCGGCCGCCTTGGGGTTTACTTTTCGTCAGCTTCGCGACGGGCCTGATTTTTCTCGCGCTGGAAGTGATTTGGTTTCGCTTCCTGCGGCTGTACGTCGCCTCGTCGCCGACTGCTTTCGCGATCATGCTCGCGGTGGTGCTGGCAGGCATTGGAGTCGGCGCTCTCGTGGCTGGCGCGGTTTTTCGTTCGTCGCGTCGATCGAATCAAATGCTTGGGATCCTGTTGCTCACAGCGGCGATTTTGGTGCTTCTCTCATATTTGCTTTTCCCGGGTGAATTGATTCGAGCGCGGACCGGTGTGTTCGACCTTCGCTGGTGGCAGATCGCGGTTCTGTGTGTCGCGCTGATGTTCCCCGTCGCGTTCCTTTCCGGCATCCTGTTTCCGGTTATTGCAGCTGAGGTCCAGGTGAGTGTGCGTGACCGGATGAACAGTGCAGGACTTGCGACGCTACTTAATACCACTGGAGCTGCGATCGGTCCGTTGGTTGCGAGTTTTGTCTTGTTGCCGACCCTGGGCTACCAAACCAGTCTCATTTGCTGCGCTGTCGGGTATGCTTTGCTCAACCTAGTAGTAAGCGAACGCGCAGCCTGGTCATTTCGACGACCCGTCGGGATCATTCTCGTTGCGCTTTGGGTCATACTCATTCTTGGTCTGGTATTTTTCCCGTACCCGCGCGCTAGGGAGCATTTCGCATACGCGAGCCGCCCCTACGAGATCGACGACCACGGCCAAGTGTTGGCGCGCGTTGTGAAGCGGATCGAGGGCACCTCAGATACGTGGCAATTGCTGCGACGCGATCTATTTGGAGAACCCTACTACTATCGGCTCTTGTGCAATGCGTTTTCAATGTCGGCCACAGATCCAACCGCCCAGCGTTACATGAGATTATTTGCTTATCTCCCTCTGGCTTTTCGTCCCGAATCAGAAGACGTGCTGCTTCTTTGCTATGGCTGCGGTGTGACGGCGGATGCGCTTCTTCACGGGCCAAATGTCAGGCGAATGGACGTGGTAGACACTTCAAAAGAAGTGTTTCGCCTCGCCGATTTCTATTCCGGAATCCATTACACCAATCCGCTGCGCGATCCACGAGCGACTACCTTTATTCAGGATGGCCGCTTCTTTCTCCAAACGAGTCCACGCCAGTATGACATCATTTCCGGTGAACCGCCTCCGCCCAAAAATGCGGGTTCGGTTAATCTGTATACCAGCGAATTTTTTTCGTTGATGAAGAGCCGCCTCAAGGAAGGCGGAATTGCAACTTTTTGGCTGCCGATTGACCAACTAAAACTAAATGAGGCAAAAGCAATTCTTCGCGCGTTTCACGATGTTTTTTCAAACTCATTGGTTTGGGCAAGCCCTGATGAGAACTGGATCATGATGGGCATCAATGGACAAGGTCGCGATGTCCGCGAAGAGGAGTTGCGGCGATTGTGGAACGACCCCGCTATGGGCATGGATCTAAAACGCATTGGCGTCGAGGTCCCGGAGCAGTTGGGCGCACTGTTTTTGATGGGCGGTGACGAGATAGATCGCCTAACGCGGGACGTCGCGCCACTGACAGACAATTATCCGAAGCGACTGAGCGACGCGCCTTGGGATGAAAGGGAAAATTTTGAGTTCGCTGCCGCTTACATGGAACCAGCATCTGTCACGGAACGCTTTCTACAGTCGACGCTGATCAATCGTATCTGGCCGGAGGCACTGAGTAAATCAATGAAGTCCCTTTTCGCCGTTCGGGAGACGCGATTCCTTTCGAAAACGGTTGGAAGCAACAAGCTGGCGGAGCTTGACCTTTTTCTGCGCGGGACGCGGCTGCGCACGCCGGTTTTGGAAGCGTTGGGCAGTGACGAATTACGACTCGCTCTCGCGCAGCGGGTTGCCCGCAATACAGAACCGCCGCCACTGGAGATTGCGCCGGACCTAATCGCGGGAGCGCTGGCGCAGCGGAACATCGACCGGGCGATTCAGTTATTGGAAAGCGAGAAAGATCGCGGCGACCTCGGTGCCAATGACACGTTTCTGCTCGCGTACCTGTACTGCTTGAACGGCAGTGTGGAAAAAGCGGAGACGCTGATTGTCGCCAACGCTGCCGGAATCAAGAGAGATTGGTTCGTTGATTGGCTTTGGGAAAAATTGCAGAGCGATTTCGGATTTCATCCCCCGCGCAACGGCGAATAAATTCCACCGCAAATTCCGCGTGCGTTGATGTGTCGCGAAGCTCTCATGAGATTTTCGTACCGTTAATCGGCTTGCCCGCGACATCCGCGTAATTCGCGTTTCTTAAACGGGCGAACGGCGCTAAAAAAATTCAAAAAAAAGCTTGTCAGACGCTCGCGTCTTCCGCTAGAGAAGAACTTCGAGCGACAAATGCCCTCATTTGGCCGTTCAAAAAAAATCCAAAAAAGTGAAAAAAAAGCTTGTCAGGGTCTTAGAAATTTAATAAGCCTGCCGAAACCTAACCAAACCAATGGAGAAACTAATGATTAAGAACGCACTAAAAACGTTTAGATTCGGTCGTCTCGCTTTGATGGCGGGCGTCGGATTTCCATTAATTCTTGCGTCCAACGCATTCGCGCAGTTGGCGGCTCCGGCCGTGCCTGCGGAGCCTGGTGCGCCTCCGCCGTCCACGGCTGAGGTCGAGCGCGTGGTCGTGACCGGTTCAAACATTCCCACAGCGGAAGAGACCGGCCCGAACCCGGTGGACACGTATCGTCCGCAGGACATCGAGAAGCTGGGTATCCGCAGCACCACTGACCTGCAGCAAATCATCCCACAGGCGGCGGGCGGCACAGTGAACACGAACATCAGCAATGGCGGTGATGGCACAGTCCAGTTCAACCTGCGCGGAATCTTGCCGAAGGAGACTTTGGTCCTCATCGATGGCAAGCGCGTCGCCTATGGTTCCTTGGGCTCGGCTGGATTCAGCAGCGGCGTGGACATTAACCTGATCCCGTTTCAGATGATCGATCACGTGGACATCCTGAAGGATGGCGCGTCGGCTGTGTACGGTTCGGACGCGATCGCGGGTGTGGTCAACTTCTTCCTGATCCACAAATTCCGGGGTCTGGAAATCGGAGGGACGTACGGGAACACCAACATGGGAGCCTCCAATGACATGGGTGAATGGGAGGCGTGGATCAAAGCCGGCACCGGCGATGACAAGACTGATATCGTTGTGATCGCTGATTTCTGGGAACGCACCGGGGGTCTTTTCAGCCGTGACAGGGACCTTTCCAGCAATGCGTTTACTGTACAGTGGGGAGGATTCGACGGGCGCAGCAGCAATCACCCTGGCCGCGTTGGCACCCGCCGGCAAGTCCCGAGACTGTTCTTCGGCCCCGGCGGTCTCCCAATTATCGGCGTGAACACCCCGCTGCCGCACTCGGCGCCAAACGTGCGTAGTTCTCCATTTTATAAGAACCCGTTTGTGGTTAACCCGAATGCCTATCCAGGCGCACCGGGTATCCACAATCCAAGGGTGCAACTTGATCAGTTTGGCACTCAGTATCAGGGCGGTGGTGATTACTTCTTCTTTAACTTCGCGGCTTACACGCCGGCTCTGCCGCCAGGCGATCGACAGTCGTACTATGGTTCGTTCACCCGGGACCTGTGCGACAAATACCTGACAGTGTTTGGCGATTTCAAGATCACCCGCTCTTACTTCGATTCCTCTTTGGCAGCCGTGCCGTTTACGCCTGATCCATTTAAGGTACCGGGCACTAGCGTCGGATTCAGTCCTAACAGCATCAGCGTGCCGATCCAGAATCCGTGGAACCCCTTCACGGTCGGGGATGCGACTCTGCTGGTTAACGGTGTCCCGGTTCCCGTTACTACAGGGGTGAAGTTTCGCGCCATCAATGACACAGGTCCACGTAGTGAGAAGTTCACATACTACGATTATCTGTTCGACGTCGGCTTGCGCGGCGAGATGGGATACATCGGCGATTTTTTCAAGACTTGGAACTGGGAAACCGGTTTTCGGTATTCCCGGAACGAGGGCAAGGATCTCTCGATTGGCGAGGTTGGCCAGCCCGGCTTGCGCGACGCGTTGCTGGATACAGATCCCGCCACGGCGTTCAATCCCTTCCTGAACTTCAGTGCTCACAACACCCGGGCAGCCAGGGACAGGGTTTATGTGACCCTGCAAAATACCGGCGAGGTTGAGCTTGACAACTGGTACGCCACAATCAACGGCGACCTGTTTAATCTACCTGCCGGTCCGGTCTCGTTCGCGATCGGCGGCGAGTACCAAAACTGGCATTTCAATCGCACTCGCGACAACCTGAACAACTCGTTCCAATCGATTGGCTCTGTGGATGGCCAAAGCTTCCGGGTGAACCGGGACGTCTGGGGAATTTACCAGGAAGTGCGGGTGCCGTTTACCAGCCCCACATGGAACTTCCCGGGCTTCTACAGCTTTGAGGTGGACTTCGCCGAGCGCGAGGAATGGTACAGTCAAAACACTTCTACCGTTCTGCGTCCGTTTATTGCGGCGGCGCACAGCCAGTATAACGCGCAGAAACCGAAGGTATCCGTCCGCTGGCAGCCGCTTGATCCGAAATATATCGGTGCAGTGACTTTGCGTGGAAGCTACACCGAAGCATTTCATGCGCCGCAACTATCGGAGATTGCGCCTGCGGGATCGCAGAACTTCCCGGGCGTGCAAGATCCGTTTTCGCCTTTTACCGACATACAGGTCGAAGAACGCATTTCCGGTAACCCCTTCCTGCATCCGGAGGTTGCGTATGAATGGACCTACGGAATCGTTTACAGCCCGAAGTGGATTAAGGGTATGACACTCAGTGCAGACTGGTGGCATATTGATATGCGCGACATTGCTGCGGCCCAAGGTGCGCAGTTTATCATCGAGACTAATCCTCCGGGGCCAGCAGCTGGGCCACCGCAGAATGGGCCGCTGGTTTTCCGCGGTCCTCCGGGAATCCAAAACGGCAGGCTGTTTCCTGGTGAAGTTCTTCTGGTGATTGATCCCAGTCTAAACTCCGCTGGCGCAATCTTCGAAGGCTTGGATTACGAAGCAATCTATATTCTGGATTCGACGATATTCGGAGGTAGCGATTGGGGAAGGTTGACGACCACGGTCAACGGCACCTGGCTGTCCCGGGCTGAGTTTCAAGGGTCGGTTACCCAGAAGCGGTTTGGTATCAACGGTGAATTCGTGCCGACGGCATTCACTCTGACCAATTCGCTGCCATGGCATCGGGCCAACTTCAGCATCTTCTACGATGGCCCGGCTGACACTTGGGCTCAGGGCCTCGATGTCGGCGCGGTAGTCCACTGGATTGGCCAATACGAAGACGACAACATCAGTCTGACCGGAGCAACCAAGCCACAGCAGCCTAGAAGTGGCGGATTCCCTGACTTTGGCGAAATACGCGCACGAAAAATTGCAGCGTGGACTACCTTGGACTTGATCCTCAACTATACGTTTAACCTGCCGCCGCCGGCGCCCGCAGAGGTGCCTGGCTTTGCCAAGGACGGCGGCAAAAACGTGAGAAGCGGCAAGGACGGCAAGGAGAAGAATGTTATCCCAGTATCCACCGCGGAATACGGGTGCAACAACTGGAGATGGTGGCTTAATAACACCACGGTTACGCTCGGTATGCAGAACGTGCTCGACACAGATCCGCCGTATGTGTCTGGTGCGTTCGAAAACAACTACGACGAATCCCTTGTCACCATCAAAGGCCGGTTCTGGTACGTTGGGTTGAAGAAGCGATTCTAAGCCGCAAACGTAAGTTAATTCACAGCGGCCGGGCTTTGAAAGAAGCCCGGCCGTTTTGCTTTCTTGGAACACGAATTTCAGCAACGCGCACGAAGGTTGCTTGTGATTGGCGCTACGGATCAAGCGACTTCTGAATGTGAAATGGCCATTCGTTTGGCGCCGAAGTCGCCGCAAGCGCACTATGGCTATGGCGCGTTCCTGGAAAAACACGGACAGCCAGGAGAGGCAATCGCGAAATATCGACAGACTCTGCGGTTGGATCCTGCTCACGTCGACGCCCACATCGATCTGGGTAGTTTGCTTTTTGAAAAGGGCGAGACGGCGGAAGCGAGCGAGCATTTTCAGAAAGCGTCCGCGTTAAACCCGAAACTGGCGCAGCCGCACAATTATCTTGGCAAGCTTTTCATGCGCGAAGGCAACATTTCTCAGGCCATTGCACAATTCGAAGAAGCGTTGCGCCTCCATCCCGAGTTTCCAGAGGCAGAGGAAAACCTGCGCATCGCGAAAGAGGCTGGCGCTCAGTTTCCGTGACGTTTATTGCACCAACCTCTTCGACTTCAGTAACGTTGACGCTAACGTTTGGATCAATTCGTGCCAATTCGTGAAATTCGTGTCTCTATTTGGAGGCGAGATTGGTTTTGGGCGCTGCTCTTAATCGCTTTCGTTTTTATTGCCTACGCCCAGGTTTTTCGGGCGGACTTCATTTGGGATGATGAATCGCATCTGACGCGGAATCCGTGTGTTGTTGGCCCACTCGGCTTGAAGGAAATCTGGACGACGACACAAGCGGTCTATTATCCGCTCGTGCTGACGACATTCTGGGCAGTGCACAAGTTTTTCGGGCTAAACCCGCTGCCATATCACCTTTTCAACATCTTCTTACATGCGGCCTCAGCAATACTGCTTTGGCGCGTCCTGCAAGCACTCCGCGTCCGCGGCGCATGGCTCGGTGCTGCACTCTGGGCTTTGCATCCGGTAATGGTGCAATCGGTCGCATGGGTCACGGAGCTGAAGAACACGCAGTCCTGCGTGTTTTATTTGCTCTCGATCCTTTTCTTTTTGAAATGGGAGGATCAAAGAAGGGTGCCCTCGAGACTGCCCCAGCGGCGGCCTGGAGACCGCTGCTCGTTGGTTTTTGCTTCATCTCTGTTTTTCTTCATTCTGGCGACACTAAGCAAACCTTCGGTGGTAATGCTGCCGTTTGTGCTCGCGCTTTGTATCTGGTGGCTTCGAGGAAAAATCCGTTGGCGCCAGGCACCGGTGCTCGCCCCATTTGCTCTGATTTCAGCGGTCGCAAGCGTGTGGACGATTTGGGAACAGAAATTTCACTCACGCGCGGTTGGTCCGGACTGGACACAAACCTTTCCCGAACGTCTGATCATCGCTGGTAAAGCCATTTGGTTTTATCTTGGCAAACTGCTTTGGCCGCATCCTTTGATCTTCATCTATCCGCGGTGGGACGTTGATTCGTCGAAAGTCGTTTCATATCTCCCTTTGCTGGCAGCAATAGCCGGGCTGGTTGCCTTGTGGTTTATCCACGCAAAATGGGGCCGTGCTCTGTTGTTTGCCGCCGCTTACTATGTCGTCTCGCTGTTTCCTGTGCTCGGCTTTTTCAGCGTGTATTTCTTTCGTTACTCATTTGTAAGTGATCATTTTCAGTATCTGGCCAGCATGGGACCGCTCGCATTGGCCGGAGCAGGAATCGCAACCATTCTCCGCCGTTTTTGTGAAACACCGGACGACTTCGTGTCTCACCCGGACACCGTACGCCGCTCGGCCAGCACCATCGCTACTCCGCGACGGCGATTGCTTCTGAGCGGTGGCCTCTGCGGAATCCTTCTGGTATCGCTCGGCTCTTTGACGTGGCGCCAGACGGCGGAGTATCACGATCTTTCCGCCTTATACACAGCGACGTTACAAAAAAATCCGGGTTGCTGGATGGCGCATTACAATCTCGGCATCGTTCTCAGCGAGCAGGGAGAAGCGGATCAGGCGATCGATCATTACCGGCGAGCCGTTGTCCTGCGGCCTGATTACGCGGAAGCGCATTACAACTTGGGCCGGCTTTTGGTTGAGCAAGGTCAGCTTGAAGACGCGATTACCCATTATGAACGAGCCGCTGCGATTAATCCCGCTGATGCAGAAGCACAAAACAATCTTGGTGTTACGCTTTTCGGGATCGGGCGTGCTGATGACGCGATTGCGCATTATCAGAAGGCGCTCGAAATACGGCCTGACTACGCCGAGGCCTCATGCAATCTTGCAAACGCGCTTATAGCCAAAGGCGATTTCGATGGTGCCATCGCCCGGTACACGGTATGCCTCGCAGCCATACCGGACCAGGAAGAAGCGCAATACAATCTCGCGAGCGCTCTTCTGCGCAAAGGCCGCACAGATGACGCCATTGTCGAGTACCAAAAGGTTCTCCAGATGCATCCTGAGAGCGCAGACGCTCATGCCAACCTGGGCAGCGCCTGGCTTACAAAGGGACGCGTTCGAGATGCAATGGCTGAGTACACAAATGCACTCCAAATTTCCCCCGAAAATTTGGCTGCGCTAAGCAACCTGGCATGGTTGTTGGCGACGTCTGCCGATCCCTCTCTGCGAAACGGATCCGAGGCTGTGCGGTTGGCTGAGCGCGCCGACTCCGCGAGTTCCAGAAGCGATAAGCATCCGACCGTTCTCCGGATTTTGGCCGCAGCCTACGCCGAAGCCGGCCAGTTTACCGAAGCTAAAGAAACTGCCCAACATGCGTTAGAAGCAGCGAACGTCCAAGGCAACACCACTTTGGCGGACGCGCTGCAAGGGGAGATTGCTCTTTACGACTTGGGTTTGCCATACCATAAGTAAATGAGATAGATCGCGTTCAAGGACGGTTGCGCTTCGGTCACTCTCGAAGAGCGACACGAGCGCGGTAGAGAGCAATTTCTTCTTCCAACCTGCTTGCGAGCTCCGGCTTACTCTGTGTGCTGGCTAATGCCTTTGCTGCTTTCGCTGTCGCGACGGCCTCGGCGAATTGTCCAGCCTCTGCACGCGCAGCGGCAAGCGTACGAACGAAGTTTGGATCGCTGCTCCCCGTGGCCTGCACCGCTTTCACCGCCAACGTGACCGCTCGCGCGCCATCGCGTATTGAAGCGTCGGAAGAAGTCGCCAAAATCCATGCCAGGTTGTTCAGTGCCACGCTGTCTTCTGGCGCTATATTCAGCGCTTGTTCATACTCCGAGATTGCTTCCTTCAACTTTCCTTCTCGGCGGAGCGCGTCGGCCACATTCCGGCGGGCTTCTGCGTCGCGTGGCCGCACAGCAAGCGCCTTCTGCCACTGGGCGATCGCCTGTTCTATCCGGCCCCGTTGAAATAGCACACTTCCGAGATTGAAGTACGCATCCGCGTAATCAGGACGCAGCCTTACAGCTTCCTGAAGGTGGTTGATTGCGTCATCCCATAGCCGCTTCCGGGCAAAAGCATTACCAAGGTTGTTTTGGATGAGTGCCGCACCAAGGCTGTAATGTGTCTCAGTGTTCCTGGATCGTATATCTAGAGCTGCCTGAAAGTGTGAAATAGCTTTGTCTAATTCTCCCCTGCGCAAAAAGAGAAAGCCCAAGTTATTATGCGCGACATCATTTTCGCCAGTAACGGCGAGCGTGTGGTTCCACAACGTCTCACTGTTTTTCCAATATGAGGCTTGGACAAGAGCGCGCACGCCCAAGCCCACGATGGCTATCGCGGCGGCAACTCCGACTAGTGCGCGACGGGCACGCGGTGTTGATTCCGAGAACAGATCGCCAACGGCCCACGTTATCATAATGTACAGGCCGATCTGTGGCAGATACGTATAACGATCCGCATGCGCTTGCTCGCCGACCTGAACGAGGCCAATTACTGGAACGAGCATTCCCAAATACCAAAACCAGCCGGTAACAAGGTAAGGCTTTGTCCGTCGCAGATAAATTACTATCAGAGTGATAACAACAAGGAGCGCGATTGCCAGTATAACTTCCACGAGTGGAAGACGATTGTTCGGATGCGGATAGAAGACCGCAAGCCGCGCTGGCCATAACATCTGCCAAATGTAGGTAACGTAACTGACAAACGTATTGTTCAGCCTCCATAGAAACGGCAGTTGATCGATCGCGCTAGGATCTTGCCTTTGCGCAAACAAGGTCGCGATGCACGAAAGCGCGGACAGCGCGAACAACGGAATCTTTTCTGTGAGCAATCTTCGCACCCGGCTTCCGACTTCTGATTTCTGACCTCCAATTCTACCGAGCGGCCAGTAATCCAATAGCAACAGCACAAACGGCAGCGTTACGAGCATAGGCTTCGACATGAGGCCAAAAGCGAAAAGCAGCGTCACGAGCAGATATCGAGGTGGGGAGGGCGCCCGCCCATAGCGCGCATACGCGGCCAGCGTCAGCATAAAAAACACCGCACTCAGAACATCCTTTCGCTCAGCTATCCACGCGACTGATTCGACGTGCAACGGATGAATGGCAAAGAGCGCGGCCACAAAGGCGCTTTGCCAAAGAGCACGAGTCATTTGCTTGAGCACCAGAAAAAGCAACAGCGCGGCGATTGTATGAAGAATGACGTTGGTGATGTGATGGTTGCCGGCCTTTAGTCCATACAGCTGACAATCGAACATGTGGGAAAGTGTGGTCAGCGGATGCCAATTCCGCGCATGAGTATGCGTGAATGCATCGATTATCCCTTCAGTGGAAAGTCCGCTCATGACGAGCGGATTTTCATAGACGTAAACGTGATCATCAAAATTGACAAAATCGTGAGCCAACGTTTGACCGAATACGGCCCAGGTAACTGCCACCAGACCGAGGCAGACGAGGAGGTCGGTGACCCTTGATTTCGCACGCCGGCCGTGGACACACGAGCCCGAGCCAGAAACATCAGACGACTGCTTCCGGCGCTTCGAAACTCGACGTTCCTTAATTGCGCGCGTGCTAAGGCGACGAACTGCCATTTGTTATGCTTGGATCACGCAGTGGTTTGCCGGATTGGTAGAGAGCAATATTGCTCTCCAGTTCGGCGGCCAAGGCAGGGTTACCCCGTGTAGTTGCTAACTCAGCGCCGCGCTGCGCGGTTTCAATGGCATCAGCAAAGCGTCCACTCTCTGCATACGCGGCCGCAAGCACTTTATGAATCATTGGAATCTTACCGCCTGAGATACGAAGCGCTTTCTCGCCCAGTTCGACCGCGCGCGCTCCATCGCGGATTGAGTCTTCGGGGCATGTAGCGAACACCCAGGCAAGATTACTGGCCGCGTTTCCGTTGTCCGGTTGGATTGCCAGCGCTCCCTGCCATTGGTCAACGGCTTCTCTAACCCGACCTTGTTGAATAAGGGCTGTCCCTACGATGTTACGTGCCTCGACGTTCTGAGGCTCTATCTCCAAAAATTTCCGATAATGAACCATCGCTTCTGTCACCTGTCCCTTTTGAAGAAGGGCCTTTGCGAGATTGTCATGAGCCGGTCCGTTTTCAGGACGCAGATCTATGGCTGCTTGTAACTTGGAAATAGCTTCGTCCAGTTGTCCTTTTTCCAGGAAAATGATGCCGAGGTTATTCAGGGCAACATCGTTGTTGCTGGTAACAGCGAGTGCATGGCTAAACAGTGTTTCGCTATCACGCCAGTAAGATGTTTGCAGCCAGCCACGCCAACTTAAAGCGCCAACTACAATTAGAGCAGCAGCGCCCAGAGCCATCTGTTGAATGCGCCATGAGCGAGTCAAATCGGTTACCGCCCAGGTAATCGCAATGTAAAGGCCGATCTGCGGCAAATACGTGTAGCGATCTGCATGTCCCTGCCATCCTACTTGCACCAATCCAATCACTGGCACAAGCATCCCCAGGTACCACAACCAACCGGTCACGAAATAAGGCGCTTTTTTTCTGAAAACAAATGCTGCCGTCGTGATTCCAACGAGAATGATAAAGGCTAGACTGATTTCCAATACCGGCAGTCTGTTTTCCGGGTGCGGGTAGAAGACAGCGAGTCTTGCCGGCCAAAACATTTGCCGGATGTAAATAACATAGGCGACCAAGGCGTTACTTATTCGTGCCGATACTGGCAACTGCTCAGTCCACCCAATTGCTCCTCGTTGAGCCAGAAACGTGACGATGCTTGAAACGGCAGAAAGCGCGATCAGCGGAATCTTTTCCAAAAGGAGTTGTAACACCTGACGCGCGGCATTTGATCGGTGGGCTTCAAGTCTCCTGAGTGGCCAATAATCGAGGAGTAAAAGAACAAAAGGCAGTGTAACCAGCATTGGCTTGGACATCAGCCCGAGGGCGACGACAAGTGCCACTATTAAATAGCGGCCAAACGATGGTGCGCGCGTGTAGTGTAAGTATGCGAGCAGGGTGAACATGAAGAAAAACGCGCTCATCACGTCTTTGCGTTCCGCGATCCATGCGACCGACTCCACATGCAACGGATGCACGGCGAAAACCGCAGACACAAACGCGCTTCGCCACAACGCGCCTGTCATGCGCTCCAGCGCCACAAAGAGAAGGACGACGGCGAGACAGTGCAGGAGGACATTGGTAAAGTGATGCCAGCCTGCGTTTAGTCCATGCAACTGGCAATCGAGCATATGCGTCATCGTCGTCAGCGGGTGCCAGTTTTCGGAATGGATATGCGTGAATGGCCAGGCGATGTTGGCGAGGTTGATGCCGCTCGTGATCGTCGTGTTCTGATAGACGTAGCGCGGATCGTCGTAATTAACGAAATCGTACCGGAGTGTTTGACCAAAAACGCCCCACGTAAGCACTGCCAGAGCTATGCAAATGCAGGTGGTCAGCCAGGTGCGACGGCTTGGTTTGCGGAGAACGCTTAGTTGAGGACTAATTCTGTGCACGTGACGCGCAAACTTCGAAACGAGGCAGTTTAAAGCTGTCGTCTGTAGATCAGGATATAGTTCTTCAGAGTTTCAGCCGATGGCGGAACCTCGCCAAAAAAGTAATCGGTGCCCATCGGCGTGATGTTAACAAAACCCGACGCGGCATAATTTTGGGCAGTGTATTGGTTAGCCCAGTTAAAGATCAGCGGGTCGGATTGAGGCCGATACAACCAGGAGTCATTTATTAAGACCGACACGAGATACGTCGGACGGGCGCGTTCGATCTCGTGAATCATTTCCTCCTGCATTTGGTGCGCATACTTTTGCGGTTCCATTAAGGCATACATGTAAATATAGCCAGTTGCGGAATGCCGCCTTGAGTAAAAGTAAATCTGCGGTTCCGACCCTAACACGACGATCGCATCATCCGGTTCCGTATGTTCGCGGACGTAATCGGCAATTCGTACAGACTCAGGAAACGGACTCTCGGGATAAACGATTCGACAAACCTCAACAGGTGTGGCGTCAAAGAAGATCTTTTTGTGCCACAGAATGGGCACGCTCAGAGCGACGGCAAAAAGGAGGAGCGGGACGAATCTAATCAGAATGCGTCGACCTTCCAGAATCTCCGTGAATTTGCTGAGTGCCGCGCCAGCAAGGAGCGATACTGCCGGCAGAACAAGGATGAAGTAATGCGTTCGAAAATAAAATCCCGGGCAAACCACCAACGCCGAGAAGAAGAGAAACGCAATAAGAAACAGTATGCTGGCACGTGTGCGCTGATCCCAAAGACCCGTAAGTGCCCCGATCCCGGCCAGTATCCAGACTGGCCAACCAGCCAGAACGACTTCGTTAGCGCTGCGGAAAAAAATTTGTGGCGCCTGACTGATCGGTACGAGGCTGCCATATTGCGAGGCGTAATTGATTGTCCAAAACCAAAATTTATCGAAAACGCCCTCATACCAGAGGACCAAGGATGTAACTCCAAGTGGAACAGCTGCCCCCGTCACGAAGATCGGAATTCGTAGAAGCATTCTGTTCATGGAAACCCGGCGGTTCAGATCATTCCAGACAGTGTAGATTGCTCCGAAGGGAATGAATAGCAGGCCAGGCTGCTTCATCAGGGCGCCAATACCAAACAGTAATCCGCTGGCGAATAGTCTCACGAGCTGCTTTGGTTGAGACGGCTCGGAAGCCGTCACCCGATGTTCTTTGAGCAGGAGCAGTATTCCGGCGAGAACTGGCAGTACAACAAAATTTGTCGCGTGTGCAGCCAGGCCAAGGACGGACGGACTCACAGACAGAACGGCATAACTCGCTGCGGCAGTGATTCCCGCCATCGTGTTGATCAATCGGCGCCCTACCAGGAAAATCAGTGCGATCGTGCCAACATTGATCAGGAGCAAACCGAGATGAATCGCATGAATGGTTTGTCCGAAGATCGACATGATTAACGCATACGCGGCATAGGTACCCGGAAACTTCATGTTATAAGCAAGTTTGTAAGGTGGGATGCCTTGCAATATGAGCTGGCCGGCATAAGCGTACTCGCCCTCGTCGCGTTCAAGCGGAATTCCCAAGAGACGAATCCTGATTGCAACGACGAGAGTAAAAACGATTGTCGCCAGAGCCCACCATGCAAACTGCACGAGCTTTCCGTTGATGTCGGTCTTACGCAGCACGAAAAGTCCTATTTCGATGAGAAACGGAACGTTGCAACTGAAGGTGGCGCCAGAAATTTCGGGTGAACCGCTTTGTAGTGTGATCGCCTGCGGCTAACGTATGCACGAAATCGCGAGGCGCATTTTTCCTCCGCGCGGTCGCGCGTTGGTTTTCGCTGTTGTTCTGGCGGCGGTGACGATCTTGGCATACCGGCCTGCCTGGCATGGGGGATTTCTGTGGGATGACGACGCCTATATCATCAACAACCAATTGTTAACTGCTCCGGACGGTTGGCAGCGGATTTGGTTTTCGCTCGATTCCCCGTCGCAGTATTTCCCGCTCACTTACAGCACATTTCGCATCGAGCACGCGTTGTGGGGCCTAAACACGACTGGTTATCACTGGGTGAACCTTCTGCTTCATGTTGGCAATGCTCTTTTGGTATGGGCGGTGCTGGCTCGGTTAGGAGTACCCGGCTCATGGTTAGCTGCGGCAATTTTTGCGCTACATCCGGTGCAGGTCGAATCAGTGGCATGGATTACCGAACGCAAGAACGTGCTGATGGGCTTTTTCTTTTTGCTGACGCTGGTTGCCTGGATTGCGTTTGTTGACAAAGGAACTCGGCGCCAGTGGCTCTTCTATTGCCTGGCGCTGATTTTTTATGTGCTGGCACTCTCGGCAAAAGCAACCGCCTGCACGCTCCCGGCTGCATTGTTCTTGATTCTTTGGTTGCAGAAAAAGCCGATCACGATGCGCCGTCTTATACAAATTGTTCCTTTTGTCGTCCTCGGCGTTGCGATGGGGTTACTTGCAGTTTGGTGGGAACGTTACCATCAGGGAACGAACCGCGCCGAGTTTACCTTCCTCAGCCCGATCGAGCGAATCCTCGTCGCGAGCCGAGCTGTTTGGTTTTATCTGAGCAAAATCTTTTGGCCTTCCAATCTCACCTTTATTTATCCGAGATGGAACATTTCACCAACGGATTTACTCGACTACATCTGGTTGCTCGCGGGCATCGCGGCATGCTTGGCCATCTACTTCTTCAGGCGATACTTCGGGCGAAGCGTTGAAGTCGCGGCAGCTTTTTTCGTCGCCACCCTTGGCCCGGTGCTCGGATTCATCATGCTGTTTACGTTTCGGTACACATTCGTGGCAGATCATTACCAGTATCTGGCGTGCATCGGCCCAATCGCGCTTGCGAGCGCGGGTATAGTCAGTTTATCGGATAAATTTACGCAATACCGCGGCGTCATTGTAAGCGCTGCGTTGTTAGTCGTTGCAAGCTTGGGGACGTTGACGTGGCGGCAAGCCGCGACGTACGCCGATATTGAAACGCTTTGGCACACCACGCTGGCAAAAAACCCCGAATGCTGGATGGCCCACACGAATCTTGGTCTTGTTCTATTCGAGAAAGGCAAGATCGACGACGCCATTGCTCATTATCGGTCGGCCTTGCAAATGCAGCCCGACTGGTGGGATGCCGAGTACAATCTTGGCACGGCTCTTTTGGCGAAAGGCCAGGTGGACGAAGCAATTTTGCATTGTGAGAAGGCCGTAGCCATGCGACCAACCGATCCCGATGCTCAAGTCTCCTTGGCTAACCTTCTCCTTCAAAAGGGCCGGATTGACGAAGCAATCGCTCATTATCAAAAGGCAATAACGATACGTCCCGATGACTTTCTCGCTCGTTACGGTCTCGGTCATGCGTTGCTGGAGAAAGGCGAACTCGACAGTGCCATAGAGGTTTGCCGGAGTGCACTGTTGCTTCGCCCTTCGGATGCAGATTGCCACACGACGCTGGCTATTGCTCTTGAGGAAAAGGGCAACCCTGCGGAAGCCATCGAGCATTACAACAAAGCGCTGGAGCTTGCACCGAAATCCATTCCCACGTTGACCAATCTAGCCTGGCTGCTGGCGACATCCCAGGACGCGTCACTGCGAAATGGTCCAAAAGCGGTTGAGCTTGCGGGACAAGCCGACCGACTGATCGGAGGCACGAACTCCCTTGTGTTGCGCACCCTGGCAGCCGCGTATGCAGAGAACGGCGAATTCGCGAACGCGATTAGAACTGCCCGCTCTGCGATGCAACTAGCGCGGATGCACGGCGAGGACTCTCTCACAATGGATCTCGACCAACAGATCGCGTTGTATCAACTCGGAATGCCGTACCGGGAGATGGTGAAATAGTGCCAAAGCGCGGTGAATCGTTAAATCGTTACGACGTTTACATCGGCTTAACGACTTACGAGTGAACGATTCAGCGATTTAACGCTTTACGGAGGCGAAGCCGACGCCGTCACAACTCGTCGCGCAGGATTTTGAAAATGGCTGTGCTCTCGACGACACCTTGCAGTGCATCTGTTCCGGGGCCGCTGCCGAATGCAACGACATCTTCAACGGTGACCAGCGCCGATTTTGTGTAAATCGCCGCCGGCTCTGGCTGTTCCTGTGTAGGTTCTTTGGTTTCGGCCGGGTCCTGGTTCACCGGTAGTTTCGCCGCCCCGTATGACTTCATTCCGTGCGGCCCGGTTGCCCAGGTAATCCATGGCTGACCAGCTGAATTGAAACCCAGTAGCGCGATTCCACTGTCTTTCCGAAAAAGAAACCCATTCAAGCTCATCCCGCCAATGGCCGCATCACCGCAGACAATGATTGTGGATTTTGGCCCGCCGTAACTTCGCGCGACGCCGACCGCGCGGTCCAGTTCGAGCGTTTGCGTCAGAGTTCGCTCTCCATTGTTTTCTTCAGCCGCCTTCCGCATCAAGCCTGCGTCTACGACGAGTAAATAGCCTCCGGCATTGTACTGCAGCAACTGGATGGCTCGCCTCACCATATCCGAAAGACTGGGCTGCTGGCCTCGCTCTTCCACCTGATTTGCGAACGCGAGATCGTTGTTGCTGAAGACGCCGAAAACTTTCGGCCGCCGCCACGCTGGAACGGCTTCCAAATCCGTACGTGTGCGGACGGTGTCGAAGCCGTTGCCACGAAGCTCGAGCAACAGATCGCGCGCGTCTTGTCTCTCGCCGCCTTTTGTGGCGGGAATAAATTGCGCTGCGCCGCCGCCCATTGCGATGTCAATGTTTCCGCGATCCACAAATTCGGTTGCGATCTTTTCCGGCTCGCTGGGGTCCGCTGTGTGCGCGTAGAACGCTGCGCTTGTGGGGTCGGTGAGCTTTGTGTCCGTGACTAAGCCTGTGGCTCGTCCGTATTCGCGCGCCAGCTCAACGATGCTCTTGATCAGTTTGCCCTCGCCATTGATCGCGACCGCGCGATTGGTTACACGCTCACCGGTGGCGATCGCGGTTGCGGCAGCCGCCTGATCAGGTGCAGCGAAATCCTTCGAGTAATTCATCATTAGCGCGGCGTACGGCATGGAGTCCATATTCAAACGCGTGCCCGCTCCGGCGGCATAGGTGCGGGTAGGCGCCAGCCTTGCAGGC
>WNFU01000673.1_pt1 | contig 47032 bp, 49 predicted proteins | sample 5400121 | NCBI WGS metagenome assembly WNFU01 (sample SAMN13153360, study PRJNA577476) | soil metagenome | isolation source: 100 cm soil or saprolite under grassland replicate 1 | place: USA:California | collected 2016-06-15 | reverse complement strand
GGTGGTGGTGGTGGGCGGCTCGGTGGTGGTGGGCGGTTCCGTTGTCGTCGGTGGATCGGTGGTGGTGGTGGGCGGCTCGGTGGTGGTGGGCGGCTCGGTCGTCGCCGGCGGGCTGGTGGTCGCGGTCGTGTCGGTGGTGGCCGGCGGCTGCGTGGTCGGGGGCGAGGTCGTGGCGGTCGGCTGCGTCGTCGGCGTGGGCGTGCCGCCGCCCGTGCTGCCCCCGGTTCCGCCGGTGCCGCCCGAGCCGCCCGGGGCGACGACCAGCAGCGGAGCGCCCCCGCTGGAGGACGAGGTCCCGCTGATCAGGTCGCCGACGCCGGAGGCGATCGGGATGATCATGTTCGGCCCGGGCGGGGCGGCCACAGCGCCGCCCTTGCCCGACCCCGCCCCAGGGGGGTCACCCGGCTGCGGGGTCGCCGGGATCGTGCTCGAGGGCGGGATGCCGGCCCCGCCGCTCTCGGCCGCGCCGGCGATGTTACGGCAGCCCGTCGAGCGGCAGCCGCCGCCGTCGCTGAGCGTCACGCCCACGATCAGCGCCGCGGTGGCCGCCAGGATCAATAGCAGGCCGTTCACACGCTGCCTCGCCGCCGGGCCCATGCGTCGCGACCACAGCCCGCGGCGCCGCCGCGCCGCCCCCACCCGCCGCACAGCCACCCTGGCCGCGGGCACGCCGACCACGGCCTGCGTCGCCCCGGCCCCCGCCGCCGCGCCGCCCTGACCCGCCGTGGGCGTGGCCAACCGGACCCAGGAGATCGCCGGCGGCACCGCCGCCGCGCCGCTGGCCTCGTGACGGGCTCGCAGTCTGGCGGGGGTGGCCGCGAAGACCGCGCTCACATCGAGCGGCGCGGCGGTGTCCGCATCGGCCCCGAGCGGCGGGGCGGTCAGCGAGTCGGACTTGGACCCGCGGGCGCCGTTCCGCGATCCCGCCAGTTCGTCGAGCGAGGCGGAGAGCTCCTCGCCGGTGAATGGCCGGTGCAGGGTGCCGATGCGGCCGTGGTCGGTGGGCAGGCCGCTGGAGTCCTCGTCAGGGTCGAGCAGCGCCAGCACCGGCCCCTGATACCGCTGCCGGAGCTGCCGGTAGACGACCGCGCGCGCCGTCTTCGGGTAGTCGAGCACCACCATGCGGGTCGGCGGCCGCAGCCAGTCGGGCACGTCGGCGGGCGACGAGAAGCGTGTCAGCGGCTGGCCACGACCGACGAGCTGTCCAGCGATCGAGGCGAGCCCCTGATCTCGTGAGAGCATGATCACGCGTCCGGCGATCACGGCTCCTCCGTCCTGCCGGCCCGGCTCGAGGCAGCCCTAGCTCCTCAGCGAGTACCCGGGCAAGTGCGCCTTGGAGCCACGGTCGCACATGCGACGCAGCACAACATCCTGCATTCTGCGTAATCCAGGGCGATCGGCCGGAGCGAAGCGAAGGCTACTTCGCGTAGCTGTGCAACCCCACGAGTGAACTATCGGGACGACCGCTACATGACGGGCAACCCTCGTGTCAAGGTACAGACTGCAAGTTTCGGTAGAAGTACGTAGGGAGTCGTGGCGCCCACCTGCTCCTCGGCAGTAGCGACCTGGAGTCCACCTACTCCACTAGACCAGCACTGCACTGGCTCTAGGTAGTGGAGTAACTACGCTCCTATTCCGGCCGTGCTGCCCGCTGGTGGGCGCTGCTGTTCCTTCACTCCCCAGCTCTGCCCTGCCAGTAGCGGGTAAGCGCCAGCTCTCCGCGAATTCTTCCAAACAATGTAACGTTTCCCTTAATTCCTGACGAAATTCTACAGCAATTCTTCTAGCTAATTGCTAGCTGCTACGCCTTGCGCCCACCACCAGCGGCAATGGCCGTGAGTCGGCCGTGATGAAGCGTTAGGCCGGTGACCAGGCGTGCGGGTAGTGACTCGTCATATGACGAATCACTGCGCGCCGACCTGGCGGTACGCGCGCTCACCTGGCCGGAGGCGCAGAGCTGCGCCACCAGGCCCGGCTTGACCTGGCCTTTCCCGCTACATCGTTTGGGTACATGGTGTAGATAACACCGTTAAGCTAGCAGTGGTAGTCCTCTGACCAGTAGGTGCGCCCCTGCCCTGGGCACCCCCTCCCCCCTGGTCGGAGGCGCGTCGTCGCTGGTCGGATACCCCCTGGGGGCACGCGCCAACTGAGGGTCCCACACCCCCCTTTTAAGGTAAGAATAGAATAAAATGTAATATCACCTCTACCTTAACAAGCCGGACAGTGCCAGGGGGACCCTAGCAGGGCGTATGCCTGTCCAGCTATATGCCAATTGGCGTACTTACGAAGTAGGAGGCGTCTTACACGGGTGTAATTCTGTCCACAGCCTGTGGAAACATGAACCACACCACACAAGGAGAGGCCAGAAATGGCAGAGCAGGACAGCACGACCGAACACAGTGGTATCTGTATCGAGTGCGCCAAGGAACGAATCGACGCCATTATCGGTGCAGTGTTCGAGATTGAGGAAAACCTAGGCGTGAGTGCTGGCGAGGGCATCCATAAGAGGGAACCGGAGTTTCCTACCATCTTCACCGAAGTGGCGGAAACGCTAGATGGCATCCGTAATGCAGCGTTCGAGCTTGCGGAGGGATTCGATATCGACCTGTTCGGGGATGAGGGCCAGGAAGAGGAACTGAAGCGCGGTTACCTCATCGGTCGCATTGAAGGACTCGCGGGCACTACTCGCTATGACCTCTCAGAAGAGGACCGGGCTTTCCTGCGCGAGCTTGCTGGCCTGTTGAAGGAGTCAGACAGCAAGTCCTAGAACATCTACCCGTTGCCCTGGTCCAGTGCTGAGCTGGGCCAGGGTCTTCCTGTGCACGAGGACAACGCTATGCGCTACCCAACAGACAACCCGGATTTTGACCCGTGTGACGCCTGCTCAGCCCGCGTGGGCGCCCTAACCCTTTACCAGGGCCTCTGGCTCTGCCGTTCATGTCTTGCCAATGCAGTGGAAGCGGACACGCTACAGCGCCTTCCCACCATCGCCTGGGAGGAGACGCTGTGAATGATGAAATCGAAGTTGTCGGGCCTGCCAGAGTCAACGACCCAGAACGGGACGGGCTACGGTGGCTGCTGCAAGCGGCGCCGTGGCACGACTACGCCACGGTTGCACGTACCTGGAATCGCATTAGGCAGGCCAGGAACGTGGAGGCGCTGGCCAGGATGAAGCAGGGTGACAGCATGGCCGGCCTCCCGAGAGAAATTGAGTGGGACATTAGCAGCCCGTGGGCGCGAACGAGTTGGTACTACAAGACCTCTAGAATCCGGTAAATCTCCTCGTGTCAAGGGCCAAACAGCCCCCAAGATGAACAACAGATGAACATTACATAACGATGTTTTGGAAGTATCCAGACAAGTGTATACAACCGTGCACACAGCATGTCATAAGTGGGTCAGCACTCAGTCTCTCTATAGAGGCACTGTAATTTCCTGGAGGAGACATGGCCGTAGAAGTCTATGTGAGAGTTGACGGGAAGCGCGGAATGTGGCGCTTCCTTGAATGCATCTCCGGCCGTTATGTGGTCCTCTCCTTCGACGGTGCCGTTGACGTGGTCTGGCCATACCAGACTCGCATTGTGGCCCACAAGATGCTTAAGACCTAAACAGGTCCACCCAAAGCCCCGGCTGGCGGCTGGGCTGGCTAGCTACCAGCCGTTCTGGCAGCCGTCAGTTCGGGGCACCCTTACCACCAGAACGGACACCCCATGACCGGAACACCTACACAGACAATCCCCGAGGGAACTCGCAACAATACCCTGACCAGCATAGCCGGCAGCATGCGCTACCAGGGCATGACCGAGACACAGATTCAGTATCAACTATCGGAGATTAACGAGGAGCGATGCTCACCGCCCTTGGCGAAGAGGGAAGTTAGCAACATCGCTCGTTCGATGATGCGATATGAACCAGGCAAGCGCCCACCACGCTCGGGGCGGGCAAGCCCTCGTGAGATACTGCCACGATACCGCGAGCATGTGGTGAAGCTGCCAGAGTGGCGAGGCCCAGCCGGCAACCGCAATCTCAAAGTTCTCCTGGCCGTGCATGACATCGGCCACGACGCGAACTCGTTCGAGGTGAGCTGTTCGTCACGGCAGCTTGGGGGAGAGACGGGCATTAGGCAGAGCACTGTCAGCAAGGCGTTGCGAGCGCTCACCGAAGTCTTCGGACCCGCCCATCACCTTGACTGCATCACCCCAGGCACAGGCAGTCAGGCACCCCAGTACCACATCAGGGTTGAGAGGGAACTCGTCAAAAGTGACTCACTAGTACTACCAGTAGGAGAGTTGGTAAATAGTGAGTCACTTATGAACAGTTTGTGGGACAGGGTTGGTCTCGGCTTCTCGGCCGGCAGAGCGTATGACCTTCTCAGTGTCGGGGAAGGCGTCACCATCACCGAGCTTATGGCCTGGTTCAAGGTCTCCCGTTCCACCATCGACAGGGCACTCAAGCGGCTTGAGGCAAAGAAGCTCGCGTCTCGCCAGGGCCGGTTATGGTTCAAGATTGACGGCGTTGACCTTGACGCTCTGCCGGAGGCAGTGCGAGCGGAGGCGTACCGGGCCACACAACAGGCGCGGTATGCCAGGGAGCGGGAAGACTTCCTCCGCTGGCTTGAGGGCTGCCATCAGCGTGGTACGGACCCCTATTACCGGCCTCCAACCGTTGTCCCGACCGTCAAGCCAGAACTGCCTACCGGCTCTGACATTGTGACCGCGCAGAAAAGCCAGGTGAGGGAGGAAGACCTCGAACCTATTTCCGACATGCACGGCCCGTCAATCCGAGAGTACTACGCCAGGGAGGAAGCCGCTTAAATGGCTTGGCTAGAGCGGAAGCGCCTGTATGACTATGAGGTCGAGAGGATGCCGGAGCAGGAGAGGCTGCTCGGCACCATGCCGACCGATGAGTATCTGTCGGAAGTTCTCAATCCGTTCCGTTACATGATGGGGCGGGCTTTCCCTCAGCGTGAGTGGCTGACTTGGGATGCCGCACTGGAGAAGGGAAAAGACGAGCTGGAGCTAGAAGTGATGTTGCAAAGATGTCCGGTTGGGTTCCTCTACCCGCCCGGCTCACCCGAGCGGCAACACGCCGAGAAGATAGAGCAGGAGAAACGAGCACGCGCACAACGCCGTGCCAAACTTGCCCAGGAAAAGCAATTGGAGATGGTACCCGCATGACCGAACGCAAAGAAATGACACCACTACAGCGAGCCGTTGACGCCACCGCATGGGCTGTCGGCTGGAAGACCTGGCCTGAGAATGGCCGGCTTGAAGCCGTTCACGCAGCCATTGATGCCGCCCTGGAGGTCGCCAACGAGCAGCCTGAAATGAAACGCTTTGACCTTGCCTGTGTGGCGGTCAACGCCGCCGGAGGGGAGTCGTAATTGCCTGTTGCGTGCAAGGCGTGTACCTCCCCCAGCAAAGGCTTTATTGATGGCGCCATGCGCGACGGCCAGCCCTACGCTGACATCATCGCCGAACTGGCGACCAGAGGAGAGAAGTTCAACCAGTCCAACCTTGGCCGTCATAAGCCGCACGTGAAGCGCATGGATGACGAGCGCATGACGGCGGAAATCGAGGAGTCCATTGCCAAGCTGCGGCTTGACGCTGCCTCTGCTCCGGCTGTTCTCCGTCCCGCCTATACGACTCTCATTCGCTTCCTGGAGAGTGTCAGCACGTCCAAGGCGCCCGGCATTCGTGAGGCGCTGGCAGCGGCAGAGAGCATCCATCGCATCGCTGGCATGGGCACCAAGCAACAGTTCCTATTGGACTTCGCCGAGAGAGCGTGGGCGCCTGGTGGCGGTATGTTCTCCCCTCCCCAGCCGAAGCGAGACGGTGGGCGCCAATTCATCGACCGTATTGTCAATGCTCTTGTGGCTGACGGAATGTCGCGCGAGAGGGCGGTCGCCATCGTCACGGCCGACATGAGCGCGCCGGAGGATTGAGAACTGGCGGGGTAGGTCCTGCAAACTAAAATACGCCTACTCCGTCACTGGGCAGGGGGTAATAGTGACCCTGCCCTAGCAGGGGGACAGGGCGCAGCTAGTCCGGCTTCTCCTGGCCGTGCCCACCCCTGCTACTTGTCCGAGAAGCCAACAGAAAGGGAAACCCCTACATGGCAACCAGAACGAGAAGGAATGCGGCCGAAGTCGCGGCATTGAAAGCGGAGGCGCGAACGAACACGGCTCGCGCTGCTGAGGTGACGGTAGATAAAGCTGTCGCACCTTCACCAGCGCCCAAGCCCAGGGTTACCTATACGCCAGTCGTCCGACAGACCATCGAGGGTGAGGGGCGCGACGCGCCGACGTTCGGTGAAGCGGTGCCCGTGCCACCGTGGGCCGATTTTATCGGCTTCTCGATTGTCAGCCAAACCGGTCCCGGAGCGGTTGTTCTCCAGGGGGCAATAGACAGGGACGCTGACGGGTGGGCCAACAATGTGACAGGTCAGCGCCCGCCCCAGCCAGGACCACGAATGAAGGAGCGTGAGGCAACACCTGAGGAGCGGCGTTCGGCCATTTACAACACTCGAATGACGGTCACCGTCCCTGTTCCCGGTCCTCCAATGCCTCGCTGGCCCCAGTGGGTGCGCGTGGCAGCACTGGTCAGCGTGAACGCTGACACCGTAATCGAATTCCGAGAAGGAGCTTAATGAGCGAGTTCGAGTATACCGATATCAACGACCCTACCAGCGGCACGCCCGCACAGCGGGCAGCGGCAGAGGAGATGCTTGCTGCTGCCGTTGAACACTACCGAGATGAGGCCATCAAGGCACACCCTGGCGCAGCCAAGCTGCGCGAATACTTGACGGCAGATGGCACCAAGGCGGGCATCATGGCACTAGCCGCAGAGCTGGAAGGGAAACTGGGCACTGGCGAGGAGACTCCCGCCCCTGGCGCTGCTGTTCGTGGCGGTTCGCCCGCCCTGTCGGGCACTCGCCATCCCGGAGACGACAACTACGACCTTGAAGCTGCCCAGCAGGAGCTTCGCCAGACCAGGAACCATGACGCGGTAATGATGAAGCTCATCCGCTCGCGCCTCGACGCGGCCGGGCACGCCCCGCTTGAAGGATAACCACAACAACAACAACAGAAGGAAATTGCTATGCCACTCATCTCCTCCCCTACCCGCTACGCCGAGTCTTGGGCACAGCGCACCCTCGGATGGTCGCCTGCTGACCACGGCCCCAGTAATGTTCTCGGCTGGTCGTTTGACCCGTTGCATGCTTCCGCCGGTGGCCCGACACTCACCAGCCAGAAGACCTACGCTGCTGCGGTTATCATCACGCAGCCGGGCATTCCCAATACCGCCTACTTCATCGTCCAAACTGGTGGCTCCACCTTCACCAGCGCCTTCGTGGGCGTGTATGACGAGAGTGGCGTGCTGGTGGCGCAGAGTGCTGACATCAGCGGCCAGCTTGGCACTACCGGCCTGAAGACCGTCACCTTGACTGGTGTCGGTGTTGGACTTGCCGCCAACAGCGGTTGGGGACCTGGCAGGCTGGTCTATGTGGCGCTCATGCAGAATGCCACCACTCCCGCCAAGTTGCAGTGTGCTGGGCTGTCAACGGCCGTTGCTGCTGCTGCCAACCTGGCAAGTGGTACGCGGTTCATTGAAACGACTGGCACGGGTACCAGCCTCCCCAATCCCTTTGGCGCCAATGTCACGAGCGCCAACGTGATGTGGGCTGCTCTGGGCATCGTGTAACGACAACGACTGAGGATGAGAGCCGGCTAGGTTTCGTGCCTGGCCGGCTACCTCCTCTGCCGTGATGTTTGGACCTACCTTTGCCGCTTGAGCTTTTTGAACAAGCGGCTGAACAGGGAGACCATCCGCTTGAACAAGCTGCTGAACAAGGAGATTATCCGCCAGTGATAGGGTTGGAGCTGCTTCTCGACGTACTTGAAGTAATCCCAAAGCTCATCGTGGAATTTTTGTTCTGCTTCCCGAAGTGGCTTATAGTCGCCTGTTGGCTGTTTCTCAACGTCCTTTGTCTTTGTTTGCTCGATACTTATCCGCTCCATCTCCCATTTCCTCGATGCCACCCCAAGAGCATCACTTGCCTTCTTGTCTCGTCGCCTTAGTAGCACTACTTTCCGACGCAACACGGCCAACTGCTCTCGTATTGATTCGGTAGATGGCAGGGGAGACCACCCTAGCCGCACGTAGTTTTCATAGCGTGTCCACGGGCCTGTTATGGCTGGCAGTATGGTCTCCCAAACCTCAAGGCGGGTAGTCTTACGGAGCTGCCAGTGATTTACTAAGACGGAGCCGGCCAACGATACCAAGGCTCCCACCAATACAGCGCCCACCGGGATACCTACATCCCTCCACACGTCTACGCCGCTTCCGCTCTGACCACTTGAGCCAAGCGTAGTGCTGGTTTGAGCAGCAGTCACCATGGCCGGCGTCACAATCCACGCGCCCATAGCCGCCCTCTCACTCCTCCGCTTGATGCTCGGTCAGCCACTTGTCCAGGTCTGACTTCCGGTATCGCCTTGCACCGGATGGGAGCTTGATGCTCGGCGGGCCTATCCGCTCGTTCTCCCACCGTTGCAGCGTGCGCTTGCCGACGCGGAGGTAGCGCGCTGCTTCCTCCTGCGTCATCAGCTCAGGGACCTGTTCCTGGTTCCTCATGGCAACGCCATGTAGCACACCCCTACGCCCCATGAAGTTCATCGGCGCTAGATGCCGCCGCTTGATGCTAAGATTCGCCAGATGGCGCAAGGCGGCAGGAAGGGGTGTTGCGTGAGTGTCAGATGGGATGAGGCGACAGAGGACCTGATGTCTCCAGCGCGCTTGGACTTCGCCCTGGTCTACGCGACCAGCCGGCAGCACGTCTCCGTTCACCGGCCGAAGGGCGGCCAATGGCGCCTGGTCTTGATGGCGCCTATAGGCATACCGGACGAGCTACTGATGGAACTGGCACGAGAACACCTGACACCCGATGAAGCAAGACAGGTAGAGACGGGACTCAGCAAGCATTGGCCATAAGCAACGAGAACGAGTGCATGGGACCGGGCTAACCGGTCCCTTTACTTTGGAAGCAACTTGACCTGAGACCGTGGGCGCGTGCAGCTTGAGGCACGGTAACGATGCGCTGTAGCTTGTGCCCTCCTACCTTCATCCACTGAAAGGTGCGGCGGTGGAGTCCTCTCAGGTCAGCTTCTATTTCCATTCTCCATCGACGGAGCCGATAACTGTCTACTATGACAGAACGAAACTGAAGCTCGGTTCGATAGTATACGTCAGTCATGATTCCGCTGGAGAAATCGAGGGTTTCAGCCCGACTAGAAAGAAGGGAAGCGAGGCTTACGGGGTTACCTGGATTTCTCCATCGGACTGGACCGTACTGCTTGAGCGAGAGTTTCGTGGTCTCGACATCCTACGAGACCAGACGACTAAAGCTCTCTCAGGCGTCCTTGAGGCTGAAGTCGTGGCCGAAGCAATTGAGAAGGCAGCAAAGAATAGGCGACTTCAGTATCTCTACAAGACCTCTGAGTTTGAAAAGAGCAAGCTGGATACCATCACTGCCGCGACAGAGCGTCTCAATCTTGTTCGCATACTTCAGCAGCGGGGCGTCGCAAGGGAGCTTTGGAAGCACTGGCAGGCGCTATGCGTCTACCTGCTACTCACCTGCTTTGACCTCCTAGGGCAATCCGACGAGTGGATGGACTTCGGCGCATGGTTAAACGCGAGAAAGGTTGCCATTGACAAGGAGCGCAAGACTGCCCTCGCCAGGGCTGCCAGACAGACAGGGCTTATTTCTCAAAGCAAAGCGCTGTACCGCGAATATGGCAAACGGTATGGCGTCCGCAGGTCCTTCAACCGCTTCATTGATGAACTCTTGCCTCTCGAATGGAAGGGGCGCTTGCTCGACAGCATGCACATGACAAGACTAGCCCTACCGCCCGACCTGACATCGAGGCCCGCATCAGAAGAGGAGAAGAAGAGGTACCTCTTTGAACTCAGGAACAACTATACTCACAACGCTCGGTTCCGACCGGTAGCGGGCGTTCTAGTGAGCGCGTTTTTCCCGGACAGCTTGGTGCCTGAAGGTTCCAGAGTTTTGACGGGCTTTGACCAAAGAGTGGAGGCGGACCATTGGCTCAGCGTCCAAACCGAGGACTGGCCCAACACTCTGTTTGAAGTGGTGCGCGAAGGCTTCGCAAACTATCTGCGCAAGATTGCGAGCGGTCCTGACCCTGGTCCCGCTGGGATGGCAACAGGGCCGTGAGGCTGGCCAGAGCAGCCTAGGAGCGACTTTCACAGCTCTCTGGTCCGATTCCTTGTCCGGCACTCTCAGAGGGCGTACAGGGCGTTCTACGGCCCTGGACAACAGGTTCTACGGCCCTGGACAAAAGAAGGCGCCTCCCAAGCTGCGAGAGGCGCCGTCTGGTCCTGCTAACGCGCTACTCAGTGCGGGTGTACTCCTCAGCCATCGTCTGGAACCAGTCTCCCAAGTGGTCGAGCACGGCCAGTGCTCCGGTGTCCGTGTCGACGATGATGCGCAGCAGTTCGACGCGCAGACGCTCCCTGTCCGTCACAGTGCTCTCCTCAAGGTCGCTCTCGTCCGGCACCCAAGGTGAGGGTTTGCCATCAAACTCACGGTCATAGCGCTGGTCCTCCAGCTCACCCCTGGTCAACGGTCTCCCCTCCGGCGGTAGACCGGAACAAGGTCACTGAATGCAGGCCAGCACAGCAGCACGAGGGTCAGTAGGCACGCCGCGTTCTGGATGTAGATGTCAACCCTCATCGGGTGTCCCAATGACGAACGGACTCGGGATGTTGGTAACCGCCTTGCGCATACGCTGCTTGGGCCGTCTGTCATAGCGAGCGGCTGTCTCGGCCCGTTCCCAGCCTCCCTGGTCCATGATGGCTTTGATGTTCACGTCAGCGTCGAACAGGTCTGTTGCCATGTTGCGGCGGAAGTCGTGCAGGGAGAAACGCGGGACCCCAGCCTGCTTGACGCGCTGCTGGAGAACGACGTGCAGGTTGGACGGACTCAGCGGCTTGCACTCAGGGTCAACGTGTCCGTTCCGGTAGACGGCCACGAACAACGCCCCTGGCCTGGTTCCCCGCAGTCGCAACCACGCTTCCAGGAATGGGCGAATCCACTCGTCCGCTGCGACCTCACGGGCCTTGTTGCCCTTGCCGACAACCGAGAAGGTCATGTCACGAGGGGCGTAGTCTTCCACTTCCATGCCCAGCAGTTCGGACTTGCGCATTCCGGTTGCCCGTAAGACTGCGAACATCGCCATATCACGACTGCCAAGGGGAGTCTTGTCAGCGGCCAGGTTGGCGAAGAACTGCTGCCACTGGTCCGCTTCCACGTAGCGCCCAGCCGGCAACGAGTGGCCCTTGATTGGCTGAACGGCAACCGCTCGGTGATAGCCATCGCTGCTCATCAATCCAAGGTTGAAACATTCCCGCAGCACGCCACGTAGGACGTAGATGAAGTTATTGGCTGTCCGGTACTGGTAACGGGACTCCAGCACTGCGCGGACCTGAGCAGTCTCGCGGTAGGTGAGCTGCTGCCACGGGAACGTGGTGCCGTCGCTGCCCGGCAGGATGAGTTCTGCCAGGGTGTCGAGCCGTCCCCTGGCGGTCGTGCGGGTGATGGGCGCGAGTCCACTCAAGTAGATGGTTGCAGGCGCCAGGATGGGCTGTATGTCACCCTGGCTAGTTTGCAACTGGACGAGTGGCACATCGGAGCGGACGGAGGGTAACGCGGTGACCTGGCCCATTGCGGCCCCTTCCTGGTCAGGGGCCGCTCAAAGGCTACTTCGCGTAGCTGTGCAACCCCACGATCCAGGTGTTCACCACGTAGAAGTTGAACAGCATCGCGCCGAACCCGACGATGCTGATCCAGGCGGCGCGGCGCCCCCGCCATCCCGCCGTGGCGCGGGCGTGCAGGTAGGCGGCGAACACCACCCAGACGATGAACGACCAGGTCTCCTTGGGGTCCCAGCCCCAGTAGCGGCCCCAGGCGGACTGGGCCCAGATCGCGCCGGCGATGATCGCGAACGTCCAGATCGGGAAGCCGAACGCGGCCGTGCGGTAGGCGAGCATGTCCAGCGTCCGGGAGGCGGGCAGCAGCGCCAGCAGCCGGGTGATCCGCAGCGCGCCGGCGCGGGAGGTCCCGGCGGCGGCCTCGGCGTCGGCGGTCGCCGGCGCCTCGGGAGCGGCCTCCTCCTCTTCGACGTAGGCGGCCAGGGTCTCGCGCAGTTCCACCCGATCGGCCGTGCGCGCGCCACCGGCGACCAGCGGTGGGGCCGGCGTCGCGGTGCGCCGCTCGTACCGTTCCTTGGCCAGGTAGAGGATGCTGAAGATGCCCGCAAGGCAGAGGATCGACGAGCCGGTGATGGCGGCGGCCACGTGGATCTTGATCCAGCCGGAGTTCAGCGCGGGGACCAGCGGCCCGGCGGGCACGCGCAGGGCGACGCCGCCGATCGCGATCGCCAGCACCGCTGGCAGCAGGATGAACATGCCGAGCGGCCGCACCTCCGGTCGCCGGGCGACCCACACCAGGTAGGCGGTGACCGTGACGACCCCGACCATGATGGAGTACTCGTACATGTTGCCCCACGGCACCCGGTGGGTGGCCAGCCCGCGGGTCACCGCGGCGGCCACGTTGGCGCCGAGCCCGGCGACGGTCACCGCCACGGCGGCGCGCCCCACCCAGGCCACGCGGTAGGCGAACTCGAATCCAGACAGCGCCGCCGCGGCCGCGTACGCCACCACCGCCAGCCACACCAGGGTCTCTGACAGGTTGGCCAGGTCTGCCGACGGCATGCGACTCCTCCTCCGTCCTGCGATCAGGGTGTGACCAGGTGAACGGTCACCGGTGCTCTCTCTGCCAATCGGGGGGCTCCGCTATGCTGCGCCCCCCGAACCCCCTAGAGGTTAGCCCCCACCTCGGGCGAGGGCGAGCCGAGAAGGCCCAGCTCAACGTCGCGCGCCAACTCCTTGAACTCATCGACGAAGGCCATCTTGCCCTGGAGGGCGAGCCCGGCAAGCTCGACCCGGACGCCGCCCTCGCCCGCCGGGCTCGCACGCAGCCAGACCCGCCGCCTGGTCACGTACAGCGAGGGGATCAGGCCGGCCAGGATGAGCCCGGCCGCCACCGCCACGATCGGCACGCCAGGGTCGCTGGCCAGGGTCAGGACCGTGTACTGCTTGAGGCTGGGGAACTCCACCTGCAGCCCGTCCGGGAACTTGCCCGACTTACCGAGCGGCAGGATCAGCGGGTTGCCGGCCGCGCTGAGCCCGGAGAAGTCCAGCGTGAACACGCTGTGGGCCTGCGAGGCGTTCAGGTCGCCCTTGAAGGGCAGCACCACCAGGACCGGGTTGACCAGGCGCGGGTCGTTGTAGATCTGCTCCTGCCCATTCTGCAGCCGCACCTGCCGCAGTCCGGTGAACATCACCAGCTGGAGGCCGACCTGCGGCTTCAGCGACGGCAGCCGGATGGCGCCGTTGGAGACCTCGGAGCTGGGCTCTCGGCTGGCCAGCACCGGGCCGTCCTGGAGCACCTCGCCCGACGAGGACTGGACCCGGACCACCGGCGCGTAGCCGTAGTCCGACTGGAAGACGCGCACGCCGTCCACGGTCATCGGCCGGTTCACGGTGACCTGCTGGGCCTGGGTGGGGCGGCCGTCGGCGTCGAGCGCGGTGAGCCGCGACGCGTACAGCTTGGGCGTGAGGTTGTCGTAGAAGGTGTTGGTGAAGTCGTCCAGCCGCAGGCTGAACTGGGGCAGGTTGCCGGGGGTGAAGAAGCGCCCGGGCGTGAAGGCGTCGTAGTTGATCCGCGCGTCGGCCCAGGTGTCGCCCTCGACGATCGTGGCCTGCCCGCGGTAGCCGAACCCCTTGCCGTAGGCGAGCCCCAGCAGCAGCAGCAGGAACGAGACGTGGAACACCAGGCTCCCGGCCTCGCGCAGGTAGCCCTTTTCCGCGGACAGCTCGCCGGAGCCGTGGCCGGCGACGCGGAAGCGGCGGTGCCGCAGGACCCGGCGGACGACCTCCGAGGCCTGCTCGGGCGAGGCCGCCGCCTGGAAGCTCGCGTAGTTGCGGTAGTGGTCCAGGCGCGGCCGCGGCTGGTGGGGTCGGGCGCGCACCAGCCGCAGGTAGGCGGTCAGCCGCGGCACCAGGCAGGCGGTCAGCGCCGTCAGCAGCGCCAGGTAGATGGCCATGAACCAGGGCGCGCCGAAGACGTCGAACACGCCCAGCCGGTCCAGGATCGGGGCCAGGCCGGGATGCTGGTCGAAGTACTGCTGGACCCGCTGCGGCGAGATGTTCTGCTGCGGGAACAGGCTCCCGAAGATGGCGGCGACGCCCAGCGCCAGCAGCAGGATCAGCGCGGTCCGCATGGAGCGGAACTCGCGCCACCCCTGGCGAAGCGACTCCGTGCGGGTCGGCTCCACCCTATCCATGGCACAGGCGCTCTTGGGGGGCCGTGGGGGGAGCGAGCTCCCCCCACATGGATCGGGGGCCGCTTGGAGAGCCGCCGCCGCTGACCATTAAGGCATCCCCTTCACAATGGCAGGTTCACGGATCCGGCCCAGACTCTGAGCTGGTTGAGCAGGCTATCCCACAGGCCGGTCACCAGCAGCAGGCCGATGAGCACCAGCATTCCCCCGCCGGCCAGCTCGAACAACCGGAACCGCTGCCGCAGCGCGGGGAAGCGGCCGACCGCCCCACGGAACCCCAGGGCGGCGATCAGGAACGGGATGCCAAGGCCCAGCGAGTAGGCGAACAGCAGGATCGCGCCACGCCCCACGCCGCCACCGCCGACCGCGGCCAGGCCGAGTACGGCGCCGAGCGTCGGCCCGATACACGGCGTCCACCCGAGCCCGAACACCATCCCAAGCGGCAGCGCGCCCGCCAGCCCGCCGGGGACCCGGTCGGCCCGGAACCGCCGCTCCTTGTAGAGGAAGGCGGGCTTGAGCACCCCGGCAAGGACCAGGCCCATGACGATCACCACCAGCCCAGCCACCCGGGTGATCAGCCCCCGGTTGGTCAACAGCCAGGAGGTCAGCGCGCCAAGGGTGGCGCCCAGCGCCATGAACACCAGCGAGAACCCCAGCACGAACAGGGCCACCCCGGCCACCACCCTGCCGAGCTGGCGGCCGCCATGCTCCACGTCCTGCCCGGAGACGCCGGAGACGTAGGAGAGGTAGCCGGGGACCAGCGGCAGCACGCAGGGGGAGGCAAAGGAGACGAACCCGGCGGTGGCGGCCACCGGCATGGCCAGCAGCAGGTTGCCGGTGGTCACCAGCTGCTGGGCGTGATCGGCGACGCTCATCCGCTGCTCCCCGAGCCGCCGCGGACCTGCGCGATCACCTCAGCGAGCAGGCCGGCCTGGAGGTCGGCGGAGCCGGCTCCCCCGTTGACCGCGCCGTTGATCCTGGCGCCGACCCGCCCCTGCTGGTCGATCACCAGCGTCGCCGGCGGGAAGGCCGGCGCCTGGTCGCGCAGCTTGGCGGTGAGGGCTGCCGAGGGGTCGAACAGCGACGGGTAGGAGGTCTTGAACTCGCGCTCGTAGGCCTGGGCCGCGGCGCGCTGGTCGCGGATGTCGACGCCGACGAAGCGCACGCCCTGGCCGGCCAGCTCTCGCGAGGCCTGCTGGAGCCCGGCCTGCTCGGAGCGGCAGGGGCCGCACCATGAGGCCCAGAAGTTCAGCACCAGCACCTGGCCGCCCATGCTCGCGAGGTCGAGCCTGGAGCCGTCCAGGGTCTCGCCGGCCAGCGCTGGCAGCGACTGGCGGTCCGAGGCCGGGACGATCGTGACGTTCGGCTGGACCGGGCGGACCTGTCCGGTGGCGGCCTCCGGGGCGAGCGCCCTGCCGCCTCCGCCACCGAGCGCCGTGAGTGCGACCACCGCCACCACGGCGATCAGGACGACCCCGCCCGCCACCAGGGCGAGCATTCGGCGCGACATCGGGACCTCGATCGGGACGGGACGGACGGCTGCCAGCGCCCCGGCGGCTGGCCGCGGCGCCCTGCCACCACCGCCGCCGACCACCCCGAGCGCGCGGAGTCGAGTGTATCGAGGAGGACGGGAAAAGGGGTCAGAAGCGCCCGAGCGTGGCGCGCACGTGAGCACGTGCATTCGTGATACCGCCAATATGCCCTCTGACCTGCGGCGCTTTGCGTTGGCGCAGTTTGGGCTCGGTGTTACGATGCGCGCGGGAGTGTAACCCCACCGCTTCGCGAGAGCTGCCCGTCCCAATCCACGGCTGGAGGCTGCAAGGGTGTCGCTGCTTCGACCGACGAACGAGAGTCAGCGCTGGGTCTCGCTGACGCTCGTCACCATGGGGATCTTCCTCGCGATGATCATCTTCCTCGCGGTGATCCCCTCGTGGTGGCTCTACTTCGCCGACGCGACGCTGAAGTGGACCGACAACTTCACCCTTTCGCTCGGGGTCCGCAAGATCGTCCTCTCCAAGCAGGTGATCCGGGACCTGCTCGTGGTGGGCTGGTACGGGGTCACGCTGGTGGCCGCCGGGCTGCTGATCAGGAGGTACAACCAGCGGAACCCGAAGGTGCTGGCGCGCGACGAAGGCAAGCGGGAGGCGACTGGTGGCTACAAGTAGCAGGTGGGAGAGGATCGACCGGTGAATCCCAACAAGCCCAGCATGCACGACGACTACACGCTGACAACGGTCGACCCGAACTGGCTCCAGGAACGGATCAAGCCGCGCAGGCACATCGCGCTGTCCCCCGAACTGTGCATCCTGTGCCGCGCGTGCGAGGACGTGTGCCCGTGGGACTGCATCTACATGCTGGCCCCGGACATCGTGAAGGACGGCGAGAGCCCCCAGGAGGTCACCACCCTGGCGCAGACTTCGCACGCCCTGTTCGTGATCGACGACAATGAGTGCGTGCGGTGCGGTATCTGCATCGATCGCTGCCCCACCGGGGCGCTGTGGTATGCCCGCGTGGGCGAGAGCAAGGCGGCCAGCAAGACGTAGCCGCACGGCAAGGCTGAACGGATCGGATCGTCCCGCCCCGCGGGCGGGCAACCCACTGTGAGGAGTCCTTCGTGGCGTTGAAGCGGCCGCCGAGACCCCCCTCCCCGGGGGAGATGTGGAACCGGACGAGGGAGTCGCAGTTCTGGAGGTCGGTCTTCCGGCCTGGCTCCATCTATCGCCCCGGCTACCGCGACACCTCGCGCGACCGCGCCCTGGCCATGATGAACAACGTGCTGTACCACCTGCACCCGGTGAAGGTGAAGCGGCACGGCCTCAAGCTGACCTACACGTTCTGCCTGGGCGGGCTGTCCTTCTTCCTGTTCATCCTGCTCACCATCACCGGCATCTTCCTGATGTTCTTCTACCGGCCAACGGCCGGCCTGGGTCAGGAGCTCGCCTACAACGACATGCAGTCGCTGTCGACCACGGTGTTCTTCGGCCAGCTCATGCGAAATATGCACCGATGGGCCGCCCACCTGATGGTCTTCACGGTGTTCCTGCACATGGCCCGGGTCTTCTACCACGGCGCCTACAAGCCGCCGCGCGAGTTCAACTGGGTGGTCGGCGTGGTGCTGCTGCTGCTCACCCTGCTGCTGTCGTTCACCGGCTACCTGCTGCCCTGGGACCAGCTCGCCATCTGGGCGGTCGCGGTCGGCACCTCGATGATGGGCTACACGCCGGTGATCGGGAACCAGGTCCGCTTCGTGCTTCTCGGGTCGGTCGAGATCGGGCCGGCCACGCTCATCCGCTGGTACGTGCTGCATGTGCTCGCGCTGCCATTCGTGGCCACCATCTTTCTGGCGGTCCACTTCTGGCGCATCCGCAAGGACGGCGGCATCTCCGGTCCGCTGTAGTCGGGCACGCCTGGCGTGGAGGCACCATATGGCAGAAGAGATCCAGCCTGACAAGGAAACCTACGACCGCCTGATCGCGGCGGGCGAGTCGGAGCGCACCGCCCGGGCCAAGGCCAAGGCGGCGGCGGCCCGCAAGGCGCGCGGGCCCAACCGGGCATCGCTGTCCCAGGCTGCCGCGCCGGCGGCGGCGCCGGCCGAGGGCGCAGCCCCGGCCGAGGCGGCGGCCCCGGCGGCCGCTCCCGCCGCGGCAGCGGCTCCCGCGGCCGCGCCGGCGGCGGCCAGGCCGGCGGCGCCCGCTCGCACAGCGCCGGGCAACGGCGGCAGGCTCACGCCGGAGGAGCGCGCCGCCCGGGTCGCGGCGGCCGTGGCCAACAAGGGCGTGCCGGGCCAGGTCGGGGCGCAGGGCAAGTTCGGCGAGACGCACCGCCTGCTCGCCATGGTGCCGCCAGAGGGCATCCAGCGGGCCGAGCCGCGCCAGGAGGACAAGGTCAACGTCTGGCCGCACCTGCTCATGCGGGAAGCGGTCGCGGCCTTTGCGATGTTCGCCTTCGTCACGGTGTTCTCGATGCTCGTCAACGCGCCCCTGCGCGAGGTGGCGAACTCGAACCTCACGCCGAACCCGTCCAAGGCGCCGTGGTACTTCCTCGGCCTCCAGGAGCTGCTGCGGTACTTCCACCCGATGGTCGCCGGGGTGACCATCCCCGGGCTCGCCCTGCTGGCGCTCGGCGCCACGCCCTACTTCGACAAGAACCCGTCGATGCGGCCCGAGAACCGCAAACTGGCGATCCTGCTGTTCACGATGTTCCTGATGTTCTGGGCAGTGCTGGTGCTGAACGGCTCCTTCTTCCGCGGCCCCGGGTTCAACTGGGTGTGGCCGTGGCAGGAGACCTGCTCGTCGATCACGCACCCGGACAAGGCCTGCCTGTTCTTCGAGCTCTGACGACGAGAGGGGACTGGAGGAGTATGGCGATCACCACGGGGGTCCGGCCCGCGGCCCCGCGGCCGGAGGCAAAGAAGCCGCGGGTGAGCCGGCGCTCGTTCCTGCGCACGACGTGGCTGGCGGCGCTGGGTGCCAGTGTCACCGGCTTCGGGCTCGGGAGCGTGTACTTCCTGTGGCCCAACCTCTCGGAAGGGTTCGGGACCAAGATCAAGGCCGGCACCAAGTCCAAGATCGACGCGGACATCACCGCCAACAAGGGTTACTCCTACGTGCCGGACGGCCGCTTCTACCTGGTGCCCTACGACGAGTCCAAGGATCGTCAGGGCCTCTACAAGAGCGTCAGCGGCGGCGGCTACATGGCCCTCTACCAGCGCTGTGTCCACCTCGGCTGCCGTGTGCCGTGGTGCGAGACGTCGCAATGGTGGGAGTGCCCCTGCCACGGCTCCAAGTACAACCAGGCGGGTGAGTACAAGGAGGGCCCGGCGCCACGCGGGCTCGACCGCTTCGCCGTCCTGGCGTCGGGTGACCAGATCACCGTCGATACCTCGAAGATCATCACCGGACCCCCACGGGGAACGAACACCACCGGTCAGGAGCTCGAGGGCCCGCACTGCGTCGGCGGCGCGGCACAGGAGAGTTAGCTGATGAGCAAGGGCGTCGTCCTCCTCCTCGTCTTCGCGGCCGGGCTCGTCATCCTGGTCCTGCTGATCGTGGCGCTGGCCTCAGCGCGCCAGAAGGCCGCCACCGCCGGCAACCTCCCGCCCTCCCGGCGCCCCGGGCCGACGGACGAGGCGCTCGAGGGCCGGCTGATGGAGAACTACCAGGCGGCCGGCGTGGTGCTGACCGTGCTGCTGACCTTGCTCCTGCCGATCCTCTACATCCGCGAGCCGGCCCGGCAGCGCGCGGCCAGCGAGAACTTCTCCAAGGAGTCGGTCGAGCTCGGCCGCCAGACCTTCGAGACCTTCTGCGCCCGCTGCCACGGCATCAACGCGACCGGCGGCACGGTCAAGCGCTTCACGCCGCCAGGCGCCAAGACGCCGGTCGACTTCCAGGCCCCCAACCTGCACGAGGTCTACAGGGACGACCCGAACGTCTCCCAGCTCGCCTGGAACACCATCCAGCAGGGCCGTCCGGGGACGCCGATGCCGACCTGGGGCGTGCGCTACGGCGGCGCGATGAACGACCAGCAGATCACCAACCTGGTCAACTACATCCTCTCGATCCAGAGTGACGGGAAGAAGCGCCCGCAACTGGACTTCCAGTCCCTGAGCAACCGCGAGGCGGTCGCGCTCGTCCGGGCGCTGCGGGCCGGGTAGCGCCGTGACCACGACAAGGAGGCAGACGGTCTCGTGAAGGGTGCCCTCGCTCTCGCCACCGGCGTCCTGCTGCTGCCGGGGTCGGTGATCATGCTGCTGTCCGCCAATTTCGGTGCTCTCAAGGGCTACCTGATCGGCGCGGCCGCCTTCTGGGGCTTCGTCTTCGTGCTGACGGTCATCTGGGTCTTCGGCCTGCCCGGGACACCGGCGCTCACCGGGCCCAAGGGCACCGATCCCTCGTTCAAGCAGTTCCAGTTGAACAGCTCGGTGGCCGCACGGTACACCGCTGCCCAGCAATTCCAGGGCGCCGCCAGCAACGGCTGGAAGGAGGAGCCCGTCGAGCCGGTGGGCGGCGCCAAGCTGCCCACTGACCAGGAGACGCTGCGGGCCGACCTGGAGACGGCCAAGCAGGCGATCCAGCAGGACCTGATCACCGACTTCAACAAGGACGTCAAGGAGTCGAGCAAGGAGCTGGACGTCACCAACATCGATGCCAAGGTGTTCTACACGAACCAGAAGGGCACCGAGCTGGCCGCGGTGGTGATCAGCGGCAAGGAGCCGCCCAAGGGCTCCGGCCTCGAGAAGCCGACCTTCGCGCCCAAGACGTTCTTCGCCTACCGCGATCCCGGGGCTCCCTACGTGCCGAGCCTGATCGTCATGGGCGTCGCCCTGGTGCTGTTCGTGGCCCACGTGGCCGGCTTGGGCGCGGCCGAACGCCGCCGTCCCCTCGGCACGCCGCCGCGCACCCCGGCCGAGAGCGGCACCCGCGTCCCAGCGTCCTCGTAGCCACCGCCAGGTGATCGGCGTCGAGCTGACCCGCGCCTGCTGGAGCCGATGTCGAGACTTCGCCGCTCGCTCCGACGTAGGGAGGAGACGCGCCCACCACCGGGCGCCCGAACCGTGAGGAGTGCGCCGTGAAGTACATGCTGCTGATCTGGGACAACCCGGATACCCGAGAGGTGTTCTTCGGGGAGCAGGGGGCCGAGCTGATGGGCGAGGTCGAGGCGATCATCCAGGAGCTGACCGAATCGGGCGAGCTGGTCGGCGGCGAGGCGCTGGCCGATCCCTCCAATACCAAGACGGTCAGGGTCCGGGACGGCGTCCCGGCGATAACCGACGGCCCGTTCGCGGAGGCCAAGGAGCACATGGGCGGCTACCTGATCGTCGAGTGCGACAGCCCCGAGCGCGCCACCGAGATCGCCGCACGCTGGCCGAACGCCCGGTTCTGCGCGATGGAGGTGCGGCCGATCATGGACACCTCCGGCGCGGAGATGTGAGCGGCCAGGTCGGCGTCGAGGACCTGCTGCGGGAGCTGGCGCCGCGGGTCCTCGGCGCGCTCGTGCGCCGCTACGGGCATTTCGACGCCTGCGAGGACGCGGTCCAGGAGGCCCTGCTGGCCGCCGCCACCGGGTGGCCCGAGCAGGGCCTTCCAGACAACCCGAGGGCCTGGCTGATCACGGTGGCGTCCCGCCGGCTGACCGATCAGCTCCGCAGCGAGGCGTCCCGCAAGCGCCGGGAGGCCGCCGCGGCGACGCTGGCGCCGGTGGACCAGCCGGTGGTGCCCGCACCCGGCGACGAGCGCCCGCCGGACCAGGACGACACGCTGACCCTGCTGTTCCTGTGCTGCCACCCGGCGCTGTCGCCGCCCTCCCAGATCGCGCTCACCCTGCGCGCCGTCGGCGGCCTCACCACCGCGCAGATCGCCAGGGCGTTCCTGGTCCCAGAGACGACCATGGGCCAGCGGATCAGCCGCGCCAAGCAGCGCATCATCGCCACCGGCATCGGCTTCCAGTTGCCGCCGGCGGCCGAGCGGGCGGATCGGCTGCGGGTGGTCCTCCACGTCCTGTACCTGATCTTCAACGAGGGCTACACCACCACCTCCGGGCCTTGGCTGCATCGCAGCGAGCTGACCGGCGAGGCGATCCGGCTCGCCCGCGCCGTGCACCGGCTGCTGCCGGGCGACGGCGAGGTTGCCGGGCTGCTGGCGCTGATGCTGCTCACCGACGCGCGGCGTCCCGCCCGCACCCGGCCAAACGGCGCCCTGGTCCCGCTCGCCGAGCAGGACCGGAGCCTGTGGAACCAGGAGGCCATCCGGGAGGGTGTGGCGCTGATCACCGACACGCTGGCTCGCGCGACGATCGGCCCCTACCAGCTCCAGGCCGCGATCGCCGCCGTCCATGACGAGGCGCGCAACGTCTCCGACACCGACTGGCGCCAGATCCTGGCCCTCTACGAGCTGCTGGGGCGGGTCGCGCCCAATCCCATGGTCACCCTGAACCACGCCGTCGCCCGGGCGATGGTGCACGGCCCCCAGGCCGGCCTGGAGCTGCTGCGGCCTTTGGACGCCGACGACCGGGTGGCCGGCCATCACCGCCTGGACGCCGTCCGCGCCCATCTCCTGGAGCTGGCCGGCGACCACGCCGCCGCCCGCGACCACTACCAGCGGGCCGCCCGCCGCACCACCAGCCTCCCCGAGCAGCGCTACCTCCAGGCCCGCGCCGCCCGCCTGAACGGCCGGTAGCGCCCAGGGGATCACTGATCGGCCGCGTCGGGCGTGCGCCAGGGCAGCTCTACGGGTGGGTCGGGGCGCTCGCCGGCGAGCAGGCGGTCCAGGAGCGGGCGCAGCCCGATGGGGAGGACCAGCTCGTCCGCGGTGTCGATCTCGGAGCGCGACCACCAGCGGTGCGCGTTCACCAGGCGCCGCTCGTCCGGCTGGAAGCCGGCGGTGTCGACCTCCAGGGCGGCGACGCGGACGTGGAAGAACGTGTCGACGGCCAGGAAGCGCCGCCGCCTCCAGCGCCATTCGCCGCTGGAGCGGGCGACCACCGGGCCGAGCTCGGCCTCAGCCAGCGACAGGCCGGTCTCCTCGCGCAGCTCGCGCAGCGCCGCCTCGGCGAGCGTCTCGCCCGGGTGCACACCGCCGCCCGGAGTGATCCACATGTGGCCGAGATCCTCGCGGTCGGCGTCGCGCCGGCAGCGGAACAGCAGCACCCGCTCGTGGTCGTCGACCAGCACGATACGCGCGGTGTTCCTGGTGGTCATTCGCGTGCCATCATCTTGATCGTATGACGTCCCTGGTACTGGTCACCGGGCCCCCCGCGAGCGGCAAGACTACCCTGGCTGTGCCCCTCGCCAGACTGCTGGACCTGCCGCTGCCCCGACCATGAGGTCATGCGCAGGTACCTGGCGCGGGCGGGGAGCCGGCACCCACGCCATCTCGACCATCAGATGGCGGCCGAGATCCGCGCGCGGCTGGAGGGGGGCGCGGGGCCGCTCGGGGCTCGGCGGGCCGCTGCTGGAGGTCGACACCACCCAGCGGGTGGACGTGGCTGCGGTCGCCGAGCGGGTCAGCTTGCAGCGCGAGGTCGTGCGACCATGTCAGAGTTGACGCGCTCGGCTGTCTTCAGGTGGGAATCCGCATGCGGACTGGATGGCTCGGAAGGGCTCGCTGGCTTGCCGCTGTCCTGCTCGTCGCGCTGGTGGCGGCATGCACGTCCGGCGGGTCGCCCGGGTCGGGCGCGGCTGGCGGGGACGGCACGACCGGCCCGGGGGCGGGCGCGACGACCAGCCAGGCGAGCCCCCCGGCGGCTGCCGCGGCCCGGCTGACGGGCTCGGCCCCCTGCGCCGGGGCGGCGGGGTTCACGTGCTCCACGCTGTCGGTGCCGCTGGACCACTCCGGACGAGTGGCAGGCCGGCTCGACCTGCGGGTGGCTGCCGGCAACGACGCCAGGGCTCCCCGAGGCGTGCTCGTGCTGCTGACCGGTGGCCCGGGGCAGCCGGGGGTGCCGTTCGCCGGCCGCCTCTCGCGGGTCCTCGGCTCCACCATCGCCGGCTACCGGCTGGTCATGTTCGATCAGCGAGGCACCGGCTCCGAGGCGCTCCGGTGCCCGGCGCTCCAGAGCGCCATGGGCCAGTCCGACCTGCGCGCCCCGCCCGCCAGGGCCGTCCGTGACTGCGGCGCCGCCGTCGGTGCCAAGCGGCGCTTCTTCAGCACGGCCGACACGGTCGCCGATCTGGAGTCGCTGCGAGGCGCGCTCGGGGCCGCCAAGCTCACCCTCGACGGTGTCTCCTACGGGACCTTCGTCGCCGAGCGGTACGCGCTGGCGTACCCCAATCGGGTCGCGCGGCTGGTGCTCGACTCGGTGGTGCCCCACGACGCTCCGATCATCCTGCCGGTCGTCAACATGCAGGCCACGGCCAGGGTCCTGCGGGCGGTCTGCCAGCAGCGGAGCTGCCCCGCCGACCCCGCCGGCGACCTCGCGGCGGTGGTGCGGGCGCGTCACGACGGGGCGGAGCTGCTCGACACGCTGGTGACGCTCAGCGTCGCGGACCCCACCTTCACCGGGGTTCCCGAGGCGCTCCACGAGGCCCGGCAGGGCCAGCCGGCGCGGCTCGACAGGCTGGTCGCGGCGGTCAGGCAGGGCAGCGGCGCCAGCGCGGCGGAGCTGAGCCAGGGGCTGCACGCCAGCACGCTCTGCACCGACACGCCGGCGCCGTGGGGCGATTCGTCCGCCCCCATCCAGGGTCGTGCCGAGGCGCTGCGCCGCGCGGTCGACCGCCTCACCGACGCCCAGGTGTTCCCGTTCGACCGCGCCACGGCCAGCGGCAACGGCATCGCGCAGACCTGCCTGGCGTGGCCGCCGACGCCCGCCCCGCCGGCCCCCGCGCCCGGTACCAAGCTGCCGCCGGTCCCGGTGCTGTTGCTGGCCGGCGATCGCGACCTGTCCACGCCGCTGGCGTGGGCGCGGCAGGAGGCGCGCCTGGCGCCCCGCGGCCGGCTGGTGGTGGTGCCGGACGCCGGCCACTCCGTCCAGTCCCGGGCCTCCAGCGAGGTCGCCCGCCACGCCGTCGCCGACTTCCTGAACAGCTAGGCGAGGCCGCCATTGGCGCGAGAAATTACTAGGCGCTGGATCTCACTTGTGCCCTCAAAGAGGCAGTAGATCTTGGCGTCGCGGTGCCACTTCTCGACGGGGAAGTCGCGGATGTAGCCATAGCCGCCGAGGATCTGGATCGCCTCGTCGGTCACCCGGACCGCGGTCTCGCCGGCCTTCAGCTTGGACATCGACCCCTCGGCGCGGGTGAAGGGGTGCCCGTTGCGACCCATCCACGAGGCACGCCAGACCAGCAGCCGGGCCGCGTCGATGTCGGTGGCCATGTCCGCCAGCTTGAAGGCGATCCCCTGCTGCGCAGCGATCGGCTTGCCGAACTGCACCCGCTCGCGGGCGTAGTCGCGCGCGAACTCGAACGCCGCCCGCGCGATGCCGACCGCCTGCGCCCCCACGATCGGGCGCGTCGCCTCGAACGTGGCCAGCGCCCCGGAGCCTCGGCTCGGCCGCTTGTCGCGGGCGCGGGCCAGCTTGGCGTCGAGCCGCTCCTGCCCGCCGAGCAGGCAGTCGGCCGGGACGCGGCAGTCGTCGAGCAGGACCTCGGCGGTGTGGGACGCGCGGATCCCGAGCTTGCGCTCCTTCTTGCCCTGCCGCAGCCCGGGGGTGCCGGCCGGGATGACGAAACTGGCCTGGCCCCGGTGCCCGAGGGAGGGGTCGACGGTGGCGACCACGATGTGGACGTTGGCGATGCCGCCGTTGGTGATGAACACCTTCTGACCGTTGAGCACCCAGTCGTCGCCGTCGCGGACCGCCCTGGTGCGCAGCGAGGAGACGTCGGAGCCGGCTCCTGGCTCGGTGACCGCGAACGCGCCCACCCTGGGATCGCCGGCGGTGCCGAACATCTCCGGGACGAACCGGCCGATCTGCTCTGGGGTGCCCTGCGCCATCAGCGCCACCAGCGGCAGGCCGGTGCCGAGGATCGCCAGCGAGATGCCGGCGCATCCCCAGCACAGCTCCTCGACCAGGGCGGGCTGGAGCACGCCGGTGTCGTCGGAGGCGACCATCTGGTAATAGTCCCGGCCGTACAGGCCGATTTCCGCGGCCTTCTTGAGCACCGGCCAGGGGAACTCCTCGGTCTCGTCGTAGTGCGGGGCCGCCGGCCGGATCTCCTTTTGGGCGAACTCGCGAACCCACTTCTGCGCCGCGACTTGGTCCTCGTCGAGCGTAAAGCCGATCATGGCCCCATCCTTTCCGGACCGGTGCACGTCGGTTCGGTACCACGCCGAGCGATAGTTACCGACCAGTAACCTACTGAACGGTAGCATGCGCTCCGGAGCCATGGATTTCAAGGGAGGGGAGTCCGAGTTGAAGAGCCCCGTGGGAGCCGGTGGTGCGCGCCTGCCGGCAGCCGTCCGCCGTGCCCAGCTTCTCGACGTGGCCCGCAGGGTCTTTGGTCGGGACGGGTACCGCGGCGCTTCCATGGAGTCCATCGCCGAGGCGGCCGGGGTCACCAAACCAGTCCTCTACCAGCACTTCCCCTCCAAGCACGCGCTCTATGGCTCGTTGCTGGAGCTGGAGCTCGGCCAGCTCACCACCGACCTGGAGCGCGCGTTCGCGCTGGCGGACGGCAACCAGCAGCGCCTGCGGCTCGGCTTCGGTGCCTACCTCGATTTCGTCGAGGCGCACGAGGACGCCTTCCGTCTGCTGTTCACCGAGGGCCTCGGCCTGGACGACGCGTTCCAGCGCCGCGTGGCGCGCTTCCGGAGCTGGGTCGCCGACCGCGTCACCGCGATCATCAGCGCGGAGGCCGGGCTGCCTGGGCCGCGTGCCCGCGCGCTCGCGGTCGCGATCGTGGGCATGGCGGAAAGCGCCGCGACCTGGTGGCTGGCGGAGCATCGCCCGCTGCCCATCGCCGACCTCGCGGACGAGCTGGCGGGGCTCGCCTGGAAAGGCTTCGCCCGCTACCCCGCCTCCACCGGCGACCCCTCGCCGCCCAGGGAGCCCTGACCAAGCCGGCGTCGGGGCCCGGGCCGCCCGGCCCCCCACCTCCGCCATGGCCGCTACGGCATGGCGAAGGTGAACGGCTCGGCGGGCACGAACCGGTCGGAGACCTCGCCGACGTATTCGGGCTCCCGGACCAGGTCGAGCCTGGTGGGTGGGGCGCCCTTGCCGAGGCGCAGCCCGTCGAGCTTGGCCCAGATGAGGTTCGGGCTGTACGACGACTCGTAGTAGTACACCAGGTTGGTGAGGTCGCAGACGGTCCGCCAGATGGTCGACGAGACGTTCGGTCGGCTCGGATCGGCCACCCCGAACGGCTGCGCGGCGTTGCGCATCACGCTCAGCAGCTCGGCGACCGCCGCCGGCCGCGAGCTCGGCGGCGGCAGATGCTCCAGGTAGTAGCTGGCGCGCACGAAGCGGTCGGCTGGCTCGGTGGTGCCGGGCAGCGGCTGGTCGCCGCCGAACCCTTCGTAGCGGCGAAGGTGCGCGAGCTGCCGGTCGAACGGGGGTGAGTTGGTCATCACCGCGAAGGTGCCGTCGTGATAGACGTGCGGCTTGCCACCGATGTACTCGATCACGGCCGAGTCGCCGCCGGCGTCGTCGAGGGCCAGGTGCACGGTGGCCGGGCGGTTGCTGTCGGGGTCGGTGAGCGGCCAGACCTCGAACGGCGTGCGTTCCACGAACTCGACACATTCGGCCACGGTGGTGAACTGGTCCAGGAAGAGCTGCGCCCACAGTGAGGTCGACACCCCGGGCAGGTCCTGGTTAGGCTCGCCGAAGTCGGCCTCCGCCAGCCACAGCAGGTGCGCGCCCAGGCCGCGCTCGTTCATGCCGTCGGTGGTGGCCTGGTCATGATCGGTCGCGACCAGACTGCCGTGCTCGACGTTCCACTCGAGCGCGCTCCCATTTTCCAGCCCGCGGCGCTGCCGCCCTCTCGGCAGCGCCCACAGGTTCGTCCCCATGTCCCGGAGCCAGTCCATGTTCCGGCCGACCAGGACCGCCTGCCCGTTGTCGTTCCACATCGCCCGAGTGCACATGCGGTCGCCTCCGCGTCCAATCGAGAGGTCCTCGGTCACGGTTTCGGCATACCCGCCGAGGTCACTGAGCCACGCGAGGCGGCGGTCGAAATCGCATGCGCGCAGATTCCGGCTCAAGGTGCAATGGGGGAGGTCTGCGGCAGCGCGGCCTGCCCGGTCGGACCAGGCACAGCTGGTGAGCCTGTCGAACACCCACAGGGTTGACAATCGGATGTTTCACGTGAAACTCGCTTCTAGACAGGTTGCTCGCGGCCAGGCCGCCAGACGGATAGGGGAGTCCTATGCGCCGTGCCGTCTCCGTCATCGCCGTGACCGTCGTCGCCGTCGCGCTCCTGGCCGCGCCGGCGCGAGCCGCCACCCCGCCCTTGCCGAACTCGATGGCGGCGCTCGGGGACTCGATCACCAGAGCCTTCGACGTCTGCTGCTACTACGGCGACCACCCGAGCAACTCCTGGGCGACCGGGGGCTCGCCGCTGGACAGCATCCAGAGCCACTACGAGCGCCTCCGCGCCCTCGACCCGGCGATCGAAGGTCACCAGTTCAACGACGCCGTCACCGGAGCCAAGATGTCCGACGGGGCCAGGCAGGCGGGACAGGCCGTCGCCCAGGGGGCGAAGTACGTGACCATCCTGCTGGGCGCCAACGACCTCTGCACGTCGTCGGTGTCCACCATGACGTCGGCGGCGACCTTCCGGCAGCAGTTCGAAGCCACCATGACGACGCTGGACCCTGACCAACGCGGCATCCACGTGTTCGTGTCGAGCATTCCCAATCTCCTCCAGCTCTGGACCGTGCTGCACACCAACGCGGCGGCTCGGTTTGTGTGGGGGCTGGCCAAGATCTGCCAGTCGCTGCTGGCGTCGTCCAACGGCGACACGCAGCGCCAGGCCGTCGCCGACCGCGAGCACCAGCTCAACGGGGTGCTCGGCGACGTCTGCGCCGCCTACGCCAACTGCCGCTTCGACCAGCTCGCCAGCTTCAACTTCCAGTTCAGCGCGGGGGACGTCTCGATCCTCGACTACTTCCACCCCGACCTGGACGGCCAGCGCAAGCTGGCGGAGGCCACCTGGGCCGCCTCTTGGTGGCCGAGCGGCGTGTAGGGGCCGGCCGGCCCCGGGGCGCATACAATCCCGCGCGGAGCGACCAGGGGATCCGATCGAGGAGCGGTATGGCGCGGGACGAGCCCAGGCGAGATGAGGTGAGCGGCGGCACGGCGCCGGCGGCGGAGCGGACCGCGGCGGGTGTGCAGCGGATGTTCGACCGGGTGGCGCCTCGCTACGACCTGGCCAACACGGTGCTGTCGTTCGGCCAGGACCGCTTCTGGCGCGAGGCGGCCGCCCGCGCGACCGACCTGGCCGCCGGCGAGGTCGCCGTGGACGTGGCCTGCGGCACGGGCAGGCTGGCCGCCGAGCTGGCCCGGCTGGAGCCGGGCGCGACCGTGCTCGGGCTGGATTTCTCCTGGGAGATGGTCCGGCGGGCTCGGGCGGAGCTCGGCCAGCGCGAGCGGCTCGGCTTCGCCGTCGCCGACGCCATGCGGCTGCCGTTGACCGACGCCTCGGTCGACGTGGTCACCATCGCGTTCGGCCTGCGCAACCTTCCGGAACCTGGATACGGCCTGCTGGAGCTGCGGCGGGTGCTGCGCCCCGGCGGCCGGCTGGTGGTCTGCGAGTTCTCCCGGCCGGTCGTGCCCGGCTTCCGGCAGGTGTACGAGCGCTACCTTGGCCGGCTGCTGCCGCTGGCGGCCAGGCGGCTCAGCTCCGACCCGGAGGCCTACCAGTACCTGGTCCGCTCGATCGGCGCCTGGCCCGAGCAGGCCGAGCTGGCGGGGTGGCTGCGGGACGCCGGACTGGAGCACGTCCGCTGGCGCGACCTCACCGGTGGCATCGTCGCGCTGCACCGCGGCACCGCGCCCGCCTGACGCCGGCGGCCGGTCCCCCGGCCAGGCCGGCGAGCGGGACGCTGCACTGAGCTGGCTGGGACGCGCCGCCGACGCCGCCCTCCGGATCGCCGGGGCGGACGATCGCGAGCTGGTCGCCACCGACCTCCGCGACGTCCGGCGGCTCCTCTGAGCACGCGCGGCGGCCCGTCGCGGTGCAGCGGCAGCTTTCCGGGGCAAGAGGCCTGGACGGAGCCTGTGGATTCAGGTTTGCTGCTGTAGTCGGGCGGGCCTACACTGCCCGCGCAGCGTCTTTGTGCATCGATTCACAAAGGCGCGCGATCAGCGAGGAGCGAACCCTTGAGCGACCGGTACGACGCCCTTGTGGTCGGCGGTGGGCCTGGCGGTGCGGCCACCGCGTATCACCTCGCGCGCGGGGGTGCACGGGTGCTGCTGTGCGAGCGGGCCGCCTACCCCCGCGACAAGGTCTGCGGCGACGGCCTCACGCCGCGGGCGGTCGCGGCGCTGGACGCGATGGGCCTCCGTGACGAGTACCAGAGCTGGTCGCGCAGCGCCGGCCTCAAGGTCCACGGCGGGGGCATCGTCCTGGAGCTGCCCTGGCCGGAGCTGGACGGCTTCCCGTCGTTCGGGCTCTGCCGGCCGCGAACGGATTTCGACGAGCTGCTGGCCCGCCAGGCGGAGCGGGCCGGCGCCATCCTCTGGGAGTCGACCGAGGTGGTCGAGCCGCTGGTCGAGGGCGGCCTGGTCCGCGGGGCGATCGTCCGGCGCGAGGGCGAGGACCCGGTGGACGTTCGTGCCGAGGTGGTGGTCGCCGCCGACGGCGCCTCCAGCCGCTTCGCGCAGTCGCTCGGCCTCCAGCGCGATCCCAACCGGCCGATCGGCGTGGCCATCCGCCAGTACTTCCGCACCGAGCGGGACGTCGACCCCTGGATCGACTCCTACCTCGAGCTGTGGCGCGGCAACCAGCTGCTGCCCGGCTACGGCTGGGTGTTCCCGATGGCCGACGGTACCGTCAACGTCGGCGTCGGCCTGCTCAACACCTCCGCGCACTTCCGCAACCTCAACTACAGGCAGCTCCTCAAGGACTGGGCCCCGACCGCCGGGCGCGAGTGGGGCTTCACCGCCGACGACGCGGTCGCCAAGCCCCGCTCGCACCCGCTGCCGATGGCGGCCAACCGGCACCCGCCGCTGCACCGCGGCGTGATGTTCGTCGGCGACGCCGCCGGGCTGGTCAACCCCTTCAACGGCGAGGGCATCGACTACGCGATGGAGTCGGGCGAACTGGCCGCCACCACCGGCCTGGCCGTCCTCGCCAGCGGCGACCGCTCGCACCTCGAGCGCTACCGCAGCTCGGTCGAGCGCCGCTTCGGCGGCTACTTCGCGCTCGGCCGCGTGTTCGTGAAGCTGATCGGCGAGCCGCAGATGATGCGCATCGCCACCACCTACGGCCTGCCGCGCCCGTTCCTGATGAAGATCGTCCTCAAGCTGCTGGCCAATCTCTACAACCCGAGCGGCGGGGACGCCGCCGACCGGGTCGTCAGGACGCTCGCGGCGATGGCTCCGGTGAGATGACCATGGTGGGCAGTGTTTGCGTGGTGTCGACGCCCGGTCCTAGGCTGACGAGCCAGTCGGGCACGACCCGGGAGCGCATGGCGAGCACCCGGTCCGCCGCCCCCGCCGTGCCGCAGGACCACGGCAGTCGCCGTGGGGAAGAGCTTCTCGCATCTCGACCATCTGCTCGACTGAGAGGCTGCCCGTGAACCTCGGTGCCTTCACCCCGATCCTGGTCATGCTGATCCTGGCGACGGCGTTCGCCGGCATCTCGATCCTGATCTCGGCGTGGCTGGCGCCGCACCGGCCCTCGCGAGCCAAGTACTCGGCCTACGAGTCGGGCATCGAGCCGGGCCGCCTGCCCAGGGGCGAGCGCTACCCGGTCAAGTTCTACCTGACCGCGATGCTGTTCGTGGTCTTCGACGTCGAGGTGATCTTCCTCTACCCCTGGGCGGTGGTGTTCCGGCAGTTGCGCGTCTTCGGCCTCGCCGAGATGGGCGTCTTCCTGGGACTGGTGGTCATCGCCTACGTGTACGACTGGAAGCGCGGCGGATTGGAGTGGGACTGAGCATGAGCAGTGGAAGCGGCCTGGAGAAGCTGCCGAGCGGGATCCTGGTCACCACCGTCGAGAAGCTGGCCAACTGGGCCCGCAAGGGCTCGCTGTGGCCGGCAACCTTCGGGCTGGCGTGTTGCGCGATCGAGATGATGGCCACCGGCGCCGGCCGCTACGACCTCTCCCGCTTCGGCATGGAGGTCTTCAGGGCCTCGCCACGGCAGGCCGACCTGATGATCGTCGCCGGGCGCGTCTCCCAGAAGATGGGCCCGGTGCTGCGGACCATCTACGACCAGATGCCGGAGCCGAAGTGGGTCATCTCCATGGGGGTGTGCGCCACCTCCGGCGGGATGTTCAACAACTACGCGGTCGTGCAGGGCGTGGACCAGATCGTGCCGGTGGACATGTACGTGCCCGGCTGCCCTCCGCGCCCGGAGATGCTGATGGAGGGGATCATCAAGCTGCACGCCAAGATCCTCAAGGGCGAGTCGCGCTCGAAGCTGATCCTCGCGGAGGGGTCCGGGGAACCCCGAGGGGGTGCCCCGGTGGGTCGGGCCCCGGTGGACCAGGAGACGGTGGACGCGTGATGGCGCCGCCTGACGCCATCCAGCCCGTGCTGACCGGGCTGCGTGACCGCTTCCCCGAGGCCGTCAAGGACGTGGTCGGCCACCGCGGCGAGGTCACCGTCGAGCTGCACCGCGAGCACCTGGTCGAGGTCGCCACCTGGCTGCGCGACCACGCCGCCGCGCGGTTCCGGATGCTCTCGGACCTGTCGGGGACCGACTACCCGGACCGCCCGGACCGGTTCTCGGTCGACTACCACCTCTACTCGGTAGACCACAACCTGCGGCTGCGGCTCAAGGTCAGGGTCAGCCTCGAGGACCCGCACGTGCCGTCGGTGACCGGGGTGTGGGGGACGGCGAACTGGCACGAGCGCGAGGTCTACGACTTCTTCGGGGTCCGCTTCGACGGGCATCCCAACCTCGTCCGCATCCTGATGCCCGAGGACTGGCAGGGGCATCCGCACCGCAAGGACTACCCGCTCGGGGGCGTGGACGTGCAGTACCGGGGAGCGCACGTGCCGGCCCCCGACAAGCGCCGGTACAAGGGAGGCTGGACCAGCACATGACTGACTCGACCGAGCCCGCTGGCGTCGCGGTGCGGCCGGGCGAGGCGCGAGACCTCCCGCCCCAGCCCGCTGCCCGGCGGATCGCGCTCAACGAGCGGCGCGCCCAGCAGGTGCTCGCCATGGGCGGCGGCGACTGGGCGGAGGTCACCGCGCGGGAGCACGCCTCCACCGACGACGACCTGATGGTCCTGAACATGGGGCCGCAGCACCCGTCCACCCACGGCGTGCTGCGGATGGTGCTCGAGCTCCGTGGCGAGGAGGTCGTCTCCTGCCAGCCGGTGATCGGCTACCTGCACACCGGCATCGAGAAGTCGGCCGAGTTCCGGACCTGGGTCCAGGGCGTGACCTTCGTGACCCGCATGGACTACCTGTCGCCGATCTTCAACGAGGCCGCCTACTGCCTGGCGGTCGAGAAGCTGCTGGACGTGGAGGCGCCGGAGCGGGCGCAGGCGCTGCGCGTGCTGCTGATGGAGCTGAACCGCGTCTCCTCGCACCTGGTGTGGCTGGCTACGACGGGCCTGGAGCTGGGCGCGCTATCGATGATGCTGTACGGCTTCCGCGAGCGTGAGGAGGTCCTGGACATCCTCGAGGAGGTCACCGGGCTGCGCATGAACCACGCCTGGGTCCGCCCTGGCGGCGTCTCGCAGGACATGCCGGAGGGCACCGAGGCGAAGATCCGCGCGTTCATCGACGAGATGCGCCGCAAGGCCGACGAGTACGAGGACCTGCTGACCAACAACCCCATCTGGATCGAGCGGACCAAGGGCATCGGCCTGCTCGACGAGCAGACGTGCGTGGACCTCGGCGTGACCGGGCCGATGCTGCGAGCCACCGGGCTGGCGCTGGACGTCCGCAGGACCGACCCGTACTGCGGCTACGAGCGGTACGAGTTCGAGGTGCCGACCGCCACCGGCGCCGACGTCTACTCGCGCTACCAGCTCCGCGTGGCCGAGATCCGCGAGAGCCTGAAGATCGTCGAGCAGGTGCTCGACTCGCTGCCCGCCGGGCCGACCATGCACCCGGACCCCAAGATCGGCTGGCCGGCGCGCCTGGCGCTCGGCCCCGACGGGCTCGGCAACTCGCCGGAGCACGTGCGCCACATCATGGGCGAGTCCATGGAGGCCCTGATCCATCACTTCAAGATGGTCACCGAGGGCTTCAAGGTCCCCCCTGGCGAGGTCTACGTGCCGGTCGAGTCGCCCCGGGGCGAGCTGGGCTACCACGTCGTCAGCGATGGCGGGAACCTGCCCTACCGCGTGCACGTTCGCGACCCGTCGTTCGTCAACCTCCAGGCCGTTCCAGCGATGGTCGTCGGCGGGCTGGTCGCCGACGTCATCGCGGCGGTTTCCTCGTCGGATCCCGTCATGGGAGGAGCGGACCGGTGACCGCTGGAGAGGAGCCGAACCCGCCGTGCCAATGAGCGAAGAGACGCTGGCCAGAGCGGAGGCGCTGATCGGCCGCTACCCGGAGCGGCGCTCAGCGCTGCTGCCGCTGCTGTACCTCGTGCAGGCGGCCGACGGCTACGTGTCGCCGGCCGGGGTCGACCAGGTCGCCAGGCTGCTCGGCCTGACCAAGGCCGAGGTCGCCGGGGTCGCCACCTTCTACAACATGTTCCGGCGACGCCCGGTCGGCAGGTACCTGGTCTCGGTCTGCCGCACGCTGCCCTGCCAGCTCCGCGGCTCGCGGGAGCTGTCGGAGGCGCTCTGCAAGCGCCTCGACGTGCCGCTCGGCGGCACCGACGCGACCGGCATGGTCACCGTCGAGGAGGTCGAGTGCCTGGCCGCCTGCGACGGCGCACCGGTGGTCCAGGTCAACACCGAGAACTACGAGCGCCTCTCCGAGGAGCAGGCGCTGGAGCTGGTCGAGCGGCTACTGCACGACGAGGTGCCACCGCCGACCCTGGCCGGCGACGGCGCGGTGACCGAGCCGTCCACCGCCGCCCTGCACTGGCGCCTTTCCGGCCTCGGCGAGCCGCCGGCGGATCTGGCCGAGCGCGCCGCCACCGGCGCCGGCTCCGGCGGCGATGGCGACCGGATCGGCAGCGCCCCGGCCGGGGGGGCCGGAGACGACCGGACGGGGGGTGAGCGGCTGTGACCTCCGCGGACGGCTCGGCTCCGCAGGTCCAGCCGGTGAGCGTGCTGAGCAGCCGCTGGCGCGACGGGCTGGCGCACGGGTTCGACCGCTACCTGGAGCTGGACGGCTACGCGAGCCTGGACGACGCTTTCGCCAAGGACCCCGCCGAGCTGGTGCAGATCGTCAAGGACTCGGGGCTGCGCGGCCGCGGCGGCGCCGGGTTCCCGACCGGCATGAAGTGGGGGTTCCTGGCCAAGGGCACCGGCAAGCCCACCTACCTGGTGGTCAACGCCGACGAGAGCGAACCGGGCACCTTCAAGGACATGGAGCTGCTGGAGCGCGACCCGCATGCCCTGGTCGAGGGCACGATCGTCTCCGCCTACGCGATCGGCTGCAACCAGGCCTTCATCTACCTGCGGGGCGAGTGCGGCTTCGCCGGCCGCCGCCTGGCCGCGGCGATCGGCGAAGCCTACGAGCATGGCCTGCTCGGCCGCGACATCAAGGGCTCGGGCTTCGACCTGGACGTGGTCCTGCACCGCGGCGCCGGTGCCTACATCTGCGGCGAGGAGACCGCCCTGCTCTCCTCGCTGGAGGGCCAGCGCGGCCAGCCCAAGCTGCGGCCGCCCTTCCCCGCGGTCGAGGGGCTCTACCGGGCGCCGACCACGGTCAACAACGTCGAGACGATCGCCAGCGTGCCGTGGATCTTCCGCAAGGGCGTGGACTGGTTCCGCTCCATGGGCACCGAGAAGTCCCCGGGCCCCAAGCTGTTCAGCGTCTCCGGCGAGGTGCAGCGGCCGGGCAACTACGAGTACCCGCTCGGCACGCCCGCCAGGGAGCTGATCATGGGCGCCGGCGGCGGCATGCTGGACGGCAAGACGCTCAAGGCATGGACCCCGGGCGGCTCCTCGACGCCGCTGCTCACCCCCGACCACCTGGACACCCCGATGGATTTCGAGAGCATCCAGGGAGCGGGCAGCCTGCTCGGCACGGCGGCGATGATCGTGCTCTCCGAGGACGTCTGCGTCGTCGGCGCCTGCCTGAACTTCACCAAGTTCTACGCCCACGAGTCCTGCGGCAAGTGCACGCCCTGCCGCGAGGGCACCGACTGGATGGCCAAGATCCTCACCCGGCTGGAGACCGGCGCCGGCCGCAAGGAGGACATGGACACGCTGAAGGACATCTGCGACTCGATCTTCGGCCGCTCCTTCTGCGCCCTCGGCGACGGCGCCGTCAGCCCGATCGTCTCGGCCCTCCAGTACTTCCGCGAAGAGTTCGACCAGCACGTCGAAGGCCACGGCTGCCCGTTCGGCACGGCACAGGCGCTCTTGGGGGGCCGTGGGGGGAGCGAGCTCCCCCCACATGGATCGGGGGACAACGCCACGTCGGCGTCCCCGTCGAACACTCGGCAGGGAGCCCGATGACGAACAAGCGGACCACGGTGAAAGTGACCATCGACGACCATCAGCTGGAGGTTGCGCCGGGCACGCTGGTGATCCGCGCGGCCGAGCAGATCGACATCCAGATCCCCCGCTTCTGCGACCACCGGCTGCTGCTGCCGCTCGGCGCCTGCCGCCAGTGCCTGGTCGAGGTCGTCGGCCAGCGCAAGCCGCTCACCGCCTGCACCACCACCGTCACCGACGGCATGGTCGTCAAGACCCAGCTCACCAGCGAGATCGCGCGCGCCGGCCAGGAGGGCACCCTCGAGTTCCTGCTGATCAACCACCCACTCGACTGCCCCATGTGTGACAAAGGGGGCGAGTGCCCGCTCCAGGACCAGACGCTCGCGAATGGGCCGGGGGAGACCCGCTTCGTCGAGGCCAAGCGGCACTACGAGAAGCCGATCAAGATCGGCGAGACAGTCCTGCTGGACCGGGAGCGCTGCGTCCTCTGCGCACGCTGTACGCGGTTCTCCAGCGAGATCGCCGGCGACCCCTTCATCGAATTGTTCGAGCGCGGTTCCCTGGAGCAGGTCGCCATCTATTCAGACGAGCCCTACCGCAGCTATTTCTCCGGCAACGTGGTGCAGATCTGCCCGGTGGGGGCGCTGACCTCACCGTCGTACCGGTTCCAGGCGAGGCCGTTCGACCTGTCGTCCACCGACGCCGTGTGCAACCACTGCGCGGCAGGCTGCAACCTGCGGATCGATGCCCGGCGGGGGCTGGTGACGCGCCAGCTCGCGCGCGACAACGACGACGTCAACGAGGCCTGGAACTGCGACCGCGGGCGCTACGGGTTCACCTACGCCCAGGACCCCAAGCGCGTGCTGATACCGCATCTCTCCGAGAACCACCAGATGCGCACGGCGTCATGGTCGGAGGCGCTGCGCCGCGCCGCCGACGGGATCCGCTCGCACCGCGCCAAGGGCGTCGGCGTGCTGGTGGGCGGGCACCTGGCCGACCAGGACGCCTACGCGCTCCAGAAGCTGGCGCGGGTAGCTCTCGACACCAACAACCTGGACGCGCGCAACTGGAGCGGCGGCGACGCCGAGGCTGCGGTCGCCCGCCGGATCGCCGGCACCGCCCCGGGCGGGGGGGTCCGCTACGTGGATCTCGAGTCCGCCAAGGCCGTGGTGGTGGTCGATCTCGACCCCCACGAGGAGTCGCCGATCCTGTTCCTGCGCCTGCGCAAGGCAGCCCTTCACGGCGTCCAGGTCGTCGCCGTCGGCCCCCGCGCCGGCCGCCTGGCCGAGTTCGCCACCCTGGTGCCGACCCCGCCCGGGGGCGAGGCCGCCGCGCTGGAGCGGCTGGCGCGCGGCGAGGGCAAGGCCGGCGAGCTGCTGGCGGCCGCCCGGCCGGAGGCCGGCAGCGAAGGCCCCGGCGCCGAGGGCGCGGCCGCCGACGGGCCACCCGCCGTGGTCGTGCTCGCGGGGTGGCGGGCGGCGACCACCGGCGCCCTGGGGGCCGCGGCGCGGTTGGCGGACGGGCTTGGCGGCGCGTTCGCGTGGGTGCCGCGGCGGGCGGGCGACCGCGGTGCGCTCGACGTCGGCGCCCGCCCCGACCTGCTGCCCGGCGGGCGGCCCGTGGCGGACGCGGCCGCCAGGGAGGCCCTCGGCGAGGCCTGGGGGGCAACGCTCCCGAGCGAGCCTGGGCTGGACGGCCCGGCGATCCTCCAGGCGGCCGCGGATGGCCAGCTCGGCGTGCTCGTGCTGGCCGGGGTCGACCTGATCCGCGACTACGGCCCTCGGGAACTGGCCGAGCGGGCACTCGACAACACCTTCGTGGTCGCCGTCGACCACGCGCTCACCGACACCACCCGCCGGGCCGACGTGCTCCTGCCCGGGGTCGTGCACGCCGAGACCGAGGGCACCTGGACCGACTGGGAGGGCCGCGTGCAGGGACAGCTCGCCGCGGTCGAGATCGGCGGCGCCGCCCAGGCCATCTGGGAGCTGGCCGACCAGCTCGCCGTGCGGCTCCAGGTCGACCTTGGCCTGGCCACCCTGGACCGCGTCACCGCCGAGACAGCGCGCTTCCGCGCGCGCCCGGAGGGCCTGGCGCCCACCGAGCCGGCGACCGCCGAGGACCGGGCGGTCCAGTTCGACGGCCCAGCGGACGGGCTCGCGCTGGTGACCTACCCGCTGCTGCTGGACGGCGCCTCCATGCTCGCGCGCGCCGACGACCTCACCCGCAGTACCCTGGCGGCCTTCGTGGAGCTGCACCCCGACGACGCCGAGCGGCTGGGCGTGCGCGACGGCGCCACCGTCGAGGTCGACCTCGACGGGGACCGGGTGGTCCAGCTCCCGGCGAGGGTCAGCCCGGCGGTGGCGCCCGGCTGCGCGTTCATCCCCAGCAACCAGCCCGACCTCTCGCTCGGGGAGCTGCTCGGCCCGGCTCCCGCGCTGCGCGTGGTCGTGCGAGCCGCCAGGGAGGTGGCGGCGTGAACTGGTTCGACTTCGTGATCATGCTGGTCAAGGTGGTCGGCGTCTTCGCGTTCCTGTTGCTCTCGGTGCTGTTCGTGATCTACCTGGAGCGAAAGGTCGTCGCCTGGATGCAGACCCGCGTCGGCCCCAACCGGGTCGGCCCGGCCGGTCTGTTCCAGTCGGTGGCCGACGGCATCAAGCTGTTCTTCAAGGAGGACGTGCGGCCGACCCAGGCCGACCGCTGGCTCTACGCGCTGGCGCCGATCGTGATGATGGTCCCAGCGTTCCTGGCGATCTCGGTGGTCCCGTTCGGCCGCAACTTCGGCAGCCAGAGCGCGCAGCTCACCAACCTCAACGTCGGCATCCTGTTCGTGCTGGCCATGGGCAGCCTGCAGGTCTACGGCATCGTGCTGGCCGGCTGGGCGGCCGGGTCCAACTACCCGCTGCTCGGCGCGATCCGCTCCTCGGCGCAGATGATCAGCTACGAGATCGCCCAGGGGCTGTCGCTGATCGGGGTGTTCATGCTGGCGGGCACCCTGTCGGCGGCCGGCATCGTCGCGGCCCAGCACGGCACCTTCGAGGTCAACCTCGGCAGCCTGCACTTCCCGATCTTCCCGCGCTGGTACCTCGTCCAGCAGCTGCCGATGTTCGTGGTCTTCCTGCTGGCCGGGATCGCCGAGACCAACCGGGCGCCGTTCGACCTGCCAGAGGCCGAGACCGAGCTGGTCGGCGGCTACCACACCGAGTACTCGGGCGTGAAGTTCGCGCTGTTCTTCCTGGCCGAGTATCTGAACATGATCACCGTCTCGGCCGTCGCCGCCACCCTGTTCCTCGGCGGGCCGGACGGGCCCATCTTCCACAACCCGTCGTGGTTGCAGTGGTTCTGGCCGATCCTGTGGTTCGTGGCCAAGGTCTACCTGTTCCTGTTCCTGTTCATCTGGGTGCGCGCGACCCTGCCGCGGCTGCGCTTCGACAAGCTGATGGCCTTCGGGTGGAAGGTGCTGATCCCGTTCGCGCTGGCGTGGGTCCCGGTGACGGCGCTGATGATCATCCAGCCGTTCCCGGCCGGCTGGCGCAGGGGGCTGGGCCTCGTCGCCGTGGCGGTGCTGGTCCTGCTGCTCGCGTCGCTGCTGTTCACCAGGGAGGCACCCGAAGAGGAGCGTCCCGCACCGGGAGGTTCCGCGCCATGACACCGGAGATCCTCAAAGGCCTGTCGATCACCTTCCGGAGCATGTTCCGGAAGCGCAACACCATCCAGTACCCGGAGCAGCGCAAGCCGACGGCACCGCGCTTCCACGGCCGCCATCTGCTCAACCGCTACGACGACGGCCTGGAGCGCTGCATCGGCTGCGAGCTGTGCGCCTACGCCTGCCCGGCCGACGCGATCTACGTGCAGGGGGCCGACAACACCCCCGAGGAGCGCTGGTCGGTGGGCGAGCGCTACGCCGCCATCTACCAGATCAACTACAACCGCTGCATCTTCTGCGGGCTGTGCATCGAGGCGTGCCCGACCAGGGCGCTCACCATGACCAACGAGTACGAGCTGTCCGAGGAGAGTCGCGCCGACCTGGTCTACGACAAGGAGCGGCTGCTGGCGCCGGTCCCGGCCGGGGCCAAGCCCCCGCCGCACACCGACGCCGTCGACGGGCAGCCGACCATCGCCCGCTACGGCCCGCAGGCGTCGCTCTCGCAGGAGTCGGTGGAGCCGGTGTGGGCGCTGCTCCAGGCCAGCGAGGCTCGCGAGGCCGACCGGGAGCTGCCGGACGACGAGGCGGTGCCACGGTGACCGCGCTGCACGCCGGCACGGTGCTGGTCGCGACCACCTCCGCCGAGCGGGTCGAGCTGATCTTCTTCGTGATCCTCGCGCCGCTGTCGGTGGTGACCGCGCTCGGCATGGTGCTCAACCGCCACGCGGTCTACTCGGCGCTGCTGCTGGTGGTCAACTTCTTCTGCCTGGCCGCGTTCTACGTCTTCCTGCAGGCGCAGTTCCTGGCGGTCGTGCAGGTGATCGTCTACGCCGGCGCGATCATGGTGCTGTTCCTGTTCGTGCTGATGCTGCTCGGCATCTCGCGCGAGGACGTCCTGCGCGAGACGATCAGGGGCCAGCGCCCGGCCGCCGCGATCCTGGTGGCGCTGCTGCTGGCTGGAACGATCTTGGCGCTGTTCCTGCACCCGTTCCGCGGTCCGGGCGTGGACCTGACGCGGGTCGCCGACAACGACAACGTGCGGGCGATCGGCCAGCTGCTCTACACCCGCTACGTGTTCGCCTTCGAGGCCACCGGCCTGCTGCTGGTGGTGGCCGCCGTCGGCGCGCTGGTGCTCGGCAAGCGCCAGGTGCTCCGTGGGCTCCGGGAACGGGAACGCGTGGCCCGCACCTCCCCAGCCGCCAGCGAAGGAGCCGGGCCCAAGGACGGCGCCCGCGAGGAGGAGCCGGTGCCATGAGAGTCGAGCCGAGCTGGTACCTGGTGCTGTCGGCGCTGCTGTTCACCATCGGCGTGGCCGGGGTGCTCATCCGGCGCAACGCCATCGTGGTGTTCATGTGCGTGGAGCTGATGCTGAACGCCGTCAACCTGTCGTTCATCGCCTTCTCCAAGCTGAACGGCGACCTGAACGGGCAGATCCTGTCCTTCTTCGTGATGGTGGTCGCCGCCGCCGAGGTGGTCGTCGGCCTCGGCATCCTGGTGGCCATCTTCCGCAAGCGCTCGTCGACCAGCGTCGACGACGTCAACCTGCTCAAGGGGTGACGAGGCCCTGAACGCTACCGGCGCGATCCGCCTGGTCTGGCTGCTGCCGCTGCTGCCGCTGGGCGGCTTCGCCATCAACACCCTGGTGGGCCGGCGCCTGCGCGGAGCCGCCGGCTGGCTCGCCACCCTGCTGATGGCGGCGGCCTTCGGGATCGCGGTGGCGGCGTTTCTGGAGCTGGTCGGCAAGAACGCCGACTCCCGGGAGTCGATCCTGCGCGGCTACGAGTGGTTCGTCTCCGGCAACTTCCGGGTGGCGATGGACCTGCGCTGGGACCAGCTCTCGGCGACCCTTGCGCTGGTGGTCACCGGGGTGGGCATGCTGATCCACCTGTACTCGATCGGTTACATGGCCGCCGACCAGCGGCGCGGCACCTACTTCGCGTGGCTGAACCTGTTCGCCGCGGCGATGCTCACGCTGGTGCTCGCGCAGAACTTCCTGGTCATGTACCTCGGCTGGGAGGGCGTCGGCCTCTGCTCGTACCTGCTGATCGGCTTCTGGTTCACCAGGCCGGAGGTGCCGGCGGCGGCCAAGAAGGCGTTCATCGCCAACCGCATCGGCGACGTCGGGTTCCTGCTGGCGATCTTCCTGATCTTCGCCAAGTTCGGCACGCTCGACTTCGACCAGGTCTTCGGTCGCGTCTCGGGGCTCGCCGCAGGGGCGGCCACCGCCATCGCGCTGCTGCTGTTCCTGGCCTGCACCGGCAAGAGCGCGCAGATCCCGCTGTACGTGTGGCTGCCGGACGCCATGGCCGGCCCGACCCCGGTGTCGGCGCTGATCCACGCGGCCACCATGGTCACCGCCGGCGTGTTCCTGGTCGCCCGCACCCACACGCTGTTCGAGGCCTCCAGCTCGGCGGAGACCGTGGTGGTGGTCATCGGCGCGCTCACCGCCCTGCTGGCGGCGGTGATCGCCACCGCCCAGGACGACATCAAACGGATCCTGGCCTACTCCACCGTCTCCCAGCTCGGCTACATGTTCATCGCCGTGGGGCTCGGCCCGATCGGCTACGTGGCGGGCATCTTCCACCTGGTCACCCACGCCTTCTTCAAGGCGCAGCTCTTCCTGGGAGCGGGCTCGGTGATGCACGGCAACGACGACGCCACCGACGTCAAGCAGTTCGGCGGCCTGCGGCGGGTGATGCCGCTCACCTTCCTGACCACCATGGCCGCATGGCTGGCGATCATCGGCTTCCCGTTCACGGCTGGCTTCTACTCCAAGGACCAGATCCTCGGCGCCGCCTTCGACAACGGCGGCGCCGGCACGTTCGCCTGGGTGGTCGGCGTGATCACCGCCGGGCTGACCGGCTTCTACATGTCCCGGCTGGTGTTCCTCACCTTCTTCGGCGAGCGGCGCTGGCCGCAGGGCCGCCACCCGCACGAGTCGCCGCTGGTGATGACCCTGCCGCTGCTGGTGCTCGGTCTGCTCGCGCTGGTCGCCGGGAGGCTGCTCAGCACCTTCACCGGCCAGGGCGGCCGCATCCAGGACTTCCTGGAGCCACTGCTCGGCACCCCGCCGCAGGGCGCGTCGCCCTCGCTCAGCGCCGCCTCGCTGAGCGTGATCGCCACGGCGGTCGCCTTCCTGGGGGTGGGGGTCGCCTGGTATCTCTACGGCAGCGGGCGGGTGCAGTGGCTGGCGCTGCGCGAGCGCTACGCGGCGGCCTGGCGGGTGCTGTCCGGCAAGCTGTACGTCGACGAGCTGTACGAGCTGTTCACGGTCAAGCTCGGGAGCGCGCTGGTCCGCTGGCTTGCCGGGCCGGTGGACGAGGGCGTGATCGACGGCGCCGTCAACGGCGTGGCGCGCGAGGTCGGTGCCGCCGGCAGGCGCGGCCGCCGCCTGCAGACCGGCTTCGTTCGAACCTACGCGGTGGGGGTGCTCGGCGGCGCCGTGCTGCTGCTGGCCTTCCTCGTGCTGCGGACAACGTGATGAAGGGGGAGAGCCCGAACCCGTGCTGCTGACCTCGACCGTCTTCCTGCCCCTGGCGGGGGCGCTGGTGCTGCTGTGCCTGCCGCGCGGCGCGCATGGCCTGGCGCGCTGGCTCGCGCTGGCGTTCAGCGTGGCCACCTTCGGGCTGGCCGTGGCGCTCGCCGTCCGGTTCCAGATCGGCGAGCCGGGCTTCCAGCTCGGCGTCAACGCGAGCTGGGTCCGCTCGCTCGGGGTGCGCTTCCGGCTCGGCGTCGACGGCGTCAGCCTCCCGCTGCTGCTGCTGACCGCTCTGCTGGCGCCGCTGGCGGTGGTCGGCTCCTGGCGGGTGCAGGACCGGCCGCGGAGCTACCTGGCGCTGCTGCTGGTACTGGAGACGGCGCTGCTGGGCGTGTTCGTGGCCCTGGACCTGTTCCTTTTCTACATCTTCTGGGAGGCGGTGCTGGTCCCGAGCTACTTCCTGGTCGGCTCGTGGGGCGGTGAGCGGCGCATCTACGCGGCCGTGAAGTTCTTCGTCTACACGCTGCTCGGCGGGCTGCTGATGCTGGTCGGCATCGTCGGGCTCGCCTACCTGCACGCCAAGGCGACGGGCTCGCCGAGCTTCGACTACGAGGCGCTGCGCGACCTCGCCAAGGACCCGGTCACCCAGCGCTGGCTGTTCGCGGCCTTCTTCGCCGCCTTCGCCATCAAGACCCCCCTGGTGCCGCTGCACTCCTGGCTGCCGGACGCCTACGTGCAGGCGCCGACCACCACCACGGTGCTGCTGGCCGGCGTGATGTCGAAGATGGGCGTGTACGGGTTCCTGCGCTTCTCGCTGCCGCTGTTCCCCAACGCCGCCCACTGGTTCCAGCCGCTGATGCTCACGCTCGCGGTGGCCGGCATCCTCTACTGCGCGCTGGTGGCCGCCGGCCAGCGGGACTTCAAGCGGCTGGTCGCCTACTCCTCAGTGTCGCACCTCGGCTTCATCGTGCTCGGCATCTTCGCCTTCAACCTCCAGGGCCTCCAGGGCGGGGTGTTCTACATGGTCGCCCACGGCGTGGTGATCGGCGGCCTGTTCTTCGTCACCGGCATGCTGGCGGAGCGGCGCGGCACCTCGGAGATGGCCCGGCTCGGCGGCCTCCAGCGCACCATGCCGAGGATGGCCGGCGTGATGCTGGTGATCACCCTGGCGGCCGTCGCCCTGCCCGGGCTGATCGGGTTCGTCGGCGAGTTCCTGACGCTGATCGGCGCGTTCCTGACCAACCGCGCCGCGGCCGTGCTCGGCGCCGGCGGGGTGATCCTCGGCGCCGTCTACATGCTCTGGGCGTACCAGCGGATGTGGCAGGGCGCGCGGACCGGCGAGGTCTCCGGGGGCTCCGAGGGCGCCGCGCCCGGCCGTGGAGCCGTCGACCTCGACGGTCGAGAATGGGCGATCGTGCTGCCGCTGCTCGCCGCGATCATCGCGCTCGGCGTCTTCCCGCGGCCGCTGCTGCAGCGAATCGAGCCGGCGACCCAGCGGGTCGTCAAGATCACCGCCGACGCGCGTACCGGCCAGGCCGGCCGCGCGCTGGAGGCGCCCACACCCAAACCGGCACCATGACCGCCTGGGGAACTGGTCCCGGGCCCGACGGAGGAACCCGTGCACCTGCTGGCCCAGATCGCTGACTCGCCGCTGCCGGCGCCGCAGGTCGCCTGGCGCGCGATCGCGCCGGAGCTGGCCCTGGCCGGCGCCGGGGTCGTCCTGCTCATGGTCGTGGCGTTCTGGCCGAACGCCCGCCGCGGCACGCTCGCGTCCCTGACGCTGGTGGGGCTGGCGGTCGCGGCCGCCCTGGTGGGGTGGAACTGGGACCTGCGCACCGTCGCCTTCGACGGCGCCGTCTCGCTGGACGGCATCACCCGCTACGCGCGCGTCGTCCTGCTCGCCGTGGGCGCCCTCACGACGCTGATGGCCGCCGCGGAGGGGTCCGGGGAACCCCGAGGGGGTGCCCCGGCGGATCGGGAGGGGCCGGGGGAACGGGAGAACTCCGAGGAAGGGCAGGCGGAGGGCCAGGCACCACCCGAGGTGTTCCCGCTGCTGCTGTTCGCGCTCACCGGCATGGTGCTGCTCGCGGCCGCCTCCGACCTGCTGGTGGTGTTCATCGCCCTGGAGATCCTGTCGCTGTCGCTGTACATCATGGCCGGCGCCACCCGCCGCTCCAGCGCGCAGGAGGCGGCCATGAAGTACTTCCTGCTCGGCGCGTTCTCCTCGGCCTTCCTGTTGTACGGCATCGCGCTGTGCTACGGAGCCACCGGGAGCACCAACCTGGCGGCCATCGCCCGCGCGACCGCGACCACCCAGATCAACTCGTCGGTGCTGCTGGCGGGGGTCGCCCTGCTGGCGGTCGGGTTCTGCTTCAAGGTCGCGGCCGTCCCCTTCCACATGTGGACGCCGGACGTGTACCAGGGCGCGCCCACGCCGGTCACGGCCTTCATGGCCGCCGGCACCAAGGCGGCCGGGTTCGCGGTCTTCCTGCGGGTCTTCGCCGGCGCGCTTGGCGGGCTGGTGCTCGACTGGCGGCCGGCGATCGCCGGCGTGGCCGTGGTCACCATGCTCGGGGGCGCGATCCTGGCGGTCGTGCAGACCGACCTCAAGCGCATGCTCGCGTACTCGTCGATCGCCCACGCCGGGTACCTGCTCATCGGCCTGGCGGCCGCGCCGACCAACCCCGAGGGCATCTCCGCCTCGATGTTCTACCTGCTGGCCTACGCCTTCATGGTGATGGGCGCCTTCATGGTCGTGCAGTACGCCGCCCACACCCGCCAGCTCGAGGGCGAGCCGGGGGACCTGGACGGGGGCGCCTCGCTCGACGACTTCCGCGGCTTCGGGCGGCGCCATCCCTGGCCCGCGGCGCTGCTCGGTCTGTTCATGTTCGGGCTGGCCGGCATCCCGCCGCTGTCGGGGTTCTGGGCCAAGTACTACGTCTTCCAGGCGGGCGTCAACGCGGGGCTCACCTGGCTGGTGGTCATCGGCGTCGTCAGCTCGGTGATCTCGGCGTTCTTCTACCTGCGTGTCATCATGGTGACGTACCTGCAGGAGCCGTCGGAGCGGCCGGCCGCCGCCCAGGAGGGCTCGGAGGCTGGGGGTATCACGGAGCCGGAAGGGTCCGGGGAACCCCAGGGGGGTGCCCCGGTGAATCGGGAGCGGGGCCGCCGCCAGGTCCCGGCCGAGCTGGCGCTCGGCGTCGCCCTGGGCGTGGCGGCCGTGCTGACCGTCGGGATCGGCCTGGCTCCACAGGTGCTGGTGACGGCGGCCCAGACCGCAGGAAGGATTCTCGGCTAAGTGGTACCGGCAGCTCGACCGCTCGTGGAAGGAGACCTCGGCGCGCTCGAGGCGCGCGTGCGCGCCGGGCTGGA